>UMLR01075311.1_pt1 | contig 151997 bp, 151 predicted proteins | sample 1966741 | NCBI WGS metagenome assembly UMLR01 (sample SAMEA4836207, study PRJEB28245) | human gut metagenome | biome: gut microbiome; material: fecal sample | place: Denmark | collected 2008 | reverse complement strand
AGTTATTTGTAATATTTCTTCATATTTAAGTTAAAAAACAAGGGATTACGAATTTCGTAATCCCTTGAAAAACTTTATATTATAAGTTTATTTAATATTTGCGAATGTCCAAGCATCAAATGTAGGAGTTTCAGAAATATTCATTTCTTTTTTCTTTTCTCCAGAGCTTGAGTCATTATGAGCAATTGGTTTGTATAATCTGTTATAGTATTCTACAACCATTCTGTCAGAGTTGAAATAAGCTTCAGATGTTCTAATTGCTTGTTGCATTAGACGAGCCCATTCAGCTTTATTTTCATAGTATGTTGGGATAATTTCATTTTCAATTTTATTCATCATACATTCATGATCTTTCCAATGACGTTCTTCCCAAGGCATTTCATCATCTAATTCTGGGTATTCAATAGTGTATCCGTTAATACCGTCAAATGTACCTTCAACTGTCCATCCATCATATGTTGATAAGTGAAGAGCTCCATTTGCATTTGCTGACATTCCAGAAGTTCCAGATGCTTCGAATGGTCTTAATGGTGTATTTAACCATATATCTGAACCACGTTTTAATTTTCCAGATAATTCTAATTCATAACCAGGTAATACTACAACATTTTTCAAGCTGTGTGAACGGTTAAGAAGTTTGTTAAACATTTCTTTACCCATAACATCATCTGGGTGGAATTTACCTGCAAAAATAATTTGGATTTTATTTTCATCAAGAAGTCTTGTAATTCTATCATTATCCATAAGAATTAACCAAGCACGTTTGTAATCTGCAAATCTTCTTGCCCAAGTGATTGTTAATACATCTGGATCAAATCTTTTGCCTGCTACGTTTGCTACGTATTCAAACAATTCTTCTTTCATTTCACGTTTAACTGCTAATAATTTTTCTGGGGTATCAGCTTTTTTAATTCTTTCATCTTGCCAGTAATGTAAGTTTACGGCATTTGTAATAGCTCTGATTGGACATCTGCCGTCAACCCATTCCCACATTTTGTTAGCAACTAATCCGTGTAATTGTGATACAGCGTTTGCAATTCTTGACATTCTTAAAGCTGCAACTGTTAGAGAGAAGTTTTCTCCACCAAGTTCCACTGCCTTTTCTCTTGAACATCCAGCAAAGAATCCACCTTCCATTAATGTATCTACCCAGTGAACTTCGTTACCAGCAGCAACTGGTGTGTGTGTTGTAAATACAGTTTTCTTTTTAACTTCTTCTAAATTACCATTGTATTGTCTTAGTAATTCGAATGCAGCTGGAAGAGCGTGTCCTTCATTCATATGAACAACATCAAAGTTGTAACCAATTTGTTGAAGAATTCTTACACCTGCGACACCTAATACTGTTTCCTGAGCGATTCTGATTTTTTCATTTCCGTCATACAATTTATGTGAAATGCTTTTTGCCCAATCGCTGTTTCCTTCGATATCTGTTGTTAATAGATATACAGGGCAAGCACCGAATAGTTCTGGTTCAACTAAATATGCTTTAACTTTTACTTTTTCTCCAAAAATTTCAACTTCTGTAGTAGCGTTTGTATCTTTAAGAAAATCATAATATTTTCTAATATAAGCTACTTCAACTTGACCATCTTGTGCAATTCTTTGATCATAATAACCGTATGACCATAACATAGTTACACCAACCATAGGCATTTGCAAATATCCTGCTGATAGCATATGTGAACCAGCTAAAAATCCTAAACCACCTGAATAGATTTTTAATGATTGATCTAATGCGATTTCCATTGAGAAATATGCTACATTTGGTAATGACATATTAACCTTCCTCTTCTTATACTATGTAAACTATTTCACCCAAATTTCGGGGTACTTCAACAGCATAACACAAAAATTTTTCATTCAACTCTATTTTACTAATTTTTTTTTACTAATCCTTAAGAATTAGTTATTAGTAGCTATTTTACTCTTAACGATTCTTAACATTGTGTCAAATTTTTATTATTAGGAACATTATTTTTTTAGAATTAGTAAAAAATTATGATTTTAAATAAGATTTGTAATTCAATTGGAAACAATGTAATTCCCAAAAAGTTTGAAAAATTGCATGGAATAAATCCGAGACTATCATATAATAAGGCAAATTTTTTTTATTTGCCTAGATTCTCTACCCCAGAAATGATTGATGCTAGAAAAATGAATAAAATAGCTTTAAGGGATATTGATTGCTTTTATGATAAATCTTTTAAAAATGCTACTTATAAAGATTATTTAGTTTTAAAAGATAATACTGTTGAATCAAATTTCACAAGGGTAAGATGGGTAAATCCAAGAGACAATAAGGCATATTTCTTATTAAAAGATGGTGAGTCAGATGATGGTATACAAAATATTCGTATATTAGATAGCACAGGTAGATTTATCAAAAATGCAGCAATTAAGAAGAAAACTATTATTGTTTTTGAATTGGATACTGATAAAAAATTTCAAAATATTAATAATGTTTCTCATTCTGATTTAACATCAATTTTTATTAGGCGTTTTAATCCTTTTGCAGATATTAAAATATGTTTATGGAAAGATAAATTTGAGGCTAATCGAAATTTATTAAATCAAATAAATGATAATGTTTCTGCTATTTCATGCGCATTTTCTTCAAATGTTTTAGTTGATACTTCATCAAAATTAAAAAATTTATATAATAAAATTTTTCATAAGAAATTAAAATTTAATCCTAAGGAATTAGCAAATAAATTGATTGATATGACAGATGAAAATGAAAAATTTTTTGCAAAGGTTCCTCCAAATGTAAGAATATTTATGGCATCTGGTAATGGTGGAAGAAAATATTACAACAAGTATCTTTCGTTTAAACATGTAGAAGGTGTTGGTTGTTTAAATGATAAGAAAAAATTATCTGAATTTACTGCGTCTCGAAATTCTTATTTTACACAACATTATGAAAAAGGCGAATTCCCTGTAATTCAGCTTCCAGAAGGCTTTATGTTTACTGGTACTGGTGATATTGATATTCCTTATAAAAGTGATAAGTTTAAAATAATCAATAACCTTGAAGGAACATCTTTTGCCGTTTCTATTCGTGCAGCAAAAGTTGTTTTAAATCAAATGATGGAAGGTATATTATAAATTAGTTACTCTGTCCAAGATTTTTCTTAATGCAATTTTTATGTGTGCATAAGTTAAACCACCTTGCATATAAGCAACATATGGAGCTCTCATTGGGCCATCTGCAGACAATTCAATAGTTGAACCTTCAATAAATGTTCCTCCTGCCATTATAACTTGATCTTCATATCCTGGAATATACTCAGGAATTGGAGTTACATAGCCATTGACTGGTGATAATGATTGTATAGTTCTGCAAAAATGTTCTAGTGGTTCAGGCGAACCAAATGTTATGTTTTGAATAATATCTGTTCTTTTTTCATTGTATTTAGGTGAAGAATCATAACCGATTTCATCAAAGATTTTAGCTGCTAGAACTGCACCTTTTACTGCGTCACAAACTACTGATGGTGCCATAAACAATCCTTGGAATATTAATCTGTGTTGATTAAACATTGCACCGCCTTCTGAACCTATGCCAGGTGCAGTTAATCTGTTTGCACATTTATCTACGAATTTTGTTTTACCTGCGATATAGCCTCCGGCTTCTACAAGTCCGCCTCCAGGATTTTTAATTAATGAACCTGCTATTAAATCAGCACATACTTCAAGAGGTTCTTTGGTATCTACAAATTCTCCATAGCAATTATCTACGAAACAAATACAATTTGGATTATTCTTTTTTACTATCTCACAGATTTTTCCAATTGTTTCAATTGATAAAGATTTTCTTGTAGAATAGCCTTTTGAACGTTGGATTAATACCATTTTTACGGTTTCATCTATCATTTCATCAAGTTTTTCAAAATCAATATCTGTACCATTTTTTAGAGGTACTTCATCATACAAAACACCGTTTCCAATAAGAGAGTCTTCTTTGGTTAAATCATCTCCGGCAGTGCCAATTACTTCTTGCATTGTGTCATATGGGGCACCTGCTACTGAAATTAATTTGTCTCCATATTTTAAATTCCCAAAAAGACAGCAGGCAAGAGTGTGTGTGCCTGATGCAAAATGAATTCTTACAAGAGCTTTTTCAGCTTTGAATACGTCTGCAAAAACTTTGTCTAATACTTCTCGACCTAAATCATCATGCCCGTAACCTGAAACAGTATAAAAATGCTCTGGTGCTACTTTATTTTCAATAAAAGCATTTAAAACTTTTTCTTGGTTAAAGTCTCTTATATCTTCAATTCTTTCAAATTCATTTCTGATTGCTTTTTCAGCTTGTTTAATAATTTCAGTGCTATTCATAATTTCTCCGCCAATTTCTGATTACTTTTATAATATTGCAACAAAAAATAATCGTCAACTTTATATGTCCTGTTGTAAAGGGTAATATGATTATTCGTGAGTTAATTATATATTTGTTATGAATAAAATTTTAATTATATTTTTAATGATTAGTTTAACAATACCTGTATTTGCTTCAAATTACGGAGTTTATTCTCCTGATAAGTACGAACTGGATAATCCTGAAGAAAATGAGAGAATATTATTTATTCTAGATTATTCAAATAGCATGTCTGAGTATTTAGAAGGGAAAAGAAAAGTTGATTTGATGGTTGACACTATGAAATCGATTTTACCGAATTTAAATCCTAATATATCAGTCGGATTAAGAGTTTATGGGCATAGAATGGGTCTAACTCCTTTTGAGGCTTGTAGAGCATCTTCGCTTGTTTCTCCAATTTCTGTTGCAAATGGAATAAATATTAGAAATTCTCTATTTGATATTAAACCAAGAGGAATGACCCCTATTACTTATTCATTAAAGCAAGCAGTAAAAAATGATTTTTTAGGATTTTCTGGTAAAAAACATATAATTTTGTTGACTGATGGTGGGGAAAATTGTGATGAAAGTCCTTGTTCTTTTGTTTTAGAGTTGATAAAAGTAAGGAAAGATGTGACTATTGATGTTATTGCATTTAATATTGATGATGAAGATGATTTAGACCAATTAGAATGTACATCACTTGTGACAAGTGGTAAATTTTATAATGCCAAAACTGCAGCACAGCTTGCAAATAGTTTAAATAACAGTGTTAATTCTTTTAAAAAAGTTGAGGCAAAAATAATAGAAAATTAGAGGCAATTTTTTTAGTTAAAATGTTTTATAATATAAAAGGGGAAAATTGTGACAATAAAATTGCTTTCTAAATGCGGGGACACTCTAATCCAAAGTGCTCAAAAAGCTTTTGGGAAAAATAATTCAAAGATCCCTAAATATTTGTACCACATTACAACGAAATCTAATTATAATTCAATGCTTGAGTCTGGAGTTATTAAAACATCAAAAGATGTTTCTCCAATGAGTAATTTGAATGGTGTCTTTATGTTTGATATGAAAAATTTTGCAAAGCGCTGGTCAAATACTTGGGTGGATTATGGTGAGCCTGGACAAAAGTATAATATTGGCTCTGTTTTATTAGGTAAAAATTCATTGATACAACAAGGAGCTGATAAATCAAGTGAACTTGTGCTTTTACGTTTTCCTACAAATAAATTTGATGTAAAGAACTTATCTATAAGAATTCAAGATACTAATAAAGCAAGCTATAGACCAAACGGTGAAAATGCAATTTTTCAAAGATTACATACAAGGAGAAAAGATGCTATAGAATATATTTATTCAAATAATATAAATATATCTGATGCTGAGAAAATAGGAGAATTAAGGCTAGATTTAAAAACAGAAGCAGATGTTTTGAAATATATAACTGAAAAGCATTTTGATACTTTGTTAAAGCTATTAAAAGATCAGCCTGAAGCAAACTGTATAAAAGCAATAGAAAAAGCTAATATTAAGCCTAAATTTATTGTAGATGTTTAAAAAATTTATATTATAATTTTTTTTATGGAATTAGTGTATTTGAATTCTGCAAGAAATTGCTTTAGGTATGTAATCAAAGCGTTTGGAATTAAAGAAATTTATATTCCTTATTATTTGTGTTCATGCCTGCGTCATATTGCTTTTGTAGAAGAGTGTAAGATTAATTTTTATCATATAAATTTAGATTTTTCTCCAGCTTGCACTTTCCCAGAAAATGCTTATATTTTATATCCTAATTATTTTGGTGTTTGTTCAAAAATAGTTGAAAAATTCGCAAAAATTTATCCTAATTTAATTGTTGATAATGCACATTCTTTTTATGCAGAACAAAGTGGTATTGCATCTTTTAATTCTTTGAGGAAGTTTTTCCCACATATTAGAGATGGAGCTTTATTGTATATTAATAAAAAAGCTTCTTTAAGTATTGATAAAGATGAATATACATATGTTCCAAAAAGTTTAAATTATGATGAAATATGCCAAAATGAAAGAAGGATAGATAATCTTAATATGAAATTTATGTCTGAGATAACATATAAATTGTTTAAAGATACTGATTTAGATTTAGAAAAAGCAAAAAGAAAATCTGTTTTTCAAAATTTAGAAAAAATATATAATGATACAAATTGTTTAGATTTTGTTATAAATGATGATGATATACCGTTTTGTTATCCCTATTTAGCAAAAAATGAATATGATGCAGATAAATTAGTTGAAAAATTAAAAAATAATGCAATAACGATTTATCGATATTGGGACAGAATACCTGATAGTTATCTTGAAAGCCAATTTTATAAACGTTTAGTTGCAATACCCATATTAATTTAATTAACAATATTGATATATATTGTGATTTAACATAAACTTTTTTTATGAAGTGTATTTTAGTTATTTTGATAATATTTTTAACTCAAATCAAAGTATGTGCATATACTTACCATGCTGTATATGATTTGAATGGCAAAAAAGTTTATGAGACTAAAAATGCATCAATTGATTATTATTCAGATGATTATATGATTTTAAAAGATAATAATGGTTATTTTCTAAAATTTTCAAATGGTAAAAAAGGTAATTATTATAAACTTTTAAAAAAACTTCCAATGACTAATAAATATTTATTGGCTCAATCATCTTTTATGGGGGAAAATTTTGATTTAATAAATACGAACGGTAAAATTGTTATTCCGTATAAGAATAATTATTTATGGGACTATATTTTTACACCCGATGATAAAGTAATTGTATATGATGAAAAAGAAAAAACTCCTTATTTAATAGATATAAATGGTAAGAAAATAAAGATTACGGAAGCTCAGTTTGAAAAAGAATTTAATCTTAATGAGCAAAGGAAAGAGTCATTTTCAAGAGAACCCGTTATCCCTAAAGAATATAAAAATGTTTTACGTTATAAAAATTATTTTGCATATCAAGAAAATGGACTTTGGGGAGTTAGAGATTATTCAAATAATTTAATATTAAAACCTACGTTTAAGAAAATAATAAAAATTATTGATAATTATATTTATGAAGTAGATTTTTAATTACAGCCTGCATCTTGTTTATCAATTTTTCCGTCAAAATTGTTATCAATCCCATCCGAACAAGAACCTATTGAATATTTCCCTTCTGATCTTACACCTTGATTTAGATATCTTTCAGGAATTTTTTGCCATAAGTATTCAAAAAAGCCTCTATAGTATTTTGCAAGTATTTTATTTTCTATTATCAATACATTTTCGTCATTTTTGTTTTCGCCGTTTTTAGAAAAATTCATTGATCCAATTATTAAATACTTGTCATCTATTATCATAGTTTTTGAATGTACTTTTCCTGCATAATTTTCGACTTTAACTAAAATTCCATTATCTCTGAGTATTTTTATATTTGATGCTTTATAATTTATTGAGTCGTGTATTATTTTAATTTGTACTCCTCTTTTTTTTGCGTTAATCAACGAGTTTTTTAATTCTTCATGTGTGAGTACAAAAGTTGGTATGTAAATATATTTTTCAGCTTTATTAATTAGTGGAATAATATTTGTAGATATAATTTTATCTTTAGGTGAAAAAAGTGGCAGAATTCTTGCATTTTTTAGGGTAATTGTTTTTGTTCGAAATTTTTCTTTTTCATTGTGGAATTTTCCTGAGAGCATTTGGTTAAATTCTTGTTCATATATTTGAGCTAACTGTTCTGAATTAATTAGAATTAAACAATCAGAGTTAAAGCCTGAAAGTCCTGTGTTCGCAAAGTTCATAGAACCTGTAATTACTTTTGAGTTATCAAAGATAATAAATTTATTATGCATTATTATTTTAGGTGTATCAGTAGATTTTTCATCAGCTAAATTAATTATTAAATTTATGTCAGGGTAATAATTCCCTTTGCTTGTATCATAGACTAGTCTAATCTTTACTCCTCTTGATTTTGCATTAATCAGTGCATTAATGATTTCTGGAGTATTGCTCCAGCCATATAATGCTATATCAATTGATGATTTAGAGTTTTTTATTTGATTTACAATTTCTTTGCAGGCAATAGATGAGCATTTATTATCCGGTTTAAGTTTTGTAGTTAAATCTGTCAAAAACAATTTTACGCTGCCATTTGAAATCATTAGCGGATATTGAGGGATAGTCTTTTTTATATTTTTTTGTTTTGTTATATGGCAAAATTTGCAAGGTACAGATTCTTTTGGAAGTTGTTTTTCTTCAATTACTACAGCATCACTTGCTACAAGACCGTATTTACAGTCAAGTGTATGATATTTATTGCTTTTATGATTAAGAATTACAAGTTTGAGTCTTTTTGCTTTGTCTAATTGTTTTTTATAGTTGTTAAGGTAAGTTATATTGCCGTTTTCAAATCCTAAACCTGAAATTAATAATTGTTTTTTATAAGAAATATTATCAACATTAATATCTGCAAATTTGCAGTCTTGATTTTGCTCTTTTGTGAATTTTAATTTTACATTTCTTTCTAATAATGTATTTTCTGCAAAATTATCTGTTATGTAGCCAAGTTTAATAGCATCACTTTTCGAAATTCCAATTTTTTTATATAAATTGTCGTCTAATTCAGATAGATTAGCTGTAAAAGTTTCTGTGCTTGGAATACATATTATTTCATCGTCTTCAAGAATTTTATTACTATTTAAGTCAACCCCAATTTTTGTTGGAGTAAAAATTTTCAGTACAACTTTATCTGATTTTTGAAAAACATCAAAAATCGAAAAAATAGTGAATATTCCAATAATAGATAAGATTGCAAATATTTTATTTGTTTGCATATTCTTTTTTATAATTTGTTATTTCAAATCCAAGTCTTGCTATTTTATCTTTCAAGGCTTTGTTTTGAGTTATTAAAAATTCCGTATAATGTTGATTTTTGTTTGATGTTGCATAGTGACAAGGATGTATTAATGCTTCTGTAATATGTGAATCTTCAATTGCTCTCAGCCCATATTCGATTGTTAAATCATCCATTAATCCTGTATACCCGACACCTATCAGGTTATCATTAGTTTTAAGCCCATACTCCTCAACAACTTTTTTGTTGATAGAAGTGAAGTAATTTAATAATAAGATTTTTAAAATATTAGGTGGATATTTCAAGTTAAGGTGTTTTCTTATGCTTGGTACAAAATACATTTCTTCATATTGAGTTCTAATATATGGAATATTGTATTCTTTAGCAAGTTTTGCAGTTATCTTGAATAAGTTAGGTATTGAATGCGTATGAACATGAGAATCAATATGGTCTACTTTTGTATAATTCATAACAGTTTCAATTTGAGTTCTAAATTCAAATTCTACCTGATTTAAAAAACTTTCATCATGGGATTTTAAAAGAATACTTAAAAATCCGTTATTAAATTTTCCTTTTTTATTAGTTAAAAGAGGAGCTTTTGTCAAAGATCGTCCTTCTATAATGTTTAAATGCACTCCAAGACCTAAATTTGGACATTCAGGAATTATCTCATTTACTGCTGCATTAAATGCTTTTCCGTTAGCACAAAGGCTTGCACTTGTTAAGAAACCATTGTGATAACCATCTAGTACTGCTCTGTTGAATGCTTTAGACATACCAAAATCATCTGCATTTAAAATAAATTTTTTTTCTACCATATTCTAAAAAAATCCTTGCTTTAATAATATGTATATTATAGTATAAAGTTGTCTATTTTGGCAAATGAGAGAGAAAATTTATGGATAAACCGACATTAGCTATAATTGTTCCTTGTTTTAATGAAGAACTATGTGTAAAATCAACCATAGAGAAATTGTTGATTTTATTAAATTCACTTGTTGATAAAAATAAAATAAAAAATGATAGTTACTTATATCTTGTAGATGATGGATCTGTAGATAATACTTGGAATATTATAGAAGATGCACACAAAAAAGATAAGCGAGTTAAAGCATTGAAATTTATAAGAAATTTTGGAAACCAGAAAGCTCTTATTGCTGGATTAGAAGGCGTTCGAAATATCGGTTGTGATTGTGCAGTATCAATTGATGCAGATTTGCAGCAGGATGAAAATGCTATTGAACTTTTTATAGATGAATATATGAAAGGTGCAGATATTGTATCAGGTATTAGAAATGACAGAAAAACTGATTCTTTTTTCAAAAAAGTAACAGCTTTGATGTTTTACAAAACAATGAATATATTAGGTGCTAAAATACCTCCAAACCATTCTGATTATAGATTAGTAAGCAAAAGAACTTTAGATGTAATGGAGTTGTATCCTGAAAAATATCTATTCTTAAGAGGATTTTTTAATGAATTAGGACTAAAAACTTCTTATGTTCATTTTAATGTAAAACCAAGAATGGCAGGAGAATCTAAATTTAATTTTATGTCACTTATGGTATTAGCATTAAACGGAATAACATCTTACAGTGTTGTGCCATTAAGATTTGTAGCTGTATTAGGCTTTTTTATGGCATTATTTGGTTTTTTAGTTGGAGTTGAGACTGTTATTGAAAAAATATTTTGGCATAATTCTCCTAATGGCTGGGCTACTACAATTATTTTATTATGTGTATTTGGTGGTATTCAACTATTTTGTTTAGGTCTAATTGGTGAATATGTAGGTCAAGTATTTAGAGAGGTAAAAGCAAGACCTCGCTATGTTAAAGATATTGAACTAAGGTAAATATTTATGAAAGGAGCAAATTATGAAAAGATGTCAAGCTGATCAAGCCCAAAAATCTTGTAAGAATAATAAAGCTTGTCTTGAATTGTCTACCTGCATAGCAGTCGGGGGGGGGGCAATTTAAAGCTTTCCTGTCTTGATTATCAATGGGTTGAAAAAGAGATAACAAAATGTTATATTAGTGATATGATACATCTCTATAAAAAAGAAAAAGGGTTTACACTCGCAGAGATTTTAATAACATTAGGAGTAATTGGAGTTGTTGCAGCTTTAACTTTACCTAGTTTAGTTAATAAATTTAAAGTAAAACAGTTACAGACTGCTTTTATGCGTACAAGTAGTATAATTCAAAGTGTTTTAAATGATACAGCTGTAGAATTTGGTTATGCTACCTTTCAAGATATTAATTCTTTATGTTCAGGTTTATCTTCCTCCGAAAATGGAGCTTGTAAGACCAAATATAATGAACTATTTGAAGATATAAATGATTTTTATGCTTCTAGATTTAACGTTGTAAATACATTAAAAAACGAAGATGTAAGAAAGTATTCTTTTAGCAATTATTCTAATAAAACGCAAACAAGTTATATAAATATTTATGGTGTAGATGATATATATTGTCTGGCAGATGGCGCTTGTGTTACAAAACTTATATTTTTTTATCACAATCCTGCGGATGGTATTTCTTTAACATTTGACACTAATGGTCCTGTAAGAGGTCCTAATAGATATGGTTACGATATATTTTTATATAACACGGGTGAGTGGTATAAATTATGTTCAAAAAATCAGGATGGTGATGTCTATAATGGACGTGGTTGTTATGATTATGCTATTAAAGATATTAATCCAGATGATAATTCAAAAGGATATTGGGCAAGTTTGTATTAATAAAATCTTTAAAATAAAAAAGTGGGTATTAACCCACTTTTTTATTTAGCCGTGCCACTGTCTATCGAATTAAGTAAATAAAATCTTTAAAAATATTATCTCTTTTTAATTACATAATACCCGCAAGTATTATCTTAGTGCTGCTATGTTTCCATCCTGACACGGTTCGATAGCTTACGCCACTATGCACTTAAACGTCAACAATAATAGATTTATCAAAGTTATTTACCGAACCCTCACAACAGGCTCTGCACCCCGCATTAACTTCGGGTCAAGAGATTGCAATTCCCCGTGGAGCACGGCTGAAATTATTATAACATAAACAAAATTTTTATATACATTTATAATTTTTAGGAGCTCTCCAACCGTTGCGAATTATTTCTTTAAAACATCCGCTTCCAATCCCCCCATAATTATTCCCTGCAATATTAATTGGCATATAAAAGATAGAACTTTCTCCATCAAGACTTTTCCCAGTCAGCCCATCGATTCTTGTTGTTCTCATTCCAAATTCTGCAAAATATATGTCTTTGTTAGTTTTATTAGGACCATTTGTTCCATTTATATCTATTAACCACATTGCAAACCAACTTGAGCCAACACCATGTACATTAGTGATTTTAAATAAAGTTCCATCTTGCAGTATAAAACCTGTTTCTGAATTCATATTGACTTCTTCTCCCGTTTCTGCATTTATTCTAGTATATGGACAATCTCCAGGTTTTAAACATTTTTTTAGTGGTTGAATATAGGGGAAGATAAGTGTATTTAAAAATTCATTATTACTTACAGGGCTACAGTTATCATTTGGACAAGTTAAGTATTCACCATATTCATTTTTAACTAAAGTATTAATTTGTGCCATTGTTTTGTATATTTTTTTTAATTTTTGGATTGTTACAATTTTTTTGTATTCTTGGATCAATACAATAATCGTAAAAGCTGCAACTATACCTATTATTGTTAATGTAATTAATATTTCCGCAAGAGTGAAACCATTTGATTCAAGTTTTAATTCTTGTTTAAATTTCATAAAATATCCCTTCTTAATATGTTCCCATATAGAAACATGTTGAAAATATTATATAGATATAATTCTACTATGTCAAGTAATAATACTCTTCAGTGTTCTGAAATTGAACAAAAATACTTAGTTGAATTTGGTAAAAATATAAGATTTTTAAGAAATAGTATTGCTCAAAAAAGTCTACGAATTTTTGCATATGAAAATGATATTCCTTGCGCAACATTAAGTCGAATTGAAAATGGTATTAGGATTCCTAATTTATTGATTTTAAGGAAAATTGCAGCAGGACTAAATTTTGATTTATCTACATTAATTTCAAAGGTTGAAGAAAATATTCCAGAAGATTTAAAGGGTTTTGATATATAGATTAATTATAGCCATATGGTCAATGTAAATATTTCTCTGAAAACTGTAATAATAGTTTGAAAGGAGAAATAATGGAACGTTTAGATTTATATAGATGTGAAATCTGTGGAAATCTTGTTGAAGTCATTCTAGTAGGTGGCGGAGAGCTTGTATGTTGCGGTCAGCCAATGCACAAAATTGATGGAAAAAATAAAGAGGAAGCAGTTTTTGAAAAACATATCCCAGTTTTTGTAAAACAAGAAAACGGAACAGATGAAGTAAGAGTGGGAGAAGTTCTGCATCCTATGACAGATGACCATTATATTATGTTTATTGAAACTATTTCTGAAGATAAAAAACAGGCTCAACTACAATATTTATCACCTGGAGATGAACCTAAAATGCTATTAGAGCATAAATTAGGTAAAACTTTAGCAAGAGAATTTTGTAATTTACATGGTCTATGGGAGGGCGAAAGTGATTAGTGAAAAAGTAGAAAATATATTAAATTCCCAAATTAATAAAGAATTTTATTCTGCATATCTATATCTAGCTATGTCTGCTTTTTTTGATGAAATTGGTCTATATGGCTTTTCAAATTGGACAAAAATCCAAGCTAGAGAAGAAGTTGAACATGGCATGATTATTTTCGATTACATTATTGAACGTGATGGGAAGGTAAAACTTGAACAAATAAATTCACCTGAGAGAAATTTTGAAAATCCTCTGCAGGTATTTGAAAAAATACTAGAACATGAAATTTATGTGACTGAAAGCGTTAATTGTGTAGCATCTTTGAGTGAAGACGAATGCGATTTAGCTACGCGTCATTTTATAAATTGGTATATCTCAGAGCAAGTTGAAGAAGAAGCTAATGCTCGTGATGTAATCACTAAATTAAAAATGTTTGGAGATGATAAAGCTTCTTTATACCATCTGGATCAAGATTTGGGTAAACGTGAATATAAAGCTCATTCATATAAAATATAAATTATTTATCTTATTTCTTAAAAGAGGAATTTTTAATTCCTCTTTTTTATTTATATTGCGAATTTGTAACTAATTTGTCCTGAATAAAAAAATATATTATTATGGTAAGTATGAATAATGGTAAAATTGTAGTAGTTGACGATGAAAAAATGGTTACCTCAGCATTTAAAACTTTATTTAAAGTTGAGGGATATTCTGATGTACATTTATTTAATGTCCCCAAAGAAGCAGTTGATTTCTTAAAAGAAAATACCCCAGACTTAATTATTTCTGATTTTATTATGCCTGAAATGAACGGGTTAGAATTTTTAACTGAGGCTAAAAAACTTTATCCTGAAGTAAGTATGATTCTTTTGACAGGTTATGCTGATAAAGAAAATGCAATAAAAGCTATCAATGAAATTGGCTTGTATAAATATATTGAAAAACCTTGGGATAATGATGACTTACTAATGAATATAAAAAATGGTATTGAAAGAAGCCATTTATTAGAAAATTTGAGAAATAAAATAAGTGAATTAGAAGATGCAAAGAAAAAATTGCAAGATTATTCAACTAATTTAGAAAAAATTGTAGCAGAGCGTACTGCTGACTTATCAGAAGCTAATAAAAAACTTTCAGGAATTATTAATTACTGTGCTGATGGAATTATAATAGTCGACGGTAAAGGTAATATCCAACAAGTTAATCCTGCTTGTGAAAATATGGTAGGATTATCAGAAAATGCACTATGTAAAAAGAAATTCCAAGAAATTGCATACTCAAATGTAAAAGAATTTAATTCCGCAAAAGATAATAAATCCGGTGAGATTTTTGGGCTAAGTGAAGAAAATTCAGAAATTTTATTGCGTGATTATTTCATTGTAAATGAACTTAGTGGAATACATACTCCTGTAGAAATTAGCTTTGCTGCAATTTCGGGTGAAAATAACAATTTTGATAAATTTGTTGGTGTAATAAGAGATGTAAGTGTTCAAAAAGAAACAGAGAGATTAAGAGATGATTTTATCGCAACTCTTACTCATGATATGAGAACTCCTTTATTAGCCGCTATTCAAACTTTAAAATTCTTCTTAGAAGGAGCAATTGGCGAACTTGATGAAAAACAAAAAGTTTTATTATCTACAATGCTTCAAAGTAATGAGGATTTATTAGGGCTTGTTAATGCTCTTTTAGAGGTTTATCGTTTTGAAAGTGGAAAATTAACTTTATGTAAGACTGTTTTCCCAGTTAAAGACTTGGTAGAACAATGTTATACTGAATTAAAACCACTTGCAGTAAAGAAAAATCTAAATTTTGAAGTAACCTTTGATATGCCTGATAATTTGCATATTTTAGCAGATAGAGCAGAAATTAAAAGGGTTATAACAAATTTATGTGGCAATGCTCTAAATTATACAAATAAAGGTGGAGAAATAAAGGTTCTAGCAAAAGCTCAAAGCGGAGATTTTATATTTTCTGTAACAGATAACGGGAATGGTATTCCTCAAGCTGATATTCCAAATTTATTTAAGAGATTTTCTCAAGGTACAACGAGAAAAAGATCTACTGGTACCGGTCTGGGCCTTTATCTTTCAAGACAAATTATTGAAGCTCATAACGGTAAAATTTGGGTGGATAGCAAAGTTGACAAAGGTAGTGAATTTTCATTTCTATTAACAGATGTAGTAAAAGATCCAAGTATTAAAGAAAGACAGGTTTCTAATGGCTAAAAATATCAGAGTATTAATTGTCGAGGACCATGATATGGCTCGTATGGGATTATCAGTAGTCTTAGGCAACCACCCTAATATTGAAGTTGTAGCAATGTGTGCGGATGGTCAAGATGGCGTAGATAAGGCTCTTGAATTAATCCCTGATGTTGTAGTTATGGATATTGGTTTACCTACTATTGATGGTATTGAAGCTACAAAAAGAATTAAAGCTTCGAATAATAAAATTAAAGTTTTGATGTACACTTCAAGGGAAGATGAAGATGATATCTTTGATTCTTTCCAAGCTGGTGCTGATGGATACATTACAAAAGGAGCAACTTCTGAACAAACTGTATCTGCTGTTCTTGCGGTTTCAGAAGGTGCAGGTTGGCTTGACCCCGCTATTGCAAAAGTTGTTTTAACTAATATTCGTCGTACAAATACAAATACAGAAAGAAAAGGCGAAATTAATTATAAATTAGGTAAAAATTTATATGGTTTAACTGAACGTGAAATGGAAGTTTTAGCTTTAATTGTTGATGGACTTACAAATCCACAAATTGCTGAAAAACTTGTGATAACAATTTCTACTACAAAAACTCATGTTCATAGTATTTTGCAAAAATTATATGTAAACACTCGTTCCAAAGCTATATCAATGGCAATGAAAGAGGGTTTAGTATAGTATGATTTATGCTCTTTTAGGGATTGCTGCTGCTTTTTGTGCTTATATTCAGTGGGGAGATGAAATTCCTATTCCTAATTTTGATCACGATATAAATAAAAAAGAGGCAAAATACATTCACGAGGTTAATAAAAAAGCCGAAAAAGAAAAATTTGAAAGAGTAAAACTTAACAGAAATCCAAGTGGTTATATGACAATTGAGGAATATGAATTATTATCAACTCCAAAAGATAGAATGACAGTCGAAGTTGATGTCCCTAAAACACCTATTCCTGCTGATATGGTATACGTCCCTCAACCAGCTTATAAAATTGTGAGATATAATAATCCTCCAGGTAGTCCAGAAATAGAACTATCAAAAATGTTTTATCAAAAACGTCAGCAAAATGCTCAAGGAATTGTATCTCCGGATTTTACAAAGCTTGTATATCCTGCTGTTTATTATTATCCAAACAGTGGTTCTACAGCTTGCGATTTATTTGTAATAAATCTTGAAGAAGCAAAATCAAATATGGATAAAATATTAACTGCTAATACAATCCATAAGCTTTCAGATCCAATTCTGTCAACAGATAAGACAAATGATAATTATTATACATTTCGAACTCTTACTCCAATTGATTTTAATTCTGATGGTTCAAAATTGCTTGTAAAAGAAAAAATAGGTAATACTAGAGATGGTATTTGGAAAACAACACCTGTTGTGTATGATTTTTCAACAGGTGTTTCTTATGATTTGATTGAAGTAAGAGAAGCAATAATTTATTACTGGAAAGAGAATAAAGGCTTAAATTTAGATGATAAAAGATGGGATGTATATCCTTTAGGTTTTGCAGCTGATAATTCTGATTGGGTAATTGTTAATGCTGTTGCATATACTGGTAGCACTCCAGTTAATTTAGGTACTTGGAAAGTAAGTTCAAAAGGGGAACAGTCAAGATTAATTACTTTTACAAATTCTGAAGTTCAGGTAAGCATGAATGGATATAAACTAGTAAAAGATGGAATTGTCCCTTCTGCAATTACTGAAAAAGAACAAAAAGAACTTGAAAAAATTGAAAAAGCTAAAGTTAAACAAAAGAAAAAAGAAGATAAAGAAGAAGTAAAAGCTCTAGAAAAATCATATAAAGCAAAAATTAAAGAAATGGATGCTGAATTTAAAGAATCTCAAAAAGATTATGATTTAAGAAGAAAAATTCAAGGTTCGACTTCTAGTGATGAAGTATTAATTAAATATAAAGAAATAAAAGCAGAACAAGAAGCTAAAAAACAACAGCAATTGGAAAAACAAAGAGAAAAAGAATTAAAAGCGCTAGAAAAACAAAAACAAAAAGAAGAGAAAAAGCAGCAAAAAGAATTAGAGAAATCTAACAATTAATAAGTTTTAATTTTTCTTGGTGAGTTAGTTTTTTTATGCGTGCTTCTTCTTTCATTGCATTTGATTTTGTATCAAATTCCTTTTGATATACCAATTTAACAGGTTTATTTGCTCTTGTATATTTAGCTCCTTTCCCTTCAAGGTGAGCTTGAAATCGTTTTTTAACATCATCTGTGTAGCCACAATAGAATGTGTTTTTTTCTGTTAAAATCATATATGTATAATATTTTTTATCCATAACATATTTATAAATAAAAAAGACGATTTTTATAACCGTCTTTTAATGTATTTCTTCTTTTTCTTTATTCTCAAAAATTTGTATTAGCAAACAGATGTAAATCCACCTGAAGATGCTCCGCAAGATGCTCCTGAAAATCCACCGCCGCAGCTTGCTGTAGAAGCTGAAGATGAACTATCTGAAAAACTTCCGCTAGATGTTAATGTAGATACTGCATTAGAAAAACTGCTTAAAAAACCACCAGTATATGCAACAGTTTCTCCCGAATCAGAATATTGTGTATAATCAACAGCAAAAGGATTGCTTGTAGAAAACATGTCATATACTCTTGTTTCAAATAAACTATGTTGTTGATACATAGCTAATGAACCTGCTGTTTCTACTGATTCTGAAGGTTTTGTGCTTCTGATATTATTAGTTCTTGTTTCAGATGATTTTGATGCGATGTTATTCATTATCTGCTCCTATTAATATCTCGTGTCTTACATTTATATAAACAAATTTAATTTTAACGAATTTCGGCATGTGTTTCTTTTGTTACAAACCTTAACATAATATATAGATCTATGGATTTATCCAATTAAAACTCTTGGTTGATGCGAGTTTCAAGAATATCTAGTATTGTGTAAGTGTAGAGGATTAAAAGGATATGTTGAAAAAGATTTTATTTACATTAATTATATTTACTGGACTTTCAGCCTATGCTGGGGATAATTTTCTTAACTCAGTTGTAATTGATAATAATGATGGAGATATGTCTGTTATATTAAGATCAGACGAAGTTACTAAAGTAAAAAAAGAAGTTGAATCATCTGATAAAGTAATTCTTACTTTAAAAGGAATAGCTCAATCTCCAAACATAAATACATTGTATAAAAATGCTAAAGATGTAAATGGTTTAATCATTCAAAATGATGGAAACAATGATTTAAAAGTGTACATTGAAGCCCCTAACATTGCTAAAGCTGATATAATTTTTGATACGCCAAATTCAGCTCCAATTACTGTAAGTGATTCTACTGATGAGGAGAGAGTTTTATGGAGTGTTATATCAATTGCAATATTATTACTTGTAATGCGTTCGGCTAAAAATATATGTACAGAACCGCCTAAAAAGGATATAAATGAAATTATTAAAGAGCGTGAAAAAGCACTTTATCGTAATTTCCAAAAAGAAGTAGCAGCTATGCCAAGTATTGGATATAAATTAAAAGCTTATAACAAGCATGTAATTAAAGGGGAAACTTTAAGATCATATTCAACTTATACAAAAGTTTAAAAAAATCCGCTAGTAAAGCGGATTTTTTTTGTTATTAATTATTATCAAAATTTGCTGATTATTTCTTCAATCTTTTTAGCAGAAGTACCATCTCCATATGGATTTTGAGCTTTTAATCTTGTTTCTTGTCTTGATTTAGATAAAACATCTTCGCTATGTGAAATTATTTTATCATAATCAGCTCCAACTAAAATTGAAACACCAGCATCTATTCCCTCTTGACGTTCTGTTTCGTAGCGCATAACGAGTGTTGGGCATCCAAAAGATGGAGCTTCTTCTTGTATACCACCGGAATCTGTCAATATTAATTTTGCATTTTTCATTAAATACACCAAATATGGATAATCTAATGGTTTTAAAAGTTTAACATTTTTATATTTTCGTAATCTTGAATGAATTTTATCTTTAACATTTGGATTAGGATGCACTGGTATTACAAAAGTGTGATCCTTATATTTTTCTGCCAAATATTCGATTGCATCTAGTATTCTATCAATTCTTTCTCCATGATTTTCTCGTCTATGAGCTGTAATTAGTACAAGTTTGTCATCGACTTTTATATTTTCATTTTCAAAATATAATCTTGCACTATCTAAGGTTCTATCAGAAAGACAGAATAAGGCATCAATTACAGTGTTACCAACTACAAAAATTTTGTCATCAGAAATATTTTCTTTTAATAGAGCTTGTCTATTTTTTTCTGTTGGTGCAAAATTAAGTGCTGCAACTCTTGATGTCATTTGGCGCATAACTTCTTCTGGGAAAGGCTCATAGATATCATAAGATCTAAGACCTGCTTCTACATGATATACTGGTATTTTTCTGTAAAAGCTAGCCAAAGCCCCACATAATACAGTCATTGTATCGCCTTGTACAATTGTAGCATCAATACTATGCTCCTCAAATACTTTGTCAAGAGCATTCAAAATTCTAGTCTGTACTCCAGATAATGTCTGATTAGGCTTCATACAATCCAAATTTAAATCAGCTTGAAGCCCAAAATACGCAAGAGTTTGATTAGATAACTCTTTTTGTTGTTCTGTATTACAAACTATAACATTATATTTTTCAGGATATTTTTTTAATTCCAAAATAATTGGAGCAAGTTTAATAACTTCTGGTCGTGTACCAAAAACAAATAATATATTTTTCATAATTATAATTTTAGTATAAAAATATTCTTATGCAATTATGTAACAATATTTATTGCCGAATAGGGGAATTAATAATTTACATCAAGATTTATAATTAAGACAAAGGAGAAAAATAGATGTTAGACCTATATATACTCGAAACTTGTCCATTTTGCAGAAAAGTAATGGATATATTTGATGAAAGTAATATTGAATATAATAAAAAAAATATTCTCGAAAAAGAAAATTTAGATGAGCTAATTAAACTAGGTGGTAAGCAACAAGTGCCATTTTTAGTTGATAATGACAATGATAAATTTATGTATGAGTCTGATGATATTATTGAATATGTGAAAAATAAGGTATAATATGTTTTATAATTCTTTTAAAAGTAATGAATACAATAATTGTACAGCTAAAGGAGCTTGTTCAATTTCCCCTAACATATCTTCAATGCAAGAAGTTATGTTTATAATACTTAGACAAATTTCTTACTATTTGCTTAAATTAATTGATTTTAATATTTATAAAAATGAAATAATCAAGGATTTAATTCTTGAAATTTCTGTAATTGATGGCGCAAAAGACTTATCAGAAGCACAAATTCTAAATTCTTTTTCAAAGCAATACTTGAATTTAGTAAGTTGCAGAAAAGAATATTTGAATATTTGCAAAGAAAATAGAACAAATTGTGATGATTTAAAAAATCTTATAAAATTATCTCCTAAAACAAGTCTTGCTGCTATTTTAAAAAAAGGTGATAAAGAATTTATACACAAATACAAAAAACTTAATTTTAATCAGAAATATTATGCGGAAATACTACTCGCACTAATTAAGAGTGTATCTATTAATTTAAGTAATTTGTATGAATTTAATTCAGATTTTTACGGTATTTCAAAAGAGGTTTTAATTGCGCTAAATTTATTTAATGCTAATAGAATATCTACAGAAAAGTTTAAAGAAGAAATGCTTGCGCTTGCAAAATGTGATGTAAGACTATTAGATTTAATAAGTACAGCACAAGTCGAATATTTCGGCGAATTAATACAGGCAAAAGTTTCATTTTCAACGAGACCAAATAAAGCAATATTAGTATCTGGTTCTAATTTAGAAGATTTAAAACTAGTTTTAGAAAGTGTAAAAAACGAAGAAATAGATGTTTATACTAATGGAAATTTATTAATAGCACATGCTTTTCCTTATTTTAATAATTCTAAAAATTTAATTGGACATTATAGTAATGGTTCTTTTAATACAATTTTAGATTTTGCAACTTTCCCAGGTGCAATTTTATTAACTAAAAATGAAGCGAAAAATATAGAATATCTATATAGAGGAAGACTTTTTACTACTGACGATATTGCCCCTAAAGGAGTTGTAAAGATCGAAAATAACAATCTTACACCTTTAATTGAATCTGCAAAACAAGCAAAGGGGTTTGCTAAAGGTCAACAGAGAAATTCTATAATTGTTGGTTACAATGATAAGTCATTCGAAAAAGAAGTAAATAAAATTGTTAATTCAAATCCTGACAAGATTTTTATTATTGGGCATACTGAAATAACAATAAATGTTAAAGATTATTTTAAAAAATTCTTCTCAATCATGCCTCCAAATACTTATGCAATTTCGTTTTCTTATGACCCTAAACTAAATAATGTTCTAACTATTAATCTTGCAAATGACTATGCTCTAATCTACAGAACACTCAATCAGATATTTGAAAAGATTCCTCTTGATTCTGATAAATTAGCATTTTTTCTTACAAAATGCGATGTTAATTCTTTGTCAAATATTATTAATCTAAAAAATAGGGGTGCAAAAAATATCTTTTTATCAGATTGTCCTCCACTAGTTATTAATCCTGCTATTTTACAAGCATTTACTAAATTATTTGAAATTAATAAAATTACAAATCCAAAGGATGATCTAGCTCTATTAGGTTACTAAATAAAAAACAGAGACTCCATATTTTTGAAGTCTCTGTTTTTAGAATATTAAATTTAAAATTAATATCTGTAATGAGCAAAAGCTTTGTTAGCTTCAGCCATTTTGTGAGTATCTTCACGTTTTTTACAAGCTGCACCTGAACCGTTTGAAGCATCAATTAACTCGTTAGTTAATTTATCGATGAATGATTTTCCACCACGTTTTTTAGCAGCTTCAATTAGCCAAGATGATGCAAGTGCAAATCCTCTATCAGCTTTTACTTCGATAGGTACTTGGTAAGTAGAACCACCGATACGTCTAGCTTTTACTTCTAACAATGGAGTTGCATTTGTCATTGCTTTTTGGAAGATATCAAGAGCTTTTTCACCAGTTCTTTCTTCTATTTTTACTAATGTAGCATAGAAGATTTTTTCAGCTAGAGACTTTTTACCACGTCTCATAATTCTGTTGATAAATTTAGAAATATCAACACTATTGTATACTGGATCTGCTAAAGGTATTCTTTTAGCTGGTTTAGAACGTCTAGACATTATTTCTTACCTCCTTTAGCATTTTTCTTAGCACCGTATTTAGATCTGCTTTGAGCTCTGTTTGCAACACCTGCAGTATCTAAAGTACCTCTAACGATGTGGTATCTTACACCAGGAAGGTCTTTAACCCTTCCACCTCTGATTAGAACAACACTGTGTTCTTGTAGGTTGTGACCAATACCTGGGATATATGAAGTAACTTCAAATCCGTTAGTTAATCTAACCCTTGCAACTTTTCTTAAAGCTGAGTTTGGTTTTTTAGGGGTTGTTGTATAAACCCTTGTACATACTCCACGTCTTTGAGGACAATCCATCAATGCTGGAGATTTTGTTTTGTCAATTAGCTTTTTGCGTTCTCTACGAACAAGCTGGTTAATTGTAGGCATTTTTTTCTCCTTTTTTTAGTAACTACATCGGCAAAATCATATCCTGAAACCCTTACGCATTCCGGTTATGACTGGACTATTGGAATAAAATTTATTCCCTTACGCCCTATTTTTGCCTCACTTACCGAAAATTCAGCACGAAAATTTCGGCTACAAGTGTAATTCTATTAAACAACAGCCAGAATTTATTGTCAACAAATATTGCAAACTTGTTAATAATGCTATATAATTATTTTATGAAAAAAGAAATAAAAGATAAGTTAATTGAGGTTGCTAGTTTTTGTATATGTGTGATTGTACTTTTGGCAATTGCATATTTTACAGGTTTTATAAAAGGTTTTACAGTTTCAGATTTCCAAGATTCTTATAATAAATTAGTATATAATTTTGCTAATTCTGCTTCTAAAAGCAAATTAGATTCTAATTTATTTGATACTAATAATTCAAATAATAAAAAAATAACAACATATAAAGATTATCATCCAATGAGAATTCCAGAAGCCGTTTTACGTGGAGTAGATTCTTCTAGAGCTTGGGAAAATGTTTTTTACTCTAATAAAAAAGTTGTCTTTTATATTTATAATAATTCACAAACAGAGTTTCATAATTCAATTACCAATTATTTAAGTTCTGAAACTAAAGGGAAATATTATAATCTTATTGCTTATACAGATAGTAGTTTTGATAGTATGCGTTTAGGAGATATTGGACCCTCAAAAATTTGTGATAGTATCGACGAATGTAATGCTGTCAGAAAAAAAGCTGCAGATTATTCTGCATTATCAGAGTTTATGAAACAATGTGGACGTTATATGTGCATAATAAATCCGCAACAAAAACAATATGTTAAGTTGCGGAATAAAAATTCTGGTCAAGCTGTTAAAATGATTTTTGATTTAAGAAATTGGTAAGCTTAGTCTGTTAATTTAAAATCTCCATTTTTTTTGATATGTTCGACTAGGCCTCCATCATTTAATAACTTAATCATTACAGGAGGTAATGGTTCAATTGGTATAATTGCTCCATTAGTTAGGTCTGTTAAAATTCCTTTTTCAATATCTAAATCAAGTTCATCTCCGGCATCAATTGCATCAGTATCGGCCTCGATTGCTAACAGCCCTATATTAATAGCATTTCTGTAAAAAATTCTAGCAAAAGATTTTGCAATTACAGCACCCACTCCAGCAATTTTAATAATTTGAGGAGCGTGTTCACGAGATGATCCAAGACCAAAATTAGATCCCCCAACAACAAAATCTCCTTTTTGCATAGAACTTGCAAAATTAGGATCAGCATCTTCTAATACGTGTTTTGCAAATTCAGGTAAATTTGAACGTAAATGGAATAGTCTACCTGGTGCTATGTGATCTGTTGAAATATTATCCCCAAATTTGAATGCTTTTCCTTTCATAATATTCTCCTTATAATAACTATTAAAAAATAATCAGTTTTCTTTCTTCTTGATTATACTACAAAATAGTGATATAATACAAAAAGTGAGGTAAACTTATGTATTTTGATAGAAAATGTAAAATAACTTTTATATGCAATGGTGCAACTATATATAGTGAAGATGATAGATTTACTGATTCTGAAGCATATCCGCCACTTAATGATGCTGGCCAAGATGAAATCGAAAGGATTTGTGACTTTTTAAAGAAAAGGGGAATCAAAAATGATAAAATTTATACATCTCCAGCATTACGTTCAACTCAGTCTGCAGCGATGATAGCAAAATTATTTAAACAAGATTTTGAAATTGTTGAAGACTTACATCCAAGAAAATGTGGTGATTTTAATGGTTTAACTTTTGAGCAAGTTGACGAAAAATACCCAGATGCACTTGATAAATTGATTAATTGCCCAGAAATAGCGGTTCCAGAAAATGCTGAAAGTGTGACAGATTTTATTAATCGTATTAATTGTACACTAAATAAAATAATTGACGATAATTTAGGCAATAGAATTATTATAGTAACTCATAAAGATATAATAAAGGCTGCAATAATATCTGCCTTAAATATTCCACATAGTTCTTTACATCGAATTTATGTAAAATCAGGTAGTGCAACTCAAATAAGTTATTATGAAAAATGGTCTAGTCTTGTATATTCAGACTATACTCCGGTTGTTTAGTCGCGATTAATCTTTGATTTTCTTGTATTAAGAATTCTTTATCTGGTTTTATATCAATAAAATCCCAAGGAAGATCTTGAGTAAAAGAATAATTATCAGTAGCAAAAGAATCTGTGTTTATTTTTAATTCTTTTGCTGCTTTTTTAAATGCGCCTAGTTTTCCCCCATATTGGTATACTTTTAATACAAAGTCATTTAAAGAAGAATCTCCTCGAGAAAGTACAGCTTGCCAATAATCCCATTTTATACTTGATATATGTGCAGTAATTCCAAGTTTGTGTAACTCTTTTTTTAGAAAATTACTTTTTTCTTCTAGTAATTTTGTGTTTTCACGTCCAATCCATTGGAATGGAGTATTAGGTTTTGGTACAAAACTTGAAAATCCAAATGAAATATCAAAACCTTTATTTTCTTTTTTTAATTTTTTAGCTAGATTAACAATTTCATCTAAATCAGATTGTGTTTCTGTAGGTAGACCAATCATTCCGTAGAATTTTAGCCCTTTAAGACCATTTGCTCTGGCAATTTTAACTGCTTCAAATATTTGATTTTCTGTTAAATTTTTATTTATAACTTTTCTAAGTCTATCACTCCCTGCTTCTATTGCTAATGTTGAATTTTTCTGACCACCTGCAACCAGTGTTTTTACTACATCTGGAGTGATTGCATCAACCCTTAGTGATGATACGCTCATTTCTATTTTTTCACCATTCTGTATTTTGTCATAAATATATTTGCAAACATCGTGAAAATGAGGATGAGCACTAATTTGAGCCCCTAAAAGAGCTATTTTGTTTGTATATTTAAGTCCTAAATCAATTGTTTTTAATAATTCGTCATAAGGTACACAACGTAGCGGTAAGTTCAAATATGATGCCAAACAAAAACCGCATCTGTTAGCGCAACCTCTTGACATTTCTAAAATAAATGTATCTTTAAAGAAAGCGTTTTTACTTAAAACAGGAGTATATATACATTCAGAAAGTTTTTTAGTAAGTTTTTTTACTTTTTTAGGATATTTTGGAACATATACCCCCTCAATTTCTGATAATTGTTTTAAGATATAATCTTTAGTTCTAGCTTGGTTAACTTTGCAAATATCAATGACTTTTAAATTTACATCTTCCCCATCACCAATAATAAAAAAGTCAAAAAATTCCTTGTACGGTTCTGGATTCGCAGAAACAACTGGTCCACCTGCAAAAATTAGAGGAAACTTTTCTCTATTTTTCGCTTTAAGTGGTAAATTATACTTTTCTAACATTGAAAATATTGTTAAAAAATCCATATCAAAAGAAAACGAAAAACCGAATACTTTTACCTCAGATATATTATATTGTGTATTTTCGGTATCTGAACATATTCTTTCAATATTAACGCCATCAATTTCGTCAATAGTTTTAAACATCCATAAATATCCTAATGAAGACATTGAAAAAGAATAAATTCCAGGAAAACCCATCCACATGACAAAGTCTGAGGTTTTTGAATTTATTCGATTGTACAAGTATCTTTCATTATTCATCAGTTTCTTTTGCCTTTAAATTCATAGGTGCTAAATATAATTCGTCAATTAATACACAAACAGTTGCAGCTAGTGCGGGAGATAAAATTACACCCCAAAATCCTAAAAATTGTTCTGCTAAAAATAGGGCTAAAAATATCATTAAAGGATGTAATTCCATTAGTTTCCCAAATAGTACAGGTCTTACTACATAGTTTGATATTTGTTGAACTAACAAGAAACCTAATATTATCAATATTATTTTTACAAGACCAGTTGGATATGCAACTAATATAATTATACCAAGAGCTATAGTTGGACCTAAAATTGGTACTATATCGAGAATACCTGTAATTAGTCCTAATAGAGTAGAATACTCAATCCCTAAAATAACAAGAACAATTGCCATCATTAGGCCAACAGCAGCCATTGATATTATTTGAGCTCTTACATATCCACCAACTTTATTACTTATATTTGATAAGATTTCATCAGCTTTATCTTTTAGATCAGGTGGAAAAAATTCTAAAAATTTCTTCTTTAAGTAAACTTTATCGACAAGAATGTAATATACAATCATAGTTAGTGCTACTGATACCATAACTAGCTGAAAAGCACTTACTGTAAAGTTCCAAGACTGATTAACTAATCCTTGTGCAAAAGAAGAAGAATTGCCTAAAATTGTCTGAGGATCAAACATTTCTGGTAATTTATGTCCATAAATTTCTGTATTAAATAGAAAATTTGTAACGTCATTTACTTTGTCAGGCAGAGTTATTAGAAAAGTTTTGATTTCTTTGTAAGCAACAAAAATTATTGGAATAAATAATGCGATTATTGATAAAATTGAACCAAGCAAAACAAGTGATGATGCAGCTGTCCTATTTTTCATTTTAACCATTAATTTTGTTACATAAGGATTTAGTGCACAAGCAATAACATATGCACCAAAAAATAACATTAATATGCCTACAATTTTTGGGAATATTAAAAGTAATATTATAACTAAAATTGCAAAAATTAAATTTTTTGTTGTAAAAAAACGTTTCCCTAACATAAATTCTCCTTTACAATGCATTTTATCAAGAAATAATTATTAATGCAATTTGTAAAATCGGGTAATTTTTTTGTAAAGATATGTTAACAAAAGGTTCAATTTTAGCAATTTGAAATGAAATATATACTTTATATATTTACGAGGACTAAACACAAAGGATACTAACATGGGTTTTCTATCAGGCGCATATGGTAAATTAATGGCCGGGAAACTTGTCAGAGATCTAACTCATCAAATGACAAGTGTCCAGAGTCAATTGCGCCGTGTTACCAAAGAAGTTGGTGACATGGAAAAGATGTTTACGGCCCAAGAAAGAAACCTTAAAGCTCAAATGCAGTCTCAAATGAATTATTCAATATTTGGTGCAATGAAAGGGTCTGGATTTGGAGCATTTGATCAATCTAACATGTTAGGTGTTGTAAATGGAATGTCTCAAGAACAATTCTCTCAATATTCTATGGCTAATCAATACTTCCAGCAACAATATGCAATGGCACAATCAGCATGGCAAGATATGTTTGAAATGCAAAGAGAGTCAATGCTTCAACCTTTAAAAGATTTAGAAGATGATTTACAAACTCAAAAAGATAACTTAGAATCTAGATTAAAAATAGCTCAAGCAGAATACGATGCTAAGAAAGAAGAAGAAAAAGCCGGAGTAAAAGGTATGACTCCTGATTATACTGGACAAGGTTAATATAACAAAATAAAGGCTCTCTATTAAGGGAGCCTTTATTTTATATGTCTGAAATTATTCATGTGATATGATATGAGCCCCTTGATTTTCAACAGGCAAAGTCATGATATTGACTTTTACATTCATATCTTCCCAAGTATTTTTAATTATTGATTTAATTTTTTCTAGATCATTTTTTTGTGAAATCACAATTATAGAAGGACCAGCCCCACTTAATACACAGCCTAAAACATTTTCTTCATGCTTTAAATTTTCAATAATCTTATCAAGGCCTGGTACAAGTTTCATCCTATATGGCTGATGTAATTTATCTTTTAAAGCAGCTTTCATTAATTCTGGATCTTTTGTATTCACTGCTTGGACAAACATAGCTAATCGTTTAGCGTTAAACACTGCATCTTCCATTGGAACTTCTTTGGGAAGCACAGATCTTGAAATATCTGTTGATAATTCATAATCAGGAACACATACAGTGATATTCCATTCTTCAGGCCAATCTAATTTTCTGTATAAAATACTGCCATCATCTTCTTGAGAAGAAAGCACCAAACCTCCAACAATTGCAGGTGTAACATTGTCAGGGTGCCCTTCAACTTCAGATGCGATAGATAATAATGCAACTTCATCAGCAGGATGTCCTAATAATTCATTTGCAGCAAGAAGACCTCCAACTATTACAGAAGCACTGCTTCCTAACCCTCTTGCTATAGGAATTTGTGATTGAACAGTGATTTTAAGCTCACTAGGTGTTTGTCCAATAGAATTATAAAGTAATTCTACGGCTTTGTATATAATACTGTTTTCATCCATTGGAATATGTTCCATCAATAGATCATCAGTAGTTTGATTATCATTTATTACATTAATTTCAATACCAGTGCCCGGTAATACTGTTTCTTCAATTGTAATTATGTTATAAATGGGTAAAGCCATTCCCAAGCAATCAAAACCTGGTCCTAGATTTGCCGTTGTTGCGGGCACTTTTACGCTAATTTTCATAATTCCCTCATAAAGAACATCATTGTTCTATAAGTCATTGTATACTTTTAATAAATATATTATAGCAAAAAGATTAAAATTTGCCAATAATTAAGATATATTCTATAATTGATATATGTACGAACTATATCCATACTTTACTAATGATGGCTCAGTTGGCCTGTTTTCTCCAAGTGCAGATGATATCTATCATTCAACATATGGAGCACTTACTGAAGCCTATGAAAAATTTATTTTACCATCAAATATAAATAATTTCTTGAAAAAAAATTCAGAAATAAAAATTTTAGATATTTGTTATGGAATTGGTTATAACTCAAAAAGTTTTATAAATTATTTTTTAGATTTTTTGTATAACGAAACGATACATACAAATAAAATTAAATATAGCGATGAGGTAGATACAAATAACAAAAAATATAAAATTTATATACATGCACTAGACAACGATAAAAATTTAGCATACCTTTCTCCATTTTTTATATCTAACAAGAAAAATTTTAAAAATAATAATCTCACTTTTAATCAAGAAAAAATAAGAAGAATGTTATCTAATAAAGTAATACAAAAATATAAATTAAAAGAAGAAGTAAATATTTTATTACTAAAAAGAATATTAGATCAAATTGATGAGGAAACAATCCAACTTTTAAATAATAAAAAATACAAACAATTTTTTGCCCAAAATACTATCAATTTATTTAAGTTTTTAAGAACCAAGAAGTGTAAATATACCCCCATATTGTCATTAAATACGTTCTTACATAATATATATTATAAGTATATATCTAAAGGGTATAAAAACGCATTAAAAGCCCTTAAATTAATAGATTTTAATTTCAACCTAGAAATAGACGACGCTAGACATTCATTGCAAAAAGACAGTGTATTATATAATTATGTTTTTTTAGATGCATTTACGCCAACAAAATGCCCTTGTTTGTGGACAATAGATTTTTTAAAGCTATTATATGAGCACTTGGAAGACGATGGAATGATTCTTACATATTCAAATTCTGCACAAGTACGTAATGCTTTTATAAATGCCGGATTTATTGTAGGTAAAATTTATTCTGAATCTTCTAAAAAATTTACTGGTACAATAGCAGTAAAGAACAATTCAAATCTCGAAAAACTAATTTGTGAACATGAAAATAATAAATTAGTAAAAATATCAGAGCTCTCAGAATACGATTTAGGGCTTATTAAAACAAAAGCAGGTATATTTTATCGTGACGAAAACTTATCGCTTGATAATGAGGCAATTATAAAAGTTCATGAAATAGAAGTCCAAAATTCTAATTTAATGTCAAGCTCAAAATTTATTAAAGAATATAAAAAGTTAAATAAAGATAGCAAATTATTATAAGTATATAACTTAACGATATATGTAAATAATATTTTTTGTTTTATTGTTAATAAATTTTTTAATTTTAATTGTTAATTTTTTATTTCAAAAAATTTTTATTCTTATTATGTGAGTAAAGAAAAATTAATTATTTTGTATTTATGCTAAATGTTCATATAATATTAATATGAAAAATTATGATTTAATAGTTGTTGGTGGCGGAACAGCAGGTTGTTCTGCAGCATATAACGCTGGCATAAGAGGGCTTAAAGTATTATTAATAGAAAAGAGTATACATTTAGGAGGAACAATTACATCTGCTCTTGTTGTTCCTGCTATGAAATCTGGGGAACATCAGATTAATACTGACTTTTATAAAGCTCTGATTGATGAATTGCACGCTATTGGGGGGCAAGCGACTTATCAAGACAACCCAGGGTGGTTTAATCCAGAGCTTACTAAAATTGCTTTAGATACTCTTATGGCGAAAGTTAATGTAGATGTATTTTTTGACACACATATTAGAGATGTAATAGTTGAAAATAGGACTATTAAAGGTATTGTAATATCAAAAGAAATGTTATCCGTATATAACGAATTGATAGAAAAACAGAATAGAGAATTATCAGTATCTATCGACGCGAAATATATAATTGACGCAACAGGGAATTGCGAAATTGGAAAACTTTGCGGTTGTAAATTTTTAGAAGAAAAAAATGAAAATCAGCCTGTTAGCCTAAGATTTATGATGGGTGGTATAAATGTACCTCGCTTTGCAAAATGGCTTGAGGAGTATGATAGTGATAGAAATGTTACTACAGTAGAAGATATTGATGGTTTTATACACTTATCTACTGCTTATACGTGGGATAAAGACAAAAAATGGGCATTAGCGCCGCTTTTTGAGGACGCTGTAACTAAGGGAATACTAAAAGACCACGATAGAAACTATTTTCAGATATTTACAGTCGCAGGAATGCCTTCTACTATTGCTTTTAATTGTCCTCGAATAATTGATTACACAAAGACATTAGATGTCGAAAATATGTCAAAAGCCTTGCAATTAGCTCGTAAAAACATCTTCAGACTTGCTAACTTTTGCAGAATTTATTTTCCTGGGTTTGAAAAATCTTATATTTCAAACATTGCTGATATGCTAGGCATCCGCGTTTCAAGACGAATTAAAGGAAAATATATCTATACAATTGATGATGTAAAATCAGGTAGAACATTTGAACATCCAGTTGTTGTATCAAATTATCCTGTAGATGTGCATTCTGAGAAAAAAGATTCATCTACTCTTGAAATGGTAAGAGATTACACATTGCCAATTGAAAGTCTTATGTCCGCAGATATTGATAACTTATTTGTTGCAGGAAGATGTATTTCAGCTGACTTTATGGCACAAGGAGCCTTAAGAGTACAGGCAAGCTGTTTTTCAATGGGCGAAGGAATAGCTAAATATGTAGCTAGTCTTTTGGCTTAACTTTATTTATAAGAATTTGTGCAGCATTAAGTAGAGGATCTATTGTTGGAGAAAATGGCGGAGCATAAGTTAAATCGTTATTGTAAAATTCTTCAACAGTCATTCCTGCTAAAAGTGCTGCTGCTAGTGCATTAATTCTTTTATCAGCATCACCTGCTCCGATAGCTTGAGCTCCAAGCAACTTACCGGAATCATAGTCTGCAATAAGTTTAAGAGTAATATTGTTAACATCAGGCATATACCCAACTTTATCATTTTTAGTTACAGTTGCAGTTACAGGAGAATAGCCAAGAGCTGAAGCTTTTTTCTCTGTTAGCCCAGTCATAGACATCGTTAAATTTAAACATCTGGTAACAGCCGAACCTAGTACTCCTAAAAATTTATCTTCCCCTCCACAAGCGTTAATTGCAGCTGTGCGACCTTCTTTATTGGCATTTGATCCTAGCGGAAGCCAAATTTTTGTATTAGATATAACTAAATTTTCTTCGACACAATCTCCACAAGCATAAATATCAGGAATACTTGTTTCCATTTTTTCATTTACTTTTATTGCTCCTGTTACACCTAATTCAATTCCGGCATCCTTTGCTATTTCGACATTAGGTTTAACTCCAGTGCATAAAATAACAAAATCAGTATTAAATTCTCTACCCGAACCTGTTTTTACTGTATGTACGCCATTAATATCACCTGAAAATTCAGTAACAATTTCTGATGTTATAATTTCAAAACGTCCATTGTTAATTGAACTTAACTGATTTTCTATTAATTGAGACATGTCTTCGTCAAAAATAGGCATAACATGTGGTGAATATTCAACGAGTGTAGCTTTTATATTTTGCTTCACTAGAGCTTCTAATAGCTCTATCCCGATATATCCACCACCAACAATTGTGCCATGTTTTGATTTTAATAGTTTTTCTTTAATAGCAATACCATCTTCAATCTTTCGCAGTGTAAAAACATTAGGCAAACTAACATTTTTTATTTTAGGAATTATAGGTCTTGCACCTGTTGCAATAATTAATTTATCATATTCAACAAGATTAGCTCTTTGTGTTTCCAAATCTTGAATTAAAACTTGTTTAGCCTCAGGAATAATTTTTACGGCTCTATTTTTCAGATGAATATGCACATTTTTTTTTTCAAATTCTTCAGGAGATCTTACCAATAAAAGTTTATAATCTTCAAAATTTCCTTCTATGAAATATGGAAGCCCACACGCTGAATAAGATATGTGCGTATCATCAGTATACAATTCAATATTTGCATCAGGCAATAATCTTCTTGCCTTTGCTGCAGCTTTAGCACCAGCTGCTACTCCGCCTAAAATTACAATTTTCATAAATTTAATATAGTATTAAACTTAAAATTTTGCATTAGACAGTTAGTTTAATCCTGATGTATTTAAAATAACACCTTTCATAAATTCACAATATGCATCAATATCTTCTTGTGTTTTTTCAACTTTATCTACTAAATTTGTAATTTCTACAACTATTTTTTCATTTTTTAAATCTTCAAACATGATACACACTCCAAAATTAATCTAATTACAAAATATAATTCGGACAATTGTAATAAATTCTTTAATAATTTAATGACATTGTTACATATTTTAAAAATTAAGCAAAAAAAAATATTTTTATTTATTAAGTCTATAAAGGAGTTAGTATGAATTGTACAATTAAAAATTCTTATGCGCCTAATTTTAATGGTTTAAAAAATAATAATTGTCTAAGACAAGCTAGAGCATATGCAAAAGACTCTGGACAAAAAGAGATATTTAAAAATGCTCAAAATATAGTAAATATTCTTGCTGGAGACAGCTTATCTTTAAATGTCAGAGCAAATAAACATCCTATTGAGTGCATGCATGTAACTATTTTAAATAAAAATTATTTAGACAAAGATAAATTTATAGGTAGAATTGAATATTCTTATCCTGGAAATGATTCTATTGGTAAAGCAGCTTTCGAAGCATTGAAAAGTTTGGCTGACAAAACTAGTAATATTCATAAAGCTGTTTTTAATAAATAACTAGTCAATTTCGTTATATACAAGTTTTTTGCGTAAATTCCATTGGCAAAGAGTTAATACAAGTATTAGCAAAAATAGAACATACGCAATTGCAGAAGCTTTACCTACATTAAAATATTCAAAAGCATTTTTGTAAATCGCATATACTAAGACATTTGTGCTATCTAATGGCCCACCTTGTGTCATTAAATATATCAAGTCAAATATTTGAAATGAAGATATTGCTGTAATAATAACAACAAAAAATATAGTTGGAGACAATAAAGGAACAGTAACGTTTTTAAAAGTTTGAAAAGCATTAGCACCATCTATTTTTGCTGCCTCAAACATACTTTGAGAAATTCCAGCCAAAGATGATAAGAAAATTACCATATTATAACCAATCAATTTCCATACAGATACAATAATTAAAGCTGTCATAGCATAGTGTGTATCGTATAACCAATTAATATGTAAATGTAAAATATGATTTAATAAACCGATATTAGGATCAAAAATCCACTCCCAAACAACACCAATTACAATCATAGGAGTAATAAATGGTAAAAAATATGCTGTTTTATAAAATTCAGACCCTCTTATTTTGGAATTCAAAATACATGCTAAAATCAAAGGAATTATAACCCCTAAGACAGATGTACTAACAGCAAATACAATTGTATTCCATAATATTTTAAAAAATAATGGCTCCGAAAAAATTTCCTTGTAATTATCAAGCCCAACGAATTGAATTGGGTTTAATAAATCCCATTTAGCAAAGCTCAAGCCAAAAGAACATATTACAGGAATTATAATAAATATAATAGTTCCAATTAATGCCGGAAATATAAATATCCAACCTGCAAAACGTTGATTGTTAGATAAGTTATCAAGAAAATTTTTCATGCTATAATTATACAATAATTAATAAGGGGAGAACTTAATATGAAAAAATATGAACATGCATTTGGCAAAAATGATATAAGAGGCATATATGGTGAAGATATAACAGAAGAGTTATACTTTAAAACAGGACGTGGTTTTGTAAATTGGCTAAAAAAACAATCTGGTAAAAAAGAATCTGACATGTGGATTACAATCACTAGAGATGCAAGATTACATTCGCCTGCATTGGAAAAAGCTCTAACAGATGGTATCACATCAACTGGAGCAAATGTTATTCATTTAGGCTTAGCCCCAACACCTATTGGCTACTATTCAGAAGTAGTTGGTATTCCTGGATATGAAGTAATAGCAGCTGCAATTATTACAGCTAGTCACAATCCAAAAGAATACAACGGTCTTAAAATGACTTATCAGAAAAGAACTCTTACAGAAGCACAAATTGCAGAAGTAAAAGATTATACATTTAAAGAATTTGAAAAAACTGATGATTTAACAACTACAAAAGGAAAAGTTACTGATTATAATATTATCCCTGACTATATAAAGGATATGGAAAATAGATTTGGCAAAATTGGTGAAGGTGTAAAAATAGTTGTTGACAGTGCTAATGCAACAGGAGGAGTTGTAGGCCCTGAATTATACAAAAAACTTGGTTGCGATATAATTGAACTATTCTCAACACCTGATGGCAACTTCCCTAATCACCACCCAAATCCAAGTGTTGAAAAGACTTTAGATACTTTAAAAGAAGTTGTTGTTGAAAATAAAGCTGATGTTGGCATTGCATATGACGGTGATAGCGATCGAATTGGTATTATTGATCAAGACGGGAAATTTTTAACTGGGGATAAATTGCTTTTAATTTATGCAATGGATTTAATTGAAGATTGCAAACAAACAGGCACTTGTCCAACTGTTGTAAGCGAAGTTAAATGTTCTCAAGTACTTTATGACCAAATTAATAAACTTGGTGGTAACGCAGTAATGTGCAAAACCGGTCACGGATATATTAAAGATAAGATGAAAGAAACAAATGCTTTATTAGCTGGAGAAATGAGCGGACACACATTCTTTAAAGACAGATATTATGGTTTTGATGATGCAGTATATGCAGGCTGCAGAATTATTGAAATTATTGCAAAACATAAAAAAGTTAACCCAAATTTCAAAATCTCTGATATGTTAAAATCTTTTGATGAAGTATGTTCATCACCTGAAGTTCGTTTCCCTTGTCCAAACGAAAGAAAAAAAGAAGTGCTTGAAAAATTCAAACAATGCGTTGAATCAAATAAAAATATGTTTGGTTCTGAAATAAAAGAAATAATTACTCTTGATGGTATGCGAATTGTATTTGACGGAGGATTTGCACTTATTAGACAAAGTAATACAGAACCAGTATTCACATTAAGATTTGAAGCTAAAAATAAAGAAGAATGCGAACAATTCAAATCTTGTATGATTAACACATTAGAAAATATTTTAAAATAAGATAGCAAAAAAAAATTTTATACGGTTTATAGTCTGCATATAAAGGAGAAAATATGCAGACTATTAATTCGCAAATAAATTTTACAGGGATATATAAAATACCCAATACACCTAAAAATATAAAAGAAATTGAAGAAAAAGTTATCCCGATGTACTCATATTTAAAGCATGAAAAAGTTTCAGGTTTTCCTGGAGAAAACCCTTTTGTACTTGGTTTTGAAACTATAAAAGAAATAGTCGCTAATAAAAATAATGCATCAAAAATTTGGTTAGAAATGAATGCAAAAAATCATGGACAAATTTTACCTGATACTAATACTAATTTTTTACACATTATATCTGGAGAAAAAGATTTACAAGAATTTCTTGAATTTATAATTCAACGATTAAAAGCAAATGAAAATACACCTCTTAATAGACTAAAACACTTTTTTAATTCTTTAAAAAATATAAATAGGGAAAAACAAAAACTCCCAGAGCATTTACAACTGGTTGATAAAGCAATTGAATTATACGAAAAAGAGCGTTTGGAATATCAAAAATTTATTCAAAATAAAAATGTAATATCTGTTTCATCAGCACAAGAATTATTAGCAAAAATGCTAACAGAAAAGTAACTAACAAATTAAGAAATTAAACAAAAAATTACAAAACACTTGCATTGTAATCTTTTTGTTGTTATTATAGATTTTGTCAGAAAAGTTACTCACGAATATTTTACCATAGGCTTTAATTAGCTTTATTTTGGTATATTCGTTTATATACAAGATTTATTAATTAACATGAAAGGTAAAAATCAATGGATTTAGAAAACAAAGAAGAAATGACAGTAGAAGAAGTTGCAGTAGTTGAAGAATCAACAGAAGCTCCTGCAGAAGATGCTGCTGAAGAAAAACCGGCTCGTTCAAGACGTGGTCGTGGCAAAAAACAAAAAATTGAAACAACTGAAGAAAAACCTCAATCAGAATGGGTTGAACGAGTTGTACAAATCAGCCGTGTAACAAAAGTTGTTAAAGGTGGTAAAAAATTAAGCTTTAGAGCTATTGTAATCGTTGGAAACAAAAAAGGACAAGTTGGCGTAGGTTGTGCTAAAGCAGCTGAAGTTATTATTGCTATTCAAAAAGCAATTGCAGATGGCAGAAAAAACCTAATCAATGTACCTATTTTCAAAACAACTATTCCACACCCAATTACAGGTCGTTCTGGAGCAGGTGCTGTAATGCTTAAACCAGCTTCTCAAGGTACAGGTATTATTGCAGGTGGTGCAGTTCGTTTAGTTCTTGAACTTGCTGGTATCGAAAACATATTAGCTAAATCTTTAGGATCTAAAGCACCTCTTAACGCTGCAAACGCAACTTTAGAAGCATTAAAAGCTCTTACACCATTTTCAGAAGTTGCTAAAAAACGTGGTTTAACAATGGCTGAATTATTAAACTAATCAGTTCGGTTATTGAAAGTAATTTAGAGAAAAAATAAATTTAAAAAGGATAATAAAAATGGCAAAAACAGAATTAAAACAAATAAAAATTAAACTTGTTAAAAGCCTTATCGGTGCTTCTGAAAAACAACGTAGAGTTGTAGCTGGATTAGGCTTAACAAAACAAAACCAAGTTGTAGAACATTACAACAGTGCAACTATTTTAGGTATGGTAAACAAAGTACCTCATTTAGTTGAGATTGTAGAATAAGGAGACATGAGGTCATATTATGACCTTTTGTTTTTCTTAATTGCGGAAGCGAAAGCGAGTAATAAGAAAGGAAATTAAAAATGACAATTACATTAGAAGATTTAAGACCTGCAGAAGGTGCTACACATAAAATTAAAAGAGTAGGCAGAGGCCGTTCATCTGGTAGAGGTAAAACATCTTGCCGCGGTCATAATGGTGAAGGACAACGTTCAGGAAGCTCAGCTAAAAGAGGTTTTGAAGGTGGTCAAATGCCTGGTTACAGACAAATGCCAAAATTAAAAGGCTTCAAAATTATTAACCAACTAAATTATGCTGAAATTAATGTAGGCAGAATTGCTCAATATGGTATGAAAGAAGTTTCTTTAGAAGTTCTAAAAGAAGCAGGTAGAGTTCACCCATCTTGTGTTGGTCTAAGAGTTTTAGGTAATGGCGAATTAAAAGATGCAATTACTGTAAAAGCTTGTTATGTAACACCATCAGCAAAAGAAAAAATTGAAAAAGCAGGCGGAAAGGTTGAGTTAGTATAATGGCACAAGGAATGAAAATGCCGACAACTGATGATTTAATGTCTATGTGGCAAGCATCAGGATTAAAAGAAAAAATTCTTTTTACATTCTTGATGATTGCAGCATTCAGATTTGGTGTACAAATGCCTTTATTTGGGATTAATAATGAAATTTTCTCAAATATCGCTCAAGGAAATAACATCATTGGATTTTTAGATTTATTTTCTGGTGGTGCTTTAGGAAAAGTTTCAATATTTGCCTTAGGTATTGGACCATATATTACATCATCAATTATTATCCAACTTGTTTCTGTAGTAATTCCTTCATTGGAAAAACTTCAGAAAGAAGAAGGTGAAGCAGGCAGAAGAAAGCTGTCACAGTATACACGTATTTTTACAGTTGTATTAGCTGTGTTCCAGTCTTTAATCTTTATGTTATACCTGCATCATTTACCTGGAGCAGTTTTACCAAATGTTAACCCAATTATGTTCTTTATAAGTTCTATTGTTGTGTTAACTGCAGGTTCTGTTCTTGTAATGTGGATTTCAGAACTTATTACTGAAAAAGGTATTGGTAATGGTGGTTCATTAATCATCTTTATTGGTATTTTATCAGGTATCCCGATTTACGCATCAAGGACAGCTCAAATTGTTGCCAATAATTCAATGATGCAATTAGGATTAGCAGTTTTATTACTTATTTTCTTTGCAGCAATGGTATTTATTGTAATTATGCAAGAAGCTGTAAGAAAAGTAATTATTGTAAACCCTAAAAGACAAGTCGGGAATAAGGTCTATGGCGGCATGAATTCTTTTATTCCGTTTAAACTTAACCCTGGCGGAGTTATGCCAATTATCTTTGCTATTGCAATTTTATTGTTTCCATCAACTGTTTTAAGTTTGGTAGGACAAGCAAATTTCAAAAGTGAATCTGTAAAAGCTATGGTTATTCATTTAACTCAAATTTTGAGTCCGGATGGTATTCCATACTATGTATTATATTTCTTATTAATTGTTGCATTAACATTTTTCTATGCTTCAATTATGCCAAATATGCAGCCAAAAGATATTGCGGATAACTTAAAAAAATATGGTTCATCAATTCCAGGGGTAAAACCTGGTAGACCAACTGCTGAAGCACTTGATAAAATTTTAACAAAAACAACATTTATTGGTGCTATGGGACTTGGTATTATTGCATTAGTTCCTTCTCTTGCAAGTTATATTACTAATATTAAAACAATCCAAGGGATTGGTGCTACATCTTTAATAATCATGGTTGGTGTTGCACTTGATTTAATTAACCAAGTAAGAACACACTTGTTGGCTAGAAATTATGAATCATTCTTAAAAGAATAAAAATTATTTTTATAAATCTTTTAAAAGACCGCATTAAGCGGTCTTTTTTTATTCAAAAAAAAAAGCTCCCCTTATATATTGAGGAGCAAATACTGAGCAATCAGAAGAGTTGAGGATTTACATTTTCATAATATATTTTTTTTTAAGCAATATCATTGGTATAAATAATTAAAAATTATTTATTATCTAATTATTAAGGATAATTTACAATATAGTTATATTGGACAAATTAAAAAAAATATCATATAATAATATACAAATGAGGTTATTATGAGAGAATTAATAGAAAAAAATAGAAAAATTACAGTTGTTCCTTCTGATTTTAAATGTGCAAATAAAGGGACTATAATTGACGTTGATCCTAAATATTTTACAATTGAACTTGAATATGAACCAACAGGAATGTTAAGACATAATTATTGTGAATTTTATACACAAACAACTCATGGGACATTATATTTTGATTCATATCCTGAAACTATAGATGGTAAGATTGTAAAAATCGCAACACCAGCAAAACATAGATTTTTACAAAGACGTCAATATACACGTATAAAATTTGTTGAAGAATTAAATTTGTTATGTGATAGTGCTTCCTACAAAATTACAACTTTAGATATTTCTGCTGGTGGTATGAAAATCAAAACAAATGAGAATATTAATATAGAAGGTTTATACAAAATTACACTACCATTATCAGAAAAACAATCTATTGAATGTATGTTTAGTCCAATAAGAATTGAAAAAAATGAAAATGGAGGATATACAATATCTGGAAGATTTGAATACCATGACAATAAAGACAAAATGACACTAATTCAGTATTGTACTAAAAGAAGCATTGAAATTCAGAATAAATAAGGGAATTCTGTTCTAACTATAAGAAAATGAGAGACCAATATTAAATGAGTTTAATAACTTTACTAAGAAAAAAAAGTAGAAAATTTTTGTTCACAACACCTTCACATGGACAAAAATTTTTTATATTCAATAAATTCAGAAATTTTTATAAAAAAGACATTTCTGAAACAGATACTCATAATCCTCAAGAAGCACTTTTAAATGCACAAAAAAGAGCTGCAAAAATTTATGGGACTAAGAATACATACTTTCTTACCAATGGTTCTACAAGTGGCATTATCGCTGCAGTATTAGCCTGCACGCATAAAGACGATAAAGTTTTAATCTGGAAAAATGCACATCCTTGTCATGCAAATGCTGTAAGATTAGCAGGATGTGAGGCTGTATATTATGATTTACCAATTAATAGTGCTTGGGGAATTCCTGATAAAACATTACCAGAAATTATAGATATAAAAGGTGTAAAAGCTGTTATTGTAACTTCTCCAACATATGAAGGTATAGTTTCTGATATAAAAGCACTAAAAGTAATCTGTGAACAAAATAATGCATACTTAATTATTGATGAAGCTCATGGAGCTTTATATCCATTTTCAGATAAATTACCCCAAAGTGCTGTAAATATTGCTGATTTTACGATTCAATCTCTTCATAAAACCGCAGGAGGTCTCAATCCAACAGCTCTATTACATGTAAACTGTGATATTGATGCTTCAAATGCTTTATCTATGATTAATACAACTTCTCCATCATATCCACTCCTAGCAACAATCGAAGCTAATATTAATTTTTTAAATTCAAAAAACGGTAGAAAATATATAGATAAATTAATAACTTCTTTAGAAGATATTAAAAATACTGTAAATAATATAGAATTCGGCGGAGATGATATAACTAAATTATTAATTAAAAAAGATGGAATGACTGGTTATAATTTATCATCAATATTATTTGAGAAATATAATATTGAAGATGAAAAGACAAATGATATTTCTACAATGCTATTATGTGGAATTGGAACATCTGAAAAGCAATTACATTACTTAAAAAAAGTACTTTCTAAATTGTAACATATTTGTAACATTTTACGTATAAAATTAAAGATTTTATAAAAAACAGCCGATATTCCATAGTGAAAGTTACTAAGGAAAATTGAAAGGTAAACGTCAACTATGGGAATGGCAGCAGGACAAGCAAGATTATTATCTATAACATCCCGTATGTCTGATAATGAGTTAAGAGCTCAAATTATCAACAACGAGAAGATGCGTCTTGCAACAAAAAGCTCACAAGTTAGTGAAGCTTATACTACTGCTTTAAATGATGCTCAAATGATGTTTACAAATTATGATGCTGATAACAACGCAACTTATCAGCAATTAACTTTTAATGCATTAACAGCATACAACCCTTATAATAACCAATATGCGATATCTAATGCATCTGGACAAGTTCTTGTATCAGAAACTGATGCAACTAATTATAAAGCTGCAAATGGCGACTTAAATAAATTCTTAGGCTATTATGGACTAGAATATAGCACAACATATTTTGATAACTTAAATAAGTATGCAAATAGTGATGAGACTATTCCTTTTTCTACTGGAGAAAAAGACAATGATGGGAATATGATACTTGCTAATACTGGTTATACCGCTGAAATGCTTAAAGCTGCATATGAAGGTACAGATGGTCACCTTGGATACAATGCAGTGAAAGCCTCTACTGACTATTATAATTATACTTCAGCATTAACTAATTTTAATGAAGCATACACTGCATATACTGCTACAATAAGTACTCAAATGGAAAATGTTTTAAATGGTACTATACAAGGTAATGGTAAAACATTAGATGTTATAAAAAATGACCTTGATAGTGCTGCTAATGCTAAAGATATAAATGCAATGAAAAATGTATTCACTAATTTATCAGCATTTGTAACTGAAGCTGCAAAATTATCTCTTCCAGATGATACATCAAAAAAATATTTTGAAAATTTGCAAAATGATATAGAATTAGCATGCAACGGTAAAACCGAATATACTGAAGCAGACAATTTTATTCAATTTACTGGAGATAAAGATAATGGAACAATATCTATTGGTACAGGTGAGGACCCTGATTACCAAATAACCAAAACAACATCTTCTGGTAGCTCATCATATACAATATTAGCATATGATGAAGCTTCTGACTCAATGAAACCATTAAGTGCATCTGAATATTCTTTAAATTGGGCTAGTGATGGTACTATTTCACTAACTATTGGAAGTGGAGACAGTCAAACTAAATATACAGGTATTCCTAATTATTTTAATAATACATCTATAAGTGAATATAAAGTTACAGAAGAAATCCCATTAGATATAGATAGAATGAAAAAAGCCGGTAATGATATTATTACCAGCCTAAAATCTTCTATATATAATGTTTGGAATCCTGGTGCAAGTATATTTACTGATCCAAATAGCAATGAATATAAAAACTACATTACAGCAGGAAAAGCATTAGAAGAATGTATTTTTGGAACCAGTGGAAGTTTAACCGCAGAAGAGTATCCAAACCTACTTGATGTTTCTTGGAACTTAGACAGAATGAATGAAACACAACTAAATAAATTTATGCCAATCCTTGATGTTATAATGCTTGATAATGTTATGAATACATATGGCGAAATTAAATATGCTTGGATTGATAAAAGTGAGGTTACTGACTCATACAATGAAAATGGAGATGCAAAAGCTCAATGGTACACAAATTTATTTAATCGTATGCAAAGCGGTGGATATCAAGTATTACAAGATGGTCTTGCATCAAGTACAGAATGGATTGAATTTGCATTTGAAAGTGGCCTAGTTACATTAGAACAAGTTGATTCTAAATATAATTGGAACACATTGATGTATTCAAGTTGTAGTGATATTACAGAACAAACTGACAGTACTGCAATTACTATTGCTGAAGCAGAATATAATGCAGCAATGAACAAAATCGAAAATAAAGATAAAATGTACGATTTAGAGTTAAAAAATATTGATACAGAACACAATTCATTACAAACAGAATATGATTCAATAAAAACTGCAATTGATAAAAACATAGAAAGAACATTTAAATTATATAGTTAATAATTATATTACACACGACAAAACAGAGGCAAACCTCTGTTTTTTATTTTTATTTTATTTAATCTTTATATGATATAAAGATTATGTAAGGAAATCAAGAAACATATATTTTTTAGTTTATAATCATAATATAGATTAGATAAATGGAGATAATTATAATGGAAACAGTAAATGAAATTCTTTCAAAATTAGAAAATGCAGATAATATTACTAAAAATAAATTAGAAAATGAATTAGTTAATATCGGAACTTCTGTATTACCTCAGTTAGTTGATGAATTACAAGTTGTAAGAGGTATTAAAAGAGGTGTTGTTGCAATGACTCTAATTAGAATTGGAGATGCTTCTGTTAAATACCTTAAAAAAGCAGCTGAATGTAACAAAGATTTTGAATGGGTAGCTGAATATTTAATTAGAGAAATTAAAGGTTCAGTAGCTGCATAAGAATATAAAAGTATAATAAAAAAAAGATCGATTTAATCGGTCTTTTTTTTATGTTAAAATTTTGTTTATGGGGAAGAAAACTTTATTATTTTTAATTACATTATTTTTATTAATACTTGCATTTTCTATGGGTGCAACTCATTTTGATTTTGATTTATGGGCTAGGTTAATAGCAGGAATGGGAGTAATTAACGGAGGTCATGTTCTTACCGAAGATTTTCTATCTTATACTCCTGTTCACACTTGGTGGGACCATGAATGGGGTGCTGGAGTCATTTTTTATGCATTTTTAAAATTTTTAGGGCCATATAGTCTTATTATTCTTCAGGCTATAATGCTATTTTTAATATTTTTTACCATTTCCCAAATAGTTAAATTAAGAACCAATGAAACTCCATATAATATACTTTTTTATTTCTTTACATTAATGGCTGTTATGGATAACCTTAATAATCCAATAAGATGTCATATGTTTAGCTTTTTATTTTTTACAATATTCATTTATATCCTGGAAAAAGTTAGACAAGGAAATAATAAATTATTATTTATTATTCCATTTATGACAATACTTTGGAATAACATTCATGGTGGAGTTGTTTCTGGTCTTGGATTGATTGGGATGTATGCTCTTGGAGAATTTTTAAATAAAAAATCTTATTTAAAATATATATATACATTAATAGTATCATTATTAACACTTATTATAAATCCTTGGGGATACAAATATATTCAATTCCTTTTTATGGCAAATACAATGCAACGACCTTATATAATTGAATGGTGGGGATTATTCTCTAAATATTATTTCTTGAAACAAATTAAATTCAAATTGTTTATGTTTGCATCGATAGCAATTGAATGCATAACAATTTATAAAAATATAAAACTGCAAAAAATTAAAACATGGTACGAAAAAGCTGATAAAGTAAAATATATAATTTTACTTGCAACTTTATATTTGGCCATAAGTCATGTTAAACTTCTTCCGTTCTTCGCTATTGCTACTATTTGTTTTGTCTATGAAGATTTTTATAATTTAATTAAAAATATTGAATTTCCAAAATGGAAAGATAAAATTATATACATTGCAATTTTAAGCATCTCTATTTTTACTTTCTTAATAAAAGATTTTTCAATTCCAGTAGGGATGAATGTTTATCCGATAAAAGAAGTTGAATTTATTAAATTAAATAAACTAAAAGGGAATATTTTATCAAACTTCGGATTTGGCAGCTATATATCATATAAACTTTATCCTAATAATTTAATTTATATGGATGGCAGATATGAAGAAGTATATTATGATTATATGGTACCTGTATTAAAAGAATTTTTCTTGGCATATCCAAATTGGAAACAACTTATTACATATTTTCCTCCGGATATTATGATTCTTGAAAAATCCTATCCGATATACAACGTAATTAATAAGTCTAATGACTGGCAAAATGCTTATGAAGGGGAATATTTTGGAGTTTTTGTTTCTAAAAAGATTGCAAAAAAAGATTATATAATTCCAACTAATGATATAGACTATTATAAAAATACTCTATTTAATACAGGAATTAAATTTTAATAATAGTATAATATAGAATATGAATAAAAGTTTGAAATATACATGTTTATTTGGTGGAGGGGCAATACGCGGAGTATCCTATATAGGTGCAATTAAAGCACTAGAGGAGCTTGGAATTTCTCCTACAACTTTTGCTGGCTCATCTGTTGGGTCAATTATTGCAGCAATGTTAGCTGTTGGATATACTGCGGAAGAAATGAAAGATATATTTCTTAAAGTAAACTTTGATTTATTCAAGGATATTTCAATTGGTCTAGGTCCCATTTTTGCGTTAAGCAAAGGCGAAGTCTTTCTTGAATGGGTAAGAGAATTAATTGAAAAAAAATTCTATGGTGATAAATATAAAAAAGGACTAAACAGAGCTGTTACATTTAAAGATATTAAAAATAATCTGGTTGTTATTACAACCAATCTGTCAAATTTTGAATGTAAAGAGTTCTCAAGATTTGAAACTCCAGATTATGAAATTGCTTCAGCAGTAAGGATTTCTTGTTGTATGCCTGGATTAATGAAACCAATAGAATATAATAAAACTTTATTAGTAGATGGTGATTTACAAAAAAGTTGGCCAATGTGGAAACTATCAAAAAATTTATTGCTTCCAGATGAAAGAATTCTTGAATTCAGGCTTGAAGGTTACTATGACACTAATGATATTTCAGGTATTGATTATGCAAATGCCGTTTACAGTTGCATGACTGCGATGTCTACTGCATTTATTACTAATATATATGCAGATAAAGATAAATTTGATTATATAGTTTTAAATACTGGTGATATTGTTGTTGTAGATTTTAATATTTCAGAAAATAAACGTCTTGATCTTATACAATCTGGCTACAATCAAACAATGAAGTATTTTAATTCTATTTTACCTGAGAAAAAAGCTAAAATAAAAAATAATTATCAAATTATTTATAATCACATGCTAAAAATTCAAAAATTAATAAATTCAAGAAAAATTCTTAAAGCTAAAATTCAATTAGGAGAATTATTTACAGAATTATGTGACTTAAATAATATTATAGATTTGGCTGACTATAATGATTTAAAATCATTTAAAGACATGTTCTTAAATCATATAAATTACCCGCCATTATTTGGAGCAATTACTTTAAATAATGAAAAATTAATAAAAACTGAATTGGCTAGAATAATAGCTAATCTAGCAGAAAAGCTTGATGAATTAACATCTTATTTAGAAATATATCCATTAAAATAAAATTGTTGACATTTAATTATGTTTGCGTTACTATAACTATGCTGAAACTAAGCAATGACAATTAAATAAGCCCTGGTGGCGGAATCGGTAGACGCGTCGGACTTAAAATCCGGTTGGAGTTAAATCCAGTGCCAGTTCAAGTCTGGCCCAGGGCATTTTTAAAAGAACCTTTAAAGGTTCTTTTTTTATTAAGAAATATTAAATACCTGCAATACCTAATAATATCAAGGGAATAGTACTTATTAGTAATATCATTAAAGCAATTTTTTATATTAAATATACTTTATATATATAGTATATAATACTGGAGAGTATAATGAATAAAGTAAATTTCATGCAAAGATTAAGTCAAACACTTACCCAAATGGGAACAGGTTTAACTCAAACAGCAATGACAGGTATTGCTTTAAATAGTATGAATCATTGTTGTTCAGGTCAAAGTATATTTGGTTTTGGTTGTGGAAGTTTTGGTTATGGCATGGGCATGAATTGCGGCATAGGAATTACCCCACAAATGATGGCTGATCCTATGGGATTTACTTGGCTTCAAAATCCAATGAACATGTATGCTCAAAATAATGCTTATGGGAACATGATTGCATATCAACATGGCTTAGAAATAGGTCTACAAGCTAAGGCACAAGCGGCAGCTCAAACTGCTGCTTATCCACAATTCCAACAATTACAAAAAACTAACGCCCAATATGCAGGAGATATTGATGCAAATCAAGAAACTGAAAGTGGTATAGCATTTGATAAAGCTACAGATGCAATGAAAGATAATGATAAAGCTAAAGATTTTAGTATTCTAGAAAACTACACAGATCCAAATGATAACAAAAAATGTGCAGAAGAATATAGAACAGCTGTAAGTAATCTAGGAAAATCATATCTTGCAAATATTGATTCAACAGGCAATAGTGATCGAAAAGTTACAGCTGAAGAATTTGTAAATTATGAATTAGGAAAATTAGATGCAAATGCATCTGATCAACACAAAACTCAAGCCAAACAAATGGCATTAAATGCATTTAATAAAATCGATCAAAATGGTGACGGTTTAGCTGATTGGAAAGAATTAGCAGCCACAATTGCAACATTTGACACAACAACTGATTCTAACCAAACACAAAAAGCAAGTAAAGACAGTACAATAAATGTAAAAGATTTTTCTAAATGGTCTGCTCTACTAGGGCAACAAGGAACAAATGCTTTTGATACAACTGTAAGGAACAATTATAAACAATTATTTGAGCAATAATTCATCAAATTTTGCCCAATCAAATATTTTAGTTTTAGAAAATCTTAACAAGTCTTCTTGATTAAGATTTTCTAGCTTTCTATAAATATCTTCAAAATTCTCATTAGCATTCATTGATATAAGAGGTATAGCAGCATCATGAGCGAGCTTTTCAACTTTTACATCATAATTAATTGCGCATGTCTTTACCCCGCATTTTAACGCAACTAAAATAGCATGAAAGCGCATTGCAATAAGATAACTTAATTGTGAAATTCTATTTACAATATCATCTGTAACTATTTCAGTTTTTATTTCAGGGTTTAAAGTAATTAAAATATGCTCAAATCTTTTACATAAGTCTAAATCTTGAGATTCTTGTAATGAAAAAATTTCAACTTTTTTATCACTAAACTTATCTGCAATAAACAATGCAAGTTTATGTAATAAATTATAATTCATAGTTTTAAATTCTCTTAATTGAACACCAATAGTATTTTCTCTAAATTCTTGCATAACATCAAGAGAATAAATAGGATCACATACGAGATTGGTATTAATACCCCAATTTCTTAATAATGCTAAACTTTTTTCATCTCTTACAGTAACTAAAGAGCAATTTTTGAGTAAATTTCTAACAATAAATTGAGATAATTTTTTATTAAGAGGCCCAATACCTTGCGCAAATATTATTACTTTTTTATTAAATAAAAGCCCCAATGCTATTATTAAAGAATAATATACTACGCTTTTAACACTGGTTACATCTTGTAATAAACTACCACCACCAGAAATTAAAACATCAGAATCTTGTATTGTTTTAATAACATTTTTCAAATCAAAACGTTTAACAGCGTTAACTGAATAAGTTTTTGAAGTATAATCAGTATCACTTGAAAAAACAGTAATATCGACATTATTTAAACTTTTAAGATGTTTAACTAATACAGAAAGTATTGCTTCATCACCAAAGTTTTTAAATCCATAATACCCAGAAATTGCAACCTTAACCATTGTTACCTCTATATATTGAATATACTTCGTCTTTATAAGGAATAGATTTTATTGCTCCAATTCCTTGAGCCTGAAGCCCAGCTGTAATCGAGGCAAATTTAGTAGCTTCAAAAGGTGTAAAACCATGATTTAAAGCATGTAAAAAGCCACCATTAAAAGTATCACCAGAACATGTTGTATCTAAATAATCACAAGTATAAAAATCAGTAAAATTAATATTACCATTGTAACCGGTATAATACCCTTTTTGTGAAATACTTTTTAATACAACAATCTGAACTCCAACATCCCACAATTTTTTAATTATATTCTCAGGCGACTCTATCTCTAAAATATTCGCTGAATCATGTTTGGTATTTAAAAATACAATATCAAGATATGATACAACTCTTGCAAAAGCTTCTCTTGCCTCTTCAGCTGTAGTTAAGACGCTATGATAATTCGGATCATAAGCAGTTAAAATTCCGTTATCTTTTGCTAATTTAAAAGCATATTCTACAGCCTCATTAGCAGAAGGAGATAAGGATTGAGTAACCCCTGATGCATAAACAATATCAGCTGATTTAATATAATCTTCGTTAATATCATCAATAGACAATTTTGAAGGGGCAATTTTTTTTCTGTAATAAATAACTTCTTTTTCAGTAACAGATGGTCTTGCAATTATATATAAACCATTAGACTCATTTGATAATTTAACCTGAGAAACATCTAAACCTTCAGTTTGCCAACTATCAAGTAAATAATCTTTAAAAGGGTCATTTCCGACTCTCGTAATAAAACCAACTTTTGATCCCATCCTCAACGCTGAAATAGCTGTTGCTAAAGCGTCACCACCATAATATTTATATAAACAACCAGATGATGCTAAATTTGCATTTGTAGATAATTCTATTAAACTCTCCCCAATCGCAACAATGTCTAACTTATTGTCCATACTATCCCTTTAATTCCTTAATAACCTTCTTAGCACGATTAGTAATCTCTGAAAGAGATAAACCATCATACAAATCTCTACCTATTCCAACAACAGAAGCTCCAGCATTAATATAAGACTGAATTTCATCAACCTTAACATTTCCGAGAGGCATCACATTCAAAAAAGGCATTGGTCTTAATAAATCTTCAATATACATAGCACCACCCATAGCAGTAATTGGGTAAATCTTTATTAACGGTATTCTTGCTTTCCAAGCATTATATGCTTCATTAGCAGTTGAGGTCCCAGCTATATAAGGAATTTGTTTATCTTTAGAAATCTTAACTAAATTCATTGAAAAAATTGGAGAAGATAAAATTTTTGCACCAGACAATATTGCTGCTTCAGCCTGCAAAGAAGTAATAATACCTCCAGCACATACATTTGCATATTTTGAAATTTCTTCAATAGCCTTGTAAATAGTAGGATTTTCTACATTTATTTCTATAACTTTTATACCTGCATCAATCAGTGCCTTAGCTCTATCAATCATTAATTGAGCATCTTTACATCTTAAAATAGGTAAAATCTTTTCTTCAGCAAGAACATTAATTAAATTTTCTTTCATAAACTATCCTTTTTTCGAAATTTATTATATCATAAAATAAAGGGATAAGGGATATGAAAATTTTTAAGGGTAAAACTTTCTTTATAAAATCAATTTTTTTACATATATTTTTAGTTTTTATAATTGCATTTATTTCAATAAATTTTTGGGAAAACCCAATTTATGATATGATTATAAATTCCACTTCTGCAATAAAGGAAGGATCTAAAGACATATCTTTAATTGTTATTGACAATAAATCTCTCGACACTTACAGATGGCCTTGGGCAAGATCTTTATATGGTGAAATCTTTGAATACTTAAACAAATATACAAATGCAAAAGTTGTCATTTTTGATTCTGTGTTAAGCAATTTAGACAAAGAAAGACCGGCAGAATCTGACAATTATTTTTTTGAAACAGTAAAAAAATCTGATAATTTCATTGGCGGCTATATGGCTCAAAGAACAGAATATGAAGATATAAATTCTGGAAGCCAATATGATAAAGATTTTAACCAAAAATTTGCAATAGATATTACAGATAAGAGAACAAAAAACAATTCAAGATTCAGTAATTACAACAGTTTAACAATGTTTCCCAAACCATATTTTGATGCTCAAAAATATGCAGGCTCAGTAAATTTAGGAACAAATGCAATAGATGGAGTACTTAGAGAATCTACAGATTTGATTGGTTATAATGACAACTATTATCCATCTCTTGCTCTAAGAGCATATTTACTTGCAAATAACACTGATAAAATTACACTTACAAATAAATATATAATTGTGAATAAAACAGGGCTAAAAATTCCGGCATTCCAGAAAAAAGGTGATATTAGACATAAAATAAAATTTTATAAATTACATGAAAATTCAGAATATTCACATATAAATTACTCAGCAATAGATATTATAAATTCAAATAGACTTTTAAATAATGGGCAAAAACCACTTATAAATCCATCTGAATTTAATAATAAAATAGTTTTAGTTGGTGCTAACGCTCTTGGGGTAGAAGATGCTCTTGAGACATCAATTTCCCTAAAACACCCAGGAGTAGATATTCAAGCAACAATTTTAAATAACTTCATTGATAATGAATACCTGGTAAAATTTGCAAATTGGCAAAATATTTCTATAATAATTCTACTTAGTATAATAACTTTTGTAATAATAAGATTTTTAGCGTTCATTCCATCATTAATTACTCTAATAGGAATTGCAATACTATATTTTATTTTTTGTATAATTTGCTTTAAAAATAATCTTATTCCATATGTTATTACTCCACTAGCTGTCCAATTAAGCACTATGATATTTGGATATTCTTATAGATTTATACTGGAAGGACGCAACAAAGAAAAAATTAAAAATGCAATGGGTAAATATCTTTCACAAGATATTATGAAAAATGTTGTACAAAATATTGATGATATTAAATTAGGCGGTAAAAAAGCTAATGTAACAGTATTATTTGCAGATATTAGAGGTTTTACAAGCATGAGCGAAAAAATGTCTGCAGAAGAAGTATCAGTTATCTTAAATGAATATTTTTCAGAAATAGAGCCTATTATTACCAAATACAACGGAGTTATAAATAAATTTATCGGAGATGCTGTAATGGCTATCTTTGGAGAACCTATTCAAGATATCAATCACCCTCAAAATGCAGTAAAATGTGCTTGTGAAATGCTTAAAAAAGTTGACCAATTGCAAGAAAAATGGCTATTTGAAGGTAAACCCAAAATTGAAATAGGAATAGGTATTAATACAGGAGAAGCATTTGTAGGGAATATTGGTTCTGAAAAGCGATTAGAATACACTGTTATCGGAGATATGGTAAACTTAGCAAGCCGTATAGAAAGTTACAATAAAGTATACAAAACAAACATGTTAATAAGCAGTTCAACATATTCGTATGTAAGTGAAATTGTTGATGTAATAAAAATAGCAGATGTTACAATTCGTGGTAAAGCTAAAAAAATGGATATCTATGAGGTTTTACGTTTAAGTGATTGATAATATAGAACAACTTAAAAAAGCTATTGAAATAGAAATTCAATATAAATACATTGATGTTCATGGGAAAACACAAGCTTTTTCAAGTTTTATCAAAAATGAAGCAAAAAAATATTATAAACTTTCTAAAAAAAATCCCAAATGGGCAGTGCTTATTGAAATCTTTGAGCACTATCCTTTTGCTGGAATTAATGAAAGAAGAAAAAGTATAGACAGATTAATTAAAATTTTAAAATCAGAAACTGCACCTAAAAATGAAGAAGAAAAATTTAACAAAACTAATGGTAAACTCAAACCAGCAAAAGATACTGACGTAATGTACATGAAAGGTGTAGGACCCAAAATTGCATATAAATTAAATAAACTTGGAATCTATACTGCACAAGATTTAATAATGTATTTTCCTAAAAAACATATTGACTATTCTTCAAGAACCCTAATTAGAAACTTAAAAGAAGGTGAAAATACAACAGTTTTCGGATATATTAGATCGGTTTCCGCATTCAACACAAAAAATAGTTTATCTGTTGTAAAAGTTTCAGTTACAGACGAAAGCGGTCGAATTGAATTAAGCTTTTTCCAAGCAAAATCAAACAGATTTATGCTAGAAAGAATTAAATCTCAGTTTCCAGTAAATGCAGGTATTATGCTCTCAGGAAAAGTCAAAAGGAATAACTTTGATGGAAAACTCACATTTGATAAACCCAATTACTCTATCATGACAGGTGAGTTTCTTGAAGACAAAAATTCAAACTTAAACCTTGCACGCATTGTCCCAATTTACACTGTATGCGAAGACTTAAGCATAAAAGTCCTAAGAAGAGCTATTTTTAATGCAATTAATACATATAAAAATGAAATTGAAAATGTTTTACCAGATTATATCCGAGAAAAATACGGAATCCTTGATAAAAAGATAGCAGTTGAACAAATTCATTTTCCTGAAAGCATAGAACTTTTAGAACAAGCAAGATTTTCATTAATTTTTGAAGAATTATTCTTAATTCAGTTAAAATTAGTAAGATTAAGAGAAGCAAATTCACATAATCATTCTGCTTTAGCTCTTAAAATAAAAGAAAAAGGATTAGTCAAAAAATTCATAGATACTCTTCCTTTTGAATTAACTGGCGGACAGAAAAAAGCAGTAAATGAAATATTAAATGACTTAAACTCTGATATTCCAATGGCAAGACTTTTACAAGGTGATGTAGGCAGCGGTAAAACAGTAGTAGCTACAATTATGCTACTTGCAGGAGTTGAAAATGGATATCAAGGAGCTTTAATGGCACCGACTGAAATTCTTGCACAACAACACTACAATAATTTGCAACAATGGCTAACACCACTAGGAGTAAGTGTTGGACTATTTTTAGGCAGCCAAGGGAAAAAAGTCAGAGAGAAATTTAGAACAGATTTAAGAAATGGGCAAATGAATATTGCCGTTGGAACACATGCTCTTATCCAAGAAGATGTTGATTTTAATAATCTCGGAGCAATTGTAGTAGATGAACAGCATAGATTTGGAGTAAAACAAAGAAACATTCTTAAGAAAAAGTCTCAAAATCCTCAAATGCTTACAATGACAGCAACTCCAATTCCAAGAACTCTTGCACTAACAGTTCACGGCGATTTAGATTTAACTATTATTGACGAATTACCAAAGGGACGAAAACCAATAAAAACATCTCTTGTAACCTCTCATAGAGGAGTTTATGACTTAATAAAAAAAGAAATAGAATCTGGACGTCAAGCATATGTTGTATACCCTCTAATTGAAGAAAGCGAAACACTTTCAGCCAAAGCTGCAACAATAGAAGCAGAAAGATTACAAAATGAAGTATTCCCACAATTTAAAATCGGACTTTTACATGGAAAACTAAAAAATGATGAAAAAGAACAAGTAATGGCAGATTTTAAAAATAAAAAATATGATATTTTAGTATCTACAACAGTAGTTGAAGTTGGAGTTGATGTCCCTAATGCTACTGTTATGCTTATTGAAAATGCAGAACGTTTTGGCTTATCACAACTACATCAGCTTAGAGGAAGAGTCGGAAGAAATGATTTGCAATCATATTGTATTTTACATACATCAACTAAATCTCAAGAAACCAAAGAACGTCTTAACATAATGACTCAAACCAATGATGGCTTTGTAATTGCAGAAAAAGATTTACAACTAAGAGGCCCTGGAGAATTTTTAGGGACAAGACAAAGCGGTCTGCCTGATTTAATTATTTCAGACATTGTTCGTGATGCAAAAATCCTTGAAATGGCAAGAAATGAAGCAATTGATTTTGTAAAAACAAATAATATTGAAAACTACCCCATATTAAAAGAAGCAACATCCCTTCAACTTTTTAGCAGTTTAGATATTTAATTGTAAACATTTATAAACTTAAATTAATTAAAATAAGCAATTAATATAAAAAAACATACTTTATATATTTAGAGTATAGAAAAACGAGGCATTTTTATGGAAACTTTTTATAGATTTCTAGGTGGTCCAAGAACATTTTGGGGCAGCGGCAACAGAACTATAATAAATAATAATTTTATTGGAGGAATGCCATTTTCATATGGATTTGGACAATCAATGCCAATGTTTGGAGGTCACCACTGTTGCGGCGGTGGAGTCCCTAGTGCTTTTAAATGGATGCTAGGATTTGGATTAGCAAGTTCACTTGTTAGCGGTATTATGAATACAGCTACTCAAGCAAATAACAATAATGTAACATCATATAATCCATACATTAATCCATATAACAATAATTATAATAGCTACAATAATTATTCAAACCAAGATCTATCAAGTTTAACAGCAAAAGTAAATAAATTAGAAGATGACTTAGCAACATATAAAAAACAAGTACAAGAGTTATTGAATAATGATAATCAAGCCCAAAATAATAATGTTAAAGAAGAAGAAAACTCTACAAACGAAGAAATAATTGAAACACAAACGAAAACAGAACAAACAACACAAACTGAACAACCTAAACAAAAAGAAGAAATAAAATCAAAAGAAAACACTCCTGCATCAACAACGGAAGAGGTTAATAACACAGAAGGAACTCCTAAAACACAAAAAACAGAAGAAGTTGTTGATAATACACCCCAAAAAGAACAAAAAACTCTTGACGATGTTTTAAATGAACTAGGTTTTAATAATCTTGATGATGCTGCAAAAAATTATGTAAAAAGTCGAATTTCACAAGCATATATAGATGATAATGGAAATATTAAATATGATATAAAAGCAGTTGTACATGACGGTGATAACATTAATACAATTATTAACAGATTTTATACAAACGAAGAACAAGAAAATCTCGAAATTGCTAAAGCAAAATTACATACACAAGGATCAGAAACAAAACTTATAGCAAACCCTTTATCAGGAGACACAATTACTGCCAAAGGCGTATCTGAATATGGCATAAAAGCTCTTATGCAAGATGCACAAAAAGGAATAACACGTCAAGGAGAAATAACAAAAACAAATAAAAGAATTTCAGATTTAAAAACAGCATTCATAAATGGACAAAAGAAACTCTCAAAAGCATATGTACTACAAAATAAATTAATGACAGAAGCAGAATATAATAAAATTATTCAAGAAAAATACTCGTAGTAAAAGTTAGTAAAACAAAGAAAACTACCTCTTAATATAAGAAGGTAGTTTTTGTTATATAATACGGGTTTTAGGGAATATAAACAAAAGCAGGGATAGTCATTTTACTCGTATAAATATTGCTATTTTAATTAATTTGTAAAGAAATATTACAAAATAAAATTAAAAAAGGCAATTATTTAAAAAGTATATACTTTATATATATACAGAGAGTATAAATACGGAGAAGACGCCATGGGTATGTATAGCATAACCGGATGGTCAGGCGGAGGACGCCGTCCATTAACATACAATTTAAAAGCAGGTCAATTTAGAGGCATGGGACGAGTAAATGTTATCCCAAGCCAAACTACAATTATTAACAATAATATAATTGGTGGTGGTTATCAAACATATCACTGCTGTGATAATAGCACTCCAAAATGGATGAATTGGATGATGGGTATCGGCATTGGCTCAACACTACTCGGTGGCATACTTAATATGTTTGGCATCGGTGGAGGTGGGAGCAGTGCTAACTCCGTAGAAGGTGCTGGGGGCAAAGAAGAACCACAAACTAAAACTCAAAAAGAAGATCCTACTCAAAGTAAGGAATATCAAGAACTGAAAGCTCAACATGAAAAAGATTTAGCTGAAATTGCTAAATTAAAAGAACAAGCAAAAGCATTTCAAGAAGCTCAACAACAACCAGTTACAAAACCACAAACAGAACAGCCTCAAGCGCAGCAAGAAGAAAAACCAGACTACTCATTTATTAAAAATGGAGCTGCAATGGTCTGCACAGATGCAAGTAACAGAACAAGAGATATATCAGGAACATTATCAAATGTCCAAACTGATGCAAACGGTGTACCACAAAGCTTTACACTAACAGACAGTTCAAGCGGAAATAAATACCAATACGAAGTAAAAGTTGGAAATGACGGTACATTATCATATGAGTGCGTAAGTAAAAATGGTCAAGCTACAATCGGAGCTCCAACATATACATTAAAAGATGGTAAATTAGTTAATGAAAATGGACAAAACGGTTTTGGTCAAGGTATTAGAACTACAACTGCAACTCAAAATACACCAACAAAACCAGCTGCTACACCAAACCAATCTACACCTTCATCAACAAATGAAATTAAAACACTACCAGATGGAACACAAGTCAGTGACAGCTATTCTTTTATAACACCATATAAACATTCTGATGGTAAATATTACTCAAAAGAAGAAGGTTTTAAAGCTCCATGGCAATAAATAAAAAACTCTCCATAATGGAGAGTTTTTTATTGGTAAATTAATCTTTACATAAAATTGGCAATTTATAAAAAAAAATGTATAATAAATGTGTAGAAAGAAAGAGGGGTTATATGGAAGATTTAAAAATAGCCATTGGATCTGACCATGGTGGATTTAATTACAAAGAATCAATTATTGAATATTTAAAAGCAAGAAATATTGAATATATAGATGTAGGAACATATACTAAAGAATCTTGTGATTACCCAATTATTGCAAAACACGTTGCAGAGAAAATCATTTCAGGGGAAGCTAATAGAGGAATACTTATATGCGGTACTGGTATAGGTATGTCAATAGCTGCAAATAAAATAAGAGGAATAAGAGCAGCATTATGTGGTGACACATATTCGGCAAGAGTATCAAGAGCTCACAATAATGCAAATGTACTATGCCTTGGAGAAAGAGTTATAGGGGAACACCTAGCATTAGATATAGTAGATGTATGGCTCAAATCTGGTTTTGAAGCAGGAAGACACAAACGCAGAGTTGATATGATTGAATAATTGTTTTCATGGTATAATTATAAAAAAAAGGAATTACTATGGAAAAAGAATTAGATTCAAAATTATTAGCAAGCGTTATTGCACGTGCTCTTGATGAAAAATTAGGAAAAGATATTACAATTTTAAATATAAGCAATGTATCATCACTTGCAGATTATTTTGTAATAGTTACCGGTGACTCCACTCCTCAAGTAAAAGCCCTTATGAACAATACAAAAGAACGCATTAAAGAATTATTTTCAAGATCTCCTGTAAGATTTGAAAATGATGCTAAAAATAGATGGAATTTACTTGATTATGGAGACGTTGTTGTCCATATACTCCATAAAGAAGAACGACAAACTTATGCTATTGAAAAATTTTGGAGTAACGCATTTAGTATTCCGGAAGATGAATGGAAGAAATTATCAGAAGAATATAAAGAATTTTAATAACGTAATCGGCTTCACAAATATATGTGGAGTCTTTTCTTTATGTAACATTTCTAAATACTATTGCAAATTCTCTAAAATAGTGTAAAATAAGGTTATTATGAATAGAGAAGAGATAAATAATAAAATTAATGAATTAGTCTTAGCCATGGCTAAAGACCCAAACAATATTGAAAATTACCACAGATTATCAGAACTTTATTTACAAGTTGAAGATTATGATAAAGTAATGTCTGTACTAGACAGCTTGTTAGCTATTAAACCAGACGATGTACAAGCTCTTGTTGGCATGGGTACTATGTGGTTTTATGAAAAAGATTTTAGGAAATCATTATCTTACTATAATAGAGCATTAACAGTTAATCCAAAAAATTACTTAATTTACTATAACATGGGTAACGTTTTTGCAGAATGGAAAAATTTCCCAAAAGCTTTATTTTATTACAATAGAGCTATTGACTTAAATTCAACAAACCCTGAAATTTATAATGCTATCGCTCTTTTATACCAAGATAACGAAGATTATATAGAATCAAAAGCTTATTATGAAAAAGCACTATCTCTTGATCCTGAAAATATAACAGCTTTAATTGATATGGGTAATGTTTGTTTTAAGCTATTTGATTATGAAACAGCATTAGAATTATACAAAAAAGTTTTTGTATTAAATCCTGATAATAAAATAGTAGCTATCTGTATTGGTAATACCCTTACTTTGATGAAAGAAAGAGAAAAAGCTTATAATTATTTTGAAAAAGCATTAACAATGGAAGGTGATAACTACAAAACTTATATTTGTTATGCTATTGCTCTTTCTGAATTTGGTGAATATGATATGGCTGTAGAAATGTACAAAAGAGCACAAAATATTCAACCAAAAGAAATTGAAGCTCAAATTTTATTAGCAAATCTTTATACAAACTTTAATCATCTCGATTTAGCAATGGATTTATATAAAGAAGCCATCAGATTAAAACCAAACAGTGCAAAAACATATATGCTTTTAGGTAATGCACATTATTTAAAAGGCGATATGGAAGAATCAATCGCATCATATAGAGCTTCAATAAGTATTGAACCAGAAAATGATGAATTCAGACTTGTATACACTCAAGTTCTGGATGAATATATAGACAAAAAAAGAAATGGAGAAGCTGTATAAATGCAAAAAGATACCCCATATATGATTGAAAGAATTATAGCTGCTCTTACATATCTAACTATGGGAATGGTTGGATTCATATGGCTAATAATAGGTTTGTTTACGAAAGCAAGATTAAAACCTTTTTTGCAATACCATATATTTCAATCAATATTTATTTCTTTAGCATTTGCTGTACTATCAATATTCGTCAGCTGGCTTTCAAATATTTTAAGTTTTATACCATTAATAAACAGATTAGTTGCACAAATTACATTCTTATTAAACATGCCACTAATATTTGACTATTCATTATTGCAATCTGTTATATATATTTTCATAATATATTTGGCAGTTACAGCGTTTATAGGCAGATTCAGCTATATACCTTGGGTATCAGATATAATTGATCAGAATATTAATCATTAAAAAAAATGCGCTGTAAAGCGCATAAATGTGGTCAGTATGAAAAGATTATGAATTAAGACTGATTAGATTTTGATAAAATGATTGCATTTGAAAGAGGTATACCTCCCGTTTGTTGAGGTTTATTTACGACTCTTCCATTCACATACATAACTGTTGAACCTCCGCCATCTAAGTTGATTGCACCTACACAACCAATAGACTGCATAAAATTAGCTAATTCCATTAATGTCATTCCTATAGAACTTCCTTCACGCCCATCAACAGCTACAAAAATAAAATTATTGTCTTTAGTGTATCCAATAGCACTTCTAGGATTACGTCCACCTATTGCTTGAAGCTTTTGAGCAGTCATATCAACGAAAACTTCACCATTTTTTACTAAATATGGTCCTCCACTTATTATATGTTTAACACCATCCCAATCTGGATTAGTTTTAATTGATAAATCAACATCTTTTTTATCTAACAGATTATATAAAATACTTTTAGGGCCAGAAATTACATAACCGTTTTCCGGTATTTCAATAGCATTAGCAGATGCTTTAGTAATTTTATTATCAATTACTTGCAAACCAACACCATATTTAGGAGCTGCTGGAGAATATTTTCCCCATTCTGGTGTGTATACAAGAACATGAGTAGAAAGCATACGAGGTTGATTTATGTTATTAACCTTAATAGTCTTACCACTTCCTTTAACTGTTGCATCAAGTTGAATTCTTGCAATATCAAAACTATCATCAAAAATTCCCATAGCTACCCTATCATAAATAGGACCTGTGTACATTTTTTGATTAATCATCAAAGTTCCAAGAGGAACACCTGTTTGAGGTTTAAAATATGTACCGTTTAATGCAACTATAGCATTGTTATTTTTAGCAATTGTAGTAATAGTCCTTCTACTTTTCAATGTTGAGTCTGATGAAAGGGCGGGGATTAATTCTAAATCCTTTGCAAGTTTCATATCAACTTCTACAACATTTATCCTGACTGGCCGCCCGCTATAGTATTTTGTAAGTTTAATATGCTTTACCCCGCTGGTTATATCAGCAATGATTGCTTTTGGATATTTTTGCCGAATAGAAGTATCAAAATTTCTTTGCCGAGCCTCAGGAGAAATTTCATTTAATATCTTATGTTTAATTTGTCCAGTATCAAAGTCAGGAGCTGTAACCTGTGCAATTTTATTACTACTGGCATGAATAGGTAACAGCACCTGACACAAAACTAAAACCCCAATAACAGATATATTAACAGCTACTTCTGCTAATTTTCTCAGCTCATAATTTTCTGCACGGTAAATCAATGTATCCATAGTGTCACCTCTTAAGTTAAGTAACCGGATACCTTTTTAATTTAAGAGTGGGGTGGGGAATAACACTCATCGGAAACCTGATTTTTATCTTTTAAGAAACCATTTTCAGGATCTTCCTACTACTATTGTAACATATTTTAACAAATACTTCAATCCCTTTTATAGCAAGGGTTTAACATTTCTAAATATAGTATTTTTTACACTATTTTATATTTATAAAGCCTTGATTATTATCAAGGCTTTTAAAGAATCATTAAACTATTTTAAATCTTGAAGATAAGTTTTTACCATTGATTTTGCTTCTTTAATAGGCATATCTTCATCAGCAGGAGTTATTTTAGCATGTTTTCCAATTGATCTTGATATATTAAAGTTAGCATATGATTTATCGCCAAATATTCCATCTGTTAATGTAAGTTTGGCTTCTTTACCTAATTTAGTTTCTTGTAAAAATATATTTACTCTATTAGAAGTTGTTAAATACATCCCTAAACCATTATTTTTTCTATTTTGAGCTAATTTATTAAAAGCTTTATGAACAATTTCGTCAATAGAATTTACTTTAGATGTAAAAGATACTGTATCAGCTTGTAATCCTGAATTAAAATTTAATGTACTGTTTTTTTTAGGAGTGCAATTATTTGCATAATAATTTGCAGCATAAGATACTGGGGTAGACATAATTTTTGAAATCATTTTTTCTTCCTTTATATTAAATGTATATTACACACTTATTAAACATTAAAATAAGATAGATGTCAAACAATAATTAGTCAACATCAACTGGTTCTCGTTGAATTTTTTCAATTGCCTCTCTTGCAGTAAATACTAGAGCTTCAGGAACATTTTCTATGGTCGTAAATTGTCTTAAAACATCAACAACTCTTTTAAATGATCTTACAATATCTCCTTCGCCAATATCAATTTGCTCTGTAATAGTTTCCCATTCTGCACCTTCAACCCACAATTCAATTAAAGAACTAAAATAAGGATTTATATACATTGGAGCCTCTACAGAATATCTACTTTGAACTTTTTCAAGTTTTCTCCTAATATTTCTTATCAAATTTAATGTTTTTCGAACTGGTTCAGACAAAGGCAAATATGGAATATCAATTCGCAAATCTTCTGTTGTAATTGCGCATACAACAGCAGCAAGCTGTGATGGTGTTAAATTTTCTAACACATTTGAGAAAATAATTTCTGCAATAAACAATTCATTTTCTGAACGTATTTGAGATGTTGTCATACCTCTTGGAGTCGGATAATCATCACGCAAATAATCCATATCTATCAATACACTACGATGAGCTAAAAACTTATTCCAGAAAATATCTCTTTGCTTTTCAATTTCTTTATCTAATTTTCCAAGTCTAATAGCAAAACGCTCTAACACTTCAACATTTTTCGAATGTTTCTTATACAATTTACAGGTATCACATTTGAAATTATGCATTTTTTCAAGCATAGCTTTAGTTTCTTTACCAAACTTAACCGCTTCAGGAGAAAGAGGTCTATTTTTAGAACGCTCTTGCTTACAAATTTTCTTATAAGTTTGACGATTTTGAACATAAATATGTCTTATTTTATCGTACTCGTGCAATTTTTCATCGGATAATTTATAAGGACAAACAAATTCTCTAGCTTTAACTTCATTTTTAATCTGTTCTTGAACTTTTAATAGTGGTTGAAGTCTTGAGCCTGATGAGAAATACCCAAAACTTTTTAAAATTAATTCTTTTGCTTCATCTAAAGAAAATCTTTGCAAAAGATTTAACACCATTGAATAACTTGGAGAAAAACGGCTTTCCAATGGGTTAGCATCACTTAAGACAAGTTCTGCAACTTCTTCGGGAGATTGGAATTGAGTACCAACAATTGTAACATAACCGACTTCATCCATTCCTCGACGTCCTGCACGACCTGACATTTGCAAAAATTCACTAGCCGTCAACATTCTATGACCGGAATCAGTTCTTTTGCTTGTGGAACTAATTACTGTTGAACGAGCTGGCATATTTATCCCTGCAGCAAGAGTTTCTGTCGCAAATACAACTTTTATTAGCCCTTTTTGGAATAACTTCTCAACCAAATTTTTCCAAGCAGGCAACAACCCTGCATGATGAGACGCTACACCACATAATAAATATTCAATATGTTTATTATTATATAAATGAGGATTTTCTGCAATATAATCATCAACTAGTTGTCTTATTTCTGCTTTTTCTGCTTTTGAAATCAAATCTAACGAAGCACATTTTTCCATTTGCTCATCACATTTTCTACGAGAAAATGTAAAATAAATTGCAGGAAGCATATCATTATTTTGTAAGTTTCTTATTACTTCTTTTACATAAGATTTTTTATTTTGAAGTTTACGCCCAAATACACGTTTTTCAGGTTTAATTTTTTTATTTAATTGTCCGCTTGGAGTCAATAGCGGCAGCAATTTAGTCGGTTGAGAACTGTCAAAATAGAAAAATTTCAAAGGTACAGGTCTAAAATCAGTATCAACTAATTCTGTTTTAGAATGTACAGTATTAATCCAGTCTGTAAGCTCTTGAGCATTAGCCACAGTTGCAGAAAGAGCAATAATTTGAACATTTGTAGGACAATAAATAATACTTTCTTCCCAAACAGTACCACGTTGTTCATCATTCATATAATGCACTTCATCAAGTACAACATATTTTACATCTTTCATGTTATCAGTAACTGAACCAAAATTAGTTCCATACAACATGTTTCGGAAAACTTCAGTAGTCATTACAACAATTTGGGCATTACGATTAATTGAGGTATCACCAGTTAAAAGTCCTACTTTTTCTGTCCCATATTTTTCTCCAAAATCGTAATATTTCTGATTAGAAAGAGCTTTTAAAGGAGTTGTATAAAAAATTCTATTTCCATTTTCTAATGCTCTGTGAATTGCATGTTGAGCAATAACTGTTTTTCCAGCACCAGTTGGGGCACATACAACAACACTTTCCCCCTCGTCAATATAATTACAAGCCTCTTTTTGAAAATCATCAAGCTCAAATGGAAATTCGTACATTCATACTCCTATATCTATATTACTTATATTATTCCACAAATTACAGATTTTTAAAATTTTTTTAAGAAATTTAATATAAAGTAAACCACAAGCGCTTTTCATCATAAGATGTTGAATAATTTTTACCAAATTTTTCAAAAAATTTAACAAGTAAATTTAGCGCTTTTTTAGAACAAACATAAAATTTTATATCTCCAAAATCAGTTGTTATTGTAATAACAGATTTGTGATAGAAAGAAAAATTAAAAGCTGGAGTCTCGCCCCAACGCCAAGAATAATGATAAGGACATATTTCAGTAATATTAATACTTATAGCTCTTTCAATAGAAAGTGGCTTATTGTTAATATATAACATCCCATTTACAAAATCTAATTTTATATTTTTTGCAAATAATGAATTCAAAAATATTTTTAAATTTGGAAGTCCTAAAAAGTAAAGCAAAAATAATCTCAACCCATTACCGCCAACAGTCTGACTAAAAAAAGTTTTTGACGAAAAAAATACATAAACTATAAGAATTAAATAAATAAAAGCAGAAATTGTTTGAAGATAATAATTTATACAAGTAAGTTCAGAAACTACATTACTACTATCTGCTTTTTCTATATAACATTTACTGGAATTAAAATCGCCCATACAAATAATATAAACCAAAAAGAATAAAATAGCAAAAAAACACTCTCATTAAATAAGAGTGCTTTTTTATTAAAATTTTGAATTTTAGATTTTATCAAATCCAGTGTATTTTCTTAAAACTTCCGGAATTATAATTGTACCATCTTCTTGTTGATAATTTTCAACAATTGCAGCAAAAGTTCTACCAACAGCAAGACCAGATCCGTTAATAGTATGTACAAATTGAGTTTTTCCTGTAGCTTTATCACGATATCTAATATTTGCACGTCTTGCTTGGTAATCTCCGAAGTTAGAACAACTTGAAATTTCTTTATAAGCGCCATAAGATGGCATCCAAACTTCCAAATCCCAACATTTATTTGCAGAGAAACCAATATCACCAGTAGATAGAGCTTCACGTCTATATGGAAGTTCTAATAGCTGAAGCATTTTTTCTGCATCTTCAGTTAACTTTTCATGTTCTTCTTTACTTGTTTGAGGAGTACATAATTTTACTAATTCAACTTTATTGAACTGGTGAACTCTGATCAAACCTCTTGTATCTTTACCTGCAGAACCAGATTCTCTTCTGAAACAAGGTGTATATGCTGTCATATATTTTGGCAAATCATCTTCTGATAAAATTTCTCCTGAATATATATTTGTAACAGGAACTTCTGCGGTTGGAATCAAGTATAAATCTTCATCTACGCATTTATACATATCTTCTTTAAACTTTGGTAATTGACCAGTTCCTGTCATAGTAGCTGCATTAGCCATAAATGGAGGGAGAATTTCTTCATAACCTTGTTCTTGTGTATGATAATCTAAGAAAAAGTTAATAATTGCACGTTCTAATTTTGCACCTTTTCCTCTATACAAAATAAATCTGCTTTGAGAAATTTTTACTCCACGCTCAAAATCAACAAGGCCTTTTTCTTCGCATAAATCCCAATGTGCTTTAAATTCAAAATCAAACTTTCTTGGTTCACCCCATTTATAAACTTCAACGTTATCATCTTCTGATAAACCAATAGGGGTAGTTTCATCAGGAATATTTGGAGTATGAAGTAAAATATCTCTTTGTTTATTATCTAATTCTGTTTGTTTTTCCTCTAATGCTTTTATATCATCGCCTAATTTACGAACTTCTTCTTGAATTGCATCAGTATTTTCACCATTTTTTTTCATCATACCGATTTTTTGCGAATCATTTTTTCTTTTTGCACGCAATTCATCAGCTTGTGTTTGAATTTTTCTTCTTTCTTCATCAATTTTTAAAACTTCATCAATTGATAATTCTGGATTTCTTCTTTTTAAAAGTTCGTTAATTTTTTCCGGACATTCTCTAATTAATTTAATATCAAGCATTTTTTACCACCTTTATAGACTTCCGTATTAATTTTACATACAAAATGAAGAATACACCTCTTCTTTTGTAAATATTTTAGTTTAAATATAAGTTATAATCAAGAAAAAAATTATCCTTATTAAATTGTAAAGAATTGTAGCTTTTCTTGACAAGTAATGTATAATGAAATTAAGGGGATTGTGTAAATATGATGTTTAAAAAATTAGCTCAAAAACTTAATTTAGAGAAAAAAAAGCATTCAAGCGCAGCAATAAACCCGCTAGATGTTGATTTTGAAGGAAGAAAAAGCGTATTCCTCGATAAATTAACACGCACTGCAGTTAATATGTACGAAAGAAAATGTGATATTAAAAACTTCACGAAATTAGCTCTTTCAGACCCAGAGAACGATTCCCATAATAAAATTATGGATGAATTATTTGCAAAAGGCGTAATTGATCCATCAGAAGATGAAAAATTACTAGAATTATCAGATAATACAAGATTTTTAAAAGATTTAGGACTGATTGACTAAATTATAATCTAACTAAGGAAGTATGATGTTAAAAAACATATTAGGAACAGCTGCATTAGGAATTATCATTCTAATTGCATCAATATTCGCATTATTTATTAATGAACATAATTATGTAAACGCTATAAAAATAGCTAATTTTGCTGAGAAAAACACAATTATTGCAGATGCAAATAATTTTAATCCACAAAATGAAAATAAACTCGTTCACATTACCGGAAAAGCTTATTCAAATCAAACTTTAACGGATTCTATACTTAATATCCCAAATGCAATAGCTCTTTTTAGAGATACTGAAATATACCAATGGGAAGAAGTTAGAAAACATCATGATAATAATAAAATCTCATACACATACAGAAAAACTTGGGGTAAAAATCTTATAAATTCAGATAATTTTGAAAGTTCCGCATATAAAAACCCTAAAAAAATGAAATATGAACCTAAAAATTTATATGCCCATAATATTGGTTTAGGAAAATTTTATTTGTCTGAAGACATAATTAAAAATATAAATTCTATAACTAAGATAACTCAATTACCATACAATAGCAATTATAAAATATATAACGGATTTTACTTTACAGGTAGTGACTATGACAATCCACAAATAGGAGATCAAAAACTCATATATTCATATATTCCATCAGGAATAACACTTTCTATTATTGCAAAACAATCCGGAAATCATCTTGAAACAATGAACAGTAAATACGGAGATTTTTCAATTGTAATGAATGGTACAAAAGATCTAAAAACAATGATTTATGATTATAAAAAAGATCTATCAAACAGCACTTGGTTAATAAGATGTATAAGTTTACTGTTTATGTTCTTAGGCTTAAATCTATTAATACAACCTCTTGTAAATCTAGGAAACAGTATACCTGTTTTAGGCGAACTTACTCAAATGGCAGCTCTTATGTCTACAATAATTATTACAATATCACTCGGAACATTATTAATATCTTTAGCTTGGCTTTTGTTCAGGCCAGAAATAGCAGTTCTACTTATAATTATTTCAATACTAACTTTAATCAGTCTAAAAAAGAAGAAAAAAGTTATAATTCCTGAATAATAGCATCAGTAAAGTCTTTAGTTGAGGCATTACCACCTAGATCTGCAGTAAATATTCCATTTTCTAATGTTTTAAATAAAGCTTTTTCAATTCTTTCAGCACAAGAATACTCTCCAATATATTTGAGCATTTCTATTGCTGAAAGTAGTAAAGCTGTTGGATTTGCTTTATTTTGACCTTTAATATCAGGAGCAGAACCATGAACAGGCTCAAATACTGCATAATCTAAACCAATATTTGCACCTTGAGCAACTCCTAACCCGCCAATCAATCCGGCACATAAGTCAGATACAATATCTCCATATAAATTTGGCAATACTAAAACATCAAATTGAGAAGGATTTTGAACTAATTGCATACACAAATTATCAACTAAAATTTCTCGTTTTTTTATTTCGGGATAATTTTCTGCTATCTTTCTATATGATTCTAAAAATAATCCATCTGAAAGTTTCATAATATTTGCTTTTGTTACGACACAAACTTCTTTTCGATTGTTTTTCATTGCATAATCAAATGCAAATTTGCAAATTCTTTCTGAAGCTTTTCTTGTAATAACTTTTATACTTTCTGCAGTATCAGAATTAACCTGTCTTTCAATACCGGCATACAAATCTTCAGTATTTTCTCTTACTACTACAATATCAACATCATCAAATTTAGTTTTTACATTAGGTAAATTTTTACAAGGTCTTAAATTTGCATATAAATCCAATGCTTTGCGCAATTGAACATTAACAGATCTGAATCCTTTTCCGATAGGAGTAGTAACAGGAGCTTTTAATGCGACTTTATTCTCTTTAATAGAATTTAAAACTCTCTCAGGTAATGGAGTTCCTTCTTTTTCAATAACATCAGCACCTGCTGTTTGTATATCCCAATCAATTTTTACCCCTGATGCTTCAATAATCTTTACAACAGCATCTGAAATTTCTGGTCCGATTCCATCTCCATTAATCAAAGTAATTCTTCTCATTATGCCCTCAAAATATTCTGTAAAAACTTATAGAAAAATTATACAACTAATGAAAATATTATCAAATGTTAACATAACTTAACAATACATAAAAAAAAAAGCAATATTAAATCATAAAAATTTTTTATGTAATTAAGGTAGGTTATAAAAAGTTAAGTAGGTTAAAATGAACATCGGATCTATTGCATCAAAAGGATGGAATTATATTCAACGTGCAGGCAGAATTTATCCTGATTTCGTAATGGGAACAGGAAATGAAGCCTTTACAAAAGCAATGAGAAGCACCATTAAAAATAGAGCTGCAAATGGGCAATCATATATACAATCAGTATGGTCTGGCATTAAAAACGGTGCTATAAAAGCCGAAGAACATAATAAAATTGCAAACAAAAGACATGGTGGATTTTGGAAAAGCACATGGCACGCACTAAAAACCACTCCTAAAAAAATTGCTCAAGGCTGGAGGGTTGGAGGTAAACTTGCTGATCGTGCAGGTAAAACTGGACTTTCAAAAACTTGGGCTCAATTCAAAGGTTCTTTAAAAGGTCTTGGTAAAAGAATGCCATTAATATTCTCATTAATGGTTGTATTGCCTGAACTTCCAAACCTATTTTCAGCATTTAAAGATAAAGGATTAGTCGGAGGTGTTGCAGAAACAGGGAAGACTGCTCTTAGATTAGGAGCTGGTATGACTGGGGCAGCAATCGGCCAAGCATTAATTCCTATTCCAATTTTAGGCGGAATCGTAGGTTATATGGCTGGTGATTGGTTAATGAGCAAATTTACAGGCAAAAGCCATTCTGAAAAGAAAGCAGAATTAGAAGAAGCTCAACAACAACAAATCCCACAACAACAAGCAATGATGCAACAATACAATACAAATCCATTCGGAACTAATACAAATCCAACAACAGTACAACCACAATTTAATATTCCAAAACCAACAATGACACCAGAACAACTTATGGCTATGAAACAAATGTTATACAATAACAGTATGGCAAATCCTATGGATCAAGATTTTATGGCAATGACATCAGGAATAAACAGATTAAATTATTTAGGATAAAAAGCGATGATTAATAAATCATCGCTTTAATAATTCTTAATAAAAAAAGCAATTTTTAAATAAAAAAATTTTTATATATAATACGGGGATTAATTTATAGGAGACAAACGGATTTATGACAGGTCCGGTAAATAAAGATTATTATAGACTAGCAAGCTATGCAACAGGTGCTCAAATCAATCATAACCCATTTGGAGTACAAGAGTTGCAATCTCAATTGCTTTTTGCAGGTGGCACAATGGCCATTCCAATTGCTTTTAAAGTTGTTAAAGCAGCCTTATGGACAGCACCACAATGGGCATACAAAAACTTTGGCAACTATACATCTGCTTGGCAAGAATTAATGGCAAAAAATAAAGCCTCAAAAGATGCAATAAATTATCTAAAAGGCAATAATATTTTAGAAACTATAAATAACAGAAGTAATTACAATTCATTATTGGAACTTGAAAAAAACTTAAAGACAGCACCTGATTACAGAACTTGGTCAACACTAAAAACTGAATCAGCAAGAAAAAAATTCATTAATCAAGGAAGAAAAGCAAGATATTATGATGAAGCTCGCCAATTAATAGAAGAAGCAAAAACAAAAAAATTAACAGGTAAAGAATTAAAAGCACATCTAAAAAAAGTCGATGAAGCAATTGCAAAAGCTGATTTAGCAGTACATAAAGCTGTTACCTCAGGGGAAATCAAACCTGCAACTTTAAGAGGAAAAGCTTGGGCTGGTGTAAAAAAATATACAGGATATGATGCCGTAAATGGAGCATTAAAAAAAGGAGCAACAAGCTCAAATAAAGTTGTGAGAAACCTTGCAAAAGGTGCTAAAGGCGGCGGACTTGCAACAGCAGCAATCGGACTTGCAATTGAAACACCTGAAATAATCGAAACATATAAAAAATGTGGAGCAGGAAAAGGAACTAAACAACTAGCTAAAACAACAGCAGTTGTTGCTGCTGAAGGTGTAGGCTACGCAGTTGGAGCAAAAGTCGGAGCAATTGCAGGTGCAAAAGTCGGAGCTACAATCGGGACTTGTATTGGTGGCCCTGTAGGAACAGCTATAGGAGGTGCTGTTGGAGCTTTAATTGGTGTTGGAACAGGCATACTATGCAGCTGGGCAGCAGGTAAAGGAGTTAAAGCAATGGTTGGAAAATCAGAGCTTGAAAAACATAATGAACAACAAGCAAGAAAACTTGCAAAAGATGCAATTAAATCTGAAGAAGGCAAAGAAAAATTACTTTCTAAAGTTGAAGAAAAATCACAAGAAGAAGGTGGATGCACTGATGAAGAAGTAATTGCAGCATATGAAAAATTAACAAATGATAAAGAAGAAATGATAGCAGAAAATAATACCCATTCAACAAAAAGAAAATCAAACAATTCAAGCAAAATAAAAGAAAATGATTATGAAGACATTATCAACAAATTAAATATACTAGCATCAGGCAATTGCAACAACAATATATTTACAAATACAATATACAACAATTCATATTCTCAATTCTCAATGCCAAATATGTTTGGCTGGGATATGTTCAACACTTATAATCCATATAACATGAATGGATTTGGAATGATTGCATAAAAAAAAGACCGCTTTTAAAACGGTCTTTTTTTTAATTAAAGAGATTGTACGTTAAAATCACGTTCTGACCTGCTTGACGTACATTCTAAAATATTTTTAATAAAACGTTCAATAGTTGTTTCCATTGAAGAAATTTCTTCTTTCAATGCTTTGTAACTCTCCTCCCTTATATCTTTAAGGGCATTTTCAAAAATTTCATCATGATACATGACACATCTCCTATTTTCATTAATACCTTTGTAGACTTCAACAAGTAATTTGCTTGATTACCGCAAAGGCTACTTCACATATTCCCATATCGGAACTTTTTGGAACATTCTTTAATAAATTTTATAATATTGTTACAAAATTTATTATTCTTACAAAATAAATTTACTTTAGGGTAAAATATTAAAATACATAGAGGGAATAGAATGGCTACTGATTTTCTAACAAGTTATGATTATTATTCAAGCAGACGTGATATGGAAGTTATATCAAACATCGTAGAATCTTTAAAGAAGATTTTAGAAGAAGATAAATTACAACCACAACCGTTATTTTTAAAAACGTCTGAAAATCTTATTCTTAATATCGCAAGAAAAGTCGTACAAGAAAAAAAGAAAACTTTTTTAATTGGGATTACAGGAGAAAGTGCATCAGGTAAAACTGTTTTTGTTGATAACACTATTAAAGCTTGCGTAAAAGAAAAAAAAGAAGGTATATATACAGTTATCCGCTGTGATGATTATTATAAAGATACCTCTAAAGAACTAAAAGAAGCTGGAAGTTATGAAGCTTTATTTAAAACAGGATTTAGTTTTGACACTCCTGATGTAATTGATTTGAAGTTAATGAAAAAACATCTAATGAAGCTAAAATCAGGCGTAGAAATTACCTCACCGAAATATGACTTTGTAACTTGCGTATCAGATCCTAACGGAGATATAAAAAAACCTGCTAAAGTTGTATTAACAGAAGGGCTATATGTATTAAATGAAGGTGTAAGAGATATTATGGACGTAAAAGTTTATGTATTTACACCACTTGAAGTTATAAAAGACAGATGGTATAAAAGAGCTGCCCTAAGAGGTAAAACCGGAGCTGCTGCTGATTTACAATTTCAAGATGTAAATAGAACAGCTCAAAAATACATTAGACCTGCTTATCAAATCTCTGATGCAGTCATAAATGGTATGGTATCTCAAGAATATATTCAAGAAATTACTGATAAAATATTTAATACGCTTAAAAATATTGTAGAATATTAAAAGGAGGCTAAAATGAATAAACAAGAAGCTTTGAGAGTGCCCCCCCCCCGAAAAGTAGTTTAATAGTAAGGGTTCTACACTTTAGGGGGAACAAACTTGAAACTTATTATTGTCACCCTAAAAAAGCATTTACATTAGCGGAAGTTCTAATTACATTAGGAATTATTGGTGTTGTCATCGCAATGACAATACCACCATTAATTTCAAAATATCAAGAAAAGGTAACAATAAGCAAACTCAAAAAAGTATATTCAATTTTACAAACTGCTTATACTGCAGCAGAAGCAGAATATGGAAAACCAAGATATTGGACAGAAACAACAGATGAAACAAAAGAAAACAACATAGCTGCTTGGAATATTTTATCAAAATACATTACAAATAAAAAAGATTGCAGCTCTCGAGGTTCAAAATGCTTTTCTGATAAATATTATAATCTTAAGGGGGAAAGCATTTATAATGCTCTAGATTATCAAGATTTTAATAAAATACTTTTACCAGATGGAATTGCGATATCCGGATATATAAATTGGTTAAGATTTCCATCATCATTAAATGGATATTGGCCTGTAGGAACTATTCATGTTGACTTAAATAATGCAAAAGGACCTAATATAGCAGGGAAAGACTATTTTACATTCTATTTAACAACAGAAAGAGGAATTGTACCATGTGGTGCTCAAGTATACCCAGATGATGATACTTGGGGGGTCGGTATGCACAGTGGAGAAGCATCTTGTTTTACGGGTTGGGTACTCCAAAACGAAAATATGAATTACGTAAAATGCAAAGATTATAAAAAATTTACTTGGTCACATCCAAGTTGTGATTAACAAAAAAGCCCTTATAAAAAGGGCTTTTTTTAGTAATTATTTAATGTCCGCAAGAAGTACATCTTGGCTGAATTGGTGCAATATACAAGTCTTGACAAGAGTTACAAATAGGTTCAGCAAATGCTTTTTTACAAGTTGGGCATTTATTAATTTGAACAGGTGCACACTCATCACATTTTTTAACTTTTTTCATTTTACACTTGTTACAATTTTTAAACCCCTTAAATGGATTCAAACTAAATGAATAGTTGTTTTCGGCTTCATTTACATAAGTCACTGGATTTAAATATCCAATATAAGGCATTGGATTCAAATTCTGCATACAATTACAAGCTGCAAATACGCCTTGAGAAGATAATGTCAAAGCACCAATAAGCACTAAAGAAATACATAAATTTTTCATAAAATACTCCCATATAATTCTAATATCCGTAAAAATTAATTTACATATTTATTTTAAACTTTATGAAAAAATTTCCTATACCCAGCTTGATAACTAATCTAAGTAAATAGGACTAATAAAAATTATTAAAAAAATAAGGATTGAGAATTAACTCAACCCTTATTTTCTTTTAAAGTTTACTAATACTAATTATTTTGAAATAACAGCATCGTCAAGTAAAATTACATAAATATTTTCACCTGCTTTTGCGTGATATTGAAGACCAGGAGTAACTAATCCAGTAACTAAACCAACAGCAGCACCCACTGGAGTACCAATTGCAACACCAGTACCAATATTAGCAGGGCTTGGAATGAATGCAAAACCAACACCTGCACCAGTACCAACTGCTGCACCTGCTGCTGTGCACAATAATAATTTTCCTGTTGTCATCCAAGGGCCTTCTTTTAAAGAATAATCTTTAGAGAATGGTTTAGCATTAAATGCTAATTCTTTACCACTAGGTAAAATAATTTTTGTTAATTGAGGATAAACTCTTGCATTCTTATTGAATTTCTTTGGAGGTTGAATTTCATTAATCTGAGCAACAAATTTTGTTCCTGCAGGAATTATAAGAGTTCCTTCTTCTGTACAAATATCTTTGTCTGCAACAAATGTAACTATATCACCAGCTTTATGTTCTTCTGATTTGAATTTATCTTCAAATGCAACAACTAATACATTACCTTGATTAATAGTGCTTTGAATATTATTGATTGCAACCTCATTATTAGGAGCTTTTCTTGTAACATCAAGGTGCTCAATTCTTGTTGTTCCAATATATTCTTGTTTTACTAAATCCAATTTTTCTTTCAATCTAGCTAATAATACAGCAGCTTCTGCTCTAGATAAATTATCATTAGGTCTTAATTCTCTTGAATCAGGATAATTTACATAAATACCGTAATTAATTGTTTTAGCATAAACTTTTTTAGCCCAAGCAGGGATTGCTGCTGCATCTTTGAATTGATTTAGAACTGATGTATCAGCATCCATATCTTTTGTAATGTGACTAATTACAGATTGAGCTTCAGATCTTAAAACTGTGTTATTTGGTTTGAAAGTTCCATCTGGATAACCATATACAAGACCTAATTGTTGTGAACGTAATATGTTTTCGTAATTTGGATTTGAAGATTGAACATCTTTAAATTTGTTAGAAATTGTTACATTCAAATTTTCATCTGATAAAACTTTTAATAAAGCATTAACAAATTCAACACGTGTCATATTACCTTCAGGATTAAAACGATTTCCTGACAAAGTCATAATATTGTTATCTACAACAATATTAATTTCTTTGCTAGCCCAATAATTTTGGCTAACATCTGCAATTGATGCAGCTAAAACAGGTATAGCATTAAATGCTAATAAACATAACGCCATTACCCCAGAAACAAATTTTTTCATTTTCTTACTTCCTCATGTTTACTAGTAAACCTTTTTTGTGTAAAATTATATCGTACATTTATATATTTGTAAACATGCTAGTTATTATTTTATAAATTTACCCAATATAGAAAGGAAAACTATGGATAATTACACTATGACGAAAATTGTTGCAACACTTGGACCTGCAACATCAACAAAAGAAAAAATTAGAGAGCTTTTTAAAAATGGCGTAACCATGTTTAGATTAAATTCTTCTCATGGCGATGTTGAAATGCACAAAACTAATTTATCTTACATTAGAGAAATTGAAAAGGAAGAAAAGACATTAATTCCAGTTTTACTTGACTTACAAGGGCCAAAAATTAGAATTGGAAACTTACCAGAATCAATTGAAATTAAAAAAGGACAAATTCTAAAATTCCGTCACCAACCAGAAATCACAGGAGACATTTTACCTGTTGACTACAAAGGAATGGCTGATGATGTTACTCCTGGCGAAAAAATTATGATTGATGACGGTAAAATTCAACTTGAAGTAAAAAAAGTTGAAGACAAAGTAATTTTTGCGGAAGTTTTAACTGACGGACTTTTAAAACAAAGAAAAGGTATCAACATTCCTGGTTCTCAAGGAAGTCTTGATGTTTTAACAGAAAGAGATATTAAATTTGTTGAATTCGCTGCTCACAATGATATTGATTACCTTGGTTTATCATTTGTTAGAGAAGCTTCTGACGTTGTTAAATTAAGAGAATTGTTACACAGCCATGGCAATACAACCGCTAGAATTATTTCTAAAATTGAAAAACCTCAAGCTGTTAATAATATTGATGCAATTATTGAAGTATCAGACGGTATCATGGTTGCAAGAGGCGACTTAGGTATTGAAATTTCTAACGAAAAAGTACCTATCGTTCAAAAAACTATTATCAGAAAAGCAAATACAAAAAGAAAAGTTGTAATCGTTGCAACTCAAATGTTAGATAGCATGATTGAAAACCCAATTCCTACTCGTGCAGAAACTTCTGACGTTGCAAACGCTATTTTAGACGGTACTGATGCTATTATGCTATCAGGTGAAACTGCTGCAGGAGCTTATCCAGTAGAAGCAGTAGCAATGATGAAAAAGATTGCTGATAACGTTGAAGAATCTCCATTCATGAGAAAAAACAAATTCCCTCGCAAAATGATTGAAGAAGAAAAAGACTCTCAAGCTATGGCTATCGGTATGTCTATCGCTGACATGGCAAGAAAAATGAATGTAAAAGCAGTTATTGCTCTTACAGGTAGCGGTTTTACAGCATCAATGCTTGCAGAAGGAAAACTTAATATTCCTATTTTTGCATGCTGCCCAAGTAAAAATATATGCCGCGATATCAAACTATATAGAGGAGTTTTCCCATATATTGTTGATTTCGACGCTTCAATTGACAAAGAATCTTTAAAACAAATGGATGAATTCTTAATGAAATCTATGAAATTAGAAGATGGTGACTTAGTATTAGTTACAGGTTCTGTTCCTGAACTTCTAGTAGGTGGTACTAACTTCATTAAAATCCACGAAATCGGAAAATTAAAAAGACAAGAAAATGCTCAAAAATAAAAAATATAATATTTAAGCATTTAATATAAATAACAGTCATAATAATTTATGACTGTTATTTTTTTCAAAAAAAAAGCCTCCTTAAATATAAGGAGGTAAAATTTTCTTTTAGGAAGGTAGGAATAGGAATTTATAGTCTCTCTTTATTTAAACGATCTCTCTTAATATCATCGTGTCATATATATAAAGTATATAATTAATATCTAATTTCAGAGATTACCCAATTTGTTACAAAAATTAATACTTGATTTTATCTTATATATATTTTATACTTATATTTGTAGGAGACATATAGGATATAGGAGTTAGGAATGTTAGTTTCTTCCATCGCTAGATTCAATGCAATTAATACAATGAATAATGCATCTTTTGCCACAATGCAGGCTTCAAATTCTATGATTAATGGTCTTAATAATACACATACATTTGGCGGTGAGCATGATTTGAGCATGCTAAATAAAATGGATAAAAAAAACAGTCTTGACTTATTAACAAATAAATTGCTATACAATGTTGCATACCTTCAAGAAAAAATGGCCTCTAAACATCAAAGTAATCAAATAAAAAAATCTTTAAATGTTTTAGCTTAATTATTTTCTTTAAACAATTCTTTTACCAATATTGAACATACCGCTGGTATAATTGATACAAATATCAGTACATTTGTAATACCGAATTTTTCTGCAATAAAACCTAATAAAGACATTGCTATTGCAACAATTCCCCAAGAGAAACCATTTATAAAACCTGAAATAATACTTTTATATTCAGGAATAACATTTTGTGCCATAACCATAGTTACAGGAGTTGCCATCATTGTTATAAAGCCCATAATCACAAATATTCCAAGTGACAATGTTGGATGAGAAGAACAAGTTAGAATGAATAATATCATTAATGGAAATGTTGAAATCATTGAAATATAAAATACATTTGCAGCTCCAATATTCTTTTCAATATGACCGCTGATTAAAGAACCAATTCCACCAGCAAAAATAAACATAAACAAAGCCATACCTATATAAAATGGTTTATAACCCATATTTTTCCATAAAAATGGCAACAAAATAAAGCAAGCTGACATTATCATTGTCTTAAGCATTGCAATAACATTTAGAATATTTAGCTTTCGATTAGTTAAAATGCGTTTAAAAGCTGTTTTAAAATTAATTTTATTAACAACTTTTTCAGATAAAGAAAGTTTTGGGACAAAAGAAAACATGATCAATGCCCAAACAATACCTAAAAAAGTCATTAAAGGCATTTTAGGCATTCCTAAAAATTGAGTAATAGCAGATGAGACAACTGGTCCCATAGAATATCCTAAAGTCCCCATTGCAACAAAAACAGCCATTGATTTTCCAGCAGAATCCTTCTGAGCGAATCTAGAAGCAAAACCAAGAGCTTGAGGGTGGAAAAGACTTGAGCCAATACTTCCGAATATAATAAATAGGACTAAAATAAACGGATTATGAGCCAAAGCAGACAATGGAATAAATATTGATGATAAAATCAATCCCCAAAATATAAAAGAACGTTTTACAATATTATCAGCAAAAAATCCAAATAGCGGTTGCAAAAGAGATGAAAATATATGAGATATAGTCAATATAATTGTTGCAATAGCCATTGAAATTCCTATTTTTGCAGCGATGAAAGGCATAATAGGATTTAATACACCTGTATAAATATCGTTTATAAAATGTGCTCCACTTAACCAAAAAAGAGCTTTTTTATTTTGGGGTAAATTGTTTTCCATACCTTAATTTAATGACAAATAATAAAAAAAATCAATGTTACTTTGCGTTATCTTTATATATTAGAAAAACCATAAATACAGAAGCAAATAATATTATTAAAAGCGAAACTAATTGTGCCACAGGATAACCATAAATATTTAGAACACTGTCAATTCTAAAATGTTCAACAAAAATTCTTACAAATGAATATAAAATTAAATATGTACAAGCAATAATACCGGGATGTTTAGAACATCTTTTAAAAATTGCTAAAAGTATCAAAAATATTATTAAATCCAATATACTTTCATACAAAAAAGTCGGGTGAAAATATTCAAATTTAACATATTGAACTGGTCTTTGAGAAAGCGGGATAAACAATTTCCAAGGAAGATTAGTAGGAGTTCCAAAAGCCTCTGAATTGAAGAAATTTCCCCATCTTCCAATACATTGTCCTAATGCCGTTCCACATAAAAAGACATCAATAAGTTTCAAAAAAGACATTTTATAAATTTTTGAAAAAGCAAATAAAGTCAAAATTCCAATAATTATAACACCATGAATAGATAAACCACCTTGTCTTATATAAAAAATTTCCAAAGGATTTTCAATATAATAAGAATAATTTACAAGACAATAATATAACCTTGCACCAATTATGCCAATAATTATTAAATACGGAGCGAAATCCATTATACAAGAAGCTTTATCTAATCCGTAAAACTTTTTATATAAAAAATAAGATGCATAAACACCTATAAAAATAGCTAAGGCAAGTATTATTCCATAATAATAAACAGGAAATCCAAAAATATTAAATGCAACTTCTGCCGGTGATTGAAACATTAGACTACTTCACTGTATTTTTAGCAAGGAGCATTTGAAGTTCCTTTATTTTATCCTCAACATATTTTTTATCATCAACTGAGCTATCTTTATCTAAATATATCTGATAATCAGAAATTGAATTATTTAAAAGAGTTGTCAACATTTTAGAAGCATTTTCTGATAACTTAACATCTTTTACAATTGTATCGTCTTCAGATATTTCAACTTTCTCAATTGAATCATCGTCATTAACTTTAACATTTCCTGCAATAATATCCTTAGCTAAATTTTCTTCACAAACAGCTAAAGAATAATAAGAATCAGGGAAATCTGGGTTTAATTTTATAGCATCATTATACGTCTTAATCGCGTTTGCATAATCTTCAGCCTTTGTGTAAGCAACCGCAAGGTTATATTGTGTTTCAAATATACTACCGTCTAAATCAACACTTGACTTTAATCTTTCAATAGCTGAAGCATAATCGCCTTTTTCCATAAAATCTTGAGCTTTATTATTCAACTCTTTTACCGCAAAATTATTTATACATGCCGTAGATATTACAGAAATAAACAAAATTGTAGCTAGTAAAAAAGCTTTTTTCATGCTATAATCAACCTCATAAAATTAATTGTAATTTTTATTATAAAATAAATTATACATTTAATGCAAATTTTATACATAAAAGTTACAAATTGAAAATGAGAGGATTTTATATGTCAGAAGATAAAGTAATAAAATTAGGGGCAAAACGAGAAAAATCATCTGAAAAAGAACATAAAGAAGATGATTTGGTATATTGCAGTTTTTGCGAAAGACCTAATACACAGGTTTTGAAAATGGTACAGGGACCAGGTGTTAATATCTGTTCAGAATGTGCAATGATTGCGGTTCAATACCTAATTTTAAATGACAGAATGCCATCTGCAGAAGCTCAACAAATACTTGACGCTTTTTGGGGGAAAGCTCGTTAATGATTGATAAATTTGAACTTAATCCTTTTGAATTAAAAGCTGAAATTATAAAAATTTTAGAAAAATTAAAAGGGATAAAAGATTTTGAAAATTATGAAATCCACTACAAAACTCTTGATCAACAACCAGATAAGAGTATTATTACAAAGCTTTTATTTAAAGAAATTAATAATCCAGCTTCAAACCAAGATTTAATAAAATTCCTCTTACTTAGATATTGCCCCAAAGATGAACTTATAGAAAAACTCTGGAATATAATTAAAAATAATTTAACATCAAACCAAGCTAAAATATTTGCATTAGATTTGCTTAGAGATATTGATACAAACTGGACTTATGATGAATGTGATAAATACATCGATAACCCAAATGAACTTGTAGATGCTGACACTAGGAAAATTCTCGATAATGCAATTATTAATCCTGAAGTCCAAATTGATTTTTTAGACTTTTTAAATTCTCTGCCTGATAATGACAAAATTATTCTTCTTAAATCATTAGGCGAAGATTATTCTAAAGATGAGCTTGCAAATATGCTTATCCCAGTATTTTTATCAATGCCATATAGTGAGGTGGGGAAAACAGCCCTTGAAATTTTAGGTAATTCTCAATCTCAATTGGCATATCACGCTCTCAATTCTGTACTTGACACGATTGATGAAGATTTAAAACCTGCAATTATGAAGAATTTATCAATATTAAAAATTGCAGGAATTAGAGAAGACAAATCTATTGAATTCTATAAAAAACTCTTAGAAAATTCAAAACCTTACAAATTCTGCATAACTTACCCTGACGGTCATGGCAATCAAGCTGTTATAATTTCTAGAATTAACAAGCAAGGGATAGTTCAATTTGTTGCAATTGTAATTGATGATTACAAAGGTGTTCGCGATTGCTTTGGATTTAATGAAATTTCAAAATTCGAATGCAATACAATCATAGAAAGATTTTACAGAGGTCAAAGAGCTCTTGAAGTAGAACCGGGAATTTTAAAATCAATACTTATAAAAGCTGAAAAATTATCTAACCATAAAATACCTTATGAATATGTTTGTTGGAAAAATTTATTAGCTGACATTGAGCCAATTGCTTTAAAACTTGATTACAAAATAAAAAAACTGACAAATAAAGAATTTGAGAACATTTTACAAAGTGATTTTACTGATTACTGGTTTCTTAACAGCACATACAGTGATGAATTTGAGGATTTCATAAAAATACTTAACGACACACAACCTGAAAATTATGAGACAATTATTGATGAAAACCTCGAAAAAATATTCTATAAAGAAGAATATCAAGTATGGTCTCAAAGAATATTAAACACAGCATTACTAAAAAAACTTGCAAACGATGAAAAAACTGCTCAAAATTTATATTCTTTGTATAATGATAAAGAACTCAAACGAGAATTATTCAAAAATATAATAAGAAAAAGTATCTATGAATACTACTTTGCAAAACAAGACAAAGAAAAAGTAAAAGCAATCGAAAAAATGTGGGTAAAATAATGTATAAAGTAATGGCACTTGATATCGGCACAAAAAGAATTGGAATCGCACTAAGCGATTATCTTTTAATGCTTGCAAACGGCCATTCACACATTCAAAGACAACCTGAAGACAAAGCGATTGCGGAAATTTTAAAAATAGCAAAAGACAATAATGTAAAAAAAATAGTAGTAGGTGTTCCATACAATATGGACGGGACTCAAGGTTCTCAAGCACAAGATTGCAAAGATTTTGCATCTAAAATTACCGGTTATGAGATATTCTATGAAGATGAAAGACTCACATCTGACACTGCAGAAGAAAATTTAAGAGCAAAAAAAATAGACTTTAGAAAAGACAAAGGACTGGTTGATATAGAAAGTGCTTGTATTATACTTGAACAGTATCTATCAAGATGTTAAAATACAAAAACAAGTTAAATAGAATAATTAAGAAAGGAAAATAAAATTATGGCAGATGAAGATCAAATCATAGAAACAATTGACGAAAACGGTAACGTGATTAAGTTTGAATTATTTGACATCGTTGAAGTTGATGAACAAGAATATGCACTACTATTACCAGTAGACGAAGAAGAAGAATCTACAGAAGTTGTATTAATGAGATTGTCTAAAGAAGGCGAAGAATACTTATTCGAAACAATAGACGATGATGAAGAATTTGAAAAAGTAGCAGCTTATGTAGAAAGCATGGAAGACGAAGACGAGGAATAAGTTTTGTTTGAGAAATTTACGGAAAAGGCAATAAATGTAGTAAGCTCATCACAAGAATCAGCAAAAAAATTGGGCTTAAAAAAAGTAAGTCCAGAACTTCTTTTACTGGCTCTTTTTGACGAAGCAAAAGGAATATCTCTAAAGATTTTCAAATCTTATGACATTACAAGAGAAAAATTGGTTGATGAATTAAAAAAATATGTAGAAGTTTCTACACAGCCATCAACATCAATTCAACCTCTACCTTTTGATGATGAATACAAAGAAATATTAAAAAAATCTCTTGATTTAGCAAACAAATCAGGAAATCCTACAATATTATATGAACATTTATTCCTTTCCGCAATTTCCGACAAAAAATCAAACAATATTAAAATTCTAGAAGATTTAGGATTTGATATATACAAATCAAAAAGTTTACTAGAAAAACTTGTCCAGAAGAAAATAAAACGTCTATATCACCCTGAAATAGACGAAAATAAAGAGTCAAAAGAAAATAAAGCAGAAGAAACAGACAATATATTTGACTGCGAAGAATCTGCAAAAGTATTTGAACGTGCAGTATCTAAATTATCAACATCAAACTACGAAATCCTAGGTACTGAACAAATTCTATCATCTATTTTAGAAGATAAAGAATCTGAACTAACAAAAATTCTTGCACAGTATGGAGTTACAAGCGAAAACTTTGAAGAAAAACTTCAAAAAATTCAATCCAGACAATCAGAATATGAAGGAAGACAAATAATCTTTACACCAAACGCATTCAAAACAATGAATATGGCATTAGAAACAGCAAAAGAATTAGGCTCATCAGTTGTCTTACCTGAGCATATAATCTTAGGATTACTCAAAACAAAACGCGGAATTGCTTATGACATATTAAAAGAATTAAAAATTCCAGAAAATGACTTGGCCCACAGCATAATAAAACCAATTGAAAAACAAATGCCTGAAACTCTTACAATATTACGCCTTGCAAAAGAAGAAGCAAGAAGATTAGGAAGAAATATTGTAGGAACTGAAATGTTTCTTCTCGGTATAATTGGAGAAGCTACAGGAATTGGCGGTCAAGTCCTTTCTGAATTAGAAATAAACATTAAAGATGCTAGAACTGTCGTTGAAAATTTAATCGGTTTTGGTAATGAATACTACGACAAAGAAATAATATTTACCGAACGAGCAAAACGAGTTCTTGAAACAGCTTGGGAATTAGCCAAAAAAGATCATAAACAAAAAATTGAGTCAGCTCACATGTTACTTGCACTTACAACAGAACCGGATTCTTTAGCGATGAAAGCGCTAGAAATCTTAGGAGTTGATGCTGTTGAAATTAAAGAAGGTGTAAAAAAACTTCAAGAGGCTTAATTGATTAAGGATAATATCAAAAATTTTATAAAGAAACATAATCTGTCAGGGACAATTATTGTGGCATTTTCTGGGGGTTATGATTCTATGTGTCTTTTAGATATTCTTAATAAACTTGGAGAAAAAATTATTGCTGCTCACCTAAATCACAATTGGCGAGGAGAAGAAAGCCTAAAGGAAGCTGAAAACTGTAAAAATTTTGCAAAATCCAGAGGTATACAATACTATTCTGAAATTCTACCAGATAGCATTGAAAAAACAGAAACAGTAGCACGCGAAGCTAGATATAATTTTTTTAGAAGATGTGCAAAAAAATTTAATTCAAAAATTGTATTCACCGCACATAATTTTGACGATAATGCAGAAACTGTCCTTTATAGAATTATAAGAGGTACAGGTACAATAGGACTTCAAGGTATTGCCGAAAAAAGAGATATCTTTTACAGACCTCTTTTAAAAACAACAAGAGCTGAAATCGAAAAATATTGCAAAGATAACAATCTTAATCCCAATAATGACAGCTCAAATTCAAATACAAAATACAAAAGAAACTTTATTAGACACAAAATTATTCCATTACTTAAAGAAATTAATCCAAACGTCACAGAAGCTTTAAATTCGCTTTCAGAAATTGCATATGAAGATAATAACCTAATTAATACTTATCTGCCTACAAATCTTATTCAGGCTTCTGAAATTGAACAAAAAAGATTAATATATAAAATACTCAACGAATATAACCTAGATTATGATCGAGAAAAAATTGAAAATATCCAAAAATTTATTCAAGAAAATAAAAATTCAAAATCAGGGAAAAAAATATCTTTAGCAGATAATCTATGGCTATTTGTCAGCAGCAAAAAAGCAGAAGTTATAAGTAGAACAGAAAAACACACAGAAGAAATAAATATATCAAAATGTGGGGAATACAAATTTGAAGATTATATATTTTCAATTGAAAAATATAATAAAGAAATAACTGAATTTCCACATGACACAGAATACAAAGCCTATATATCTGTTGATGAAATAAATTTTACCCTAAGACACAGAAAAGACGGAGATAAAATACAACCTCTCGGGTCTAAAGGCTCTCAAAAATTAAAAAAATACTTAAATGAAAAGAAAATTCCTCAACATGAAAAAGATAAACTAATCTTTTTATGTAAGGATAATGAAATCTTATGGGCAGCTGGAATTGGGATAAGTGAAAAAATTAAAGTTGCCCAAAAGCCAACACATATGCTAAAATTAGAAAAGAGGTAGGTTATGGATATAAATAAATTAAAAATTCTTTTCACTGAAGAACAAATTCAATCAAGAATAAAAGAACTTGCAGATGAAATGAATAAATTTTATGGAAACGAAGAAGTTTATGCAATATGTGTATTAAAAGGTGCAGTAATGTTTGCTGTGGATTTGGTAAAACACCTTAATATGCCTTTAAAAATCGAATTTATTAGATTATCAAGCTACAATGGCGGCACAAGTACCTCAGGCAAAGTAAATGCTGTAGATATATCATTACCTGATCTCAATGGAAAAAATGTTTTAATTATTGAAGATATTGTAGATACAGGATTAACTGCAAAATTTTTACTTGATTTTCTAAACTGCAACTTCCATACTAAATCTACAAAATTCTGTTCACTTTTAGATAAAAAAATAACACGAGTTGCAGATGTCGATGCTGATTATTACGGCTTTGAAGTCGATGATAAATTTTTAATCGGCTATGGACTTGATTATGATGGTTATTATAGAAACTTAAGATATATTGGATATGTTGATAAATCAGATTTGGAGTAAAAATTGGCAGAATATGAAAAATCTATTGAATTAATAAATGAATTTTTTACTATTGGACAGTCTGAAAACTTTTCTAATGAAATTTTTCAGACACTACAAAAAATTATCAATTTTGATTCAGGATACATATTTTACACAAACCCTACAAGATTAGAATATTCATACAATCCAAAAACAAATGACATTAATAATATACAAGGGAATTACCTTTTAGAAAATTTAAAAATTAAAAATACAATTTTTGGAAAAATTATTATCACCGGAAACTATTTTTCTGATAATGATAAAAAAGTATTTAGAACTTGTGCATCAATCATTGCCAATATAACAAAAGATAAAGAAATTTCAAAAATCATAAAAATGCAAATACAAGCCTTACAAGAAGGTTATGAAAAGGTTCAAAAAAATAATAAGAAAATTCTTGAATCTGAAAAAATAAAAACTAAATTTATATCACACATATCACATGAATTACGCACTCCACTCAATTCTATTTTAGGATTTTCTGATTTGCTTGGAAATGAATATATAGGTAAACTTAATGAAAAACAAAAAGAATACATTAACGACATAAAAATCTCTGGACTTCATTTATTAGGAATGATTAATGAAATACTTGATATGTCTAAAATTGAAGCAGGAGCTATAAAACTTACCTTACGAGAATTTGAAATTAAACAAGCAATAAATGAAGTTATAAATATAATAAATCCTCTTCTGATCAAAAAAAATCAAACTCTTGAAACATATATAGAAAACTTTAAAATAAAAGCAGACTATCAAAAAATTCAACAAATACTATTTAATCTGCTCAGTAATGCAATTAAATATACTCCTGAAAATGGAACAATAAAAATTAATGCATACAAAAATGATAATTCCGCAATCATTGAAATTGAAGACAACGGAATAGGTATAGAAACAAAGAATCATAAAAAAATATTTAAAAAATTTGAACAAGTAGGTGAAATACAAGAAAACTCTACTGGATTAGGTTTATCAATAACAAAAGAACTTATAAAATTACACAAAGGAAAAATATCACTAAATAGTGAACTTAATCAAGGTTCTAAATTTGTTATATCCTTACCACAGTAATTTATAGGCTTGTTTTTTATATAAACATATGTTATAATTAAAATATATTGAAAGAATAGAGGAGTTTGGGAATATGGCATCAATAAAAGACGCTTTTGAAGAGTCCTTTCAGGATAATCACGCTATTATAAAATATATTTTATTTGCGATCCCTGTTTATTATTGTGTTCATTTATATTCTAATGCGACAAAAGGGGATTTAACAGGCTTTTGGTGGATGTTTGGAGTAACTTATCTTCTACTTTTTGGATTTTTAATCAAATGTACAACCAATGTAAGAAACGGTAAAGACCATGTACTCCCATCATTTAATATTTTTGCTCTTTTCTGGGCAGGAATAAAAGGAACTATTGCATTAGGTCCATCTATTGCTATTAACTGCTGGTTAGCATCATTATTAAATGGTTTAGTTGCTAATTATATTCCAGAGCCAAATACCTTAATAATATTTCAAGTTATAATATGGGGCCTATTTGGTTCAATTATATTAACAGGATATTTATGTTATGCTAAGAGCTTCAAAATATCAGATGCATACAATTTTAAAGTTATATCAGAATCATGCTGTGATATACTTGTAGCGGTATTATTTATGATACCACAAGTTTTATTAGCTAATGCATTGTTAATTGCGCCAGTAACATATGTAATTTGGGTATTTTTAGGAATTCCACACCCAGTAGCAATTTTTTACTGGAGTATGGTACTTATATTTAACCTTGCAATGTGCGGACACTATTTAGCACAAGTTGATTATGAATCAATACAAGCTAAAGAAAATAGTGATAAAATCATTTAAAAAAAAAGCCTCTTAATCAAGAGGCTTTTTTTAATCTAACATTTCTCTTAACTTTTTCAACTTGTCTCTAATCTCAGCTGCTCGTTCAAAATCGAGAATTTTAGCAGCCTTATGCATATCTTTTTCAAGTTTATCTATAAGTTTTGGCAATTCTTTTTTATCAATCCCCATATCAACCATTTCTTCAGCAACTATATCTTCTAAATCACGATAGCTTGCAACAAGTGATAATAGATTATTCTCAATCGGCTTTTTAATAGTTTGAGGAATAATACCATACTTTTTATTATATTCAAGCTGAATTTTTCTTCTGCGTTCTGTTTCAGATATTGCCTTTTCCATAGATTCCGTCATTCTATCAGCATACATAATAACTTCACCACAAGCGTTACGAGCTGCACGACCAATTGTCTGAATTAAACTAGTTTCAGATCTTAAAAATCCTTCTTTATCAGCATCCATAATAGCAACAAGAGAAACTTCTGGAATATCAAGTCCTTCCCTCAAAAGATTTACCCCGATAAGAACATCAAATTCACCTAATCTTAAATCTCTTAAGATTTCAACACGTTCTAATGATTGTATTTCACTATGCAAATATCTAACTTTAATACCTTCTTGTATAAAGAAATCTGTTAAATCCTCTGCCATACGCTTAGTCAAAGTTGTAATTAAAACTCTTTCATCTTTTTCAGTACGTTTTTTAATTTCTTCTTTCAAATCATTTATCTGAGATTCAATAGGTCTTACAGAAATTTTCGGATCTACAAGACCTGTCGGTCTGATAATTTGTTCAACTAATTGTGCAGAAGTCTGTCTTTCAAAATCACCAGGAGTTGCTGAAATATAGATTTTTTGATGAACTTTTTTAAAAAATTCTTCATTCTTCAATGGTCTGTTATCCCTTGCACAAGGCAGTCTAAAACCATATTCGATAAGAGTATTTTTTCTTGAAGAATCACCATGATACATACCCTTTAACTGAGGGAGAGTAACATGCGATTCATCAATTACAGTTAAAAAATCACCTCTAAAATAATCTAATAAAGTAGCGGGAGCTGAACCTTTAGGTCTGCGTTCAATTATTCTTGAATAATTTTCAATACCTGAACAATAGCCCATTTCCTTAATCATTTCAATATCATATTTAACTCTTTGTTCTAATCTTTGAGCTTCAACTAGTTTGTTTTCATTTTGTAACTCTACTAAACGGTGTTGAAGCTCTTCTTTTATCAATTTTATTGTTTCTTCAACATTTTCATCATACGAAAGATAATGAACAGCCGGATAAATTACAACTTTTTGAGGAGTTTCAATTATTTCTCCAGTCACATTATCGATTCTGACAATTTTTTCAATCTCATCGCCAAAGAAATAAATTCTTGTAATAATTTTTTCATATGCAGGCATAATTTCAACAATATCGCCTCTTGCACGAAATGTAGAGCGTTCTAACACAAGATCATTCCTTGTATACTGAACACTAACAAGATGTTTTAACAAATCATCACGATTAATTTCATCACCAACATTTAATTCAACAGAACCTTTAAAATAATTTTCAGGAAGTCCCAAACCATAAATACAACTAACAGATGCAACAATAATTACATCATTTCTTTCATACAAACATCTTGTTGCATTATGTCTTAATCTATCTATTTCTTCATTAATAGAAGCAGATTTTTCAATAAATGTATCAGTTCTTGGAATATAAGCTTCAGGTTGATAATAGTCATAATAACTTATAAAATATTCAACAGCATTATCTGGAAATAACTCCTTAAACTCATTATATAACTGAGCTGCAAGAGTTTTATTGTGTGCAATAATAAGCGTCGGCCTTTGAACTTTTTCAATAACATTTGCAATAGTAAATGTTTTTCCTGAACCTGTAATCCCTAACAAAGTCTGAGCATCATCTCCATTTTTAATTCCCTCGACCAATTGTTCAATAGCTTTTGGCTGATCACCTGCAGGCTTATATTTAGATGAAATTTTAAATTTTCTTTCCATATTAAAATTATACTAAAATAAAAAAAACTAGCAAAAAAAAATTTTTACTAGTTTATAGTAAAATAGGAATATTCTAAAAATTAAGGGCTCCCAAAAAATTGATTAATCCAATATTAAATGCTGATGGAAAAAAGAATACACAAGAAAAGTACAGAGACCCGTTAAGTAAGAAATTACCGGTCATGATGTCCTATTCTAGTGAAGTTGGCACAGCCATTTCTGAAATTGCGCCAAAACTTGGAACTGCACTTTGGGCACCTACTTTTATGTATCTTGGAGCAGACATATACGATAAATACAAAAACGACAAAACAAGCTATAACCCAAGTGCAAAAAGAGCCCTTAAAAGAGCTATTTATCAAGGATTAACTTCAATTGTAGCTCTTCCAGCTGTAATTATTGCCGGTCAATTTATCGCATCACCACTTGGAAAACTAGGAAAAGCCGGCATTAGCGGGAATGCAAAAGATGCTGTATATAAACATATTAAAAATGTAATAGACCAAGCACATGGCAGTGCTCTTGATAATTACGAAAGTTTTAATCGTATTATCACTGAAACATTAGAAAATAAAATAAAAGTTAGAAACAATGAGAAAAAAACAATTAATCCATTCAAACGCTTTTATAACAAATATTTTACAGATAGATATGATTTACTTAGCTCTGATAAAGATAAAATTATTAAATTTGCAAAAGAAAATGCTCTTGCAACATTTAATATAAAAAATGCACTTAAACACGGTGACAAAAATAAGATTCCAAGCAAAGTTTATCACAAATATAATGACATACTCCCAGTAATGAAAGAAATGTACAAAGAAGGAGATTACGCATATCAAGCGACAAGAAATGCTCTAAAAGAATATCAAAACTCATTAATATTCAAAAACAAATTACTAAAAACAATAGGTGGTCTTGGAACATTATTTTTACTTGCAACACCAATTAATACATTTGTTGATAAACAATTAATGAAAAAGTATATTGGACCAGGTATTGATCAAATATCACATAGTTTTGTAAATGAATCTCGAATGAAATCAATCTTTAACGACATGAAAGATCGAATTACAAATCAGAATGATAAAAACGAGAAGACATCGAACCTGCTTCAGAAAGTAAAGACTCAGCCCTTATTGAAGTCAAAGGTTGAGGTATCTCAGTAACATACCCTCCATCTTCATATTTTGCAATAACTTTTACGGACAAAGCTGCGGTTCTTGCAGGAGTAAGCTCAACAACAGATGTTATACGTCTTACACCATCACTCATTCTATTAATTTGAACAATATAATCAATATTTGTAAGAACTTTAGCCTTTGCATATTTCTCAGAAATATTATCAGCTGAAATAACTGAAGAAATAAGCTTTGACAAAGCATTGTCAATAGAAGAAGCTCTTAAAGTTGATATATTACCTTTTATATCTGATAATTCAGGAATTACAAAATTCAAATCTGACAAAATATATTCAGGTGACATTTTTAAAATATTTGATAACAACAAATAATAATCATCTAAATGTTTATCAATAGAAAATTTCATCAATGTATTAAAATCAGCAGAAATAGTAGAAGCGTTTTCCAATAAAATTGCTCTTTTATCCTTTAACGTTGTTTTTAGTAATACATCTAAAAAAGTTGTTTTTCCAGAATTTATATCTCCTGATATTACAATATTTTTCTTAGAATTAACCATTAATACAATAAAATCAATAATTTCTTTTGACGCCATATCATTATGAATAAGTTTATCAATATCAAAATCACAAGATTTTCTTATAGTAATGTTATATCCTGACTGACAAATCTTAGGCATAATAATAGTAATAACTAAATTATTAACCTTACAATCCCAAATATTTTTCGATCCATCAAACTTAATTCCTGACATAGAAGAAATATTACTCAAAATAAAATTGATTTGTTTTTCATTCAATTTCATTTCCGTATTTAATATTTTCCCGTTAATTTCAATATGAACACTATTTACACCATTAACATAAATAGCATCAACATTTTCTTGAACAATCAAATAATCAAGAGGGCCAAACCCCATAATAGAAGTAAATAATTTCTCTATTAAATCATCTTTTTCATTATCAGCTAACTTTATAGATTCTGAAATCAATTTATTTTCCACAAAACTCTTAATTAAATCCTTTTGTCTATCAGCTGTATATTCAAACCATACAGGGATAGAATCAATTTTTTCTAATAATGATTTCTTTAGTTCAGCTTCAAAATCAATATCTAAAACCCTTTCAGAAATTTGCTCCTCAATAATTGTTTTTTCATTATCAAGATCATTACTCAAATTTTGCGGATTTATCTGATTTTTTGAAAATACAAATTTTTTGGGCTTATCTTTAATAATATCGTCATTTTCAGTACTTTTAAATCTATTACTTAACTTACTACTTTGTAACACTTTTAAATCCTTCCGAGCTTTTTATTTAATTTTTGACGATAAACACTGTCTGACACCATCAAAGCTAAATTTTTATAACTTAATGCTACATTAGAATCAGGATTTATATCAGACACAGGAACACCTTTATTAATTGCAGACATCATTGTGAAATAATTATTAGGTATTTTCCAATATAAGCTTTTACCTAGGACTTCTTCAACATCTTCAGCTTTAATTTCATCATTTTCCATATAACGATTTATTAATACTTGCACTTTATCTTCATCAAATCCTAATTTTTCAAATAATTCAAGACATCTTTGACAATTTCTTATAGCTGGTAAATTAACAATTGTCACAAGAAATATTAAATCAGAATTTTCTAAAGCAGTCATAGCTTTATTATCAAAACCACCAGAAGTATCAACAACAACATATGAAAAAGTATCTCGTAAAATATTAAATAATTTTGTAATATCTTTAGAAGATACATCATCAACCTGCTTAAAATAAGGCGGATCTGCTAAAACATATAAAGAAGAATCTTTATACTTTTCTAACGTAGATAATAAAAAATCCTCATTAATTTTATCTAAATTTTGAAGCATATAAGATATATTAAAAGAAGGCTTCAAATCAAGAAAAGTTGTAACATCACCCAGTTGAAAATTCAAATCAATAAGTGCAACATTTTCCTTAGTTATCTTTGCAAGTTCTAAAGCTAAGTTAGATGCGATTGAAGTTTTTCCAACACCACCCTTATTTGAATAAACAGTAATTACTCTGCACTTGGATTTTTTAGGTTTATCACCTGTTAAATCCTGATAAGTTTTATCCAAAACTTCAAAAAACTCATCTTTTATCAAAGGCAATGAAAGAAAATCAGAGGCACCAATTCTCATTGCTCTAATAACCAAATCAACAACAGGTCTATCAGACAGCGCAATTACTCTGCAATTATTAAATTCTGAAGTTATTTTAGATACAAAATTCAATGCTTGTTCCTGATATTCAGAAACATCAACAATAACAAGTACTTTTGTAAGTTCTTTCACTGCACTATATGCTTTTGAGAAATCAGAAGTTTCTGCTAAAAAAGTAAAATTTTCGCAATCTTCAATATAACGTTTCAAAAGTTCTGCAGTATGCACCTGCTCAGTAATTACAATTGTTTGAATAGCTTGTTTCATATAAGAATTGTAACATATTAAGGATCAATAAGCAATAATTTTATTACTGCTTATTGAACTTATAATATTAATACTAATAATTCATTTCCCAATTATCATTTAAAATCTTTCCAAAACAACCATGAGTATTACCAGAACCTCCAGCAATACAATAAGTTGTATATTGGGTATTTCTATCATCTTCAGATAAAACAGTAGCAGATGTTGCATCAGGATTTAAGTCATCAATAAACCAGCCATTACTGGTATTATATACTATTATTTCAAATAAATCTCGACCTTGAATATTTGGGCCTTTAACCCCATTTACATCCACTAAAATAAATGCAATAGGCGTATAAACTTGTGAAGAATTATAACGCACATTTACAGATTGACCACTTGCAAGAATAAAACTATTACCTTCTTTAAGAAGTGTCCCAACTGTTAATTCTAAACCATTAATTTTACGATAAGAAGTTGCAAAACAAGCTTTTTCATCTTGACCACAATCTGAAACAATTTTAAAATATGATTTAACAAAATTACTTAAACTACTAAGATTTATTAGCCCAGCCTCTTTTAAATTTACTGCATTTTTATCTGTCTGATATTGGGTTAAAGCCTGAGAGAGTTCATTATAAAATTTATGCAATTGAGTAACATAAGATTTTTTTTGATAATTTTGCATTAAAGTAGGTACGGTCATCGCAGAAACAACACCAATAATCCCTAATGTGACTAATACCTCTGCAAGAGTAAAGCCCAAGCGTGCCGATTGACCTGATACGATAGTTTTTAATAAACTTTCAAAATGGAGAAAAGAAGCTAAAAGATGCCCCCCCCCCGACAATTTGATTTTGACGATTTAAACATAAATTGCTCCTTTCATACTTCTTTAAAAGCCCTATACAGATGTGATTTTGTTGCCTGCGTGGTCTCGCAGGTGGGTGAACGCCTCGGATTATCCGTTTCCCGCTGGCGATTATAAATCGGCGGGTATACTTCACATCCTGACAGAGTCAAATTCTCCCTTTTAAAATAAATGTAGGAACAAAATGAGCACCTGTACAGAGCTAATCTTATTATAACATACTTGCAAAACGATTACAACATATCAAACTAGTCTATTTGGAAAAATGATTAGCTCCAAAATAAAAACCAATATACATAGACAATAAGACTAAAATAACAGGACTAATTATTGCTAAGTATGGAGATTCTGGAAATATTGAGCTTACAACTAATGCAACTAATCCTATTATTAAAATTCCAACAGTATATTTTAGAGTACTTTTATGTCTTGGAGCAATTTTTACATTATGACAAAGCCTACTTGAATATTCATCAATATTTGACAAATTACAAACTTTTTCGTAAGCTTCTTGAGAAATTTTTCCACTATCCAAAAGCTGCTTACACGCTTTTGTAAAAGCTTTTTTAACTTGAACTTCTACCAATGTGAGCATTTGTTCCTGAGTCAAATTGCTAAACAAAGATTCTTTTCCCATTTCAAATGCGACATAAGCAAGTTTTTGTAAAATACTTTCATGATACATTTCAGGAATATCTGAACGCAACAAATCAATATATTTATGGAAAGTCCATTCGGAAATCAATTGAGTTAAAGTTTTTGCAGTATCGGAACTTTCAATTGTATCGTCATTAGAAAATGCTTCTCCTGCAATAAAAGTAAAATTATAAATTTTATCCAAAAATTCTTTTTTATGCTTCAAAGCAATATCTTCTGGAATACTTTTTTCAGCTTCTTTTGTTAAATCTTTCGCAAAACCTTTATAATCAAATGTTGCAACCATAAAACCCTCCGAAATAATTATAACATGCTATTTTCGATTGGGCAACAAATTAAATTAATTCATTTTCAATGCCTGCAACGCTTGTTGTTCAGCTAAATCAGCTCTACGCATAGCTGCATCAGCAGCGGTTAAGTCTTCCTTATTCTGAATTTGAACACCAACAGGAGACGGAATATATGTTCTTACAGGTTCTTGTGGTTTATTTTCCAAAGTTGAAGAAGACTTTGTCGTTGTAGTTGTAGTAGTTGTAGAGCCGTTTTTATAAGGGTTCAACAAATTTGAAGGACTTATATTTGAATTCTGATTTGTTCTTGTAGTATTAGTTGTTGTTTGAGCAGTAGTTTGTTGAGGTTGATTTAAAGGCTGCTGCAATTGTGGTGGCAATTGTAATTGTTGATTAATCGCTTGAGCTTGCTTTTTGTCTTCTTTACCTTCATCCAAAACAGAATTTTGCGGTTTTCCAAATAACATATGAGATCCTTTGACAGCAATTTTACTTAAGAATGGTAAAATTACCATCATACCTAATATAATTCTCATTGGATAACCTGCCATTTGTTTTATACCAAACTTAGGATGTCTGAATAAATCTTTTATCTTATCAACGATACCATTTCTAGTAACTGCCTTATTATCATAAGGTCTGATTTGTTCAAGACCTACTGTAACAATACGCCCGATACGTTTGAATAATTTTGTAATAGGATTTTTTACTCCTGCATTCAATTCTGTTTTTAAAGCATCTTTGCTTGCTTTCCATGCTGATTTATCAGCAAATCCGCCAGCCATAGCTTTATCATTATGAATTTTTAAATGCTGTCTATATTTTTCAACTTGATCTTTAGTCATTCCTGCATATTGCAAACCGCCGACTCTATGCATTAACTGAATTGCAAGCGGCATTGCAACGAAAAATGCAATCATTTCAGTAAAACGTTCAGCAAAAGTTTTAACTTTTTCACTTGCGCCATCAACTTTAGCAGTCTTATACAATACATCAGCTAAATATGCTGCTTGCATTAATGCAACAAATTTTCCACCTGCAACTCTGTTTGTTGCACCTTCTAATACCAAGTTATTATATTTAGCCAAAAATTTTCCTAGTATTGATTTTGGAATTTTCTTATCTAAACCTGTTTTTTTCAAAACATTATCTAATTCTTTATTTTCAGCTAAATTTACATTTCCTAATGATCCTGCTATTTTATTCGCAGTTTCTGATGCATAGACCTCACGACCTATTAACCAAGTTTTAAAACGTCCCCAAGCACTGTGATTTGTTCCCCAAATCCTTGCAAACATCTTAGGGTTAGCATCATGACAAGCTTCAAGAACTCTTGGCATTTTTTCTTGAATATTTTTTGCCACAGCTTCCATTTCTGCAAAATCTTTATAACCCCATTCAAAAGCTTTTAAATCCTTTAATTTCAAAATTTTAGCCTCTGGAGTTAAAGCTTTAAAATCAGAGATTTCTTTAGCTATTTGAGCTGGAGTTCTTTTTAATCTTGAATTTTGCAAAATTGTTTCCAACTCAGCACGCTGCATTATTTCAGCTTTTGCTTGAGGTGTTGATGCTTTATCTAATAAGCCTTTCCATTTTGCAATATCTTTTTTAGATGCACCATAACAATCCAAATCTTCAACACTTTGAAGCGGTTTTACAAATTGTTCACCATGTTGAGGATAATCGAATAATTGCATCCCCCACATCCCATTAGCCTGACCTTTTACCATATCCAATTCAGGACGAGAAGGGGTATATGCCATTGCCCTTGTAATTCTAAATCTATCTACAAAATTTTTCTTTAAAAATCCTTTAAAACTTTTAAAACCATTATTTATAGAAGTTGCAAAACTTGATTTTCCAAATGAGCTATTTTTAACATAATTAGTTACATCATCACCAAATTGCCCGACTTTATGATGTACGGTACTTTCAAAATCACCTCTTGATTTGTTAGCATAAACATCCATTCCCTTAGCAATTGCAAACCAAGTAGGGATAGTTAATGCCGCAGTATACATCATTCCTTGAGGATCTTCAGTAGTTTCTCCAATCCTGTTTGCAACATAACTATCCTGAACATTTTCCTTTAATAATTCAGGATTAACAGCCTGCATAGCCACTTGCTGTTGAGATGCTTGCTGCGGTGAAAGAGCTTTAAACTGGAGTAACTGCTGTTTGTTATTAACATTATTATCGAGCATAATTTTCCCTATTTTCCCTATATAAATATAAAAACAGATTTTTAGCAATTATTGCTATTTAAAATAAAATATTACGAAATGTAACAAGTTTTCCCTTTTCTGAAATTTTGATATTTGTATATACTTTATATATACACAAGCGATAAATAAGAAGAATGAGAGGCATAAAATGGCAGTTGCAAATTTGAAAAAAATTGATGACAAATTAAAAAACATCTATGAAAATCAAGTTACTGTTAACAATAACCAACCATTTGAAGATAGATCAGATTTATTATTTGCTCAGATGAATTTCATCGCAATGGCAAACAAACAAGCTTTACACTTAATTTAACACAATTTAACTCCAATTAATTTTTCCCCTACAAATTTTGTACCTGGTTTCAACTGAAATCAGGTTTTTTTTATCTTAGTATAATGTTTTTTAATATTTATAATATAATTTAATTATGAAATTATGCATTTTTTCAGGGACTTTTAACCCTATTCATAAAGCTCATATAAAAATGGCGGAATATGTATTAGAAAATTTTGGTTTTGACAAAATTATTTTTATCCCAGCATACAAACCTCCACATAAAGACTATGCACCAGAAATGTGTCAGCACCGCTACAACATGGTAAAACTAGCAATTAAAGCTAACCCACATTTCGAAATTTCTGATATTGAATATAAAAATGAAGGGAAATCATATTCATATCTCACAGCACTTGAATTAAACAAACAATATAAAATTGATGGAAAAATTAACTTTATTATAGGAACTGATGCTTTTAAAAAAATTGAAAGCTGGTATGAAACAGACAAATTCAAAAAACTTGTTGATTTTATTGTATTTATAAGAGAAAATGAAGAAGTTGATTTAACTCATCTTAAAAATAAGGGCTACAATTATAAAATTGCCAAGATGCCTTTTTTAGATATTTCATCAACTGAATTAAGAAATAGAATTTCAAACGGATTACCCATTAAAGATTTAGTTACAGAAGAAGTAGAGGATTATATAAATAAGAATGGATTATACAGAAATACTTAATTGGTTAAAAAACAATCTAAATGAAGAAAGATACATTCACACATTAGGAACTGCCGAATGTGCAAAAGAACTTGCCAATAAATTTAACTTAAACAGCGAAAAAGCATATATGGCTGGTCTTTTACACGATTGTGCAAAATGTTTTTCAAATGAAAAATTATTAGATATTATACATCAACATTTGAATGTTGAAGAATGCGAAATGCTCAATTATAAAACATTACACGCTCCCGTAAGTGCTTATATTGCAGAAAAAGAATTTCAAATAGACGACAAAGAAATTTTATCAGCCATAAGATGGCATACTTTAGGAAAACTTGATATGACAGATTTTGAAAAAATAGTGTTTTTAGCTGATAAAATTGAGCCAAATACAAGAGATAAAGAATACTCTGATAAAATAAAAGCCTTACTGAATGAACCTAATGGGATAAATAAAGCTCTATTAAAATGCTATAAAGAAACAATCAAAAGTCTTGTAAAAAGAGATTTAAAAATATGTCTTTTAACAATTGACATCTACAACAAACTTCAAGATTTAGTACAAAATTAGCATGTTCATGGTAAACTATTTTTCAAGGTGAGGAAGTTTAAATGAAAGTATTGGAAATTAAGAACAACTTAGTAAAAATAGCATATGATGTAAAAGACAATCTTGCTCTTTCTAATTTTGTAATTATTGAGGATACAAATACACCTTATGTTGCTCAAGTTGTAAATATCAAAGCTGATTCCACAACAAATTTCGCAATTGTAAAATTATTGTTTACTTTTAATGAAGAAGGAATACTAAAAAACTACAACGGAACAATTCCTTCTACTAAAGCAAATGTATCAATTTTACCTTCAAATGAATTACTTGATATTATTCCAATTGAAGATCCTATAAGAATGGGGCAACTTGCTCAACAAAATGTTGAATTAAAGGTAGACAAAACAATATTTGATAATAATTTACTTATTTGTTCTAACAACTTAGAAAATACTTCAACACTACTTAATAACATCCTTAAACAATTAAAAAATAAAGTCGTAATTTTTGATACCGATGGGCAATTTGACTGGGAAAATAAATTATATTTTGGAAAAGAATTTAAATTACCTCTAAATTACGACACAATTAATTTTATATATGATACAGAACTTGAAGATGTAGATGCAACAAGTAAAGCGATCATACAAGACATATTTATTGAAGTCCAAGAATACACAAAAACTCTTCCAGAAGGATATCTTCCGTTTGAAACATTTTTAAATGTTGTAGATCAACAATATAAAGAAACACAAATAACAGAATTAGTTTTATTAAAAAATAAACTATTAAAATATAGAGATCTAAATGTTTTTGCTGAAACATTAAAAGATGTTTTAAATTTAAGTATTGCTATTGAAAAATCTGATATTACAGTTATAGATATTTCTGATATGCCGCATACATTGCAAAAAGAAATAATGTCATACACATACAACATTATGAATTCTATAAAATCAGATATTTATTCCTTTGTAAAAATAGATAATTCAAATACTGATAAAAAATTATTAAAAAAATTCTTAGTAAGAAGTAATGTTTATACAACAATAATATGCTCTCACGAATATAAATATTTACCAGAAATAAAAGAAGCTGCACAAAATTTAATATTATTTGCGCCATTAACATTACAACACGACTTTGCAAGTTATAATACTTTTTTAAATAAACTCAACTCAGATGAATTTATTATATACGGGGCTCATACACAAAATATTCCATTAATTGTTGAGCTTGATGATATAGAAATAGATGAAAATACTGAAGATGATTTAAAAAAGCAAGATACACAAACAGATAATATTGTACCAATGCCAGAAATAAAACCTTCTTCAAAAGAAGAAAAAGAAAAAGAAGAAGATGAAATAATTGAAGAAAATACTATTGAAGAAGAAGAAATCAACTCTGAAACTAATGAAAATTCATTGGAAATGCCTGAAGTTGAATATCCTGATATAACAATAGATGAAATACCAATTGAACAAAATAATAACCAAACAGAAGAAACTGAAATTATTTCTGTTAATGAAGATATTCAACTCAACAATAAAATAGCTCCTGTTGACAATATACTATCAATAGAAGAAGAACTTCCAACCGAACCAACTATTATTGAAAATAATAGTTCAACAAATAATCCAGAAAATATAATTATTGAAGATTCCCCAATAGAAATAACTACAGAAGAACCCAATACACAAAATGAAAATTTAGAAATCTATAATTCAGAAAATAATATAGAAGAAATTGAAGAAGATGAAATTGAACCTCAAATAGAACTTCAAGAGCCAGAAATTGATTATTCTGTAGAAGATATAGATATTGAAGAAAATTTCGGAGAACCACAAATAATTGAAAATAATGATGACTTAATTGAACAAGTAGCTAAAGATGTTGATAAAGCATTCTACGAAAAACTTCCAGATGAAAATTACGAATTACCGGATAACGATAATATTGAAACAGATGAATTAACTGAAGATGATCTTAATCTTATTGACGATTTAGCTATTGATGATACCAATATGCAATTAGATAATAGTTTTCAAGAATCTGAAAATATAGAACAAACACCAGTTGTGCCAATATATGAAACAGAAGACATGGAACCAAAAGAAAATCAAAAATTAGAACCTGGAGATAGAGTCTCAACTCCCAAATATGGAGAAGGCATAGTAGAAAAAATGATAAAATATGGCAACAAAATGCTTTGCTCAATAGAATTTCCAAACATTGGCAGAAGACTTCTTGACCCAGCAATGAGCGAAATTATAAAACTAGACTAAAATATACCTAAAACTATCTTAAAATTTTTGCACCTTTAAGATAAACAAATTGGGGAACAAAATCTTCTTCACAGTTCAAAACGATTAGAACTCTTAAGCACTTTGGCAAAGAACTTGGGACATCTAATTCATGAAAACACATCATTGCTGTATTTGACCAATTCAAATCGAGTCTTGCAAATTTTGCAGGAAATGCTGCGTTTAAATCATTTGTTAAAGTAAAAATTACATGAGAAATCATTGATTCTTGAATACTATTTGCAAATATCATTGCATTCAAAAGTTCTAATGTCGCAAATTTTATTGCATCTTCAGAATTTTCATCAACTGTAATTGCGCCTCTTATTCCTTTTGTAATCATTTTTTTAACCCGTTAGCCCAATCTCTTGCAAACATCTCGCCTTTACCTTCAGGTTTAACTTTTACAAGCAAAAGACAATCTTTCCCACAACCTACTAAAATACCATCTTTTGATATTTTAACAAATTCGCCGCAAGTTCCAGATTCTTTTACAACTTGAGTTTCAAGAACCTTTATAATTTTATCATTATGGATAAAATATGCGGACGGAAACTTATAAATACCTCTAACTAAATTATGAATTTCTTGAGCTGGCTTAGTCCAATCAATAAGAGTTTCTTCTTTTGTCAATTTATTAGCAATACAAAGACCTTCTTCTGATTGCTTTTGAGGAGTAATTGAATTATCTACTAAACCAATTAATGTTTTTTCAATAAGTTCAGGAGATTTATCACTTATTTGCTCAAATAAATCAACACAAGTCATATTATCAGGAATTTGAATAACTTCTCTTAAACAGACATCTCCACAATCAAGTCCTAATTCTGTAATCATTGTACAAATACCTGTTTCTTTATCACCATTAATTATTGCCCTTTGAATAGGGTTTGCTCCTCTGTATTTTGGGAGTAATGAAGCATGAAGATTTATTGTTTCGTATTTAGGGATATCCAAAACATCTTGAGATAAAATCTGCCCAAATGCAAATGTTACAAAGAAATCAGGATTTAACTTTTTTAATTCATCTTGAATGTCAGGATCTTTTCTAATTGATTTAGGCTGAAATACTGGTAAGTTTTTTTCTAGAGCAAATTGCTTTATTGGGGACATAGACAACTTGTGACCTCTACCTGCAGGTTTATCAGGTTGAGTCACAACAGCTAAAACATTAATTTTATCTGAATTATAAAGATATTCTAGAGATTTTAACGCGATAGCAGGCGTTCCGAAAAAAACTATATTAATCATTTTTCTTATTTTCCAATTCCTTATCAATTTCAGGTTCACTAATCAATTTATCAGCATCAACAGGTGGTAAATTATGTTTTGCTAAAATATCATCAGTTTCAAAGCGATTTACGCAATGATCAATAAATAAAACTCCATCCAAATGATCATTTTCATGCTGTATAGCACGAGCAAGTAAGCAACCATCTTTTGCTTCCATAACAAAAGGACGACCATGTCTATCAAGAGCTTTTACCATTACGTTAGCATAACGCTTTACATCTGTATATGCTTCTGGAAAACTTATACAACCTTCTTGAGCAACAACTGCTCCAGATTTTTTAATAATTTTCGGATTAATAAATACAATCGGATTTAAAGGTTCATCATTTTTTGAAACATCAACAACAAACACCCTATAATTAACACCAATTTGAGGTGCAGCCATCCCTACACCGTTTTTAGCATACATAGTATCCAATAAATCCTGGACAAGATCTTGAATTTTTTTAGATACCTTATGAACTTCCTTTGAAGGTTCTCTTAAACTTTTTTCTCCATATTGCAAAACTCTTTTTACAGACATACTAAACCTCTTTACTAATACTTCTTCTTAATAATACTATACTATAAAAAAGCCTATCTGACATCTAAGAATTTATGAACCTGTGGTATTAATCTCACGTTTTCATATCTATCTAAGAATTTATCAAGAATTGAAGCCGCAAACTCAGATGATACAGTCATTTTATCTTGAACCATTTCCGGTTGTAAAATAAGTTCTATTCCATATTTTTTTGCTAAATTACAACTATTTTGAATTTCGTCATCTGTAATATTTTTATTAAAAACAATCTTTGCAAAAGTTTCAATTCCATTACAGTTTTCAAAAAATTTGTCATGAAATTTGTAAGAATCTTTAATACCTGTAGCACTCTCTAACTTAATATCTGCAGATACAATATCAATAAAAGGCTTTACAATTAACAACTTATCAGCCAAAGTAGCATTTGTCTCTAAATAAATTTTCTTATTTACTAAAGGCAAAAATCCCTTCAAGAAATCTGCAGCCAAAAGAGGTTCTCCACCCGTTAATGAAACAGAATGAACAGATTTATATGAGTTTACAACCTCAGCTAATTCACAATGATTATATTCCTTATAATCACTTTCAGAAGAAAACTCTGTATCGCAATAATTACATTTTAAATTACAATTACAAAATCTGACAAATAACTGCTTATAACCGACATAAGGTCCTTCACCTTGAATTGATTCAAAAATTTCTTTTATTCTTACATTATTCATTTAATAAATTCTCTCGTATATTTTGTGATGACAATTTTTTAAGCTTTTCATAAAGCCTAATTTCATCATCGGACAAAGAACAAGAAATTTCAATATGCACAACAACTATCATATCGCCTACTTTTCCATTTTGATTAAGCCCCTGACCTGATAGGCGAAATTTTTGACCAGAATGAGTCTTTGGGGGAATTTTTAAATTAACAGAACCCTCAAAGACAGGAATTGATATATTTCCGCCTAAAACAGCCTCAAAAGGAGTAATCGGAACATTATAAATAACATTATTACCATCAAATGTTATTCGATTATTTGGTTCGATTTTAATTTTTAAATATAAATCACCGTTTCTTCCTCCATTTTGTCCGCATTTACCTTCTTGAGGAATTCTTAATTTTGTGCCGTTTTTCACATTTTTAGGAATTTTTACAGTAATTTTTTTATGCTCAACTTTTTCACCGGTACCTTTACACACATGGCATAAAGAACCATTAATAAACTTTCTACCTTTACAATTTGGACATTCAGAAGAATGCATAACATTAATTATACGTTCAGCACCATTTACAGCCTCTTTAATAGTTATTGTAACATCTTCAAATAAATCTTCTCCACGCTTTGGATATACTCTTTCCTTTTTGGGTTTAGGTTTAGAAAACTCTTCAAATATATCATTTATTTTTTTAGAAAATTCATCTTTAGACATTTTAGGCTCTGTATGATTTTGTGAAAAATTATTTTTCTTATACTCACTTTGAGCTTTTTCTGAAGATGTATGTTGTTTTTCTTGTTTTGGAGCTGATTTAAAAAATCCGTTTATTGTATCATATTGCAATCTTTTTTTAGCATCTGACAAAACCTCATATGCTTCTGTTATATCTTTAAATTGAGCTGTACCGTATGGATTTACATCAGGATGAAATTTCCTTGCCAAACGTCTGTATGCAGATTTAATTTCTGCATCAGAACTATCAGGTGTAACTCCAAGAATTGAATAATAGTTCTTCATATCTTCATATATAATGAAGTTTTAAAAATTTTCAACCTGCTCACAAATATCAGTACGGTATTTTTTACCGTCAAAATTTATTAATGCAACGTCTTCATATAAGAATTTACGAGCTCTTGATAAAGTTTTAGCAGTTTTTGTAACAACTAAAGATTTACCTTTAACAGTTTCATATTCCAAATATTTATTTTTTACATTTCCAAAATGAGAAATATCTGACTCAACTAAATCTAACCCATTAATTATTTTACCTTCACTTCTTGCAGAAATCACACAAGACACAGATGAATTATCAGATACTTCTATTTTTTCATAATCATCTGCAAATGAGCCAACCGCACAAGCTTCAAACAGAGTTAATAAATTTTCATCAATAAGATTTAAAACAGCCTCAGCATCATGATCAGATAAGAATGGTTTAAAATCTAATACAACATATTGATTATCATCAGTCAATACACAATCAATCCCTAAAATTCCAAGATAAGGAGTTTCTTTTTTTTGTAAAGAATCTAATACTCTAGCTACAACATTTTGCATTAAATTCATTTCAACATCTTTAGACACTTTATAATCAGGAGTATAAGCACCAATTCCAGATGTTAAAATTCCAGCATCTCCATTTTCCATAAATTTGTAATTAGCAACAGTTGCAATAGGGAGTGCACTGTAACCATCAGTTACAATATAAAAAGTAAACTCATGGCCATATACATAATCTTCTAATACAACTTTTTTTTCATCTCGACAAAATAAATCCTCAACAAATGTCTTTGAATTAATAAAAGTTGTACAAACTAACCTATCAGCAGACATAGATGTTTCATCGGTTCTTATGACCTGTGGCATAGAGGCATTTTTTAAATAATCTACAGCCATTTGTAATTTATCAAAAATAGCAAATCTTGGAGTAGGAATTCTCAATTTATATAGGAATTTCTTACCAACAGAACGACTTATTGCAAAAGTTGAACTCTGAGCAGTAGGAGCAAATATTAATTGAGAATTTGCTTGAAAAAGTCCAGAAATATCATTTTTAATAGCTGTTTCAGATGTTGCAATAGTTAAATCTATTGCATTTTCTAATACAAACTCCAATAACTCTTGCACGTTGTCTTCTCTAATATCAACACATTCTGCAATCTCTTTTATTGCAGAATTCCCAGGAGCAACAAAGATATCACAATCATAATTTTTGAACTTTTTTACCAACGCAAATTCTTTTGCAGAATTTCCAACAATTAATATTTTTTTTCTCTTTTCCATACTCGTATTATATTACAAAAAATTCTAAACCATATACAGGATATTATTAAAAAATATTAAGAAATTATAGAAAATCATGCTATAATAATGACAAACAGAAAATAATAATTAATCTTATAAAAGAAGTGAGGTATTGGTAAGTATGGCAGGTATTGTAAATTTATTATCACAAATGTTTGTACCACAAACGACTCAAGTTGCAGTTCCGGTAAAATCATCAAATCCATATAGTAACAATCCATTCGTAAACTATAACGGGAATAATTTAAACAATTATGCAAAAAACAATCCTGTAAGAGGAGGCTACTTTGCTGGTTATTATAATGGCAAACAAAATATTGTAGGACAAAGATTGTTTATTGAAGTTTAAAGGGCTCAACAATTGACTTCCTAGAGAAAAAGGGTTATAATTATATACATAGGGAAAGCGGATTGGTTATATGAAAAATAATAAATTTTTAGGATTTTCACTGTCGGAAGCATTGATTGCAATAGCTATTATTAGTATTATTGCAGCGATTACTGTACCTAATGTAATAACCAGTTACCAAAAACAAACATTTTTAACTATGCTACAAAAAAATTACCGAGAACTAAAAGATAATTTATTAATTTTGCAAACTGAGAATTACAATAAAACTTTTTACCAATCATTATTAAGTTTACAAGGCCGATCAGTTGCTAACACTGCAGGAAAATTCTTTATTGGTGATACAAATAATGATCCATACTATAATATTATAAAAGACTGTGAAACAACAGCCCAACCGTGTTTTGCGACATCTTATTCCAATATTAACGGAAACACAACTCAAGCATTTTCTTGCAATAATGGATATAATGTTATTTTAAAAAGTGGAACAGCAATGTGTATAATCCCAGCAGATGGTGGACAACCTGCTAAAGTTCATATTGATGTTAATGGTCAAGATAATCCCAATATTGGTGGTAGAGATATGTTTACGTTTTATATATATGACGACTACTCAATTGATGACAAAGATATAACCCCAGATAAAATAAAAAATGACACTGCCGAAACTGCTAGAAATGATTTATTTACAGCATCTTGTCTTTCTTCGACAATAGGAGAAGGTTGTTTTGGAAAAATATTAAATGACAATTGGAAAATGAACTATTAATACTAGAAAGGGATAATAATGAATAAAAAATTTGCATTTACTTTATCAGAAGTGCTTGTAACAATGGGTATAATAGGTGTAATATCAGCATTAACTGTTCCAACATTGGTTAATAATTATCAAAGAAAAGCTTTAGCTTTACAATTAAGAAAAACTGTTAGTGATATAGATAATGCTATAGATATGCTTATTACAGAAGAAGGGAAAACTAAATTTTCTGCAACTTCATACTACAATAATTTAGATGGTTTTATAACAAACAGATTAAAAACAATAAAAACTTGTACAAAAGATAAAACAAATGAATGTTTTGCAAATGAAAATTATAACACAATAAACGGAGATGCAGGAAGTGCATTCACTTGTGAAGGGAATTCATATGTATTAGCAAATTCTGCGGCAATTTGTATGTACAAAAAAGTTGGATTATATAATGGAAATCCTGTAGTTGTTGTAGATACTAATGGTCAAGAAGGTCCTAATATTGGAGGTAGAGATATATTCACTTTTACAATCCTCCCTAATGGAGAGATTTATGGTACAGGTAATGAAAATGAATGTAGCCGTGATCCTTTCGGGGACGGATGTTATGACCTTTTGGTTACAGAAAATAACTGGAAAATGAATTATTAATATCTAATTTAATATCTAAAAAAACATACAAGATATTTCTTGTATGTTTTTTATTACCCAAAAGACTACAAATAGCTTTAAAGCTTAATAATTCTTTATGATAAATTCATTCTTATAGTTTTTTATACTAAAATTAATAAAAGAGAGTATATGATGATTAAAAATACAAATTTAATAATAGGCTGCGGACTATCAGGTTCAACAATTGGACGTTTATTAGCTGAAAACGGAGAAAAAGTTCTTATCATTGATAAGAAAAATCATATTGGAGGAAATATTTATGACCATATCGATGAAAATGGAATTTGTATACATAAATATGGTTCACATATTTTCCACACAAACAACGAAAAAGTGTGGGAATTTGTAAAAAGATTTACAGATTTCAATACATATATGCATAAAGTAATTGCTATCATTGATGGAATTGAAACAACAATACCATTTAATATGAATACTTTATATGATGTTTTTCCTAAAAGTCTTGCTGAAAGACTAGAAACTAAACTTTTAAAGGAGTTTCAATATAATACAAAAGTTCCGATTTTAAAGTTTCAAGAACAAAAAGATGAAGATTTAAAATTTCTATCTAACTATGTATATGAAAAAGTATTTCTTCATTACACAGCAAAACAATGGGGTAAAAAACCAAATGAAATAGACAGTGCTGTTACTGCAAGAGTACCCGTTTATATAAGTAAAGACTCAAGATATTTTCAAGATAAATACCAAGGTATACCTCTTAATGGCTATACTAAAATGGTTGAAAAAATTCTTGATCATCCAAATATAAAAATAAAACTAAATACAAAATATGATAAATCAGATACAGAATATAAACGGATATTTTGCACTGGGTCAATTGACGAATTTTTTGATTATAAATATGGAGAATTACCTTATAGAAGTGTTAAATTCAAATTTGAAACCCATAATTGTTCATACTACCAATCAAACGCAGTAGTCAATTATCCTTGCAATTACGACTTTACAAGGATTCATGAATATAAATATTATCTTAATGACAAGTCAGAAAAAACAGTTATCGCAAAAGAATATTCAGAGCCTTTTAAAAATGGGCAAAATGAAAGATATTACCCAATTGTAAACAATGAAAATATGGCAATATATGAAAAATATCGCAAAGATATTCCTAATAATGTATATTTTCTTGGCAGATTAGGTGATTATAAATACTATGACATGGACAAAGCAATAGAAAGAGCTATAAATTTATTTGAGGAGATAAAATTATAATGGCAAAAATCAGTGTAGTAGTTCCTGTATACAACGTTGAAAAATACTTAAAAGAATGTATCGACAGTATTATAAATCAAACCTTAGAAGATATTGAAATCATTTGTGTTAATGACGGTTCAACAGATTCATCACTTGAAATATTAAATGATTATGCAAAAAAAGATTCAAGAATAATTGTCATTAATAAATCAAATTCCGGCTACGGACATACAATGAATATGGGACTTAATGCTGCGAGTGGAGAATATATAGGAATAATCGAATCTGATGACTTCGCTGATAAAAATATGTTTGAAGATCTCTACAAATTAGCAAAAGAATACGATGCTGATATCGTTAAAGGAGACTGGTACAATTATTGGTCAAAAAATAAATTTGCAAGAAAAAATAACAGAATTTCATCTGCAAAAACCCTAAAATTAACAAATTCAAAACAAGATAAAAGTCTGTTACGAATAAATCCATCAGTTTGGAGTGCTATTTATAAAAAAGAATTTCTTAATAAATATAATATTAGATTTTTAGAAACACCTGGTGCCAGTTATCAAGATCTTGCTTTTTCATTCAAAATTTTTGCATTAGCTGAAAGAGTTATTCTAACAGATAAAGCATATTTATACTACAGACAAGATAATATGAATTCTTCTGTAAAAAGTAAAACAAAAGTATATTGTGTTTGCGACGAATATGAAGAAATTGATAGATTTTTAGAACAATATCCTGATTTAAAATTTGAATTCAAAGTTCAAGAAGAAATCAACCGCTACAATGGATATGTAAGTTCTGTTTTAAGAATTGATGATTCTGTTAAACCTGAATTTGTAAAAGTATTTTCAGATCATTTCAAAGAAGAATATAATACAGGATTGCTTGGAAACGAATTTTTCAAGAAAATCAACAAAAATGAATTTATGACATTAATCAACAATCCTGAAAAATATATTAAAGTTCTAAAATCAATAGAAAAAAGACGTAAATTTAATCAATTTAGAAAAAATATTTTATCAATCCACTTTAGAAATGGTAAATTAAATCTTACCCTATTTGGCAAAGAGGTTATATAAATGCAGCTTTTAAAAGAAGATAAAAAAGTTAAAACATTATATTCTTTTGATATTTTTGATACTCTTGTTACAAGAAAAACTGCTACCCCATCAGGTATATTTTTAGTAATGCAAGAATTATTAAAAAATAACCCAAATTATCCTGAATTTTTAAAAAGTAATTTCAAAAAAATTAGAATAGAAACAGAAGCATTTGTTAGAGAACAACTAACATTGTCTAAAAATTTTCAAGATATAACTCTTGAAGATATTTATAACCGAATACAAATAAATTACTCTTTAACAGATGATGAAACAGAATTTTTAAAAAATTTTGAAATAGAATGTGAATGTCAAAATCTAATACCAATAAATGAAAATATAAAAAATATAAAAAATTTATTAAATAATGATAATAATATAATTCTTATTTCAGACATGTATCATTCTGAAAAAACGTTAAGAAAAATTTTAACACAAATTGATCCAATATTTACAAACATTCCAATATTTGTATCATCTGAATACAAAAAGACAAAACGACAAGGGGATTTGTATAAACTGATACAAAACAAATACACTCCAGAAAAATGGGAACACATTGGGGATAGCCAATTAGCAGATTATGGAACAGCAAGAAAAAATAAAATAGATGCAACTCTATACCCTTATGAAAAACTAAAAAAATATGAAAAAATAGCTTTAAATAAAGATAATATATCTACTGAATACATAGTTGGAACAGCTAAAAACATACGTTTATTCAATACAACTAAAAATAATAGGTATAATTTCGGAGCATCTTTTGCAGGACCAATATTATATTCTTATGTAAGTTGGATAATAGAAAATTGCCAAAAAGAAAAGATAGAAAATCTATATTTTATTGCTAGAGACGGTTTTATTCCAAAACTAATTGCCGATGTTATCGTTAAAGAAAAAAACTTAAATATAAAAAATCACTATATATACGGATCAAGAAAAGCTTGGAGAATTCCAAATAAAATAACTATAGATAAATTTATTACATCAATATTCAATGAATATTTTTATAAATTCTCTGGAAAATTTTTAAAAGAAAGATTTGATATTACAACAGAAGAACTTTATAAATATACAAATCTTTTGGATAATAACAAAGTTTTAAAAAGTAAACATAGAAAAGAACTATTTAATAAATTAATTAATAACCAAGAATTCAAAGACTTAATAATTGAGAAAAATGAAAATAAAACAAATTTAATAATTAAATATTTACAACAAGAAATAGATTTTTCAAAAAGAAATTTTGCTTTCGTAGATATTAATGGCACAGGAAGAACTCAAGATATTCTAAAAAGTACAATTTTGTTATTTAGTAATTGCCCAATTAAAACATTTTATTTTTGCACTGATACAAAACTATCAGAATACAAAGATTCCATGAAAAAAATCTTCATGTGCACTCCAAAGTATAAACATTTTTGGCTTGAATTATTATGCAGAAACACAGATGGGCAAACCCTCGGATATAAAGAAGAAAATGGTCAAATTATACCAATCACAGAAAATGTAAATCCTCAAAAACTAATTAATTGGGGATACAATGAATATATAAACGGAATTATAGATTTTACAAAGACAATTCTTGCAATAGAAAAACAACTTGATATTCATATAAACAATACTGATTTTTATTATCAATATTACAACTATATAATGAATAATATTGATAAAGAAACTGCAGATATTTTAGGTAGTATTCCATATTCTGATATCGGCAATGAAAAGCTTAATAAAGAATGCGCTCCTGCCTATAATTTAATAACATTTCTTTTTTCAAATATAAAAAATAATAAAGATACAGCTCTTTATTTTATCTCTAAAGAACGTTCGACAAAACTTGCAAAAATATTAATGAATTTAAAAATTAAATATAAATCTCTTCGAAAATTCTTTATTGATATCCATATTCATAAAAAACGCCAAGAAGCATACTTATGTATCCTAGGTATAAAAATTGATCTACACTGTTTAGGTTACAAGGAATAAAATATGAAGCAAAAACACGTTTTAGTTCATTTACATCTATTTTATTATGAACAAACAGATTACTTTATAAAGAAATTAGCCAATATCAATAATTGCAATTGGGATTTATTTGTAACATATGTAGAAGAAGATAAAAAATCAATAGATAAGATAAAATTATTTAAACCTGATACTATATTTAAAAAAGTTGAAAATTACGGCTACGATATATACCCATTTATAGAAATAATAAAATCAGTTAATTTAGATAAATACGATTATATTCTAAAAATCCACACAAAAAACTACCAAAAGAAATTAAAACTTAATGGATTAAAAAAATCAGGATATTGGTGGAGAAATGAATTAATCAATGCATTATTAAAAAACAAAAAAAGATTTAAAGAAAATTTAGCAATATTTACAAATAATCCAGATATAGGTCTAATTTGTAGCGAGCTCATGCTCTGGGATGTAGGAAATTACTGGCCGGAAGATACTTACCTCCTAGAAGAAGAATTAAAATTTCTAAAATTTAAAAATGAATACAAAAAATATTGTGCAGGAACAATGTTTTTTGCAAAAGCCAATATATATAAATTTTTACAACAAGATAACATTAATATAGAAAAATTCACCCCATCAATAAAAACAAAATCTACAGGGACTATTGCTCATACTTATGAAAGAATTTTAACAATTGCAGCAATAGAATCAGGTTATAAAATTAAAACAATTCCAAATTATAAAGAAAATATATATAAATTTTTTAAAACACTTTTTAAAACAATATTTTCAATACACAATAGTGATAAAAAGAATAAAAATAAAAAAATTACTATATTAGGCTTTAATATCTACATTTAAGTCTAATATAGTAATTAAAAAATTATATTATTAAATTTTTATTAAATTCATCACGATCTAAAAATGGATACATATCTTCTAATGAAGGAGAAATCATTGTTCCATCATCTAATTTTCTTGCAGATAATTTTGGTAAGAAAGCATACTCTTTTTCCACCATAACTTCACAGATTATAGGCTCATTATATGCTAACACCTCTTTTATTTTGATATCCATTTCTTCTACTGAAGAAATTTTTACAGATTTAATACCAAATCCTGTTGCTAATTTACAAAAATCAGGGACACTAACACCACTATCATCTCCAGAACCAGTCATATGTCCATTAAAGAAATTCCTTTGTGTTTGTCTAATAGATGAATATCCTGAATTATTAATAACAAATATCTTTAAAGGTAATTTATTATATAATACAGTCTGCAATTCTTGAATATTCATCATTATAGAACCGTCACCTGCCAAACAAATTACATTTCTATCATTTGCTTCATAACAAGCTCCAATTGCTGCTGGAAGATCATATCCCATTGAGGCATCTCCTGAATTCCAAAAAACTCTTTGCTTTTCTTTAACAACAAAAGCTTGATGAGAACAAACACAAGCAGATCCATTGCCTGCGACTAAAATATCGCCACAATCCATCAATTTAGATAATTTATGAACAAAATCATATACATTTATAATATTATTTTTAGAATGATATTCTTTTGTATTTTCAAATGAATACTTTTCTACTAAATTTTTACAAAATTCTAACCAACTTTTTAAATCCAATTTTGGAAATAACTTTACTAATTGAGGTAAAAAATCTTTTAAATCAACACATACTTTTAAATCAGGTAAAATAGTAGGTTTATTAAGTTCTGCTTCATCAATATCTACAACAATTTTATATGCATTTTTAGCAAAATTTTCCCAATTATAACTTATTTGTCGAATATTATTTCTAGTTCCTAAAAATAATATAACATCTGCATTTTGAATATTAAAATTTCCAGCTCTTTGACCTACAGTACCAATTCTCCCACAAAAATTTTTATGATCGGTAGGAATTAAATCAATACCATTAAAAGTAGTAACAACTGGTATATCAGTATTCTTCAATAATTCTAAAAATGTTTCATCTTGGCCAGCAAGTCTTATACCATGCCCGGCAACAATTAAAGGTCTTTTTGCCGATTTTAATTTATCTATTACACTACTAATATCTATATCATTTATAACGGGAGTCTGAGGAACAAAATCTATTAACTCATCCTCATCAATTAATGCTGCTTGAACATTCATTGGAATATCCAACCAAACTGGTCCTTTTCTACCAGTTGTAGCCTCATATATAGCTTTATCAATATGATATTTAATTTCATTCGGTTCTGTTACCATCTTGGCATATTTAGTTAATGGATTAACTACAGAAATAATATCAACTTCTTGATCACCTAATTGTCTTAAAGGAATATTTTTACAACTAGACATTGTTGTTGAATATTTAACCTGCCCAGAGATATATAAAACAGGAACAGAATCAGTCCACTGGCCAAAAACACCATTCAAACAATTTAATCCTCCCGGACCTGTTGTAACATTAACAACAGCCAATCTTTGATTAATTCTTGCATATCCCTCTGCGGCAATTGCACAAGCTTGTTCATGATGATTTGCTGTATAAGACAAATACCTTCCCAAGCTATCATTTAAGTGCATTGCACCTCCACCAGATACCATGAAAAAATGTTCTACTTTATGTACTTCTTTTAATCTTTTTGCTATATAATCTGACAATTTAATTTTAGACATTGATTTAGTTCCTCAATATTGTTAACTACATATGTTGCGTCATTAACTAAAGATGACTTATCTTTACCATACCCCCATAAAACTGCGACATCTAACACTCCTGCTTTTTTAGCAGCCTGAACATCAGATAAAGCATCACCTATCATAACTGTTTCTGATTTTTCTAAATTATATTTTTCTAATATATCAAGAATCATATCAGTCTTAGTTATTGGTTTTCCAAATTTATCAATAGAATATACATCATCAAACATACTTAAACCAAATTGAGAAACAATTCTCTTAGTTGGCTTATCTGGTTTAAATGTTGCAATAAACAATTTATAACCAGATTTTTTTAAATTTAATAAAAAATCATATATCCCAGAATATAATTCACTTACATCATCAGTATCATTATCATAAATTTCACGGAAATAAGATGTTATATTTGATATATCACTATCACTCAAATCTCTTCCTGCTATTAATCTAATAATCTCTTTTAATGGAGGTCCAATTACATCAGAATTCAATCTGGATTGGTCAAAATCAACTCCAGCTTGTTTAAAAGCCTTATCGAAACAGGTTAAAACCTCTTTAGAAGAATTAATTATTGTTCCATCCAAATCAAATATAAAATTTTTAAGCATACATACCGCCAGCTTCTTCTATTAATTTTTTATATCTATTTTCTAACATGATTAATCTTTGAGCATCTTCTTCAAAAATCATTTTATAAAATTCTCTCTTATTTCTTAACCACATTAATTCAAAACCAACAGCTTTTAAAATACCTTTATCAGCATTTTCATCAGCTATAGCTTTTTGAGCATCAAATATAATTTTTCTTGTTTCAAATCTAGTTAAAGAATTCTTTGGTAATCTTCTGAAAAATGGTAAAGAATGAGCAGAAACTCCACCACCAATAACCATTTCTTTATTAGCTTTAAGCATTTTTTCAGCTATTGAATTTGCGATATCAAAAATCTCTTCACTGTTAATATCTTCTCTTGTTAATCCCATAGATCCCGTCATATCTACTCTTCCAAGAACAACACCTTTAACATCTTTAAAAAAGTCAGATTTTATCATATCATCTAAATTTTTATAACCTAATAATGTTTCAATATTAACTAAGAATTTAATATTATCTCTTTCTTCTTCAGGGAATACAAATTTTGTAGCCTGTACATATTTTTTCATTGCATAAGGTGATTCAATCATTGGAGCAACAATTGTATTTACACCAATTGTTCTTGCATCAAACATATCTTTTACAGCTTCACAACCACCTATTTTTATAGTCAAATCAAGACCAGCTTTAGTTACAACCTCTTTTAATCTTAAAGCTTCTTCTAATCTTGTTCCTTCTGCCTCAAACTCAGCCTTTACTCCAACAACATGATGATTTTCTCTCAAATCAATTAATGTATCTAACATCTTTTTTTCTAAATTATTCATAAATTCTCCTTATATATTAATTAATGTTTTTTCAATATGTGAATATAATTTTTTTAATCCGTCTTTCATACTGGTAAAATGGAAATTAGGAATTTCTTGTAACAAAATTGAATTATCTCCTGTATACTCATTATTCATAACAAGATTTTTTATTTCTATTTTGCAATTAGAGCAAGAAATTTCTTTAACGAGTTTTGCAATTTCTAATAAACTTATACTTTGAGTAGGTGTAATATTTATAATCTTATGTTTTGGGATATTATTAATAAAATACTCAACGATTCTTTGCATATCCTCTACAAATAGATAATCAAATACGACATTTTGATTGATTATAATATCTTGCCCTTTTAAAACTTGGTTTATAGCATAACTTGGGAAACGTGAAGATTTTTCATTATAACCGTAACAAGCAAATATATTTAGACATAAAATATCAGAACGGCTTTGAACAATTTCAGCAATTTTCATTTTAGACTGACCATAAAGATCAAAAGGTAAAAATTTTCCGATTTCACTCTCTTTTACTTTATGCAAATTTCTTGATTTATCATACATTGCACCTGAACCAAAAAGAATAATTCTTACACCATTTCTTTTAGATGAAATAAGATTATTCACCATAGCTAAATTTTCATCTATTGTAGATTCTTTATCCTGAACACCTCTAGCTCCACCTATTGTTCCACAATGAATTATCAAATCAATTTCATGAGATTTAAAATAATCACTTACATCATCTGATTTTGTCAAATCAAGCTCATAACTGCGAGGACATAATAGAGTATATTTATCTTTTAAATACTCCTTTAAATTACTTCCAATAAAACCGCCAGAACCTGTTAATAAAATATTCACTATTTATTTTCCTCTATAAACTTATGGATTAAATCAGATGTTTTATCCAATTCTTTTTCTGACAAAGCAGGAAATACACCAACCCAGAATGTATTATTCATAATAAAATCAGTATTCGGTAACAATTTATAATGCTCCTCTGTCAAATCTTTAGAATTTAGTAAACGTGAATTCCCTATCCTTAATTGGATATCATTATCAACAATCATAGGTTGACGTAAAATATTACCTGCAAATAATTGTCTAGTACCGACACCATGACTTTCCAAATATTCAACCAATTTTTGTTTTGAAATAGGAGGCTTTGTAGAAATTAAAAAACCAAACCAAGAAGGTTTTACCCCATCTCTTATTTCCGGTAATATCAAATATTCCTTTAAATCAGATAATTTATCCATTAAATATTCTGCATTTTGAGTCCTTTTTTCAATAAATTGAGGCAGTTTTTTCAACTGAGAACAACCTAAAGCTGCCTGCCAATCAGTTATTTTTAAATTAAATCCAATATGAGAATAAGTATATTTGTGGTCATACCCAAATGGAAGATTTCCTAACTGCATTTTAAAACGTTTTTTGCAAGTATCATCTTTACCAGGTTTACACCAGCAATCACGTCCCCAATCTCTAAAAGACATTATTATTTTATATAATTGAGGATCATTAGTAACCACAGCACCACCTTCACCCATAGTCATGTGATGAGCAGGATAAAAACTATAAGTACCAATATGACCGATTGTTCCTAATTTTTTGCCCTTAAATTCGCCACCTAAAGCATCACAGCTATCTTCTATTAGCCACAAATTATATTTTTCACAAATTGCTGTAATTTTATCCAAATCATAACTATTACCTAGTGTATGAGCAAGAAATATTGCCTTAGTTTTATCAGATATAGCTTCCTCTATTTTATCAGCATCAATATTATAAGTCCCGATTTCACAATCAACAAACACTGGAATAAGACCATGCTGAATAATTGGATTTATAGTTGTCGGGAAACCTGCTGCTACAGATATTACTTCATCTCCTTTTTTAAGACGTCTATCTCCAAGTTTATGAGAAGTTAATGCTGATAATGCTAATAAATTTGCACTTGAGCCTGAATTTGTAGATAGAGCATATTTTACTCCTAAATATTTTGCAAATTCTTTTTCAAATTCATCATTAAATCTTCCGGCAGTAAGCCACATATCAAGAGAGGCATCTACCATTGCTTCTAATTCTTCATAACCTAATAATTTGCCTGATGCAGGAATATAATTAAATTCTCTAGGCTTTGAATAAACTTTATCATAATATTCCTTTAAAGCAACTTTTACACTATTGCGCAATACATCTTCCATGTAAATATCCCTCTCATATACTCTTTTATTAATTATAACATCAACATGTAAAAATATTACTTTAAGACCAATTAATTAGACTAACATAATCAGCTATTTGAGATAATGTATAATTTAATAAATTTCTATCGTTAGAATAAAAATGCTTATACCAGTCAACAGTCTTTTCAATAGCTTCTTCTGGAGTATATGTTGGCTTCCAATTAAGAACTTTTCTTGCTTTATCAATATTTAACATTAATAGCCCTGCCTCATGCAAATTATCCTTTTTATGAACAAATACTTCACCTTTTCCATAAAATTCTATAACTTTTTGCACAACATCAGAAACTTTTAAAACACTATCTTCATTTGGTCCAAAATTAAATCCTTCTGCATATTTTTTACCGCTTTCTAACAATTTCTCACCTAATAATAAATAACCTGATAATGGTTCTAAAACATGTTGCCACGGTCTTACTGCAATAGGATTTCTAATTTCAATTTTTTCATTATTATTAATAGCCCTTATACAATCGGGGATTAATCTATCCAAAGCCCAATCTCCACCGCCAATCACGTTTCCTGCTCGAGCTGTTGCCATTGCATAAGAATTTTCATCTTGGAGAAAAGAACGGCGATATGAAGAAGACATAATTTCAACACATCCTTTGGAAGATGAATACATATCATATCCACCCATAGGCTCATCTTCTGTATATCCTCGATTAATTTCTTTATTTTCATAACATTTATCTGTAGTAACATTAACAAATGCCTTTACGGATTTACATTTTCTAGCTGCTTCTAAAACATTTAAAGTTCCAATAACATTTGTTTGATAAGTAAGTACTGGTTCAGAATAAGATAACCTAACTAATGGTTGAGCTGCAAGATGAAAAACAATATCAGGTTCAAAATCAAGCATTGCTTTTTCTAATGAAAAATTATTTAAAATATCTCCAATTATACTTTTTTCAATTTTCTTTTCTGCATTTAAGACTTCAAACATAGAAGGATTAGTATTAGGAGGAAGAGAATAACCACAAACCTTAGCTCCTAATAGAGTAAGCCATAAAGATAGCCAACATCCTTTAAACCCAGTATGCCCAGTCAAAAAAACTTTTTTATTTGAATAAATATTATTAAACACCGACATTCTCCTTATTCCAGATAGCCCAAGGAGCTGAATCATTTAGCCACATTTCTGTTAAATCATTTTTATCTCTCAATGTATCCATCGGTCGCCAAAAACCATTATGTTTGTATGCATTTAATTGATTATCTTTTGCAAGATTTTCTAAAGGAGCTCTTTCAAAAATTGTACTATCACCATCTTTTATATAATCAAATACTTTTGGTTCACATACAAAAAATCCGCCATTTATCCAACTTTCTTCACCTTTAGGCTTTTCCATAAATGAAGTAATCATATTATCATCTTTTATTACTAATGCTCCAAAACGGCCTCTTAATTGAACAGCTGTCATTGTAACTAATTTTCCTGACTTTTTATGGCAATTTATTAACTCATTAATATTAACATCAGCAACACCATCCCCATATGTTAATAAAAAAGGCTCATTTCCTATATAATCTTGAGCTTTTTTTATACGTCCACCAGTCATAGTATCTTGACCAGTATAAAGCATAGTAACTTTCCAAGGCTCATGCCTGTTTTTATGAACTTCAACCGTATTATTAGCCATATCAACAGTAATATCAGAATATCTTGTATAATAATTTATAAAATAATCTTTTATTATATGAGATTTATAACCAGTTAAAATAACAAAATCATTAAAGCCATAATGTGAATATATCTTCATTATATGCCACAATATTGGTTTTCCGCCAATTTCGACCATTGGTTTTGGCTTCAATTCTGTTTCTTCTGATAACCTAGTACCTAAACCACCTGCTAAAATTACAACTTTCATCATACACCTTTTATAATATTTAGTACATTTTTTACATTATCTTCTGTCAAAGATTCATATACTTTATCAATATTATCTTTGACAATATTTTTAGTCAACATTCCAATATTAAATGCTCTTAATTCCGCTCTGATATTATCCTCAAATCGATATTTAATTAATTTTGCTGGATTACCTGCGACAATAGAATACGGCTCGACATCTTTTGTAACAACACTACCTGCAGCAATAATCGCACCTTGACCTATTCTTACTCCGGATAAAATAACTGTCCTTGCTCCAATCCAGACATCATCTTCAACTATAATAGATCCTTTTGATAAGGCTTCATAGTTTTCACCCAACATCATTACTTTAAAAGGATAAGTCGACAAATTTTTATAATTATGTTCAGATTCCGGAATAAATAAAACATCTGGGGCAATAGAAACATAATTCCCAATTATTAAAGAAACAGCCGATTTATTAGAAAATATTGCATTTACATCTCCATAAGAGCCTTTCCCAATTGCAATATTATCAAATAAAGAACCATTTATAATCAAACTTGTATGATTATCAAAATTTTGCCTTTTCCATACATATTCAGGTTTGCGATTTCTTCTTAATCTTTTTAGATTTTTATATTTAAAACATCCTAAAAAATCACGCAATACTTTAATAAATGAGAAGTAAAAATAAGGTTCAAACCAATAATACTTCATATTCTTAAAATAATTACCTTTAGAAAAATTGTATTCTTTTTTAAAATCAAAATAATAAGGAATAATATGTTCAAATAAAGTTTTAAATTTATTTTGATTAAAAACTTTTTTAGATATCAACCCCTTATTTTTATATAATTCTAAAATATAAAAATAATTATATCCAAAAACTTTTGCAATATTATATCCACCTTTTCCTTTAACATATATAGTAGAAAAATAGTTTTTATTCGAAAGGTACAAACTTGAACCATTTTCAAATAATCTTCCTAAAAGATCAACTTGAGCAAAATTCAAATTTGAATAACGATTAATATTATCAAGACTATCTAAAAAAGACTTCCTATAACAATGGGAAGCTATCCAAGTAATAAAATAAGATACATTAGAGATCAAATCATCAAAGGATTTTATAAGCCCTTCTTTAGACATTGACGAATTAGCAAAAAAACAAGCATCCGCACCCAATTCATCAGCATTTTGAACATCATTAATTATATTAGACATAGAATCTTCTAAAACATAACAAGTATCATTATGTAATTTGACAAACTTACCACTAGCCTGATTTATGACAAAAACGAAATTTTCATCTCCGCTAATAGGAACATCACGTTTTATGTAACGGATTTTATCAGGGTATTTTTTTACAAATTCCATACAAACTTCTTCTGTACCATCAGTTGAACAATTATCTGATATTACAATTTCAACTAAATCAGTAAAAAGAAAACCTTTTTGAGTAGTAATACTGTTCAATGTTCTCCATAAATAACAAGCTCTGTTATATGTTGGAATACATATTGATAATAATGGTTGTGACATTAATAACCCTCTTCATATCTTCAATATAATATTTATAACATAAATATAGTTTACAAAAAGTAGAATATTTATTAAAATAAACAAAGAAGGTTTATATGAGCTACATAATAATTTTAAGCAATACAAACAGCATGGATAGCGCAGAAACAATTGCTAACTTTTTAGTAAAAGAAAAATTGGCAGCCTGCGTAAATATTGTTCCAAAAATCAAATCAATATACACTTGGCAAAATAAAATAGAAAAAGAAGAAGAAGTTTTAATGCTTATAAAAACCAAACAATCTTTATTTAATCAAGTAAAAGAAAAAATTACCCTTCTTCATCCTTATGAAGTTCCGGAAATAATAAGCATAGATATAAAAGATGGAAATAAGAACTACATAGATTGGATTAAAAACAATACTTTATAAATTTATAAAAATGATTAATTTTTAAATAAAAAATCCTTTAGTTTTTCAAACCAAGAAGCTACTTGATCATTAAAAGAATTTAATTGTAGATTATCTTTTTTCTGACCAAAAACACTATAATATATTGAATTTTCTTCTATTTCCTTAAACGTATCAGGAATACTTTTTATACATTCTTTACTTGGAAGAAATAAATTTACCAGATTAGCTGAAACATAAGAATTATTATCCGGAGACATATAAGGGAAAGCTATACATGTTGCCTGTTTTCCAAAACCTTTATCTGATATTTGGTAAAATTTAGAAGGAAGCATTCTTATAAAAAAATTTCCAAATATATTCATATTACTTGCATCATTTATTAAATTTTCTTTTAGATATATAATACTGTCACTATTTTCTCTCGAAGATGAATTTATATGTTCTCGAACATTTTTTACCCCTTTATTTGTTGCCATTATTGGTACAAATAAAATATGTTGATTTTTCGAAACACATTTTGCATCTTTATAGTAATTACCAATTTCTATAAAAGATTTGCCAGTACCAACAACATCATCTAATATTAAAAATATAGAATTTTCCGGTAATTTATTTATCTCAGAAATATTTTTTAATTGTATCAAATGATTTTCAGGTAGATTAAATAAATTCCCATACATTTTATTTATAATATTGTAACTTTTAGGGCAATCTAAAACATTTTCAATAACATAAAGCTTATCTCTTGATAAGTTATTTGACACAATATATTCATTTATTTTACAATTAATTTTCTTGAGATCTTCTATAATTGATTGTTTAGAAAATATATTAACGTTCTCTTCATAATATTTTGCAATCAATTTGCTGTACTTATTATATGTATACCTATCCGGAGAATATTTATCTGCTATTGTTTCAATTGTAGAATGAATTAAATCCTTAGTAGGCATAATTGGATTAATTTGTTCAATTATGTTATTTTTAGATACTGGGGCATCTAGTTTAATTGTAATAACATTAAATCCTAATTTTTTTAAAGAATTTTCTATACTACCATTCAATACAGTACTAACACATTCCTCAAACGTTAAATTTTTATTTTTTATACTTTTAGCTTCTTTTAAAATTTTTACAGTTTTTTCTAATAGTTCTTTATTATCATTAAATATATTAACACCATCAGTAAAACCCTCTAAATTAATAAATACAACATCTTTAAACGATGGATTATTTTTACTATCTTTTAACCTTTTCATTAATTCGACATTTTTTAAATCATTTTTCGAAAATATAATTCCAAATTTTTTATCCAAAGAATCACTTAAGGTAAATAATTTTTTATACTTATGAAAATACTCAAAATATTTATAAAATTCCCCAAGATTTGCAAATTCCGTAACGCCAGACTCTTTTAATTTTTGTCCAACTAATGGAATTGATTTATAACTCGAAAACTGCGTAAGTTTTTTTACGGCAAGGAGAATCTCCTCTTCATTTGCATCTGTACAAATATCACTTATATTTTTTATAAGGAGATTTAAGTCATCCTTAGTAAAAAGCTGTAATTTATTACAAACTCTATTATAGATATTATCAACATAAGAAGATATATTCGTATCTAATTTTTTTTTAGAAATAGGAGTCACGTTATTATCAAGTCTTACTGTTATCCTTTTGAAATTTTGCCAATCAGATTTATCCTCTCTATGAGGCAACTGGACATCAACCAAAAAGAAATTATCTCCACGAGAATTACTATAAAACTCAATTTCTCTCAAATCTTTTCCATATAATTTTTTTAAGGATTTTACCTTTTCAATTGTTCTGTCCCAATTAACATTAGTATTTTCTAATATTCCTTTTGTGCTATTTGGAATAACATTACATTTAGCTAATTCAACAAATGTATCTAATCTTTTATCATCGAGTTTTGCAATATTTAATATATATTCTGGACTATAATTCCAAATTCCGATATCCCTTTTTGATAATATAATTGGTTCAATAAATTTTAACTTTTCATGAGAAATTGATGCAAAATCTGAAAGATTTTCAGCTGGAATTCTTATATAACCAGCAGCATCTTTTTTAGAAGCAATGTCTAATAAATACTTAACTTCCGTTTTTCCTTTTTCTGTTAAACACCTTAAAACATCAAGATTATAATCCTCGAGTTTCAGAAAATCTCTTACAAGATTCAATTTACCAGGGAAAAGTTTTAAAATATCTTTATCACTAATATTATAAAAACTTGAAAATTCATCAAAAAAAGGATCAAACAAAAATTGATTTCGACCTTGAAAATCAATTTTAGAAAGATTTTGGTAAACATTTTTATTAATAGGATTATTTTGTATTTTCATTACTTATAACTAAAATCACACTTAATTACAAAACATAAAAATCAATTTTTTATAATTTTATGCTTTATTAATATCATTATTTAGAAAAAATTTTATATATTTTGAAATAGTTGACTTGGATAGATTAACTTCTTTTGCAATTTGAGCTAAACTTAATCCTTCTTGGAGTTTTTCCCGTATCATATTCCAATGTTCTTCTTTTTTTCGCTGTCTATTACCAGCATTTGCTCTTACTCTTGCAGCTTTTACGGTATTAATACTTATGCCCAGCTGCTCAGCAATTTCTTTATTTGGAAGTGTTGTATGAATAAGTTCATTCATTTTTCTCTTTTTGTATTCTCTCGGAGTTTCATTTAAATGAGATTTTATCCAAGTATGAATTGCAGATAAACCAATGCCTGTTTCTTTAGATGTTTGCAACCTGGACACATCATTATTTATATACGCAGGCAAGATACTATCCAGTTGTTTTTGTTTTAATTTTCTTTTTCCTTCAATGTTAAATTTTCTTATAATAGTGTGCAAATTTGATATACTCATATCACACATTTGAGCAATCTCATCCATAGATTTATCTGTTTTTAACAGTTCTTGAATTTTTCCAATTTGAATTTTTTTACTACCAAAATTTGGATTGTAGGATTGATATGCATAAAATTGAGTTTTCATAATTCTTTCACCAAAACTTTATTACATATATAGTAAAGCAGGATAAATAAAATCTTGCTGTTTTTTATAAATATGTAAAGATTTATTAAAGTCCTTTTTTATGAAACACACACATTATTTGACGAGTTCCTAACCCCTCCCATTTTAATTTTTAGACATAACCAAATTTACTTACCAATTTTTATATCTTGTTACTATAGCAATAAAAGAAGCATGTGCATTTTCTGTAGCTTGTTTTACTCTGTTATTAAACCTATTCCTTAAATATTTTAAAGGGTTTAGAGTTTTTTCATTTGTTGCTTTTCTATTAAAAAAGTTTTGTTTGTAGAAATGATTATCCACTACTTCTTCTATTTTTTCAGAATATTTAATAACACCTAGTTTATTAAATACAACATTGATATTTTCACCTTTTGTTAAGTCATAGTATGCCGCCATATGAGCAGTTCTATGGCTTCCAGAATTGCAATGAAATAAAGTTTTGCCTCCATTTTGACCTGTTAACTTAACATCTTGAGCAATTCTTTCAAACTCTCTTACTGTAGGATATTCTCCATTAAGATAACTGTAAAAAAACAATCAATTCAGGATTATTTGACAAACAGTTCAGGAATTTTAAGACAAATAAATGTGAAGACTTAAATTAATGTATATTCCCAAATAACAAATTTGGGCAATTTAAAAACTGTCGGTGGACAGGTTGATTATAATACTCAGGCAATGGAAAAGCTTCTCGAAAAAAGAGGTTTAATTTAGACGCTGGGAGTGGTCTTCATTTACAAAAGAGTTTGCTTGTATTGAAGCTTTCCATAAACGACTTTAATTTTAAGAATTGTAAAGAATTAATGTATAAAAGGCAAAAAAAAATTATCAGTGGATTTATACCCAATATGCAAATAACATTTAACACTTCTCTAAAGCTTAATAATATAAGAAAACCAGATATTCGGAACAGTTACCCGAATCTTTCTCCTCTAAAACATGATACCGTAACCTTTGGGGGAAATAAAATCGGTGTAATAAAAGAAATGAATGAGACAAATTATTTAGAGAAACAAGTTATTAAAATAAAATCTGATCTCAAAGAAGCAATTGAAAAGAATGATGCATCAAGGATATTTGAATACTTTGGTATTGATGTTGAGGCAGATAAGTCTGGTTTATTAACCATATCCGAATACAGACAACCATTATCCGATATTACCTATAGTGATGTAGGTATTGATGAAAATAAGTTATTTGAAAAAATAAAAACTATTCAGGAAGATGCTGATTTTACAAATTCTCAGGTAATAGATTTAGGCAAATTAGAATCAATTGGCGGAGATGCTTATTTTAGCAATTCTCAGGTAAGAAATTTAGGTAACTTGAAGTCAATTGGCAGAGATGCTTATTTGGATTCTTCCCAGATAATAGATTTAGGCAATTTACAATCGATTGGTGAAGATGTTTTTTTTCACGATTCTCAGGTAAGAAATTTAGGTAAATTAGAATCAATTGGCGGAGAGGCTTATTTTAGCAATTCTCAGGTAAGAAATTTAGGTAACTTGAAGTCAATTGGCAGAAATGTTTATTTCGCTTATTCCCAAATAATAGATTTAGGTAACTTGAAGTCAATTGGCGGAGATGCTTATTTTGGTGCTTCCCAGATAAGAAATTTAGGCAAATTAGAATCAATTGGCGGAGATGCTGATTTTGTATATTCCCAAATAACAAATTTAGGCAATTTGAAAACTGTCGGTGGACAGGTTGATTATAATACTCAGGCAATGGAAAAGCTTCTCGAAAAAAGAGGTTTAATTTAGACGCTGGGAGTGGTCTTCATTTACAAAAGAGTTTGCTTGTATTGTAGTTAGTAGGTTGGTCTTATAGCCCAACAATCAATAGGACTTTTACAGGACTACCAAAAATCTTTGATTTCAGTAATTCACAAGCTAATGTAAAAAGACAAATGGTTTGATTTCAATTTACAGATGGTTTGTTTTTTGGGCAAACTAACACACCAATTTTTCTCAAATTTCTTGTCACTTTTTACCTAGTAAATTGAAATAAATTTCCACCTAAATTTAAAATTTTGAAAAAATTTTTAACACTGTCCTGTCCCAAAATTCCTGAACTGTCTGTCAAATATTCCTGAACTGTGTCTAAATTCCCGCCATTTAAGGTTTTGAGACACTGTCTTGTTTTAGACATTGACGGACAGTAATCGGACTTTTTTGCCAGTTCAGGAATTTCATTTTTAGCGATTTCCGACTAAAAAAATCAAGATATATTTGAAACACACCCCTATTAGTTCAAAATGTAAAAGAACAACCAGTTCAGGAATATTTGACAGCCAGTTCGGGAATTTTGGGACAGATAATTTTAGAAATTTAAATTAATTCTACTAACTATACTCAATAACCTCTTTTATAGTTTTACCATCCGACTCATAATTTGTTTGTTTTAATACTTTTTCTGTTTCAGGCTCTTTCTCTAGAATCCATTTTATAGTCTTACCATCTTTGCAATACTCAATTTCTTTTATTATTTTGTTGCCATTTTGATCATAATCAGGTGTGGCAATAGTTTTTATTGTTTGACCATCTGCGTGATAATATGTTTCTTTTAACATATTTCCATTTGAATCATAATCAATTATAAAAGAATAGGCTTTACCGCCACGAGGATAAACTGTGTCTTTTAGTTTATTTCCTGTTGCTGGCCAGTATTCAGAAATGCTTTCTATTTCTTCGTCATAATATTCAATATCTTTAACTACATGTCCTGTAGTTGGATCATATTCGATGGTCTGCTCCAGAGCTTCATCACAAAAAAATGTTTCTTTAATTTTACGATTTGTACCATTGATTATTTGATAATCTGTTTGTATTTTATCAAACTCGCTATTGTAGCGATTTGGATAAAATATAACTCTTTTTATATTTTTGCCATCAGCATGATAATACGTGTCTTTCAAAACTCCTGAAAAAACTTCCATTTTTTCAACTTCACCAATAACTAATTCTTCCGATGTCCTATACTTAATAACTCTTTCCAAAGTTTTACCGTCTGCTTGATAATATTTTTCTTTTTTAGTAATACCCAAATTTTTTGGATCATAATCAGTAATTTTTTTTATATTCTTCCCATCTGAATGATAAACTATTTCTTTTAGTTCATTTTCAGTTATAGGGTCATATTCTACGATACACCCTATACCCTTACCCTCTGGGAGATAGCATGTTTGTTTAAGTTTTTTCTTTGTTATTGGATCAAAATTTATAATTGATTCTAGTGTTCCATCTTCATAAAAAGAATTGAATTGAACACATTTATTGGTTGTGGGATTATACTCGCCAGCTTGCTTTAATCTACCATTTCCATAAAAAGAATATCTTTTTATAATTTCAGGATACGTCCTTTCACCAGACTCTAACTTACCATTTTTATCAAAAAAAGCCAAGTTAAGCCATTTTGTGTTTTTAGAATCACGCTCTGATACCTGCATAAGAGCACCTGAATCATGGTAGTATGCTTTAATCATACCATTTTCTGCATACCAATCGCCTTTGTATGGAGCTTTATCTGCAAGATTTTTGAAAAAATTATATTCCTCAGAATAATTAGGCATGATAATCTCATTAACTTCGGTATTATTTTCTATTATATTTGCAATTGGAGCGTTATTATCTGAGCTCATTTTTAAATTCTGATTTTCTATGACAGAATCTACTTTTTTTATTTCATTCTTGAAGTTTGAACTATTATCAGTAACTTTTTTTACGACTTCATTAACAATATTATCAGTTTTCTCTATACTATTCGCATTTGCTTCTTGTTGTCCAATCTTAACTATACGACTTATAATCTTAGCAAGTACATTATTGCCTTTTGGGGGGTTAATTGTTCCCATTCCAAACGATATATTTTCATTTGTTGAATATTTTTGAGTTCTATTTTCTAACTTTTTAGATTCTAGATTAGAATTATTCAAATTTCTCTGCCTAACTTGAACATTTTGATTATAATTATTATTAATATTATATTGTATGCGCATTATAAAATACTCCCTATGTAATATTTAACACTCCTAAAAATAAAATTTGCTCATATTTACACAATATTTTTATATTTTAGAGTAAATTAAAATAAATTTCCACATAAATTTAAAATTTTGAAAAAATTTTTAACACTGTCCTGTCCCAAAAATCCTGAACTGTCCCAAAATTCCTGAACTGTGCCTAAATTCCCGCCATTTAAGGTTTTGAGACACTGTCCTGTTTTAGACATTGACGGACAGTAATCGGACTTTTTTGACAGTTCAGGAATCTTATTTTTAGCAAATTCCGACTAAAAAAATCAAGATATATTTGAAACACAGCCCTATTGGTTCAAAAAAATCAAATTCCGACAATGTCTGTTCAATGGCATCTATTAAATCAGAAATTCCAGGATGGGGTCCTCTTAGTAAGTAATCATCTACTTTTTTATATTTATTGCTTAATTGATGTGATTGATAAATTTTTCGATATAGATTTATTATTTTCATTTCTTTTTAAACAACCTATTATACAATGTAGCAAAGCATAGCTAGAAAATTTTTGACAGTTCAGGAATTTTATTTTTAGCGAATTCAAACTAAAAAAATATGCCGCAACTCGGAATTGAACCAAGGACACAGGGATTTTCAGTCCCTTGCTCTACCAACTGAGCTATTGCGGCATATTTTTATTTTATTGTCAAATTTATTATTTTTATTTCGCGGGCAACAAAATATTCTTTTGGAGTAAATGGTGATAAATATTTAATTGCCACGTTTTTTATTATACTGGCTGAAAAATTTCAGTCAAGAACTTTTTTTAAGAATTATGAGGAGCTATGTATAACGTTACATTGCGACCTTCTAATTGAGGTTTTTTCTCAATTACTACAGGCATGTTCTCTAAATCTTTAACAAATTTATTTGCTAAATCAAATGCTAAATTTGAATGTTGCATTTCACGTCCACGCAACATGACAACAATTTTCACTTTATTACCTTGTGCAATAAATTTTTCAATACTTTTAATTCTCACTTGATAGTCATGAGTATCTATTTTATAACGGATTTTTATTTCTTTAACATCTACAGTATGTTGTTTTTTCTTTGCTTCTTTTGCTCTTTTTTCTAATTCATATTTATATTTACCATAGTTTAGAATTTTAGCTACAGGTGGATCTTGATTAGGGTTAATTAAAACTAAATCTAAATCTTCATCATAAGCCATTTGTAAAGCTTTTACTGTTGGAACTACCCCTTGATTGTCGCCATTTTGGTCTATTAATCTTACTTCTTTAGCACGAATTCTTTCATTCATTATCGGTTGATTTTTATTGTTTCGATTATCGTTAGTAGCTATTGTTCTATCTCCTATGTTTTAAATACTGTTATTACAAAGATTATCGTAACACAAAATTAAAAATTTTACATATTAACAATCTTAAAAAATGTAACAAAATGTAAAAATGGTTTTGTCTTGAATTATAAAGAATTTTCAGCATTTTTTTAATTTATCAGAAAACTTTTATTAAAGTTTCTGCAAAATAAGCCGAATATAAAAACATAAGAGAAATAAATCCAAAGAGCAACAGAATAAATAAGGAGTTTTTTATGGAAAATGAATTAGCGACTGAAAATTCAACACAAGAAGTATTTTTAGACTTGAACAATGGGGAGTATTTGCAATTCGATATGACATTACCTATTCAAATTTTATTTGATGACGTAATGAACTTTGTATCAAAAACAGATTTTGAAGATTAGAATTTATTAAAATGTAAGCAAAAAAACATCGATTATTATTTTAATCGATGTTTTTTTAGTATAAAATATAGTAAAATGTCGATGTTCATGAAATAATAATTTTATTAAAATTTTGTTGCAAAGAGGGATATTATATGGATAAATTCATTAGATTAGCATGCATTTTATCAATTATATTTTTAGGGATTTTACCTGCAAATGCTGATTTTAAAGAACATTTTGACTTAGGGCAACAGTATTTAGCTAATTATCAATATTCAGGAGCTATTACAGAATTTAAAAGCGCATTACGAATTAATTATTTAGACAACTCTGCAAGAATAGGCTTAATAAACTCATATCTTGCAAGAGGCATGTATTATGCAAATACTGACAGAGATTATCAAAAAGCCGCTAACGATTACAGATCCGCTCTATTCTATTTAGTATACTATCCTAACGCAAATCAAGTAAAAAATTCATCACAAGCTATTGTCATGGCAACATCTGCCCTTAATCAATGCTTAAACAATATTGATTTTAATACCTCCCCAACAAATAGACTTGCAACAGCTAAACAATTAAGAGCAGAAGGTGACTTTGCAGCTGCTGGATACGAATTTAATCAAACTCTTTCCGATAAAAATTTGATAAAAGAAAGTTTTGAACAAACTGGCGACATTATGAAACTTTTGGGGAATGATCCAAAAGCAGCAGAATATTATAAAAAAGCAGTAGCTGTATCTCCTAATGACATTGATTTAAGATTATCCTATGCAAAAATGCTTGACAAACTAGGCAAAGAAGATGAAGCAGTAGAAGAATATAATTATATACTATCTAAGACAACAGATAATAAAGATGTACTGTACTCTTTAGAAAGAATTTATAAAAGGAAATTGGAAGATTCTCCAAATGATGCAACTATAACTGCCAACCTCGGGGCTATTATGCAAAAATCTGGGAACTACGATGAAGCTCTTAGATACTATTCAAAAGCAGAATACCTGGATCCATCAAATATAAATACTAGACTAAATGTCGGAACATTATATCAACAAAAAGGTGACTATAAAACAGCTATAACTGCTTATGATTCTGTTTTGATAATCTACCCAGATAATGCACTTGCAAACTTATATAAAGCTCAATCTCTATCAGCTATGGGAGATAAAAAAGGCGCACTAGATTTATACAAAAAAGTGCTTTCTCTTGAACCAAACAACGAAATAGCTCAAGCAGAAATGCTTAATATGGTAAAAGAAACAATGACGACTGCTCAATTTGTAGATTATATCAAGAAAAATAATCCTAATAATGCAGCAAACATTTTATATACATACGCTCTTGATTTACACAAACAAAATAAATTAAATGATTCAATTGCAATATATAATGAAGTAATAAAACTTACACCTAGCAACCCTGAAGTATATGTAAACCTTGCAATCGCACAAGGTCAAACAAAAAACTATGACGCAGCTATAGCAACTTTAAACACAGCAAATACAAAATTTCCAAATAATTCACAAGTAACAGATGCCTTAAAATCAATAAGTGCTCAATCCACAGATGAAAAACTCGAAATTGCAGCAAATTACTACAATAATAAAGATTATCAAAATGCAATCAATGAATATTTAAAAATTCAACCAGCTACATCAGACACAATGCTAGGAGTTGCATCTGCATATCAAAATATGGGCAATAACGATAAGGCAATTGAATATTACAAACAAGCCTTGAATCTTGCCCCAACAAATTCAGATATTGCATATTATATTGCAGCCTTATATGCAGACAAAGAAGATATAGCAAATGCAAAGACTTATGCTCAAAAAGCAATAAGCCTTAATAAAACAAATAAGCAAGCTCAAGAATTACTTGAAAGTCTTAATGCTCAAATAGCTTCACAAGAATTAGAAAAAGCAATATCATTATTCGATTCTGAAAAATATACAGAAAGTCTTGCAATACTAAATAAAATATTAACATCAGAACCTAATGATGCTTATGCACTGTATTATAGAGGAATGATTTATGATACTCAAAAGAAATATACACAAGCAATAGCAGACTACAAAAAAGCAATTGGAATAAATCCTGATTTAACAATTGTTAATTACCTAATAGGTGTTGACTATGATATGCTTGCGCAATACAAAAATGCAATATCACACTACAAAGCATTTACAACAACATATTCAGAAAATGATGAATACTTAAAATATGCACAAACAAGACTTAGCGAATTAAAACAATATGACAAATAACAAAGTACAAACCCTAATACAAAGCAAAGTGTCACTTGCCCCAATGGCAGGTATTACAGACTACGTATTAAGAAGTTTGGTTCGAAAATATTCAAAAAATGCGCTTTTAACAACAGAAATGATCAGTTCTGAATACCTTGCTCAAACTATGAATGGCAGAAGCGGAATTGAAATTTTAAAACGGGATAATGATCATTCCCCTATTTCATATCAAATTAGCGGACACAAGCCTCATATGATGAAACAAGCTGCAGAATTTTTAAACAACTATGCAGACATGATTGATATTAATATGGGTTGTCCTGTAAAAAAAGTTGTAGGCGGACAAGATGGTGCAGCTTTAATGAGAACACCAGACCTTGCTGCTGATTTAGTCAAAGCAGTAAAAGATGGAACTGATAAGCCAGTAAGTGTAAAATTCAGATTAGGCTACACTACAGATGAGATGAATTATGTAGAATTCGGACAACAAATGCAAGAAGCCGGAGCTGAATTTATTACAATACATGGTCGGACTCGTTCTCAAATGTATTCAGGAAGTGCTGATTGGGCAAAAATAAGAGCTTTAAAAGAAAATGTCGATATTCCGGTCTTTGCAAATGGTGATATAACAAGCATTGATGATGCGATAAAATGTCTTGAACTGTCCAAAGCTGATGGAGTTGCAATCGGACGTGGCGCAATTGGAGATCCTACACTTATTGCGAGAATTGAACACTATTTACATACAGGAGAAAAACTACCAACCTCTCCGTTAGAAGATAGAATTGAAATGCTAAAATGGCACTTAAATGAAGAAATAAAACTCCGAGGAGAAAATGTCGGAATCAAATTTATGCGCAAATTTTATCCATACTATTTATCAGGTTTTGAAAATGCAAAAGTATTACGCTCAAAACTTGTACTAGAAGAAAATTATCAAACAATCCTTAATTTACTGCAATCCTGTTGTCAAAAAAGTTATTTTTAACAATTAAAAACTAGCCCCTGAAAAATTTCAGAGGCTAATTTTTTTAAATTATTACTAGGTTATATTAAACACTTACATTCTTTCAGGAGCTGTAACTGCCAAAATATCTTCTAAAGTGTTATGAAGAACAGTTTTTACACTCCATACAAGTGCAATTCTTGCTTTCATCATTTCTTTATCATCAGAAATTACGCGATTTGCATTGTAGAATGAATGGAACTCACTAGCCAATTCTTGTACATATCTGCAAATTGTATAAACTTGTCTTGATTCTGCTGAATTTTTAATTACAGACTTATATTCTTCTAGTTTTAGAATTAATTGTCTTGCTGTATCAATTGTTGGAATAACCATATCAGCATTAAAATCCTTAATTAATTCTTTCAATTCAGCTTCACTCATTGGAGCAGGAGTTTTTTCTCCTGTTTCAGTATTAATTTTTTCAGCAATTACATTTCTTAAAATAGAACAAGCTCTGGCATGTGCATATTGAACATAGAACACAGGATTTTCATCTGTACTTTTCTTTGCAAGTTCAATATCAAAATCTAGAGTTGTATCAATATTTCTCATTGACATCCAGAAACGAGTTGCATCAACACCAACTTCATCAATCAAGTCTTCTAGGGTTACCATATTTTTACGTTTACCCATTCTAACTTCATTACCATCAATTACAAGGTTTACTAATTGACCTAAAAGAACTTCTAATTTATTAGGATCATAACCTAATGCCTCAATTGATGCTTTTACACGAGCAACATAACCATGATGATCTGCACCCCAAATATTAATCATTCTATCAAAACCACGTTCCAATTTATCAATATGGTATGCAATATCAGCTGTCAAATATGTATTTGAACCGTCAGCTTTTTTGATAACCCTATCTTGATCATCACCATAATCAGAAGATCTGAACCAATCAGCACCGTCTTTTTGGTAAATCTTTCCGCTTGCTTTTAATTTATTAACACATTCTTCAACATTACCTGATTTATGCAAAGACAATTCTGAATAAAAATTATCAAAATTAACCTTAAACTTATCTAATAAATCTCGTTGGACTTTTTCTTCATATTCTTTTGCAAAATCACAAAGTTCCTGAATATCATCTGGTAATCCATTGTGAGTTTCCAAATATTTTTTTGCAACAGGGATTAAATATTCCCCAGGGTAATAATTTTTTCTTTCAATTTCATCAGTTGGAAAATTAACGTCTTCTCCAAGTTCTTGACGAATTCTTATTGCAAGAGAATTTCCCAATTTTTGAATTTGTGAACCTGCATCATTTATATAGAATTCTTGGTATACATCATGCCCATAGAATTTTAAAAGATTTGCTAGTACTGATCCCATAGCAGCCCAACGGCCATGACCAATATGGAAAGGTCCTGTAGGGTTTGCTGAGACATATTCTAGAATAATTTTTTCAACTTCTATATTTTCAGGTTTTCCAAAATCTTTTTTGCGAGTAAAAATTTCTTCAACTAAATCAGATAATATTTTTTTACCAGCTTTAAAATTTATAAACCCACCAATTACAGTATATTCATTATCTTCTTTATTAATATATTCAAGAATTGAATTTGCAATTTGAGGAGGTGCAATTTTAGCAAATCTTGCAAGAGAAGATACATTTACAGCATAATCTCCAAAATCAGAATTTTTAGGACGTTCTACTTTTAACGTTCCTTTTCCATATTCAGTCATAGCACCTAACTTATTTTCTTTAATTGCTAATTCAATAGCATTTTCAATCTCATTTATAAAATAATCTTTTATCATATTTTTCTCCATAATTTATTTTGATATGAGATAATTATACAACAAAAAAACTATATGAAATCTAATGTTTGTAATATAATATTATTATGATGAATGTCCAAAATATTATTGATAGGATAAGAGAAATTTTAGACGACGAAACACTCATTCAGTTAAAAGAAGAACTGAATAGTTATCACGTTGCAGACTTAGCGGACATTTTTCAAGAATTAAAACCGGAAGAAAGATTACAGTGCTTTAAATTATTAGACTTAGATAAAGCTGCAGACTTAATGGAATATCTTCCTCCCCAAATGCAAGTAGAATTATTGAGTGATATTGATGAAAATATGGCATCTCAGATTTTGACTCAATTACCTCACGATGCTGCTGCTGACGTTTTGGGGGATATGGAAGAAGACGAAAGTGAAACTTATTTAGACAAACTTCCACATAAATTTTCGGAAGAAGTAAGAGAATTATTAACATACAATGAAGATACAGCAGGTGGTATTATGAACCCTGTGGTATTAACTGTAAATTTTGATATGAGTGTACAAGATGTATTAAATCATATTAGAATTAAAGCAGAACAAGATAACATGGAACTTTATTATGTCTATGTTGTTGATAAGCAAAATCACCTTTTAGGTGTTGTATCTTTAAGAAAATTATTAACTTCACCAACAACTCAAAAAGTTGAAGATATCATGATTTCTGATATTGTAAAATTACATGTTGATGATTACAGTGACTTTATTATTGATGAATTTATGAAATACCAATACAACGCATTACCTGTGGTAGATCTTTATAATAGATTAAAGGGAATGATAACTTGGGATGACGTTCATGATTTATTCGAAGAAGAAACAACTGAAGAAATTTATCAATCTTCAGGTATTTCTACAGAAGTAGTTGATGAAGACGAAATTTTATCCGGAAATATTTTACAAGCAATCAGAGCTAGAACTCCTTGGCTTTTTATAACTTTAATAGGAGAATTTATTGCTGTTAATGTAGGGCATCATTTTGACCATACATTACAAGCATTACCTATAATTGCAATTTTTATGCCACTACTTGCAGGATTAGGTGGTAATATAGGTACTCAAAGTATTACTCTTATGGTAAGAGGACTTTCCACCGGACAAGTTTCTCTAAGTTCTGCTATGCACCATATTTTTAGAGAAACATTTATCGGCTTTTTTATTGGTACAATATTTGGAACTCTTGTAACATTAGTTACTTGGGGTTGGCAGCATAATATGGAATTAGGAGCAGTTGTTGGTATTGCAATGGCAATAAATATGACTATGGCAACAATTATTGGTACATTTACACCATTTGCACTAAAAGCAATGAAAGTAGACCCTGCTGTCGCATCAGGTCCGGTTATTGCGACAACAATAGATGTTTTAGGGTTGGCAATATACTTTACTCTAGTGTCAACTTTTTTAATTAAGGTTATGTAATAAAAGGTAAAAAAAATATGACAAATCAAACACAAAGATACAGAAGAGATGTAAACAGAACAAAATCATTTATAAAACACGCAAAACAAGCAAGAGAAGAACGTTCATCATTTGCAAAAGTATTAATTGGCATGATGATAGTGTTCATTGGTATTCTACTAAGTATTTTCGTACTTGCTGATAATGAAGATTTCTTAGCAAAACATTTTGGAGAAAATTCTTTTATCACAAAATTGTTTGAAAAACTATCTGTAAGCAATAATAATAAAGAACATGCAGAATTTACTCTACCTTTTGGATTAAGAAGACAAAATATACTGTTCTTAGGAGTTGACGCAAGCGGAAATCCAAACGATTTATGGACTGGTACAAGAACTGATACAATAATTTTAGTAAATATTGATCCTAGATCTAAATCAGTAAATGCTCTTTCAATACCAAGAGATAGTAAAGTATACTTACCAGGTGACAATGGTGTAAATAAAATTAATGCCGCACATGCAATAGGCGGAATCGAAATGACAAAAAGGACAGTCGAAGATACATTAGGTGTTCATATTGACAGATATGTAATGGTTCATGATAATGCCGTAAAAGAAATTGTAGATGCAATGGGTGGTGTAGATGTCTATGTTGAAAAACCAATGCATTACAACGATTATTCTGGGAATTTACATATCAACTTCACTAAAGGAGATCACCACTTAGATGGACAAAAAGCTGTTGAATATTTAAGATTTAGACACGATGCATTAGGAGATATTGGAAGAACTCAAAGACAACAATGGTTATTGAGAAGTATTCTGACAAAACTTAAACAACCAGAAACTATTACAAAAATACCTGACATCATATCAGTTGCAAAAAAATATGTAAAAACAGATATGTCTTTCTACGAAATGTCACAATATGCAGCATTAGCAAAACACGTTGATATGGATAAAATCGAAGTAGCGATGTTACCTGGAGCTCCAAACCAACGCGGATATATTAGTTACTGGATTTTAGATCCTGAAAAAACACAAGAAGTAGTTAACAGAGTAATTTATAGAGATAAAGAACAATTCGATGAATTAGATCAAATGACAGCAGCTGTATTAGCATCTGATTCTACAAAGGGTCAACAAATGGCAGAAAACCTTAAAGCTGCAGGAATTGATGTAAAATGCACAGGAAGATCTACAAGATCTCATTCTCAATTTATTGCTCACTCAAGTAAAGTCACAAATGATTATTATAACTGGTTAAAAAAGAAAAATGAAGCATTTAGCGGCCTACAATTTGTTTATGATCCGGTAAATTATCAATGTGGCGAAACTGATTTTACAATCATTTTATCGGGGAATTAATCTTCCCCGTTTTTTGTGCCTGTAGCTCAGCTGGATAGAGCGTTTCCCTCCGAAGGAAAAGGTCGTGCGTTCGAATCGCATCAGGCATAAAAAAGGTCAATGTCTCAGTAGATATTGACCTTTTTTATCTGATTGATAGCGTATTAGAATGCTATTAGCGTTCGAGCGAAATTTTTGCAGAAGGCGGAAAGATTTTATTTAAGCAATTTTTATTGCTATAATAAAATCTGGAGTCCCGTTTAACGCAAAAATTTCAAGACAATCGCATCAAGCACGATTTCTATATCCACAAGAATCCATTTCAATATAACGATTAATAGTCTTTAATTTTAAATCTAAATCTTCTCTTGTTGCACTTATCTTATTAGGATAAATTTCATACATTTTTTTATGACAATCATCTGTAAGATTTGGCATTACAACATTCGCACCACTTTGTAATGCAAGTAATCTTCCATCAGCTCTCAATGATTCCATTGCAGTAGTTGCCGGAATATTTATATCTTTTAATAAAATTCTTGTTATAGCCATAACCTTGATAGCTAAATCCAAACTTCCAGTATTTGCATTTTTCAATGGAGTATCAGGGTGAGAAATAAATGGACCTATCCCAATCATATCAGCATCTAACTCTTTGAAAAATAAAATATCTTCAGCTAAAGATTCTACAGTTTGATCAGGCAAACCAACAAGACAACCAGTTCCCGTTTCATATCCCAACTTTTTCAAATCATAAAGACAACGTACACGATTATCAAAATCAGCATAAGGATGCATTTTTTTATACAAATTTTTATCAGTAGTTTCTATTCTTAATAAATACCTGTCTGCACCTGCATCTTTAAACGCTTTATAATCCTCAAAACTCTTTTCACCAATACTTAAAGTTAAAGCAACATCGAGATTTTTTATCCCAGATATTATTTCACACATCAAATCAGTATTAAAATAATCATCTTCTCCTGATTGAAGAACAATTGTTTTAAATCCTTCATCTACTCCTTTTTTAGCAATATCCAAAATTTCATCTTTAGACAATCTGTAACGGTTAACATGTTTATTTGAAGATTGCAGTCCGCAATAAAGACAATTGCATTTACAAATATTTGAAAATTCAATCAAACCTCTTAAATAAACTCCATCGCCTACATACTTTTTACGAACAGTATCAGCTTTTTTAAAAATATCAGTGTCAGGAGATTTTAATATATCTACAATTTCTTTTTTAGATAAATTCATAAAAAAATTATATCACATCTATAAATTAATGAACTTTTATATTATAATAAATATGGTTGACAGTCGGTTTTAAATAAAATCGAAAAAGTATATGGCTTCGTAGCTCAGCAGGATAGAGCAGCGGTTTCCTAAACCGAAGATCGCGCGTTCGAATCGCGCCGGGGCCATATACTTTTTTTAATTTATACTTTTAAAATATTAAAACAGCAAGCAATGCGAATAATATTAAAGGAATATTGTAATGTAAAAAAGTTGGGATACAAGTATCTTTAATATGTTCATGTTGCCCGTCAATATTTAACCCGGCAGTCGGTCCTAAAGTTGTACCAGAAGCCGGAGAACCTGCATCTCCTAAAGCAGCAGCTGCTGCAAATACAACAATTGCTTCCATCGGATTAAAACCAAGATGAATAAATATCGGAACAAATAAAACCGCTAATATTGGGATTGTACCAAAAGATGTACCAATTCCAATTGTAATAAACAAACCGACAACCAACATTAAAAATGCTGCTAATAATTTTGAACCCATCATAAAAGGAATCAATCCATTAACTAAAGCATCAATACCGCCAGTTGATTTCAAAACACCTGCAAAACCTGCAGCAACAAGCATTACAAAAGCTACATACCCCATTAATCCAATACCTTCATTGATCAAAATATCCATTTTTTCAGGATTAATAGCCCTTGTCCCAAAAATTATTGTCAATCCTATTAGAGCCCCTAAAGGCAGAGATTTTGTCCACAATTGGACTGCTAAAGTTGCAATTGCCGCAAGTAGCGTTATATAATGGCTTCCCGTAAATCTTAAGGAACGACGTCTTTCTTCTCGAAATTGAATATTTTCATATTCTCTAGGTTTTCTATAAGATACAAATACAGCCCACAAAAGTCCGCACAACAATCCTAAGCCAAGAACCCAAACAGATTGCCAAACATCATTCACAGATACTTGCATTCCATTTAATGTCATATTATCTGCTAAAAGTCTTTGAAATATAAGTCCAAAACCTGCAGGAAATACAATATAAGGTGTTACAAGCCCAAATGCTAAAGCACATGCAACTGCACGTCTATCCAATTTTAATTTGTTCATTACATAAATTAATGGCGGAATAATTACAGGAATAAATGCAATATGTACTGGTATCAAGTTTTGAGAAGCACAAGCAAGCAAGGTAAGAATTAAAAGCAATATGAATTTATTATTTTTAATCAATAAAGAAATTCTCTTTGCAAGAACATCAGCAAGACCGGTATGCGCCATAGCAGCAGCAAAAGTTCCAAGCAAAATATAACTCAAAGCAGTTTCACTGTTTTGTCCCATACCTCCTATAAAAACATCCATAATCTGTCCTGCATGCATTCCCGCAATTTTACCTGCAACAATTGCAGATACTAACAATGCCAATAGAACATTTACTCGACATAAGCAAAGCACACATAATAATATTACTGATACGATTATAGGGTTAAATAACAAATCCATAAATATATAATTTTTCCTTTTTATTTAGAGATAATTTCTTCTAATTTAGGTTTTCTGCCACAAGATTTATCTTCATCACAATATCCTAATCTTTCACATTTCGGTACAAGATAAGGTTTCAACCATGGCTCTTCTTTTATCAATTCATCACACATCATTTTTACCATTGTTCTAATCTCATATTGAGCACGAGTACAAAGTCTCAAATTTGCGACATGGATTAATTCTCTTAAATTCAAGCTGACAACTAAAGAACTTGCAGCGGCATTTGGAAGAACAAATCTTGCATCTTCTGCAGGAATTCCTGCTTCTACAAATTCCTGATATTGCTCTGAAATCTTAGACATAAAGTTTTCAAATTTTTGTTTTAATTCGGGATTTTTCTCAATAGTAGGCGGAATTATATAATCAAATTGCCCTTTTTCTTTTACATATCTTTGAGATTTTTGAGAAAAAGACATGTGTCTATGTCTTACAAGTTGATGAGTACAAGCTCTGGACACATTAGAGATAGCAAAACTAACCTGTATATGCTCAATTGTTGAATAATGTCCTGAAGAAATAACTCTTTCAATTAATTTAAGCATTTTTTCTTTATCATCAGTGCTATTATAAATATTTATCGGATAATCTGCACTGTAACATGTTCTGCATGCTGTATATACAGTTTTTAACATATTTTCTGGCTTTGAAATCAAATTTACAACAGGTTTGTTATTATTTTCCATACTCACTTCTCCCTAATTAAACTCGCTTAATCAATTATACCACTCTTATAATAAGAGTGGTATAATGTAAATATTTTTTTATAAATTAATTATATCTATTGCCAAGGATAATCATTCTTAATCTTCCAACCATCATACTGAATTAACCCAGCACAAAAATCGCCAGAATAAGCTCCTGCTTTTTTATTACAACATTCACTGCATGTACCAAGCAATGTACTTCTTTTTTTACTTTGAGCAACTTCTGTTACACCTGCCATATTTAAAGCATTTTTACCATCAATATCTAATTTAAAAGTAAAAATATCTTTCCCACAGACATTAGGTCTAGCATCTCCGTTTGTATCAACATAAACTCTAACAAGCATCCACTGCTTTCCGTTATTATCAACCATAAAATCAACAATTGTTCCATCTTTCAAATATATAACATATTCAAATACACTATACCAAGACCAATCTTGCCCATTTAATCTATAGCGTTTAATATTTTTTTGACGTTCACATTTAAGTCCACAATCAATACTTACATCTAAATATTTAATAACATAATTCTGCAAAAAAGGCGGTATTACATTCTCATAGCCATCACTTACAGATCCAATATTATTCATTCCCCAAGTATTCATATCACCATTCTCATCTTGAGATGTTAGAAAAGCATTACTCATGACGGAATATGCTTTTTTCAAACGGTTTACAGTAACAGTTTTCTGATAATTGGCAACAAGAGCTGGCATAGTCATTGCTGCAACTACACCGATGATTCCTAAAGTTATAAGCACTTCCGCAAGTGTAAACGCAAATTTTTTCAATTTAAACCCCTTATAATAGTGATGTAACATATCACCATCATAACAAACGTTTAAATTTTTGCAAGCAACAAACTCTGTTAAGGAGCTAAGAATCGCCCCCCCCCCGACTTTCCGGGACAAAATAAATTTTTCATAAATCAGCTCCTTATCTTGTAATAACGATATTACTTTAACATATAAACTGGATTTTTTCAACAAAAAAAAGGCTTTCTTGTATAGAAAGCCTTTTTTACAATTAAACTTAATAACTTATTTTTTGTTACCGTAACGTTTGTTGAATCTTTCAACTCTACCTTCAGAGTCAAGAATTTTTTGTTGACCTGTGTAGAATGGGTGACAATTATTACAAATTTCAACTGTAATATTATCGTTAATAGATCCTGTTTCAATTTCGTTACCGCATACACATTTGATAACTGTTTTCTTATAATCTGGATGAATTCCGTCTTTCATTTCTAACCTCTTTCTTTTTCTCAAGATTCCAAACTTGATTTTTTATTACAATTTCGACTAATTATATGATACAACAGAAATAAAAAAGTGCAAGCACTAATAAATCTCATGCATTTGTCTGATGTTAAAAATTTTTAAATTTGCAATAATAAAAAAGTTATCCGTTATTAGATTTTTAAAGGTGAGAATTAGGATGAATCTGCACGAACAATGTTTATTAAGATATCTGCAAAACCCCGATGAATTAGAATACTCTACAGAAATATTAAAACTTAACAATTTTATTTTAGAAAAACAGTTTTTGTTAAAACATTTTGTTGCCAAATCTTCTACATTCAATTATACTGAAAGAATGAAATAGTATAATTTGAAGATAGAGGGTTATGTTTAAAAGAATATCATACGCATTTGGATTAATATTTTTTATTATCTTTGCGTTTTTAATACTTAAAAATGCTAATTTAAACAATTTTATAGACACAATTGAAAATAGGACATTTGATTTACGACAAAGTATTTTAATAAATGAAGGGACTAAAAAAGCAAATCAAGATATTGTAATTGTAGCTATTGACGATGCTACGTATGAATATATTCTTGATAACTATGGAGAATGGCCTCTTCCGAGAGATACTTATGCAAAAATAGTTAATTATCTTGAAAAACAAAATCCTAGAATTATTGCATTTGACTTAATGTTTGTAAAATCTTTAAAAAGCAAAAATCAAGCTGATAAAGAACTAACCGAAATATTCAAAAAATACAATAATGTATTTACATCAATGAACTTTGACAATCAATCAGAAGATTTGAGAATACCTCCAAATCTACCTCAAAAGTTAACAATTGATATAAAAAATAATTCTAAAATAGATTTTTCACAACTAACATACAAAAATTGCAGAACAATAATTGACGAAATTATAAATGCAACTTCAAACATAGGTATAATAAACGTTTCACGCTCAGATGACGGTATTTTAAGAAAAATGCCTTTAGTCGTAAAATATAAAAATGACTACTACCCTCAATTAGCACTAAAAGTAGGTTTAAATTACTTAGGCGAAAAACAAACATCTTTTGAAATAGATAAACACTCAGAATTCAAATTAGGTGACAGAAAAATTTATTTAGATAATGATGGAAGTGCCATCTTAAATTGGTACGGACCTGCAGGAACATACACTTATATTCCAATGTATCAATTGATTAAAGCCGTAAATGGAGAAAAAACAGAACTTGATTATAATTTTTCTAATAAAATAATTTATTTTGGAACTACTGCTGCAAGTCTATTTGACATAAAAACAGTACCTACGGGCAAAATTTATCCTGGAGTAGAAGTCCAAGCAACATATGTAAATAACATAATAGACAATAACTTTATCAAAAAAGTAAATAGAGGTTATACAATAGCATTAAGTATATTATTAGCATTATTTATTGCATCTGTTGTTACTCGTGTAAGTTCAGCGTTTACAGCTTCAATGATGTCTTTATCAGCATATTTTATATATATTTTAATCGCTTATTATTCTATGAAATACGAAAATTTATGGCTTGAAGTTGTTTATCCGCTAATATTTTCAATTGCAGCATTTACATTTGCTTATGTTGTAAAATATCTTATTAAATCAAGAGACTTTGAACAACAATATAAATTAGCAACAACAGACGGACTTACTGAACTCTATAATCACAGATACTTCCAAGAACAAATTAGAATGCAAATTGAACAATCAAAGAGATATAACCACAATTTTTCTCTAATTATTATTGATATAGACTTCTTCAAAAAGTTCAATGATACTTTTGGACACCAATCTGGAGATGCTGTTCTAAGACAAGTTGCTCAAACTCTGAAGAAAAACGTACGTGCAACTGATATAGTATGTAGATATGGTGGTGAAGAAATGAGTATAATTCTTCCAAACACAGGAAAAGATGAAGCTTTTTCAACTGCTCAAAAAATTTGTGAACGTGTAGCAAGTAAAAAATTTAAACTTGCTGGAGATAAAGAAACCAATGTTACAATAAGTTTAGGCGTATCAACATTTCCGTATGATGGAGATAGTGCTTCCTCAATAATTGAAGCAGCTGATAAAAGGTTATACAACGCAAAAAATAATGGAAGAAACCAAGTTGGATAAAAAAAAAGAGCTTTTAAAAAAGCTCTTTTTTTTTATTATAATTATTATCACATTAGATTACAGGAACATCAACAGGATCAACCAATATAACGTTCAAAACTTCACCTTTTCTTAGATTTACATCTTTTCCTTTTCTAATCATATCAGCTATACCGTCATATACATAATATGCACCACCACCGATTGCTCCACCTACAGCACAAATTCCTGTCATTAATTGATCAGCAACAATTACATCATCAAAAACATCTCCGCCCCATTCTGTAGCGTTTACAGTAATGTCTTTTGTTACTTCCCAATTTTCTTTTAAAGCATCTTTATAACCACGAGAAGAAGAAATACCTCCATCATAAGTTAAATCACTTCTACCAACAACTGAAAAAGTTAATGGCAATTGTCTACCATTAGGAGTTACAACGTGGTCAAAATCTAAGTACAAAATTGCTCCCTTCGACATTCTTTTAGAAGGTTCAATTCTTTTTATTGTACCACGTACAAGTGAGCCCATAGGTAAAATAACATCTGAATCAGCAGTCTGATCAGTCATCATAACTGCTGTAAATTCATCACCTTGTTTATCAGTCATAGTAGAAATAGGATTCATCAATTGCAAAGAAAATTTTGTACCAGCAGGAATTCTTTTAGTCTTAGCCTTAGCATTAAAAGGAGCAGCAGATACAGTCTGTGCAAATAATAAAAGTGATAACATTATAGTTAAAAATCTCATAATAAAACTCTCCTTATTTTCAATTCATTTTAGACAATTTTTCAAAAAAAAGCAATAGGTAAAATATTAAGAACTTGCTTGAATAATTAAATATTGCTAAAATTAATCTATGTCTAAAATTGATAAAATTGAAGAATTACAAAATATATTAAAAGATGATCAAACAAATTTTCAAGCTAGAAGAGAACTAGCAGTATTGCTGCTGGACTGTGGTTATCCAGAAGAAGCAAAACAACATTTTTTATATTTATCCAAAATTTTTAATGATGACAGCGGAATTTTTTATAATCTTGGAATTACTTATGAGAAATTAAAAGACCTAGATAAAGCTGAAGATGCATATAAAAAAGCTATCGAATATGCACCTGACGAGATTGATGCATATTACAATTTAGGACTTGTATATATTGACAAAAAAATGTACGAAAAAGCTGTTGATTGCTTTGAAAATGTACTTAACAAAGACAATAATGATTCAAACTCCTATTTTTCAATCGGACTTTGCTACTTTAAAGAAGGCAAACTAGATGGTGCAAAATACTACTTTCAAAGAACAATAGATATTAATGATGAAGATATTTATGCACATTTTTACATTGGAAATATTTTAAAAGAACAAGGTCAAAACGAAGAAGCAAAAGAAAAATTCCAAAAAGTTCTAGAGCTTTCTCCTGATTACAGTTGGGCATACTTTAATTTGGCTGCAATTGATTATGAAGAAGGAAATTTTGAATCTGCAGTAGAAAACCTTGAAAAAACTATTGAATTAAATCCAAAAGATATTGATGCATACAAAATTTATGCAAAAATTATGACCAAAAATAAAAATCTTAATGAAGCTGCTTTAATAATGGAAAAATCAATAGAAAATTGTGGAGCTAACGGTGATTCTTACTACATTTTAGCACAAATTCAAAAGCTAAGAAAAGCAAATGATGAGTATGTAAAATGTATGAATTATGCTCTAAAATTTAATACAAGCCTTTCTGTATCCCCAAAACTTGTAAAAAAAGAACTTGATACATTCCTTTCATAAAAGATTTTTATGGTAAAATAAAAGCATAAATAATATATGTGAGGAATTAGCTTTATGAAAATGTCAAAAATGTTTGTACAAACCCTAAGAGAGTTTCCTTCTGATGCAGAAGTAATCTCTCATAAAATGCTTGGCAGAGCTGGGTTTATAAAAAAACTTGCTCCAGGTGTATACACTTATATGCCTCTAATGTGGAGAGTATTGAAGAAGATTGAAAACATCGTAAGAGAAGAAATGGATAATGCAGGTGCTCAAGAACTTTTGATGCCATTTGTTCAGCCAAAAGAATTATGGGAAGAATCAGGCAGATGGGAAGTATACGGACGAGAATTAATGCGTCTTAAAGACCGCCACGACAGAGATATGTGTCTTGGGCCTACTCACGAAGAAATTATCACATCTGTTGCACGTGATGGGTTAAAATCTTACAAACAACTACCTGTAAACTTATATCAAATTCAATCAAAATTCAGAGATGAAATCAGACCAAGATACGGACTTTTAAGAGGCCGCGAATTCATAATGAAAGATGCTTACAGCTTCGATTTAGATGAAGCAGGTCTTGATAAAGAATATGAAAATATGGCACAAGCTTATAAAAAAATATTTGAAAGATGCGGACTTGATACAAAAATGGTTCAATCAGATTCAGGCGCAATAGGTGGAAGCGTATCTCATGAATTTATGGTAATCACAGACACTGACGCTGGAGAAAATGATGTTTTCTACTGTAATGAATGTGATTATTCTGCAAATTCAAATCACGCAATATCTAACTTGCCGGAAGCTGTAGTAGACGGGAAAGATTACTTTAAAGAAACTAAAGTAATTGATACTCCAAATACACATTCTATAGAAGAATTAAGCAAATTCTTAAATATTCCAGATACATTGATTTTAAAATCACTTGTATACATTATCGATAAAAAACCTGTAATAGCATTAATTAGAGCAGATAAAGCAGTTGAAGAAACTAAATTAATGAATGCAGTAGGTGGAATTGATGTAAGAATTGCATCTTCTGCAGAAATTGCTGAACTTATGGCAGAAAAAGGATTTGATGCAGTTCCAGGATTTATCGGTCCAAAAGGAATGGCTGGTATCACAATAATCGCAGATGAAACTGTTCGTGATATGAAAAATTTCGTTGTTGGAATAAACCAAACTGATAAGCATTTAGTTGGTGCAAATCTTTCTGATTTAGAAACAGAATTAAAATACGCAGATATAAGACTTGTACAACGAGGCGAATTATGCCCTCAATGCGGAAAACCTTTATTTGTAACTAAAGGTATTGAAGTTGGTAATATTTTCAAACTAGGTACAAAATATTCAAAACCAATGAATGCTGTATATACAGATATTAACGGAAAAACTCACCCTTATGTTATGGGTTGCTACGGAATAGGAATTTCAAGAACTGCAGCTGCTGCCGTAGAAGCACATTACGATGAACATGGTATTAAATGGCCAATCTCAATTGCACCATACCACGTTGTAATTGTACCTGTAAATATTAAAGATGAATTACAAATGCAAGTTGCAAATAAAATGTATGAAGATTTAAAATCTGCTGGAGTAGAAGTTGTACTTGACGACAGAGACGAACGTGCAGGTGTTAAATTCAAAGACGCAGATTTAATCGGTTTCCCATTCAGAGTAACTGTTGGTAAAACTATTAATGAAGGCTTTGTAGAATACAAAGTAAGAGAAACAGGCGAACAAGAAAAATACACACCTGATGAAGCAACTGAAAAACTTATCAATATTATAAAAGCGGTTAAATAATTAACCGCTTTTATTTTAGCAATTATTTTTATTCAGTTGTTTTACAGGAGATATGAAACCAATAAATTTAAATGAAATAAAATCATTACAAAGAGTAAAACAACATTTTCATGATTGTTATCTTGTAACAAGCATGAACGCACTAAGTAACACAGAAAATGGCTGTAAAATATTACAAAATAATATTTCTCGAGAAGGGAACAACTTTAACATTAAATTTAATAATATCAATGGGAAATCAGAAGACTTTTTTATATCTGAAAAAGACATAAATGACCTAACTCTTTGTGATCGTTTCCTTAATCCAATAATTCTGACAGAACCAGAAAATCCAATACTTAAAGCTCTAGAAGTAGCAATGAATAAATTACTAAAAAAATATCCAGACAAAAAATCATTCGCTAACAGATTATACAAAACAAATGAAGAATTTGAATACAATAATCCATCACGATTTCTAGAAATGTTTACAGGTATTAAACCTATTAACATTAACGAAAACAGTATCAGAATGAGTTTAAAATCGAAATCAGATGAAGCAAAAGCTCTTTTAGAAAAAATAGGGAAAAATAAAAATAACAGCTTTATAGCAGGAACAGGACATCATTTTATAAAAGGATTAACAAACTGGCACTGTTATACATTAGAAAATGTTGACAATGCAAACAAAACAGCTCAAATATTTGATAATAGATATCAAGAAGAAATTACACTATCATTCAATGATTTTATAAAAAAAATCAAATACATAACAGGCTATTTTAATGAAGATTTAAAATAGAATTTACTTTTTATGATGACGAAAAGCAAAGTATTTAAACAATACATAAGTTATAATAGATGCCAAAAGTATTGAAAAGAATTGTCCTACATAAACATTTTTTGAAACATATCTTACTATAAATTCAAGAATTAATGCGTTGCACAAATAACTTACAACCCAAGTTGTACAGCACTTAAAATACTCTTTTATCCAATGCCCCTTAGTACAAAATACAAAAACTTTTTGGTTAACAAAAGAAAATACAGATGAAATAATCCACTGCAACGCTACACAAATCTGGTAATTTTCATGACCTAACAGATATACCGCAATTGCAAATATTATATAAGAAAAAGCAGCATTCCAACCACCAACTAGAAGAAAACGAATTTTATCAGATATTCCACACCATCTAT
>UMLR01085999.1_pt1 | contig 186610 bp, 201 predicted proteins | sample 1966741 | NCBI WGS metagenome assembly UMLR01 (sample SAMEA4836207, study PRJEB28245) | human gut metagenome | biome: gut microbiome; material: fecal sample | place: Denmark | collected 2008 | reverse complement strand
AAAGTGCTATTGCAATAGGTAGTGCAGGAGATACAAATAATACCACAGCATCAGGTTCAAGAGCTGTAGCAATTGGAGATGGCGCAGTAGCTTCAGGCGATCATAGCGTAGCTTTAGGCAGAAAATCAATAGCTCAAGGTACAAAAAATATTGCTATAGGTGATAATGCTTGCTCAAGTGTTACTGGTTCCAATAAAGTTTGTATTGGTGCTAATTCTGGTCCAACAAGCGGGAATTGGAGTACTGATAGTGAAGAAAGAATATTTATTGGTAGTAAGTCAAAGTTTAACAGTCAACCTGCAGTACTTGAAGTTCATAATACAAATGAAAAATTTGTATATTCTGGGTCCTCTGATATTGGTGGGTATGATGTTAATGCGAGTGGTGTTGTTATTAATGGTTCATTAATTGTTAAAGGACCAATTATTGCGAAAGTTAATACAACTCAACATTCTTCAATATGGCGTACCGGAAATCAAAATTTACCTGTTGGGGTATTTAATGCTGATATGGCAGGAGGTCCAACATTAAGAGATATACACTTTAATGAAGCACATCGTAACGGTGCTTATCCAATTGAACTTTACCATCCTTTATGGTCGTCTGATTTACGTTTAAAATATGTAGAAAGTGAAAGTGTTTCAGGTTTAGACAAAATTAAACAATTAAAAGTATATAATTATACCTTTAAGAAAGATAAGAATAAAACACCACATGTCGGTGTAATTGCACAGGATTTACAAAAAGTTTTTCCAGATGCTGTAAGAAAAGGAGCAGACGGATTTTTAACAATTCGAATGGAAGATATGTTTTATGCAATGATTAATGCGATAAAAGAATTAGATTTAAAATATCAAGCTCAAGAAAAACGTATTGATGATTTAGAAAAGCAATTACAAAAACAAGATGCTCGTTTAAAATTATTAGAATCAAAAATTAAATAAAATTTCATACTGAAAAGTAAGTAAGTCATTATTGTAATAATTTACGATAATTAGTAAACGGATAAACCGTTCGACTTACTTGACTTTCATTCCTTCTCCCGCAAATCAGCGGGAGTTTTCCTTTTTTTATAAAATTATTATTCAACTTCTTTTAATACAACAATAGTTTGTTCAATTTCGTTTTTTAAATATTCTAATTGTTGATCAATAACATTATCATTGTATAAATATCCTGCACCTGTGTATGCAAGATAAGGACGATATTTTTCAGCTTCTGCACGTAAGTTTGCAATTGATTGAGTATGAGAGCTTAATTCTAACAATTTTTTAAATGAAATATAACTACTTTCTGGCAAACCTTTATATTTATCACGTAAATACTCAACACTTTTATTAAAAAAGTATGCTTTTGCGTTAAACTTTTGAACATCAGAATTATTTTCTATGCATGAAAGCAAGTTTTCTAATTGTGGTAATAATTCATTAATATCATTTATGTATGCAGATGTTTTTTCATTTTTTAAAATAATGTTTACAAAGGCTGGGTTATCCCTTGGAATAGGTTTAATTTCTTCAGCACTGTTAAAATCTTTTGTTTTTTCAAATATAGGTTTGGTATATTGCGGTTCTGTTGTAGCAAAACCTTTTGTCAAATCAGGTAATTTGCCGACATATCCACTACCGGAATTTTCTATTTCAATATTAGATTGAGTTGAATTACTTTTAGTTTTGTCTTTATCTTTATTCCAAAACCCCCAAGCAAAGCAACTTGATGTGCTTAATATTAAAGCTAAACTTAATATTAATAATTTTCTCATACCATAATTATAATGATTATTGGTAAAAAATCATCATTTGTTTAATTTATTTGATTTGAGTTTCTTCTAATTTATGTTTATATCCGAAAAGATGCCATTTTTTATGTACAGGACAAAGTACGTTATTTTGTTCTCCGTAATACATTTTTTCTCCAAAAGGTCTTAATTTTGGATCTCTTTTATAAAATGCTTTATTTTTAAGACAATATTTAATTTCTTTTTTTTCCATTTTTCTTACGGAATTATATTTCGCTTTTTGTTCTGAATTTAAAATTGATTTGAATTCTTTATCGTATTTTTCACCAATTTCTTTCATGCATTTTTCAATATTTTTAACAACTTTTTCTTGTTTTTTTATTGCCTGTTCACTTGCGTTATGTTTGCACATATTATCTAGAACATATTTTTCCTGTTCGTATTGTCTAAATTGAACACCTAATTCTTCATAACGTTTTTTATCAATAACATCTTTGCATTTTTGTTGATCATTTGAAAGATTTAAAACATTATATAAAGTAGCTCTTTCATTGTACATTGATGTCATTAAATCAATACATTTTGTTTGTTTACTGCACCCGCAATCAGTTTTTTGATTTTCTGCAAAAATTTTATTTTCTTGAGCTAAAACAGAACTATTTAGCATTATGATACACAATATTAAAGTTAATAATTTAATTTTCATAAATCCTCTCTCCTGCAAAAATTATCTCATAAGTTTTTACTTTATTCAATATTTTGTAGTACACTTTTTTTATGGAAGAAATGAACTTAAAAAATTATGCATATATTGGTGATGCTGTTTGGGAAATTTTTATTAGAGAAAAAACAGTAAAATTAACAGAAAATGCAAAAAAATTACATAAAATTACAACAGATAAAGTAAAAGCATCCTTTCAAGCAGAATTGTTACACAATATTGATGATCTTTTAACCGATGAAGAAAAAGAAATTGCAAGACGTGCAAGGAATTTATCAATACCTATTGCGAGAAGACAAATTCAGGCAGAATATAGACAAGCTACTGCTTTTGAAGCTTTAATAGGTTGGTTATATTTTTATAATAAAACTCGCTTGCAATTTGTTTTAGGGGAGTTAGAAAAGTTTTTGATATTTTAATAAATTCAAAAAAACATTTAACCGGAGGATATATTTATAAACTTTATATGTATATTATATAAATATAAAATTTGGAGGTTTTTTTATGAAAAGAGATTATCAAGAATTAATTAACAACTACCAAGGTGGCGATTTAGATTTATCAGGCTGTGAAATTAAAAACTTAGAATTAGGATCAATCAGCGGAAGTCTAAATTTATCAAAATGTGTTATTGGCAAATTGTCAATCGGTTGGGTATCAAATACTTTAAATATGTCAGGTGCAGAAATTAAAAAAATTGAAACACCAATCGATGCAAATTCTGTAAATATGTCAAATGCAAAAATTGGTAAATTACCGGAACACATTTGGACAGATTCATTAAATATGGAAAAAAGTAGTATAGAAAAATTAAATACAGATATTAGAGCAAATGTATTTAATATTAGAGGAACAAAAATTTCTTCATTACCTAAAAATTTAAGAGTACATAAATTAATTACAGATTCAAAATCAGCTAAAAATTTATCATTAATGACATTAAAACAATGTGATGAATTAATTTTAGATGAAAGTATTTATTTTGAACAAAGAGATTTGGTAGAAAACTACAATTTTTCAAACGTAGTTTCATCAAACGAAATTGAAATGGTTTGTTCAATGTAATAGAAAAAAATACATATAAAATAAAGAACATGATTTACAATATTTAGTAAATCATGTTTTTTTATAAAAAAAATAAAAAAAGTGCTTTACAAAAAAAAATTAGCATGTACAATAAATATTGTGACAAATAAATAACGACCTCGTGGGGGTTTAGCTCAGCTGGTAGAGCACCTGCTTTGCACGCAGGGGGTCAGGAGTTCGAATCTCCTAACCTCCACCATTTAAAGATAAGAGCCGTAAGGCTCTTTTTTTAATACATTTTTGTAAAGTGACACCAAGTTTGAGAAAAAGTGACAGGGGAGTTTGAGAAAAATAGAACGAAAAGCTGGAGAGATTTTTTCATTTTATTCTAATTTTACCTATAATTTATTTTTTTTATTGTTATTATTTGTTGAAAAGTTTAAAATTATACTAATTTAAAACCGTTTGATTTTGCCATTTTGTATAAAGCTACATATTCTTGTTCTTCAATAAATATAACTTTACCTTTTACAAAGCCTACAAGACTTCTAATATCTTGTTTTAATGACGCATCTATCCCAGATGGAATTAAAATAGCTAACACAGGCTTGCTTGCATCACGCAAATACTGTGTTATAACCTGAATTATGATTTCTCGACCTGCACCTTTTGAAATTAGTGCAGGTCCATTTTCTTCATATCTTTTCATTATCACTTTTATTATTTTTTGATTCCCATTTATGTCTGCAACAAAAGATGCATCACCATATTCATTTCCTTTATGGGGTTGTGGCTTATAGGAAGGAATTATATATGAAAACATTTTCATCAAACAATACTTTGCATTTTCATTTTTACAATTTTGACAATCAGACTTTTTGGGAGTTTTACATTTTTCTGGAAAATTGATGCATTCTCTTTTCAAAAGATTATATTCATCTATATTTTCATTTTGTAAATTGATGCATAAATCTTTAAATATTGATATATCTGTTAAAGAATATTCTATTTCATTTGTACTCTTGTAGAAAAATAAAATATTATTTTTAATATAAAAATGATGTTGTTTAACATAATACATTAATCCCGATTGAATAATAAATTTTGATAAAATATCTATGAAAAAAGAATTAGGTATTAATGTTATTGAATTATATATATTTAATTCATTGGCTATACCATTATTGTCACATTTTAAAAATACTTTTGGCCCATATTCTTTTTTACAATTTTTACAATAAAATTTTTCATTCCACACTAAATCATTTTCACAATAATAACATTTCGCATAATGTTGAGTATTACATGATGGACAGTCATATAATGGTACTACGTTAAAAAATTTCGATAGTTTAACACTGTCATAATCTACTCCAACAATTGGGATTTCACAATTTTCTTTTTTTAATAGAGCATTATATAATGATGACGATATAGCTTTTATAAAATTGATTTCGTTTTTGGACATATGAAAATCAGATAAGATACTTTTTGCAAAAACATTAAAATACGTTGTTATATCGGAAGTTCTTATATTATTAAGTTCATCTGTAATTTGACCAAATTTATTTTGTCCCCAAGATCTAATTTGATCAGTAGAATATGTTTTCATTATACTAATTTTACACTTGTCTGCATTTACAGAAATCACAGATTTACTTGAAAGATCTTCTGGAATAACTGTTTCATTGTACCTAGCAATTGCTTTTCTAATTCCAGCTTCTTCAAACTTATCAATAATATTATCTTGATTATTATTATAATAGTCTCCTGCAGAAGACGCAAAAGACAATTTGGTTGTCAATCCTGTTGGTTCTGTATATGTTGCAGATTTGGTATTTTCTTTAAGGAAAATTCTATTTAATGTTTCTTTTGTTAATTGAGGTTGTGATAATTGTACATTAAAAAGCTTTTTAAATTGTTGCTGAATAAATTGTGCCACTTTTTCTTCTTTTGCAATAATCACGACATAGTTGTTTTTTGTATTTATCCATAAAAAACCATATTGAGTTTCGTATATATAAGAAGGTTCTTCATTTTCTTTATCATTAAAATATTTATGCAAAACATGATATTTATAACTTATTTCTTTTATCTCACCTGCAATATCTTCCACATCAGAAAAATATATATTCTTAATTTTGGGTAAATTTTCATACTTTATATGTGTAAAATCATATATAGTAATTTCTGAATTCCATTTTTCTAAGCTAAAATCAAAGTTTGATAATGGTTGATCTGAATAAAATAATTGAAATGATAAATTTTTCCCTAACTTATACTGATTGTAAATTTTTTCTATTATCTCTGAAGATAAATTTAAAGTTCTAAATTTACTTATAGTTTCTGCTTTTGAATATTTATCAATTTTTAATTGCTGTTCTTCTTCTTTAATATATTTTTTTAAACATTCTTTCAAGCTTGGTAATGGCACATAATATAATTTTTTATAGATATCGTTCACAAATCCCTCCACAATTCCTAATTTATAGTTATAATTGTATGCTATGTTTATTATCAACAAGTAAAAATTAAGTTTTTTTTAATATTTTAACTTTTTATAGTAAAATAAAATCAGAATGGGAGAAGGTAAAAAAATCAATAGTTTTTGAAGCTTTCGCAGGATATGGTAGTCAACGAACGGCACTTTGTGATATTTGTATTCCATCTGAAATAGTTGGAATTTCTGAAGCGGAATGAGTGGTTATTCGCTTTTATATTGTTATCCATGCTGTTTTTTAAGAATAAAGAAAATTTTGGATAAATTCGTTAATCTTGGTAAAGAAGAAATAATTACTTGTTTTAAAGACTTGATGTTCCACCTGCTCATTGAAGTTAGAATACCTAAAAGATTTAATTGACTAGTTGTTTGTCCTGCAAAAAGCAATACCGTCTGGAAATTTAATATTTGGAATCCAAAGAGGATTATTATTCCATCCTTTTTCCTTTTGCCCCTTTATTCTATATAAAGTTAAAACAGGTTTATCTGTAAATACTTTGCCTAAATCTCTATCATTAGGTGATAATAATGTACCTGTACCTTTTTTGATATCACGATCACGTCTTACGATTAATTTACCATTTCTAGTATTTGCTCCATTTAAAGCTTGTAAACATGATATTAAATTTTTATTATCCCATTCTTTTGGTTGCTCGCTTTCTAAATGTTTCAATAAATCGACTAAAAAATCAATTTTAACATCATAAGAGAGTTCAGTATCCTTATAATTATCAAGCATCTCATCCAGAATATCGGTTTGGTTGTCTTTTGGATAGTTTGGGAAGTAATTCGCTCCCCCTACTATATCAATAAGAGCATCACTTCTCACCACACATTTTCTGGTGGCTCTAGTTCCTTTTGGTACAAGTAGATTTATATTATCTATATTATTATTTGCTACTTGTTCAATAAGAGCCTGGTTTGAAATATTTAAATCTCTAAACAATTTCCACAATAATGGTGGAATGAATATTCTCAGTAAGCCTTTATCTCTGTTATATCCAAACATTCTACAATGCTGCCAATAGGTATCTGCTTGCGGTATTTTGGCAGTTCTTGAATAGTAAACTATTTGTAATCCTTCAAAAGTAACGCCTCGTCCCAGACTATTACCTCCTATAATTATATTTAAGCCCTGATCATAAGTTATATTTTGGTTACTTTTTGAATTCATTGTAAAAATTTTTATTATATTGTCATCATTTTCAGAGGATATTGTCTCATTTAATATTTCATTTCTAATATAATCTTTAATTTCCTCAAAAGATTTGATATCGGGTTTGCTGCTATGTAGATCTAGCCAAGCTTCTTTTAACTGTATATTAATTTGTTCTTCCTCATCAGCAATTAAAAGAGTATTAAAAAACTCACCAATTTTCTGTTCAACAGCTTTGTGGTCTTTTATTCTTATACTTGGATGAATTAAAAAATTACAGACCTTTCCACCTGTTAACATTATATGAGCACCCGCAACCAGAAAACAGAATATAGCTTTTTGCATACCTTCAGATATATATTCTTCTTCATTTTTGATGTCATTAATTTCTTTCTCGTCTGTAAGCCTTATAACAAAAGATTCAGGGTCGCTAAAGAAAAAATTACCACCCATATAGCCCTTACCAGGTTCAAAATAATATGCAAAAGAGGGTTTTAAATCAGAATGTTTCTTAGTCTGTAGAATAATTGATTGTGGAGTTCCTGTGACCTGAAGATAGATACTGCCTGCTGCCAAATTACGAAGCCCAATGAGATGTCTATATATTGCACTTTGTTGGTTTTTATTTACTTTTGTATTCATCGATGATGCATCACCTTCATCATCAATAATAAATATAGATGCACCTTCACAATATTTTGAAGATGATATATTATTTTTCCAGGTTTTTAATACCTGTGTATTTTTCTTTAGGACAATTATTGTTGGCTTTCTTAATTTAGTTTCAAAGAAGCGAGTTTCATCATTTTCGTTACAAACTTCAAAATCTGCTAAATCTCTGATAGCTCTTTTAAAAGTTTGTTCTTGTAAATAGACATTATCTGTTGTAAGCAATACAAAAAGTTTGAATCCTGCATCTGCAGCAGCAGATATTATACCAAACATTTGACCGGTTTTACCGCTTTGTACATTTCCTAATAACAAACCTGTTATATGCTCTCTGAATGAAAAATTTTCGATATGAGCAGGAACTATATTATCGACAGTTGTTTTAATCGATAGTTTTATCTCTTCATTATTAAGCTGATTTAAATAATTATCTAAATATTTCATTCATTACCTCTTGGAGAAAAATCTAAATACCAAATTTTTGGATCGTCTGTCCCCATCATTTTTATATAATTTCGTCCATAATCTTTTAAGACAGATTCTGTTAAAGGTTCTCCAACTTTTAATGAACCATAATTTTCAAGCCTGCCCTTTATCCACTTTCCTAAGATTTTTAAATCGTCGCAGGAACGAAAATTTTTACTAAAGTCTCCGCTTATTTTACAATCAAATTTCCAATTATCATCAGTATAAACTGTAATAATACTTTCAGTATTTGGATACCCGGCTTTAGGATAAGCAGGATTATCTGTAATCTCTTTAGGTACAATTAACTCCACTTCGTACCAATGTCTTGGTTGAACAAATCCTCGTTTATTTTCTCTTCCTTTCCCAAAATATGCGTTTGTATTACTTTTAGGAGCCATTTCATAAGGTTTGATGGGGATTTCAAAAACAATATCTGTTGTTTTTGAGATTATTTGGGATATTTCACTTGCAGAACAATGTTTAACATTTTCATGTCCTTCCAATAATAAGTTATTTTCCACAAATGATTCTGGTTTCCAATCAGAAATAGGAATACAAGTTTTGTCAATTAAACTTAAAATAAAGGAGTTTATTTCAGTTATAATTGCATGATTATCTAGCAATATATCGGTTTCATAATTCGTATGGTTATCTAAAATACTATTTAAGTTAGAAGAGCCGATAATTCCTGCAATAATTTGTTCTTTGTTGTGAAATGTATATAATTTGCCATGAAACTTAAAAGTATTTGTAATATAAACTTTACCTAAATTATTTTGTATCAAAAAATTATTTAAATAATTTGCAGCTTGATATTGAACTTTCGTCATTCCTTCAAAAAAATGCATACCTATTACAAGAATTATATTTTTTTGATTTGCTTCAGCAATACTCTTTAATTCAGTTAAAGCTTCTGTTGAAATATAACCAGTTGCAATACACACTTTATCGGTTGTTTCAAAAAGAGATTTAAAACATTTTGAAAATGTTTTTTTATTTGGGAATCTCATAGGCGGCAGGTTTGAAAATAATAATTCTGTCATAGTACCTGCCTTATACTTGTGCCAATAAATCTTTTCGATTTCTTCTATATTCTAGTCTGTCTTGAACAGACATTGAACTTAATTCATCTTTTAGTTTACCTAAATCAATAGTATTATAATTATCCTTAAATAAGGGCATTAATGCTCTAGCAACCGCCTCAACTCCTTTTGGCGGAACTGCATTGCCAATCTGTCTTCTTACTTCTGCATTAGAACCTTCAAAAACAAAATTATCCGGAAATGATTGTAGGCGGGCTCTTTCTCTGTTTGTTAATGGTCTCGGTTCTGGATAATGATACCCCCAAGTCCCGCCACCACCGGCAGCAATAATTGTTCTTGACGGTTCATCCAATTTAATTCTTCTGTAAACATGGCTAATCATCCCTTTTACATATAAAGGGCTGTCTTTTGGTATTGATGTAAAATTACCGCCTTCTGGAATAAGTTTTAACATTTCAACAGTTTTAGGTGCAATATTCATTTTTTCATTATTATAAGGAACTGTTTCAACACCTTTTAAAGCTTCACCAGCTGTTACGTATGGATATTTTTTACCTGGTCCATACATTGGAGATGGATGAAAAAATTCAAATCCTGTATCTACTCGTACACCTACAATTAAAACACGTTCTCTAAACTGTGGTACTCCATATTCTGCAAAGTTGTATAATTGAATTTTTACTACATACCCAGGTGCAATGCTTTCAAAATCTTTAACAATTTGTTCAATTGCTTGTTTATTATTGGCACTCAATAATCCTTTAACATTTTCAGCAACGAATGCTTTAGGCTTCTTGGCATCTATAAAGCGCAGAAAACTTTTATATAAGTTGCCTCGTTTCCCATGAAGCCCCGGCTGTTTCCAAATAACAGAAAAATCTTGACAAGGAAAACCTCCTAATATCAAATCACAATCAGGAATAGTCTTATCTGTATAAGGATCTATATCCTCAATATTTTCTTGACTTATAATATTCCCAAAGTTTTTTCTAAAGGTCTTAACAGCCCATTCATTTATATCATTTGCCCAGACTGTCTGATATCCTTGCGTTTCAAAACCAAGATCTAACCCCCCGCAGCCAGAAAATAACGAAATAACTTTAGGTTTATTTTCTTTTTTCATACAGAATCTCCATATTATAAATACCATAAATATAAGGAAATATCAAAATTGCTAATATTTGTAAAGATTACTCAACTCATGTGATAGTACGTTTTCACCAAATATTATTTGGCAGTATTAATAAAAGTTTCAATTTTATTTATTGTAGCATCCAAGTTATTTTTAAACTCATGCTCCCATATCCTTAAAATATGCCACTGATTGTCATTATAAAATTTATTTACTTCTATATCTCTTTTAACATTTCTTTCAATTTTTGGATCCCAATATTCTAAATTAGACTTAGGTTTTTTAAAATGCTCTGGGCATTTATGCCAAAAACATGAGTCCAAAAATATTACAATTTTAAATTTTTTAATTGCAATATCCGGCTTGCCTGGCAAATTTTTTACATTTTTTCTAAAGCGAAATCCCTCTTTCCATAAAACTTTACAAATATAGTCTTCCATTTTTGTGTGCGAACTTTTTATGGCTTTCATATTTTTTGTTCGTTGTTCTTTTGTTAAATTATCCGTCATAATTGTATAATGCCATAAAAAGTTAAAAAAGTTAATCAAATATGTTTAAATGCAAGTTAATGCTGTTATATTTTATATGCAAAGGTTAGCTTATAGATTATACTACTATAAATAAATATATGGTAATACCATTTTCAACTCTTGTTTTATATTTTAATTAATATAAAAAAATTAATAAAATTGTACTGATTATTAATTTTTTTAGTATAAACATAATTAAACGCCGTTCAAAAAGTGTTCAAAAGGCTCTGTATTGAATTTATTTTAAAAATACAAGGATTTATTTATAAAATAAAAATAGCCTGCTTAAATTTGATTTAAACGAGGCTATTTGACAGAAGGTTTTATACATCTTGTAGTCTTGATATCCTGCGAACTTCATATTCCGGAATTTGGTATTTTTCTCTTATGTCATCTTCATAATTTATATAAAGGTCATAGAGCTTGTAGTTAAAAAATGATTTGTCGCTGTTTAGGCAAGGTATTCTTTTTATGTCTTTATAACTTATTGCAGGAACATAAGATTTATCTGAGCCTTGCAACATAAATTCCAAAAGGATATATCTGGTTATAACTTCCGCAAATTTTGGAGCTATCTCCATATATTCTTTAGCAACTGTTTTCATTATTGATTTAATGTAATCTTGAAATGCTTCTTGTTTCTTTACTCTGGCATTATATATATTTATTTGCAGGTTTTTCTTTTTGTTATCTACACCTTTAATTAAATCTTGATTAACCTCTATTTCTTCTTCGATTTTCTTTAGTCTTTTATTGATTTTAGAAACATCTTTCCCTTCTGCAAGTAAAGCAGGACGCTCCTCTTTTAGTTTTACGATTTCATCTTGCAGGGTTTTGATTTTATCTTGTGCTTGCTCTTTTCTTTCATCCATTGCTTTGATTTCGCCAAAAAATTTTCTGCATTCTGAAAATACTCTTTCCATTTTTTCCTTTGCATCTGTCATATAAGCTCCTTTCTTTTACTTTAAATTTCTGTAATTAACACCAAGTTCATAAAATATGAAAATTTCAAAATTTCTGTTATATCTTTCTCCGTTTATGAGTCTTGTAATGTATGACTCCGACATTTTTAACCTCTTAGATAAAGCTTTTTGAGTAATTCTTTTATATGCCAAGGCTCTTTTAATATTTTCCATTCTTTTCTTAAGAAACATCAGCAAACTCCTTGATTAAACACTATTCTGTTTAAACTGAATTCGTTTCTCGGAGTAAGTCTTTTGACTTGAAAACTAAAACTGTTATTTGTAAAACCTTTATTATTTGCATAACTTAGCACTTGTTTTAATAAAGCCATTGTATTTTTAAATCTTCTCGGACTTAAATCCTTTTCTTCGCAATATCTAAAAAAGTCTTTTATAACAGAATCATCAATTTCTTCAGGTCTTTTGGTTTTGAAGTACGGTAAAATATGGTTCTTTAATAATGAGCGATAAGTTTGTATGGTACTTGGAGTGCAAAATTTTGCAGCATATTTTTCAAGAAAATTGTTTATGATTTCATAAAAAGAAAATTTTTCGCTTAGTTCATTATGTGGTACAAAAAATCCGTAATTTTTAGGCTTGTCGGACTTTTCTTTTTTCTCTTTTTCTTTCTGTTTTTGTTTAAATTTATCATATTCGCTTCCTTCAATAAAAGGTTTTACACGTGTTGTTTTAGGCGGTTCAAAGTTTTCAAAATCTTTGATAAAAAGATAACCTTGTGTATCTTTTTTAATCACATTTTCTGTAATCAATTGTTCAAGAAGTTGGTTTAATTCTTCTTTTGGCATTTCTGCAAGCATAAAAATTTCATTGTAAGTAAAAGCTTTTAATTTTCTTGCAAGATAAATAAGTTTTTTCATTTGTTCTCCTTTCTATTTCAATAAAAACCGCATATCTTTTAAGGTTATAATTGATAAATCATTTGCTTTGGCATAATTTTCGGCTTTATCTATAATCTTAACTATCTGTCGAAATCTGTTTTCCGTATTTTGTATGTGTTCTATAGCGGAATTATCAAATTTAATTTCTGACAACTCATTGATAAGATTTTTTATATCTTCAATCGAAAATTTTTGAAACTGTAATATTTCAGACAACCTGTCATACAAATGCTTATAGCGTTTTATTTTTTTATCAGCATAACTCATACCGATTAGAATAATAGGTGTATGTGTTCTGTCATGGATATCTCGGAGCATTTCGATTGTTGATTTTTCTTGGGTTAAATAATCAATTTCATCAACAATAATTAATCGTGGTCTTTTAATCAATTCACGTGTTATTTGTTCAAATATATCCGCTGTTCTATAAAAAGGACTATCACCGAGTTCTTTTACTATTTCTTCCAGCAGCCATTTTGTTGACATAGATTGTTTTGCACTCACAAATATCGCATCATCTTGGTGATTTGATACCCACCAAATAGCAGCTCGAGTTTTTCCAAGACCCGGCTCTCCATATATTAATGCCATCCCTGGGACACCTTGTGCTCTGTTTTGCAGGTTATTTATGGTGCTGATAAAATTTTTCACGTTCTTTGTATTAACAAATACAGGCTTCATTCTTCTCCTTTCTATAAATTTGTTTATATTCTTCACTTAATTCGTATTCTTTAAACCAAGCAACATCCTTGTCATTTTCAAATCCGTTTTGCAAATGCCATTCGTAGCGTTGGTACTTAAATTCAAAATTTGGTCTGCCATCTGTTGGTTCAGGATCTATATTTCTTGTTATTTTAGGTTGTTGAACCATTTCAATTTTAGGTATTTCTTGCCAATCCAATGTTTTAATATTTTGTGATTTAAGATAATTTTTCAGTTCTTTTACGGTTTGTTTTTCCAAGCGTTTTTGTTGTCGCAGTTTAAATTTCAATTCTTCCTGATCTTTGATATCTCCTAAATAATTTGCTATAGGGTGAATTGGCATAACTCTTTGAGCTTCGCAAATAAATTCATTTTTAAGCGTATAAATTTTTATTTTTGTTAAGTCTGATAAACTGTATTTAATAATTACTCTGCCTTTTAAACCGTATAAACAATCATTGTAATAATCAGCTTTTAGGAACCTGATTCCGTTTCTTTGTATATTTTTAATTTCGCAACTCAACATTAAGTCATCAAGTTTTTCTAAATCAACACCGCTCCCTTTTCCTTCTTCAAGAACTTCGCCAATGGTTTTGCCTTTTACATTAGGGCATTTAAGGGTGCGGTGAAAACGCATGTATGCTTCTAACATTTGTGACAGTTCTTCAATTGTAGGTATAAATTGAATATGGTGTTCTTTATGGAATTTCTCATTCCTTTTCATATATGCAGGTTGGTCTTTTATTGACGAGCCGACAAAAGAAGGTAATAACCTTTCAAACCCGTCTTGCAGTTCTCTGAAAAATCTTTCAATAACCTTTGCTCTTGCATTATAAGGTTGAGCAAAAACCGGTGTAATATCAAGTTTATTAAATAAGCCGTTAATACCGCTTTCGTGTAAATCTCCGGTGAAAAATTTAGCTCGAAAAGCTTTCCCGTTATCCTGATAACAAATTTTAGGAATTTTCCCTAAATTAATAATAGAATTTCTTAAAGCCGAAGATATGGCTTGAGTGTTTTCTTCAAGCATAATTTCATAGCCAATCAAAGCTGTTGATTTCCAATCGAGATAACCGATTAAAGTCGGTCTGCATGGTCTTCCCGTAAACGGATTTAAACATTGAACAGATAATCTGTGACCGTCTGCTACTAAAACATCTCCGACTTCTAATTTTGAAATATCTCTTATTATGTATGGTTGAACTTTATCTCTTAAAGCTTTTTGTCCTTCTCTTGCAAGTATCCATTTATCATAATTATTGCGTTTAAAATTCTCTGCATATCTTCTGAAACTCCTTTCACTGCTTGGAGATTCCAAACCTTTCTTTTCAAGTATATATTTGGCAAGTTTGGTTGCTTTACCTATATTTGTTTTATTAGGAGTTAATAATAAGGATTTGAAAACTAATTCTTCCTCATGAGTAAGTTGAGGATTAGATTCTTTTTCTCCATAATCATAATTTGGAATAAGTTTTGTATAGTCGTCATTCCCTTTAATAGCTTTATGCCATCTATAAATAGTTCCGATAGAGATTTTTCCTAAGATATTAAACAAATAAGAATATATTTTTCCGTCATTATAAATATCAATAAATTCTTTTCCTGCTTGAGTTTTATTCTTAGAAATTTTCTTATAATCAACCCATAGATTTACTAAATCATATCGAGCTAAGGCAATTTGTCGAGCATGAGGAGGTGTAATAGAGTTTTTTCTTAAAACTGGTTCCCTATTTTTCTCAATTTCACATTTACTTTTCTCAAAATCGATTAAATTTTGAGTCGTTTCATTTAATGCAGGAACAAATATTTCATACATCAAACCCTTCTTACCGTCGACTTGGCGAACAACATATTTATTATTAGCAACTCCTTTTCTGATAGCACGTGGAGTTACCCCTTGTATTCTTGCAAGTTCATTAACTGTCAACCAGTCTTTCATGTTATTCTCCTATTTTGGTATACAAAATTTGCACCATAAATCACACACAACATTAGCTCGAAAGTCCTTAATATTGGAGTTTTAAAGGTGTTTTATTTAATTTTCGTATCATAGATTTTATTAAACAAATGTAAATGCTTAAGTTGATTTTTAATAAAATTTATGATATATTTTACACAAAGTATAAAACATTAAATGAAATTTGTCAATTGATTAGGTTACCAAATGAACGAAAACGAAAAAATTAAACAAATTAGAAAATCTTTAAATCTTACTCAACAGGAAATTGCAGACAGTATAGGAGTAAGTAAACAATATTTTAGCAGAGTAGAAAACGGAATAACCGAACTTAGTAAAGAAAAAGCTACTATGTTATGTAATAATTACGGAATTTCTCTTGATTGGTTACTTTGTGATAAAGGTGGCATGTTTATAAACGATAATACGATTACAAACAACCTATTGAATGACACCGATAATATACAAGGTGTATCAAGTATATTGGGTGCGTTTTCAACTTACTTGGAAACAGTATTTCCAATTATTGAATCAGAACACCCGAAAGCTTTAATAAGAGATAAAATAAGAGCTACTCAAGAACTTTTCTTTAATGATTTATTTAAAAGTGATAAAGTTTTGAAAACTCGTAAAGAACTAAAAAGTATATTGGAAAAAGATTTTGCGGATAAAGAGAAAGTTTTAAATGCTTATTACAAAGCTTATGTAGAAAGATGTGAAAAAAATAATTAATGTCTGTTTGTCTTGACAATTTAGATATTTTTTAAATTTTTTCTCTCTTTTTCTTCTGTTCTTCTCTATATTTTTGTATTTTTATAGGTAAAATCTGCCTCAAATTGCTATTTTGATTTTTTATTTTACTTGATTATTGACTTCAATTCGGTTCTTAAAATCGGAATGAGTTTGAAATTATAAATGAACTTAGTTCCGCCTTAAGTTCCCCCTTGACTTATTGTCTTTTATTAGGACTTTTGAAAAATATCCGAATTTAACCGTTATATTTAGCTTTCGGGCATAGCAAATTCCAAAATCAAAAATTTTTAAGGACAATGATGACCTAATAAAGTCCAATTTGCCCATTTTTTGTCAATTTTAAAAAATAGGCTCTATCTTAAACACGTTTTACCTTTCAGCCCCTGTTCCCTTATTATCATTGTCCTATTAATTTATAATTTTACTGCATTTTGTTAAATTTATTATTAAAGGAGAGGGTAATGATAAGGTTAGTTGATTTTTTAAAACTACCATCAGATAAAGCAAAAATTAAATTTAATATGAATCCTTCAGATCCAACCAAAAGAGCGTGGGATTTATTATTAGATGATTCGATTGAATGGGATAATATGAATGCTTATAAAACAAAGCATGCTAGTAATAATTTGAGTGATGCTGAATATTTAATTTCGTTTGCACAGTATTATCCATATGGTCCAAATTATTATATATTTGGAGGGATATATAAGATAACTAAAATAGTTCCTGAAGTTTTTGATAATATTGGGTATAAACTTGAATTAACAAATTTTTATAGTGAATATCGAAAAAGATTAATTATTAAATTAGAAAATCCAATAGGGCGTGATATTTATACTCGTTGGTATTCAAATGTTCAAGAACAATTACAACCTGAAATATATGAACTAGCTCCATCAACAAAACTTGGAGACTTTCCTGGGTATAATAATATTTTACTTACTCATAAAGATTTACAACATATTGTCGAAAATGATGCTCCAGAATGGCGACAAGCATTATCTAAAGTAAAAGGTGTTTATGTCATAACAGATACATCTAATGGGAAGTTATATATAGGTTCTGCCAGTGGTAATAATGAAGGTATATGGCAACGTTGGGCCTCTTATGCAAATTTGAATAATCTAACTGGTGGTAATAAGTTTTTTGAAGACCTGAAAAGCGAAGCAATTGATAATATTGTAGATAATTTTACATATTCAATATTAGAAATTTTTGATATGAAAACTGATTCCAATTATATTTTAGAAAGAGAAACTTTTTGGAAAAAAGTTTTAAAAACTAAAGAGTATGGAATGAATTATAATTAAACTTAAAACAATTTTTGTTGTTCACATTTAATAATTAATGATTTTTGATTGCTTAATTGTATTTCATCTGTATCTTGTAAATTACCTAGGATTAAATCAAAATTAGGATTATGTTTTTGGTAATTAATTTTTGCAATTTCAGGGTTTTGATTTGCATAACAATATTTACAACCGTTTGGGCAAGTATCATAATCTCCGATATTACGACTTTCGATACATTGACAATTTTTGCGATTGCCTGAATGTTTTATTGATTTGAATTTTATACTATTTGCTTGTCCTAATATTTCAGAAGTTAAGCAACCTGAATGTAAAATCCCGAAATCTTCGTAATTTGTTTCAGTTGCACAGGTTTGTATTATCATGTTATATTTTTTTGCAATCAATCCTATGTTTTTTGCAATTTCGATTTTATCTTCATTTGTCAGTAATATAATTTCAGGCATATTTGTTTTTAATTTTTTATACATCTCTACAAAACTAAAAATACATCTATCAATATGTGGAGATAATTTTTGAGCCATATAGTCAAAAGTTTTATAATGTAGTTCTTTTGAATATTTTTTTGTCAAAAGAATAGGATCATAACGCCATGCAATTCTTTGTTTTCCTACAATATTCGATAATTTTATTAGTGTTTCAATACTTTTATCTATAGTAGGGACATTAGGTTCAATATCTTTGTCATATGCTGTGATTGTGTAATGAAAGTATGTATTGAATTTATCTGTAATACTTTTTATGTAAGGTAAAATTGGTTCATAATTTTTTGAACAGAAAATAATACAGTCTAAAGTTTGAGGATCCAATTCATATTTTGTGACTTTATTTGGAAACATTGGATTTCTGGAGTAAACAAAACCTTGTTCAAACCTTTTTAAAAGCCATTCTGTATAATATTGAACAGTATCTGTTCTTGAGCCTGTATTTAAAATCATAAAAGTATTTTACAATAAAAAGAGAGTCCGAAAGTTTGATATTTTGTCTTATAATAAAGTTAATGAAAAAGATTTTTTTAATAGTAACTTTATTAATAAATATTATAACTTTGCCAGTATTTGCATCTGATAAGAATATATTAATTAAAAGTTTAACTAATCACACTAAGTATTCATATTGTCAAAACTATTTTGTTATACCCGATTTCAAAACAGAAAATCTTAGTTTATTTTATATTGACGGCTACAAATACAAAAGACCATCTGCAAAATCTAGAACAAAAGCTGCTAAAGCTTTAATTACTGAAATTCAAAATGCAAAAGAGAGTATTTACTTTGCAATATATGGAATAGCTGAGCAACCTGATATTGAAAAAACTCTGATTAACGCTAAAAGAAGAGGGGTTGAAGTCAAAGGTGTTGTTGATATGACCCAAGACAATAAAAATATTTATTCAGGTACTGAAAAATTTATAGAAAGTCTTGGAAATATTCACAATGACTATGAAATTGCAGATAAAAACGTGAAAGATGACTTTGATAAAGAGTTTGATATCACTGCAGCTATAATGCATAATAAATTTTTCGTCTTTGACCAGAAAAAAGTTTTTACGGGTTCTGCTAATATAAGTAACTCAGGCCTTGGCGGGTATAATACAAACGTTAATGTTTTGATAAATTCTCCAGAAATTGCAAACCTTTATACAAAAGAATTTGAGCAGATGTATGACTTAAAATTTCATACAATAAAAGAGGAATTAAACAATAATAAAAATATTCAAATTGATAATGATACAAAAATTTCAGTGTTTTTTGCTCCAAAAAATAAGGTATTTGCTAATGAACTGCATCATTTGCTAAAGTCAGCACAAAAAACAATTTATGTTGAGATGTTCTATTTAACAAATAAATATCTCGTGAATGATTTAATCTTAGCAAAACAAAGGGGGGTAGATGTAAAAGTTATACTCGATGCTTCAAGTGCAAATAATGAATTTTCTGCTCATAACAAATTACGTTCAGCTGAAATTCCTGTAAAAATTGAAAATTGGGGTGGGAAAATGCATACTAAAGCTGCAATTATTGATAATGAATATTACGTAATTGGTTCAATGAATTGGACTGGTAAAGCTGAGTTACATAATGATGAAAATCTTTTAATTATCCAAAATTCTGCACTCGCAAAAAATGCTACGAAACATTTTAATCATCTATGGAATATAATTCCTGATAAGTATTTGATAGAAACCCCAAAAGCTGAGGGGATTGATTCAAAGTATTCGTGTTTTGATGGAATGGATAATGATCACGATGGTAAGGTTGATTGTTACGATGAAGATTGCTTAGACTGCTGTAGAACTAAAAGAATTAAATAGTGTAGTCGGAAGAATTTCATTTTCTGATTTGTGCATTTTTAAATATTTTTCTTTTATTTTTTTTATATTTTCCGGTTTTATCATATCTTTAAGAGAATATTCCATATTAAATCCCATTCGACCATTTTTAATTTCAGCACAGTCATTATATTCATATTTCATAGCTTTTTGATATAAGTCAGGATGATTTTCATACAACTTCAGCCAATCCATACAAGATTGATAAAAGCAAAAGTAGCACCCTGAGCGTTTTCTCCATTTGTAATAGTCAGACATTCCTATTCCTACGTTTTTAAGAATATTTTCTACATCATTTTTATAAATATTATTTTCTACAAAAGGGAAAACTTCTGTCAAAAGAGGATTATTCCCAGCTGCTTTAGTTCTAAAAGTCTCATCACTCCTAATTCCTATATATAGTTTAATTTTTGAATAGCCATATTTTGACTTTAGATTTTTTACATATCTCTCTAGCGAATTGGTTTTTAGCAGTCCTGTGCACCACCTGTGTTTGTGTGAAGGGAGGAAATTAGTAGTTGCAAGAATATCTTCAAAACTTCTTTTAGGTTTTAATCTGGTAATTTCCTTGTTTAAAAATAACTCTATTTTATTTAAGTAAGCATAAGTTTCAGGAATTTCATGTTCTGTATCACAAAAAACGAGTTCCAGTTTTTCAAAAATCTCAGGCATGTTATCCCGCATGAAAAACGCTAAAGCGGTGGAATCTTTTCCACCGCTTAAACTTAAAATATGGTATTCTTTTTTATTGTCCATTTCAAATTCCTTATTAATTATTGAGCGTTTACAATTTTTCTTACAATAACATTTTGTTCAGGTTTTGTAAGTTCTAAAAGTTGTTTTAAAACTTTTTCAAAACTTTTACTGATTCCGATTTCTGATGTACCGACTGTTGCTTCAATTGTATAAAATTTTAGTGCTAAATCTTTTACTTTGATTTTAAAATCTGCAACATCTTCATCAGACCAATCTTTTGGAACTCGGGATTTGTTGATAAATGTTGCAATACGATTAATCCACAAAATATCATCAGCGTCTTTTTCAACAACGTTATTGAATAGAATTTTTAATTCTTTTTCTCCAATAAATTCTTCTACTTTCTCAAATCTTTGAGCTAATTCTTTGCGAGATTTTGCGTGAAAATTTTCAAAGAAGAAAGTGTTAATTTCTGATACCATATTATGTGTTGCATTTTTCAACTCATTAATTGATGCTTGGTAATTTTGTAAGAATTCATCATCACACTCAGGCAAAAGTTTCCCTGAAAGAACTTTTGGAATATCTCTATAAAACAGACTTATAGGATCTTTTGCATTCATTATAACATTTCTGAAACGGATTGTTTTTTTAGATAATCTTTCTGTATGCAGAGTATATTTTTCTAAATCCCTTATGAAATATATTAACGTTTTTGTGATGTCGAGGATATTTTTTGTTTTAGTGTCAGAGAGAATTAGCGAAATTTTTTCTAAAATCGGTAAATCTTCCATAATTGTTTTTTGAATTTCAAAATTTTGAGGACAGAAAATCATTCTATCAAACATCAATTGATTTAGCTTTAATTGGAATTGCAATTTTTCATAGATTGCAAGAATATCTTTATTTTTGGCTAAGACATCGAGTAATAAAATTCCGACAATTGATTTTGTAAGTCCATATGATGTAAATTTTTCAAATAAATCAGTAAGTTTAATTTTTTTACCTTGCAAAATATATTCTGAAATTTCATTTTTAATATCTTTGCAGGTAGAATTTTCGCTCAATAATTCATTTTTCAAATAACTTTCAATTGAATGCTCTTTTAATTCTTCATTTTCTAACAGGTGACGTGCAAGACATCTCATTGCTTTTGTTAAGACCGGAGGCATTTTTTCAAGTTTTAAATATTCAAGATTAATCTCCGGACGTTTGGGAAATTCGTCACAACACCAAGATTTGACAGGGTTGTCTTCTAGATATTTTTTCCCTTTTTCAGTCAAGAAAAATTCTCGTTTTTCTTCTTTCATCAGCTCATTTGTTGTCGCGAATTTTTTCAAATCCTTAACTTGGGTATTTGTAAGCCCGATTACATAGTTCAAATCAGGATTTTTAAAAATTTCTGAATCTTTTTCTACACAAGAGAGAAGTTTGTTTAAATGTTCCATAAAAATTCCTTTCTACTGCTTTCCAACAAAAAACAGACTCTTTTTTATTGAGTCTGATAAAAAGCAATTATTTTGCTACTACAATTTTAGATACAGTTATGCTATTACTTCGCTTTAAAGAGAATTTAAGCAAATTCTCAGCTACTCCTTGCAAACACTCAAATCATCTAAGGATTTGGCTTGGCAAGAGGTGTGTCACCACTTACATTATTCCTTATAATTTGTAAGAATACTCTAAACTTAATCTTTTTTTAAGGATTTTTGTAAAATCAATATTTGTTTTATAATAGCCGTAATGAAAAAGATTTTTGTATCCTTAATATCAATTTTTATGATTATTGGTTTGCCTGTTTTTGCATTTGTCAAAGAAAATCCAAATATTCAGATTTATTTTGTAAATCCAATTAATAAATCTAAACCTGCAAAAAGTGGAGATGGTGAAGCAATTAATGCCTTATTGAAATTGATAAATGATGCACAGGAAAATATTGATTTTGCTATTTATGGAATTAGTAATGAAGGAGGAATTTTTCAAGCATTAATTAGTGCACAAAACAGGGGAGTAAAAGTTAGGGGCATTGTTGATATGGATAATGAAAAGAAAAATCCATACAAAGATACTTATGATTTACTGAAACAATTGACAAATATCAAAACTGATTATAAGCAATTAAAGGATTTTAAATCTTCTAAATCTGATTATGTTCAACATGTAACTTATAACATCGGTGGAAAGATTGTAGAGGCTTCATTTGTAAATGAAGGTATTAAAGATTACAACGATAAAATAATGCATAACAAATATTTTATTATTGATAAAAAAATTGTATGGACTGGTTCTATGAATATCAGTAATACTTGTGCAAGTTATAATTCAAATTCCAGTGTTGCTATTAATTCAAAGGAACTTGCTGAAATTTATACAGAAGATTTTGAACAAATGTTTATAAAAAATAAACATCATAATGAAAAACAAAATAATGTCAGTACAAAATATATAAATATAGATGACAATACAAAAGTTGTTGCATTGCTTTTACCAGAAGATAAAGAAACTTATAATATCGTGAGCGGTTATATTAATAGAGCTCAAAAATATATCTATGTTCCAATGTTCTTTTTTACACACACAAAATATTCTCAAGATTTAATTAATGCACATAACAGAGGTGTAAAAGTAAAAGTTATATTAGATGCTACTTCTGCAAGAACTGGTTATTCTAAACATGAAATTATGAGAATGGCAGGTATTCCTGTAAAAATTGAAAACTGGGGCGGCAAAATGCATGAAAAATCTCTAATCATTGATGATAAATATTTATTGATTGGTTCAATGAATTTTACAAGTGGTGCTCATTACCAAAATGATGAAAATAGTCTATTAATTGAAAATAAAGAAATAGCAATAAAATCAAGAAAAAGATTTGAAAAATTATGGAAATCAATACCTGATAAATGGTTGTATTCTATTCCAAAACCTGAAGGAGAAGATTCTAAATATTCTTGTTTTGATAATATTGACAATGATCATGATGGTCTGATTGATGCAGATGATCCCGATTGTGCATGTTTTTATAGGGGAAAACAAAATAAATATATTTATAATCAAAAAGGACCTATAATTGATTAATTAATGAAAGACTTTTATAACTTTTAGCTTCTTTTTTAATTTTTGCATAATTTTCTTTTATTTTTTTTATATTTTCAGGCAATATCATATCTTTTAGACACATATTAACATTCCACCCATATATTTTAGCTTGTTTATCGTTGAATTTTTCATATTCCATTGCTTTAAAAAATAAATCAGGATGATGTTCATATAAATTTAACCAATCATTTTGGGATTGATAAAAACAAAAGTAACAGCCTGAACGCTTACGCCACCTGTAATAATCTGGTAAATTTATACCTACGTCATATAAAATTTTAAAGATGTCATCTCGACTAATACAAAATTCTTGAAACGGATATTTTACAATAATTCTTTTATTGCTATTACTTATTCCTCGCCCCAATTCATCTGATCTTATGCCAACATAAGTATAGATAATTGCATTTTTATTTTTTTCTAAATATTTTGATTTAATATATTTTTCATAAACCCGAATTTTTAAATCTCCTGTGCACCAACGATTTACAATAGAAGGTAAGAATTTTCTAATATCATATAAATGGTCAAAAGATTTTTCAGGTTTGAGGATTGTGATTTTTTTATTTAAAAATATTTCAATTTTATTCAGATAATCGTAAGTTTCAGGAATTTCCTGCTCGGTATCGCAAAAAACAAGTTCCAGTTTTTCAAAGATTTCAGGCATGTTATCACGCATGAAAAACGCGAGAGCCGTCGAATCTTTCCCGCCTGAAAGTGACAAAATATGGTATTCTTTTTCCATTTCCCCTCCTTATCCACATAACACAAAAGCACAGCAAAGCATCTGCTTCACTGTGCTTACAAATCTTTCAGCTACTCCTTGCAAACACTCAAATCATCTAAGAATTTGGCTTAGCAAGAGGTGTATCACCACTTACATTATTTATGATAATTTTAGAATTTTCGACTTTTTTAATCTTTTTTTAAGGATTTCAAATTTTTTTGTAGAAAACTGTTTAGTAATATTTGCGATGTGAAATTTTAAATTTTTACTTATATTCAAAAAATGGTTAGAATCACAAAAAATAATTTATTAAAATATGTGCCTTTAGATTTTTCTGTAGAAAGTTTTGTAAATCCTTTCAGAATTTATGAATTTAATAATAAAGAAATAAAAAAAGGTTATGTTGTATATTTAATGGAACGAGAAATTAGGATAAAAGACAATTTTGCACTGCAATTTGCTATTCAAAAATCAAACGAATTAAATCAACCGCTTAAAATTATCTGTGAAAGACCGCTTTATGAATACAAGCCAAAGCAAGGTTTTATTGACAATCAAATTAATGAGGTCAAAAAAATTTTTTTAAAATTCGATTTTGATTTTGAGATTTGTGATGAAAAAGATATTCCCAGATATCTTTCAAAGCTTGATATAAGTTTGTTAATTTTTGATTTTAACCCGTTATTAAATCGAGATTATTTAGCAAATAAGGATTATAAAATTTATGAAATTGACGGGCATAATATTGTTCCTGCAAGGTTTTTATCAGACAAGCAGGAATATAATGCAATGACGATGCGAAGAAAAATTTATTACAAGATTTTTCCGTTTTTGACAGAGTATGACAATTTTGCAAATATCAAAACCGAAGCTGATTTGCTGTTAGACGATTTTATTCAAAACAAACTTCCTCAATATGCTGAATTTAAAAATAATCCGTTAAAAAATGTTTTGTCAGGTCTTTCTAAGTATATGAATTTAGGTTTTATTTCATCGCAACGAGCTGGACTTGAGGTTATAAAATCTAATGCAGAGGATATTAATAAAGAAGTTTTTTTAGAAGAATTAATTATTCAAAAGGAATTATCAGACAATTTTTGTCTTTATTGTAGAAATTACAAAATGCTTGATTGTATACCATTATGGGCTAAAAATTCATTGATGGAGCATGAAAATGATTTGAGGGTTTATAATTACAAATTGACCGATTTTGAAAATGCAAAAACTCATGACAGACTTTGGAATGCTGCACAAATTCAATTAATAAATGATGGCGGTATTCATGGTTATTTGAGAATGTATTGGGCAAAAAAGATTTTAGAGTGGTCGCAAAGTCCTCAGACAGCTCTTGATATTGCGATTTACCTTAATGATAAATATTCTTATGATTCTCCATCTCCAAGCGGTTATGCAGGGATTTTGTGGGCAATTGGAGCTTTGCATGACAGAGCATTCAGGAATTTCCCTGTTACAGGTAAAATCCGCAGAATGACTTATGATTCTTTAAAACATAAGTTTAATATTGAAGATTACATTTCTCAAAATGCGGAAATAAAAAATATTTCTTGATACAAATTTTACTAAGAATTCTTAATAATTAATGAAAAATTGTCAATAATTTTTATTAGAGGTTTTTACAGGGGTATGGAAAATAGTTCAGTCTCATTTACCTCAAATATTTGTTTTGTTGATAGAATTGCGTATAACAAAATCAAAAAACGAAATTCTATCGGTTTTTGGCATACTGTGCCAAATATTTTGAAAGCTGATGAATTTTATTCTGAAGGGATAAAAACTTGTACTGGCGGTGGGCTTGTTATTCCTTTTAAAGAAGCTGAAGGGTTCCATTTTTGGGACGATATGACAAATAAGAAAAAGTTTCCTGATATAGTTAATTCGCTATTCCGTTTTGTAAAAAATCCGCAAAGAGCATTACTTGTAGGTAGTAAAAATTTAGATGATTCTCCATATTCAATTGAACAGTTTGAGCGATTCAAAAAAGTATTTACGGAGCGAATAAAAAACGTATCTTTATTTGAAAGACATAGATATGAAAATGCCCAAACTCATTATATATATTCACTTGATAATGATACGTGGACTTTATTTTCGGAATATAAAAAAGGGAACAATATACGCTATAATCAGGTAAAAAGTTTAAAAGCATTAAAAGAATGTTTTGAAAATATATCTATCGCAGACGGTGACCGTTTATTTATTAATAATAAAGAAATTACGAAAGCTGATGCACCTGAATTGTTTCAATAAAATTTTTATTCATCTATTTAAAAAATAAAATGCTTGACTGATAGTTGCTATCAAGTTTTATAATTTTTTATATGGAGGAAATTATGAAAAATATTGCCGAAAATAATAGATTAATATTTGTGCTTGATAATGGATTTGAGATTGATGAATTTAATAATGAGGAAATTGAATTAATAGAAAAATTTCCTTTATTTTTAGATGGTGAAAATAATGCAGTAAAAATTAAGGTGAGCAAAAGAGAAGATATTGCAAAATTTTTAAGTAAATCTGGTTTGGCAATATATGTATATGGATATAATAATTCTGTAAATATCGGAAAAATTCTATGTCCCGCAAATCCGTCTATCGGTCTTACAGGGCTTACAATAAATATCGGAAATCCTCCAGAAGATACAATAGAGCCTGGGGTAAACAGATATGCAAGTAATTGTAAAATTGATATAGGCGATAATGTAATTATTTGCGGTGCAAGATTATTTTTGCAGGATGACAATTCATCAATTTCAATAGGAAATGATTGCATGATTTCTTGGGGTATTGATATTTGGTGTACAGATGTTCATACTATTACCGATTTAGAGGGAAATCCTATGAATTTTGGAAAAAGCATAGAAATTGGCAATCATGTATGGGTAGGTAAAGATGTTAAAATAGGTAAAAATACAAAGATTTCAAATGACAGTATAATTGGTTGGGCGAGTGTTGTAACCAAAAAATTTGAAGAATCAAATGTAATTTTAGCCGGTAATCCTGCCAAAATTGTAAAAAGAAATATAAATTGGGATTTTCACGATTTACAAAATTACCAATTGAACAGAATAAAAAAATCATAATAAATTTAAGAATTTTAAATCAAAGATTTTAATTTTTTATTGCTTAATTCATTTGGGTTAAACAATTTTATCACCCCATATTCCCCGTCATAGCCTGCTTGTTTTATAACTTGGCCTTTTCTCAGCCGTGCAATGGCTTCTGCTAATATTTCGGAAGTTTTTGAAATTTCTTCTGTCGGAATATCCTGGAGTATAGATAGTTCTGTTCCAAATTTATTTATTAATTTTTCGTATTCATTACAAACTGATTTACTGCTTGCACTTACTTGCATAATTTCAGAGATTATTTCTTGCAGAGGGATTAAGCTGTAAACTTTTCCTGCGGTTTTTGGCAGAGTGTTTAAATCTTTTTTATCTGCTAATTCATTCACTCTGTAGGAAACTCCAATTGTCATAGGTTTTCCGCATACAGGGCAAATCCCGTTATGTTTTTGTGTTTCTTCTGCACTCATGCAAATATTACATTTTCTATGGCCGTCTTCATGGTATTTCCCTTCTTCGGGGAAAAATTCAACAGTTCCCACATATCCTTCACCTGTTTTTAAGGCATTCATTATTGAATAATAGTTAGGGTCAATGTCGAAAACAGTAGCTTCTCTTGCAAGTTTTGAAGCTGAATGTGCATCAGAATTTGAAACAAGTCTGTATTTATCAAGTTTTGATACTTTCCAATTCATTTCAGGATCAGATGAAAGCCCTGTTTCTAATGCAAAAATATGTTCAGATAAATCTCCATAGCAATCTTCTATTGAGTCAAAGCCTGATTTTGAGCCTAATACAGAAAACCATGGTGTCCAAATATGGGCAGGGATTATGTATGAATTTTCTCCTGATTCAAGAACTATTTCTAAAAGATTTCGAGAATCAAGCCCTAAAATTGGTCTGCCATCTGATTTTATATTACCGATTGCATCTAACTTATTTCTAAAAATTTCTGCTGTTTTCAAATTTGGCACAAATACAACATGGTGAACTTTTCTTGTTTTATCCCATTTTTTATATATTGTGGAAATTTCAACAGTTAAAATAAATTTTACTGAAGCATTTATTTCTTTTTCAATTTCGGGTTTAAGTCTGAATGTTCCATCATTTGAAGGGATTAATTTTTGTTTAATTTCTTCAAACCAAGCAGGATGTGTAAAATCTCCTGTGCCAATAAGGCTTAATCCTTTTTTCTTTGCCCATATCGCTAATTCTTCCAATGTTAAATTTTTACTTGTAGCACGGGAATATTTTGAATGGATATGCAAATCAGTATAAAAATTCATTAAAATCCCCTTTTGTTCTTTTTATCAACTTGGTTAAGTTTAGCAAAAATTTTTTAATTAATCAAATTTATAGATTAAGAACAGGAACGGGTTCTTCTAACTTAATTTCAAATACAGTATTTTCAGGGATTGAAAGATTTTCTCCTTGTACAAACAAGCACACTATAGGGCTTAAAAGTAAATCTGCGAATTGTAATAATGCCCCGCCAAGATAATAAAAAGGTCTTACAACAGGGGTTGTTATTTCACAATTATTGTAATCGCAAGGGTCTTTGTATATTTTGTTTATAGTGATAGTTCCATTATTTGCAACATCTCCAAGATTTGAAAGATATGCAGAAGTTGCTAATAATCCTCCTAAAGTCCTTTTATCCCCCATTCTTGAAATATAAGCTTTTGCAGGATATATAACATTATCAACTTTTATTTTGTCTATCATTAATTTTATAGAGCTACTTTTACCTGCAGGTCTTGGAGGATTATTTTCGATTACTGTTCCCGAAAAATTTATTTTGGAAGGTTCTTTTTCCGCAAAAATAACTTCATCTGCAATAGCTGTAAAATTAATATTTGTACCGATTGGGGTAGAAGAATCAAGTGGGGTATCTGATTTTACTTTGAATGTTCTATCTTTTTCGATGTTTACAGCTTGTAATTCTTTATTTTTATAATAATTTGAACATTGATGTTCACCTGTTAAATTTATATTGCAGTAACTAATTGTTTCAGCCGGTTGTTCAGCCGAAACAATATCGTTGCCCATTGCAGAATTTGAGAACAACACAAGAGCAACAAGTAACCATAATCGCTTCATAATAGATTCCTTGTTAAAATATGTATATCTATAGTATATAAAATGGAATTATATTGTAACTTAATGGTAAATAATTGTCAATATAAATTTTGTAATACATTGGTCTAATTTAAAATTTGAATTTAGTGGAAAAATTCAATTGAGACCTTGTAGGAGCGCTGTTTTCAGAATAAATTTGACTTGCGCCGACATTAAAGTTCATCCTGTCATCTTTAAATGGTTTTAAGCTGAATACAAATTCATTTTTATGATTTTTATCAAGAAAATTTGTTGAATAAATGCTCTGTAATGATACATGATTATTTAATTTATATTCAGGTGAAAAGGCTAGAGTTCCTTTACTTTGTTGAGCAAAAGATGTTAGTGCATTATTTGAGTATGATGTGTTGAAAGAAAATTTATTTTTTTGATACTTTGTGAATAAAGTATTTGTTTGTGAATAGGTATTAGGGGCAAAAGAGCTGTTATATTTTGTTCCTAATGTAAAATTTCCATGTTTTTTCTCTTTTGTGAAAGATGTGGATTTTGTTGAATATGGATTTTGGTCTGTGTATTGATAAACATTTTGTGGGGAAATTCTAAAATCTTTTTTCTGTTGTAAATCAATATTATTTAATTTTGTTGTATCTTTTCGTTTTGTATTAATAGAAAAAGTTTGATCGTCTTTCAAATAGATTGTATCATCATCAATATCATTTTCGTCTGCAATAGCTGTATTAAAAAAGAAAGATGCAATCAAAAATAGGTATACTAATAGCTTTTTCATTTCCATAATCAAATTATACCCTAAAATTATTTCACATGGAGTGCGATAATCATTCCAAGTATGATAGTTAATGATATTATGCAGGAAATTCCGACAAATATCCAGTATAGAGAAATTCTCTTTTTAGGAGTTTTGCAGACCATTACAGAGGATTGTTTTTGGAATTTTTTCTTATTGGTTGTATTCTTTTTAGCTTTAGATTTAGTTGTAGTTTTTTTAGTTGTTTGTTTTTTTGCTTCAATATATTTTTCTGCCAAACTTTTTTCTTTCTTTTTGCCTGTGATTAACAATTCTGTATCGTATCTGAGTTTTAAAATATTAGAACTTGCACTGCGATTATATACAGAATAATTTATAGCGACTTCAAACGCTCTTTGAAGGCATTCCAAAGCTTCCATCCCGTCTTTTTTTACACTTGATGAGTGGACAGCGTTATTACCATGTTTTTTTAGAAAATACAAATCGTCAATAAATTCTTTTTCTACATCTTCACCTGTTGAACAGTCTTTTAAAGTTGCAAGCATATCATCAAAAGTTTTTTCTGTAGTTCTATTTGCTCCTAAAACCTTTTTACAGACATTTTCTCCAAATCTTCTAGTCTGTCCCATGCATTGTTCAAAATATTCATCTCGATACAATTTTTCAGCTTCTGAGATTATTTCAAACAGGTTTGTATCAACTTTTTTTAAAAAATCAAAATTTGTCGCCATATAAAAAATAATACCACATCAATTAAAAAAGCGGGAACATTTTCATGTTCTCGCTTTTTTATAAAATTAAGTTGTTACTCTTGCTAAGAGATTCTTCCAGGAACTACAACTCCGCCTTTCAAATTCTTTTTGTAGAATTCTACGTGTGGTTGCAATACGCTGTCAAGAACTTCTGGGAATGATTTATTTTCCATGATTTTTTCAACGATTTCTTGGTAGACTGTTGCAAAAGCTCTTAATTGAGTTAATGTACCTGCAGCTTCAGGAGTTAAGCCCATTTTAAGAGTTTTAGCTGTTTCTAAGAAGAACGCACCTGTTGATGTATAAGATTTTGTTAATGCATCAATATAGCTTTCAGCATTTTCTCTGCATACTCCGTTATCTTGCGGAACAGTTAGAGCAAATGCAAATTTGTTAGCAGGATTGAAGTGTGCTTCTGCTGAGTGGTGCATTGCATCTGGAACTTTTGCTACTTGTTTTAGAGTATCTTTTACAGATTCATTTTGCATTTGAGCATGCCAGTATACTGTATTTTCAAAGATTGAACCCATGTATTGATGAACAGTTGTGAAAATCCCGTTCATTTTAGCGTGTGCCCAGAAGATACCTTCTTTTAATGCATCGTTGATATTTAAGTCAGCTGTTAAAGATTCTGTAGAAACTTCTTGAGCTGCGTTTAACATTTTTACCATATCTTCTTTTTTCATTCCTGCATATGCAAGAGTGAATAGTGCGTGATCATCAAAAGCTGAGAATCTTCCGCCTACGTCGTCGTGAATAAATAAGTCGCCTAACCAGCCTTTTTCGTTAGAAGTTCTTCTTAATTCACTTTTTTCAGCATTACCGTCAGTTACAGCGATAAAGTGTTTGTGAGCTAATTTTTCAGCTTCTTCTTGAGATTTTCCTTGAGCTTTGTAAGCATCAATTAACATATCAAGAACTCTTAAGAAACCGTCTTTTGTTTCGAAAGTAGAACCTGATTTTGAAGCGATCATGAAGTTAGATGTTGTAACATCGTTTCCTAATCTGTATAAAAATCTTTCTAAACTTGCAGAATCAACGTCTGAATAGAATTCTACAACATCATGGCAAACATTTAAACCATTGATTGATAACATATGTTCTACAGTATGTTTAGAACCGCCAATACCCATTACGCTAAGTTTTTTAGCACCTGTTTGTGCTTTTAATTTGTCTGCTAATGAATAAATTTCATCTACTCTTTTAGCTTGTTCTTGTGGTAAGTTTACCCAATTTAAAAATTGACCTTTTTGGTTTGCACGAGATGAAAATTCTTTTACAAATTCTGAAACTTTTGCAGAATAAGCACCGAAATCAACCCCTGTAAATTTTACTGTTACGTTTGAATTTTTAGTTAACATAATAACCTCTTTCTTAAGTAATAAATTTTACATACAATATTATACTAGAAAAGTACAGATTAAAACAGTTTTATGATTTTTTTGCAGGATAAATTTATCTAAAAATATGTTATAATGAGAATATAAAGAATAATATTATTTTGGAGTGTTATAAAAATGCTTGATTATGACAGTTTGCTCGAGAAAATTCCGAAGGTAAAAAAAATACTCGATGATGGTGATAATAGTATTTTATACCATTATACAAAGCCCGAAAAATTGTTGAGTATTTTAGAATCAGGTACCATAAGATTTTCTAACGCTTTATATCTTAATGATAAAGAAGAGGTTACATATTCCTATAAATTAATTTTTAATCTTATAGACGAGATGCCTGAGCTTAATCAAGATTTATTTTCAAAAATTAAGGAAAATTTTTATTCAAAATACACCAATATAATTAATGGCTCTAATGATTTTGGCTATAAGTACGAATATTATACAATTTCTTTTTCTACGGAAGCTGATAATTTAACTCTATGGAATAATTATGCTAAAGGTCAAAATTATACCGGTTATAATATTGGTTTTTGTAAAAAAGACTTGATTGCGGATATGGTTAAAATCGGTTTTAATTCAGTATATGGCAATATTATTTATGATAGAAAAAAACAAATTACAGTATTAAAATTGATTTTTGAAAAATGGAACAAACAATACGAAAAAGCTCTTAAAAGTTCTAAAAATCAAGATAAACTTGTAGATATTGTGTTTGAATTAATTGATATTTTGAGCATTATAAGTTTGTTCTTTAAAAATCCTCATTTTAAAGATGAAAAAGAATATAGAATAATTTTTATTAATAACTTTGGGACAAATTTTGCAAAACAGACAAAAATTTGTGAGAAAAATGGTTTGTTTGTACCTTATATTGAATATAAATTTTTGAAAAAGACAGTAAATTCAATAAATATCGGACCAACATTAGATGAGAGTATTTTTTATACAAGTACTTGTCGTATGTTATCAAATTTTGGGTATGAAAAGAAAACAGTTAATCGTTCAAAAATTCCTTTAAGATTTTAATTGTCTGTTAATCCATTCCATTATTATATTAACGATATAATCTTGCTGACTTTGTGTAAGTTCTGTGTTTTGTGGAATTTTGTGCCATTTATATAAGCAGCCGCGACAACAAGTTGCAGTTGCATGTTGCGCTATAAATACAGGGTGACCTTTCATAGGTGTTTGTTTCCCATCATTTGGAATATCTTTTGGGGCTAAACGTTTTGAGATAAAGTCGCAGGCATGAGATCTTATTACATCAATTCCTTTTTGAGTAATGTAATCTTTTTCTTTTTGTCTAAGTTTAAATTTACTTCTGAAGTTAGATTTTGCAAGTTTTTCAAATATATTATCCATTTATACACCGATAATATTTTAATACAAAATGTAAATAAATGTAACATATGATAAAAGATTTTTAAAGGTTTTATTTGTATTTGCCGATAACAAATTTGTAGAAGCTATGTTTAAGGTGTGTCAAAAAAATCTTAAATAAATGTGGATACAAATACTTTATATATACTAAATATATATAAAGTATTAACAAATGTAACGAAAAAGAATTCTCTAAAAGCCTGTAAAATCAACAATTTTACTAAAAAATACAAATTAAAACTAACAAGATAGGCAATTTTCAGTTAAAAAATGTTTTTACATGGACATAGAGAAGTATAAAAGCAATCAATTTTCAATGCAAATAATTGAAAATTGAGAGAAAGGGTTCATTATGAGTGTGCAAATTAACAATACAGGATCAACAGTATTTACACCTGAACAACAATTAGAATTACAAAAACGTTTAAGTGCTGCTAAATCACAACAAGAAGCAAGAGCAATTTTTGATGCTTATAAAAAAGAAGTTGGTATTGTAGACAATGCATCAGCTGTAAGCGGTAATGAGCCTGCTCAGCGAGCAAATGCTGCAGAAAAACCCGTTATGGGAACTGCTGTTGAAAAGACGGTAACTCAAACTCCAAAAGGTGAAGTTATCGGCCAACCGGTAAAATCTTATTCAGTTTCTTCTTCCATGATAATGGAAAGAATGGGATTAGCTGATGATAATTTAAAAACTGAATTTATGAAATTTTTAAGTGAACAGAAGAATTTATCATTAGATCAAGACGGAAATGTAAATTTTGATAGCGCAAATGCAAATGCATTGAATGATGCATTAAAAGCTTTTGCGGAAAAACATAAAGCTAATTTTGTTAATCCTAAAGCTGAGAAATATATCCAATTTACAGAAGATTCAGCTCCTGAAGTAATTAGTACATTAGGAGAAGAAGGGACTATTAGTGAAGCTCCTGTTTCAGATAGACGTTATGCAGTAAAAAATGAAGAAGCATTACGTGCAAAATTGGATAGACAAGTAGGTGAAACTGCTTATCAACAAACTGATGCAAGATCTGCATCTGTTGAAGCTGGTTTGACAACAACAACTACAACAAAAGAAAATATTCTTGATATTCCGGCTGATTTACGTGAAAACAGAAAAGAACGTAAGCAACTTCAAGAAAATGCTGAAAGAGAATATGCTAATTTGGCTGCAAATGCAGATCCTGAATTAAGAAATGCAATTGATCTGTATGTTGCAGAAAGAAAATATAATAAACAAATAGATAAAAAAATGGCAGATATGTTGGAATATAAAACAACAATTGGTGGTACAAAAGAAAAGAAAATCCAACGTGATGATGCTGATGTTATACAAATGTATATAAATAATTACACTGATGCAAAAGATAAAGAAAAACTCAATTCATTGGTGAATGAAATTCAAAATTCAACAAATGCTGAAGACCAACAACAAATTATGGATGCTTTAAAAGATTCTAATGTTATTGGTATTCCAGATAGTTTTGAGAAATTAACACCTGAATTAAAAAGAAAAGGTGCTCTTCTAAGTATGGCAAAAGCTTGTGGCTATGATTCTAATACTTTGTTGAGATTAATGGCAACTTCAGATGTATTAAAAAACAGAAGTCCAAAAGAAGTTGCAGAAGATGATAAATATTTTGCAAAAGAACAAGCTAATGACTTTGTAAAAAATCAACAAGTACAACAGGATGTTCCTAATACAACAGTACATTTTTCAAAAAATGCAAGGAAAGATTCTGTTGAAGACGGTAAAGTTCATACCGATATAGGTAAAAAAGGTCGTGCTCTTGTAAAAGCTTGTCCTACAATGTTATGTGATGAAATTACTGATCCAAGTCAATTTAAAGAAGACGAAGATAACGGATATTTTAAAGCTAATATAAATGGCAAAGATAGATATTTCAAATTTAGTCAAGATAAATGGAAAACATTTATGGGTATATGTTGTGATCCTTCAAGAGCAACTGATGCTGAAATGGAAGTATTATTTGGTGATGATAAAAATGCTAAAGAAAATTTCTTGAAAGATTTGAATATGACACTTCAAGAAGGTAGAAGTGTATTGGATATGAAATTACCTTCTCCTTATGGAGAAACTGGAACTTTAAAATTTGAAAATATAATTGGAAATTCTAATAATTCAATTGGTAATAAAGAATTGAATTCTTTAAGAGATATGGTTGAATCTGCAGGTTATAGTGTTGATAAAAATACTACCGCAGGCAAAAGATTGTTGCATGTATTGAAAAATGCAGGTCTTGGTGCTGTTATCGGATTTGGTACCGGTGGATTAGGTTCTTTATTATCAGGTGCTTTGGAAGTTGCAGGTACTACAGCCTCTCAAATGGTATCATATTCAGGTAAAACTGCAGATCGAGTAATTTCTGGAACCACTGCAGATCGAGTTATCCATGATAAAACAACATTTAAGTATGAAGTCAACGGTGAAGAATATTCTAAAACTGTTAATAAAGATATAAACGTTAAAGGCCAAGATTGGTCTCAAAATGTTGAAGGTCAAGAATATAGCGGACAAGTTGAAGCAAAAGGCCAAGAATATAGCGGTTCAGATAACAAATATTTAGATAATGCAAAAAATGCAGGTATCTTAGGTGCTATTGGTGGAGCTGCAACAGGTCTTTCAACAATGGGCAGGGTTCATGAACGAGGCCGTAATATAGATGATGTATTTGCTTTAACAAAAGAAGTTTCAAATACTGAACAAAGTGGCGAAACATTATCTCTTGAAATTCCACAATTCACAACAGTAGAGACAAGAAGTTGTCAAATGGAAGTTGGAGACAATGTTGAAGCATTGCCTGCTGTAAAATGGCAAGGTCCTGCTGCATACCATGTTTTATATAAATATGAAGATGGTACACCAGTAAGTGCAAGGGATTTTGCTAAAGCCTATAAAGGTAAAATAAATGGTGAAATGTCAAATCGAAACTTCTATTTGTTTAAAGATTTAGAAGTTAACGGTAAAAAATTGGTTCCTGTTGATAATTATAAAGATGTTTATAAAACAATCCCTGAGGGTGTTAAAGGAACTGTCGCCGGTGTAAATGTAAATCCAAAAGGTAAAAAACTTGTAAAAGCTCAAGGTACTATAAGTTCATAAAAGGATAGGAAGGTTTCCTTCCTATCTTTTTACAAAATATAAATTTTTGTAAACATTTTATTAAAAAGAGTAAAGAATTCCCTATTTAAACCGTTTATATACTTATATATAAGTGTTTATGTGCAAAATATGTACGAGGTTCGTAAAATGAAAAAGAAAAAGATTAACTTAAATAAATTTATAGCATTGATATTAAGTTTTCTTTTTATAATGCAACAATCATTAGCATATCAAGTATTAGCTCAATCAACAATTACAAATGGTGATGGATCTATTATTGGACCAAATGGTGGTGATAATATTTGGAATATAAAACCAGATGCTGTAAATGGTGATACTGGTTTTAAACAATTTGGTAAAATTGACCTTGGTCAAGGCGATGTTCTGAATTTTATATACAATTATCTTATGCAATCCCAATCTGGTACTGGTAATGATTTAACATTAGAAGATAAGACTGGAACTATTGATACATTTGTTGCGCTCGTTAATGAAGGTGTTAATATTAACGGTATAGTAAACGCTTTACAAAATGTAAATGGTAATTTAAAAAATGACGGAAATTTAATGTTTATTTCTCCTGGTGGCATGGTTGTTGGTGCATCAGGTGTTTTGAATGTTGGAAATTTATCTGTTATTACTCCAACACAAAATTCATATGATGCAATGACTAAAACTTTAAATTTACCACAAAAACAACAATTTTATATTAATGATTACCATGTATCATATGATGAGTCTGACCCTGAAGGAACTTCTGTAATTGTTCCTGATGGATATGATATGTCAAAAACAACTGCTGTAAATACTGATAAGACATTTGATTCATCAGTATTAACAGTTGGTAATGAAGCAGGAAATAAAATTAATATTAATGGTGCTGTTATCGCAAGAGGTAATGTTGATTTACAAGGCGGTAATGTTGCTATTGGTAATGGTGGCCTTTTAGTTGCAGGTGTTGGCGGTAATACAGAAGTTTTAACAAATCATGATGCTGCAAAAACTTTATTTGATAGTCTTGTATCTACTGATAATATGACATCTGGTAATGCTTTTGCAAGTTCTAACGGTAAAATTACAATTACATCTAAGACAGGGACTTCTGTAGCTGATGGCGGTATTGTAAGAAATTATGGTACCGGTAATACAACAATTACAAATACAGGTGCATCTGGTGTTAATATTGCAGGTGAAGTTTCAAATGCTAAAGGTAACTTGACTGTTACAAATTCTGCTGGTGATTTGCTTGTAAATACAACAGGATTGGTTAGAAATAACGGTACTATGACATTTACAAATAATGGATCAGGTACTAAATTAGCTTTAAACGGAACTGTTAAAAATGATGGAGATTTGCTTGTAACTAATGAAACAGGTACTAATGGTTTATTAGTTGGTGGTAATGTTACAAATAACACTGGTTCTGCAACATTCACAAATAAAGCAGGATTATTAAATGTTACTAATGGCGGTACAATTACTTCTAACGGTACGTCATTAACTATGCAAAATACAACCGGTACTGGTATGACTATTTCTGGTACTGTTAATAATAATGCAGGTTCTGCAACATTTACCAATAATAAAGGTAAATTGCTTGTAGATTCAACAGGTATTATAAATTCCAAAGGTTCTAATTTATTAGTTTATAATGATGGAACATCTGGCATGGATATTCAAGGTAAAGTTAATATTAATCATGGAAATAAAACTAATACTGTCCAATTTACTAACAAAAATTCAAATATGACATTAGGTCATACAAGTAATAAAGACAATATTTCATCAAATGCAGATGTAAATATTACTGTTACAGATGGTAATTTATTAAATAATGGTGTAACTCACAATTTAATTGCAACTACAAATGGTGCTAATTTAAACTTAGATGTTACAAATGGTGCAATTGGTGAAGAAGTTGGCCCTAATGATGGCGTTTATACTGGAATTGGAACAAATGCAAGAGATTTATCTAAATCAGTTAACGTTTCAATTGATGGTAAGATTAAAGCTACAAGTACACAAGGAACTAATAAATCAGTAATTAACCTTGCAAGCTTAGATAAAAATATGAATGTTGATCAAATTAAAGCTGATGGTAGAGTAATTTTACTAGCAGATGATTCAACAAACAAAGGTGAAACTCCATATGATATTATAAATGCTTCATCAGATCCTAGCAAACCAAATGTTGAAGGTGCAGGTATTTCAATAATTGCAAGTGGCAATATTGGAGAAGATGGTAATGCTTTAACTTTCAGACAAAATAACGGAAGTTATGGCTCTGTGGATGATCAATTAAACCATACTGATGATGCAAAATATGGCGTTGATATGCTAGCGATAAAAGATATTAACGTTAAAGGTATGGATGCTGCTAACGGTGATAAATTAGAAACTAATGTTGGTGGATTAATTTCACGTGAAGGCTCTATTAATGCTGAATTTTCAGAAGATACATTTATTCGTGAAACTACTGCGGCAAATGAAATTAATATTACAACTCGCGGTAAGAATATGTATATTGAAAATTTAGGTGAAGTACCTACTTATCCTCAAGATTACTATGGACCAAATGAAAATATTCATCCTGATAAAGTTAAAATTACAGCTTTAGATTTAGGAACATCTTGGGATAATCCTGATGATCATAGTAACGCAGCTGATTCTACAATCATTATAAAAAATGGTAAAATTGAAGGTCAAGGTCAAGGAAGACCTGCTCATGAACAAGATTTAACACTTGTTGCAGATAATGCATATGCTGGTGGTTATCACTTCCATATGGGTAAAGATAGAGGTGTTAAATCTGATGATCCGCTAAGATTTAATCTTTCATATGTTGAAGAAGATGCAAGAACAAATAAAATTACAACACCTGAAGGTGAAACGGTTTCAATAAGAGCTAAAGCTGTAAGACCTGATGATGTTACAGCAATAGGTCAAGATGAAGCTGATCGTAATTACTATTATGGCGGAAGTTCTCAAGGCGGAGATGAAGGTTACGACGGCGTAAAAGATGATGATGGTAACTATGTAGATAATCCGAACGGCGATGAACAAGGTGACGAAAATGATGATGACAACTTAGTTGTACCTAAAGATGATGAAGAAGTTGTTGATACTGATGCAGATTCAGATACAGATATTGATACAGATACCGATACAGATACTGATATAGATACAGATACTGACACTGATACTGATACAGATGTTGATACAGACACAGATACAGATACTGATATTGATACAGATACTGATGTAGATACTGATACAGACACTGACACTGATGTTGATACAGACACAGATACTGATACAGATACTGATACTGACACAGATACTGATGTTGATACAGATACCGATACAGACACAGATACAGATACCGATGTAGACACAGATACTGATACCGATACAGATATTGATACAGATACTGATTTAGATACAGATACTGATACCGATACTGATGTAGACACAGATTCAGATATTGATACAGATGTTGATACTGACTCTGATACAGATACCGATATTGATACAGATACCGATACAGATACTGATTTGGATACAGATACCGATACAGATACTGATACAGATGTTGATACAGATACAGATATTGATACCGATATTGATACTGATACTGACGTAGATACAGATACCGATACAGATACAGATACTGATATTGATGAACCTGATTTGCCAAGTATTGATTTAGGTCAGGCTGTATATAAACAACGTGTTGTAAGTGATAGAGTCGATTCTATTGATAAACGTCAATATATGAGATTTGGCGGTGAAGAAGCTCAAGATTTAATCACTTTTGAATCAACAGATGATGTAATTGCAATTTCCGATATCTCAAGAGGTGGCGTATCTCTAAAACATAATAAAAAATTAAAAGTTGGAGATGTTGTTCCGGTACATTTAACATATGGAGATTTAGAAATCAATGCAAATGTAAAAATTGTATCAGCAAGTGATGTAAAAGCCGGAGGACAATTCATAGACTTAGATCAAGCTACAGCAAACAAACTATTATATTTAAGTTTACTTGAAAAAGATCAACCGATTGCTCAGACAATACAAAACAGCAATATTACAACAACAATTGAAGAATAAATAAAAAAAGCCACCTATTATTAGGTGGCTTTTTTATTATTTACAAATGACGTTTTCTGGATTAATTTTTACGAAATCCCATTTTTTTGTACTGAATAAACCTTTATCAGTAATTTTTAATTCAGGGATTACAGGTAATGATAAGAAACTCATTGTCATAAAAGCATCATCTAGAGTGCAGCCTAAATCTTTTACTGCTTTATTCAAATCATCACAATGTTTAATGATATATTCAAAATCTTTGTCAGAAATTAAGCCGGCAATTGGAAGTGGTAATTTTGCAATAACTTTTCCGTTATTTACAACGACTTTTCCTCCTTGCATTTTTACTAATTCTACTGCTGCTGTGTACATGTCAAAATCATTTGTACCTACAATTATCATATTATGAGAATCATGTGCAACGGTTGATGCTATTGCTCCTGATTTTAAATTAAAACCTTTTACAAAGCCTTTTCCAATATTGCCTGTAGCTCTATGACGCTCCATCACAATAATTTTTAATGTATCTGTATCAATATTGCTGTATAATTTTTCATTTTCAAATTTCGCTTCACATATTGATGATTTTGTAATCAATTGATGAGGTACAATTTCAATTGTATTTACATATTCAAATGTTCCTTTTATTTCAAAATCTTTTTGTTCAATCCAGCGAACATTGATAGAACTTCTTACTGATGGTTTTTCAAATTTTGTGAAAGCTTTTAAAAGTTGTCCGTTTTCTGCAACAATTTTCCCGTCTTTTATTACAATATCAGGTTTGAAAGTTTTTAAATCAGGCAGAATCAATAAATCAGCTTTGTATCCTGGTGCTATTGCACCTTGAGTTTTTAAGCCAAAATATTCTGCGGTATTTAAACTTCCGATTTGAACTGCTTTTATTACATCAACACCTGCATCTACCGCACGTCTTACCATATCATTAATATGTACACGTAAATCTTTTGGATGTCTATCATCTGTTACAAACATGCATTTTCTTGTATTTTTTTCTTTCAAAACTGGAATTAATGCATCTAAATCCTTTGCAGCTGTCCCTTCTCTAATCATTACATACATGCCAAGACGAATTTTTTCAATAGCTTCATCAGGATTTGTGCATTCATGATCAGATTTTACACCACTTGCGACATAGGCACATAAATCTTTTCCGCTTAAAAACGGAGCGTGTCCGTCAATTCTTTTACCTTTTGATTTTGCAAGATCAAGTTTTGCAAGAACATTTTTATCAAGATTTAAAAGTCCTGAATAATTCATCATTTCTGCAATTCCTAGAACCCAAGGGCTATCGATTAAAAGAGCTAAGTCATAGCTGTTTAGGTCAAATCCTGAAGTTTCATAAGGAGTTGCAGGAACACAAGATGGTAACATTGTATATACATTTAGCGGCAAATTTTTAACGGCTTCATGCATATAGCTTATGCCATGTAATCCTAAAACATTAGAAATTTCGTGAGGATCGATTATAACTGTTGTAGTACCGCAGGGTACAACTGCTTTTGCAAACTCATCAGGCAGCATCATTGTACTTTCGATATGAACGTGCCCGTCAATAAATGCAGGGCATATGTAGGCTCCGTTTATGTCAATTTCTTTTTTACCTTCATATCCATCTCCAATACCTGCAATTACTCCGTCAGAAATTGCAATATCACCTTTGTGAATTTCTTCTGATAGTACATTGATTATATTTGCGTTTTTTATTACTAAATCTGCTTTTTCAAGTCCGCGAGCTATTTTAATTAATTTTTCTTGTCCTGACATATTTATCCTTTTTTTATTATTTTATAAACTTTCTTCACTGAGGTCAAAGTTTTCAACATTAACCTCTCTTAAAAAGTCTATCCAGCATTTATAATAATCTGCAAGAGCATAAGTATACCCTGCAACTATTGATCTGTATGATTGTTCCATTACGATAAGAGTTGTTAGAGTTGATTTCCCTGTTGAGTAATTCTTTTTAGCAACTTTTATTAATTCATTTGAATTTTTTAATAAATTGTCGTTATAGTAATTTAAGTTTATCTTTGCTGTGACAAATTTTTCATAAGCACTTTGCAAATCATTCATAGCTTTATTTTGCACAGACATATAATGTAATTCAGCTTGATTAATTTGCATTTTTGCATTTTGAATTTCAGGTTTGTATGAATAAAATAGTGGAATATTCACAATATTAGCAGCTGCATAGGCTCCGTTTGTGAATGCACCTGAATCACTTGTAGCTTTTGTCATAAAGCCATATCCGCCTTGTAACTCTAAATCAGGAACTCTTTGACGACTTACGTATATTAGATTTTTTTTAGCAACATCAATTTCTTGTTTAGCTATTTTTATGTCATATCTGTTTTTTAATGAATTTTGAGAAATTTCATCAAATGATGGCAATTTATCCATAGGTTTTGGACTTAAAAGGGCGATAAAGTCATCTTTATCCGAGAAATTGTCATCTTCAGCATCGTATTTTATTGATGTTTTATTATTCACATTAATAGCTTTATTAAAATCATACATAGCACTTTTTACATTTGCTTTTTGACTATTTACTTGAATTACAAGTTGATTTAGTGCAATTTCTGTTTGGATTACATCAATTTCTTCAACTTCTCCTGCTGCTACACGTTTTTTTGCAATAGCAAGTAAATCATTTAAGAGTTTTCGTCTTTGTTCTAATACGATTAAAATTTCTTTAGCAGCTACTAGATTAACATAAGCTTCTCTTACGTCCATTTTTAGATCAAATTCAGTGTATTCCAAATTTTGTTTGGTAAGTTCTAAATTTGATTGAGCTAATTTTTTTCTTGCATCACGTTTTGCGATTTCTATTTTTTCTGATAATCCTGCCATTTGAGGATTACCTTTTGCGATATCTCCGATATTAAAGAATGCATTAATTTCAGGATTTTGTAATCTGTTTGATTCTTTAACCTTATTTTCTGCAATTCCTACGTTCATTTTAGAAGCCTGATAATCAATATTATTTTCTAGAGCAATATCAAGTGCTTCTTGCAAAGAGATTTTTTTCAATTCTTGCTGTGCAAAACAAGAGGGGCAAATTAATAATATTAAAATAGAAATCAAAAATTTTTTCATAAAATATCCCTGTCTGTATCAAAAAGTATATCATTAATTTTTTTCAGGGTAAAGATAATTTATTTTATGTATAATTATTAGGTATAAAAATTTTGTAGGAAGGTAATTATTATGTTTGAAATTGATGAAAGCAAATGTATCCATTGTGGTCAGTGTATTAGAGATTGTTCAGTAAAGGCTTTGAAATTTAATGATAAACAAATTCCTGAGATAGATGAAAAAAAATGTTTCAAATGTCAGCACTGCTTGGCTGTATGTCCTGTTGGAGCTTTATCTGTATGTGATAAACGTCCTGAAAATTCTGATAGAATTTATTCTCAAGATTCTGAAATGATTTTGAATTTAATCAAATCTCGCAGAAGTGTAAGACATTACAAAAAAGAAAATGTTTCTCAGGAAAAATTGCAAAAATTAAAAGATATGCTTAATTATGTTCCTACTGGAGTAAATTTTCACAAACTGCATTTTGCATTCATTGATGATATTTCAGTAATGAATGAATTTAGAGATCATGTGAACGGCAAAATAAAAGAAGCTCTGACTACAAAACCTGTAAAAGTTATTGCTAAAAAATTGAGTCGCTATACAAAAGCATTTTTGGATGGCGAAGATATACTATTCAGAGGAGCACCGCATATGGTTGTTGTATCTGCACCTTTTAATGCTCCTTGCAAAAGTGTGGATCCGTTTATTGCTTTGAGTTATTTTGAATTGTATGCTCAAAGCATGAATCTTGGAACTTGCTGGTGTGGGCTTGTTGAATTTTGTATTTTAATGATGCCTGAGTTATCTGATTATTTGAATATCCCTCAAGGTTACAAACCTTCTTATGTAATGCTTTTTGGAGAACCTGATATTAAGTTTGCAAGAACTATTCAGCCTGAACCTTTTATGATTGAATCGGTTAAGTCTAAAGAGTTTAAAAAATTTACATTTGTCGATAAAATCAAAAGTTATTTTTCAAATTTAAAGTAAAATAGAAAAAATAAAAAATATATAGAAAAGACCGAAAATATTTTTCGGTCTTTTGTTTGTTTCCTTAATTTGCGTATCTTCGTGTCATAATTATTTTACCGTTTTCATCATAAGCATATTGACCTTTCCAGTGGGCAATTAATTTGCCTTTTGGGGTATAAATAAAAGTTTCTGCTTTTGACACTCTTAATCCCATGTTAATCAATTTGCCTGACGTGTCATATTTGTATGATTTATATGGATAATCCAATTGATTTTTTTCTTCTGCATAAATTAAATTACCGCTGTTTGTGTAGTACCAGACATGGTATTTATCATTTTCATACATAACTGCATATGTCGAATCAGAAAAGAATGCTAAAGTTCTGTCTTTCAGTTCAACATTACCGGTCAATAAATATTCCAAATTTTTATGATTGTTTTTGTCAATCATATTTTTAGAAATTAAATGCGGACTTAATTTTTTTGTCCCGTCTTGCAAAAGCTCTTGTCTTGCAGAATCGACGTTATAATCTATTCCGCCTGTCAAAATCGTGTCTGCGAATGCAGGAAGAGTTAATAAAAGACATAATATAAGAATTATTTTTTTAATCATATATGAATATTAATTATGCTAAGCTATTTTGTCAATGTTTATATTACAATATTATTGTAAACTTATTTTGGAGAAAAAGAAAATGGAAAAAGTAATTCAATACAATACGCAAGGTACTTGCTGTAAATTAATGCAGGTAAAAATAAATGAAGATGAAGTTATTACAGATGTAAATTTCTTAGGCGGTTGCCCGGGGAATTTGCTTGGAATAAGTCAGCTTGTGAAAGGTATGAAAATTGATGATGTAATCTCAAAATTTTCCGGTATAAGATGCGGTGACAAACCAACAAGCTGTCCTGATCAACTGGCAAAATGTTTGAGTGAGTTTAAAGCTAAAGTATAAAAGAAGAAATGACGGGTGACCGTCATTTTTTTTATAAAAATTAATCAATTGGGTAATTGCCATAATCGGTAAATCCATATTAAATATAATTAAATCTTTTTCATACTTCCAGCTATTCTTAATTCCAACGGAGCTTTTTCTCCTCTGTGGAGATTTTCAAACCAGTTTGAAAATTTTTATCAGAGAGTTAGGCTCCTTTTTTTTATGCTACGCACGTAGATATATCAGATTTTGCTTGAACTTGTCACAAATCAGTAAAAATGCGTAATCTCTTTGATTGCCAATCAGAGAATTGCATAAATTTTATAATTTTTATATTAATATTATAATTATAAAAAACAAAGAGGAGTTTATGAAAAATTTAATAATTATTTTGGGTATTTTATTAATGTGTTCACCTGTATTTGCAGGGGATATGGAACCTGTATTAAATAATACAAAACTTTTTTATTCGCCAAAGAGTAATCTTTTTTCAATTGGCAAATCTAATGATGGCGATATTTCAATATCTAAAAAAACTTCGACAGGCACTGGCAACTATTCAATCTATTCTTTTTCTGACAATAACGAGCCTACAATGCTTGGATCTGATTATGAATTTGTATTTAATGGACGTTTGATTACGTGCCATAATGCTGAATTAAAGATTTATGAATTAGTTTATAACGGCAAAAATTTTGAAGAAAAACAATTAACAGATGAGCAAATTCAGGAGATTTTTCCAAATGCTGAGATAATAAAAATTTCTCAATTTAATCAAGATAAAAAGCTCACTGTAAAAAAACATTTTTTGAAAAAGAAAGATTTTTTACTGCTGAATGATACAAAAGAGTATTTTCATAAATATTCTTTTCAGCCTCAAAGTGTAAAAATTTCTCCTGTAGGCGGACTTTTTAAAGCTTCGTCAATCGGGAAAATTACATTTTCACATTTTGGTCAAGACAAATATACAATTTATGTAAAAAATGATTTTAAAAAGGAGGACAAATGATAGAGCCGATTTCTCCTTCTTTTGTAGTGCAAAATGATAATAAAAGAAAATTACATAAAAAACTTGTATCTTATACAGGTTATACTGCAATGGGGTTTGGTACTGTCTGTGGAGTTACTGGCATGAAGAGTGTAAAATTCGCAAACAAGATGACTGTGCATAAAGTATCAGCATATCTTGCAGGAATTGCAACTGTAATCCACTTTGCAATTGCAAAAGGTCTTGATAAATTATTCCCAAAAAATAAATAATTTAAAATAAATTCCTCAACTGGTGCAAATTGCTTTGAGCTTTTCGTAAAAGCTTTATGCAGTCAGAATGGTTGTCACAATCTTCATAAACAGTTCTGAATTGCAAAGCATCTGCGATAATTTTTATTGTTGAATATGCATCATATACTTTGCGTTCAACAATCCTCAATTTATCAAAATCAGAAAGTTTTTGGTAATTCATAGTCCCTCCTAATATTCAGTTATAACTATATTCAATTATAATTGAATACACATATTTGTCAAGTAATGTGATAATTAATCTATATGAATAAGTCTGATGTATTAAAAAAGATTGCTAAAAATATACAAATTGCACGTAAATCTAAGGGTTATACTCAAGAAAGTTTTGCAGAAAAAATGAATGTTTCTTGGAGCTATATTTCAAAGCTTGAAACAGGAACACAAAATTTGTCTATTGGTAAGATTTTGGAAATATCAAACTGTCTTGATGTAGATATAAATGAGCTTTTGGAAATTTAATTTTCCTATGCTCCGTAGATTTCTTGACGTTTTTTGATTACTACAGGATTTTTCAAATATTCATCATATTTGTTGCGCATATTGATGTAACCCTTTGGAGATATTTCGATTATTCTATCTGCAACTGTCTGGATTAATTGGTAATCTTGGGATGTGAATAAGATTGTGCCAGGGAAATCAATCATTGCGTTGTTTAATGCTGTAATAGCTTCCAAATCAAGGTGGTTTGTCGGTTCGTCAAAAATCATTACGTTTGCTTCTGCTATCATCATTTTTGCAAACAGACATCTGACTTTTTCTCCACCTGATAAAACGTTTACTTTTTTATCGGCATCATCGCCTGAAAATAGCATTCTGCCCAAATATCCGCGTAAAAAGTTTACATGCTGATCCGGTGAATATTGTGCAAGCCATTGCATAATTGTAAGATTGTTTTCAAAATAAAAGTTATTGTCTTTTGGAAAATATGAATGAGTTGCTGTAACACCCCATGTAACTTCTCCGCTATCAGGTTTTACGCGGTCTTCCAAAATATCAAAAAGATTTGAAATTATAAAAGGATCACGTGCAATAAATGCGACTTTTTCACCTTGATTAATTTCAAAACTTAAATTTTTAATCAGCAATTCTCCATCAACTGACTTGTATAAATTTTTTACATGAAGAACGTCTTTACCTGGGATTTTGTTGTAGGTAAATCTAATTCTTGGGTATTGTCTTGATGATGGTTTAATTTCTTCTAAAGACAATTTATCAAGCATATTTTTTCTTGATGTAGCCTGTTTTGCCTTTGATGCATTAGCACTGAATCGGGCAATAAAGGCTTTTAATTCTTCCATTTTTTCTTCGGTTTTCTTATTTTGTTCTTCTTTTTGTTTCTTAATCAACTGGCTTGCTTGTGACCAGAATGTGTAGTTACCTGTGTAGAGCTGAATATTTTTGTAATCAATATCTGCCATATGTGTACAGACATTATCCAAGAATTTTCTATCGTGTGATACAACGATTACAAGGTTTTGGAAATTGATTAAAAATTCTTCAAGCCAAGAAATTGTATTCAAATCCAAGTGGTTTGTAGGTTCGTCAAGTAACAAAATATCAGGGTTGCCGAATAATGCTTGAGCAAGTAATACACGAACTTTTTCACTTCCTGCAAGCTCAGACATTTGTTCATAGTGTAATTCATCAGGAATTCCTAAATCTGATAACAACGATGCTGCCATAGCTTCTGCCTGCCAGCCGTCAAGTTCTGCGAATTGTTCTTCTAAATGTGCAACTTTAATTCCATCTTCATCGTTAAAGTCAGGTTTTGCATACAAAGCATCACGTTCCTGCATAATATCATACAGCTTTTTATGACCCATAATTACGGTATCAATAACTTTATAATCATCAAATGCAAAGTGGTCTTGACGAAGAACAGCAATTCTTTGTCCTTTAGTGATATGCACTTCACCTGATGTCGGTTCGATATCCCCTGCTATAACTTTTAGTAATGTACTTTTTCCTGCACCGTTTGCACCTATGACGCCATAGCAGTTCCCTGGGGTAAATTTTATGCTTACATTTTCGAATAATGTTTGAGATCCGAATCTTACGGTCAATTTATCTGTTGTTATCATACTTGTTTCCTATTTATATAATCAGCTGAATTTCATTATAATATAAAAATAATAAAATTTCTGTCCTTGTGTCTAATGTATTTATTCATAAAAAATAAGAGAATATTTTTATGAAAGTACCGACAGTAAAAATTAATAATGTTACCCCAAAAGCATCACAAATAAAGCCTTTGAAAAAACAAACTCCGATAAAAGATGCATTAATCGTATCAGGTTACTGCTCTTTACCGATTGTTTTTTATGAGGCAGCTAGTTTGATTGCAAAAAAATTGAATAAAGAAAATGAATCAGATTTTTTTGAATATCAATGATGTATTAATTCCGCCAAAGGCAAAATTATTTGACATTACATAATCTGTTGAAATTTCTCTGCCCTGTCCTTTGATGTAATCCAAATCTCCGCATTCAGGGTCGATTTCATTAAGGTTTATTGTTGGGTGGAACCAGCCTCTGTTCATCATTTCGATACTTAAAATCGCTTCAATGGCACCGCAAGCACCTAGAGTGTGACCTGTATAGCTTTTAGTTGAGCTTATTGGAACTTGTCTTTTGAAAACTTGTTCTGTTGCATAAGTTTCGGCGATATCACCTTGCAGGGTTGCTGTTCCATGGGCATTAACGTAACCGATTTTATCAGGTGACAGGTTTGCATCTTTTAGTGCAAGTTCTAGTGCTATACCCATTGTTTTTCTGTTTGGGTTTGTAATATGAGTGCCGTCTGTGTTTGTGCCGAATCCTATAATTTCTGCATAAATTTTTGCTCCGCGTTTTTTAGCGTGCTCATATTCTTCTAAAATAAGAGTTCCTGCACCTTCACCAATTACTAGACCATCTCTGTTTTTGTCAAAAGGTGATGGAGTTAGTTTCGGTGTATCATTTTTTTGGCTTGTTGCATAGAGGGTGTCAAAAATCGCGATTTCAGTTGCGTGGAGTTCTTCTCCTCCCCCTGCAATCATAACTGTTTCATATCCGTTTTTTATTGTTTCATAAGCATATCCTATTCCCATAGAACCTGAAGTGCAGGCAGTTGAGCAGGGAACAAGACGCCCTATGGTTTTAAAATACAATGAAATATTAACAGCTGTTGTCTGAGGCATCATTTTTACATATGAGCCTGAATTTAGGCCTCTTACAATTTTGTCAACTTGCATTCCGTAAAAATCAATAATTGCATCTAACGAGCCTGAAGATGAACCATAGCTGACACCTGTCTGACCATTTGTTATAATTTCGTTTCCTAAAAGTCCAGCATCTTCAAGAGCCATTTCTGCAGTTCTTACAGCCATAACTGAAAGCGGTCCCATCGTGCGAAGGACTTTTCTGTTGTAATTTGGCGGAATTTCAAAGCCTTTTGTTCTTGCTGAAAGTCTTGTATTTAATCTTTTGTATTGGTCTAAATCTTTGTTGTATTCAACGCAATTTTCTAATTTTTGCAAGCTTTCAAATGCGGTATTAATATCGCTTCCTAAAGGGCTTGTCAAAGACATTCCTGTGACTACAACTCTTTTCATAAATACATACCTCCGTTTACGGAAATTACCTGACCGGTTATGTATGAAGCGTCTTCACTCATCAGATAATTTGCAAGGCTTGCGACTTCACGAGCTTGACCTAGTCGTTTCATCGGTATTAATTTTTTGATTTCATCTACGGGAACATCTTTTATCATATCAGTTTCTATAACCCCTGGGGCTATACAATTCACAGTAATTCCACGTTTTGCAAGTTCAAGCGAGAGTGCTTTTGTAGCTCCGATTATACCTGCTTTTGATGCGGAATAATTTACCTGACCGCGGTTTCCGCAAAGCCCTGAAATTGATGATAATGTAATAATTCTTCCTTTAATTCTGTTTGAAATCATAGGCATTACAAGAGGTTTTAAGACATTGTAAAAGCCTGTAAGATTTGTGTTAATTACATCGTCCCATTCATCACCTTCAAGAGTCGGGAAAACATTATCTTTTGCAATACCTGCATTTAATACGATGCCGTAATAAAGTTTGTCAGCTAAAACTGATGCACATTCTTCTCTGTTTTTAATATCAAATTTTAAAATTTGTGCTTCACGTCCAAGAGCTTTGATTTCGTCAGCTGTTTCTTGAGCTTTTTCCTTGTTGTGAGCGTAATGAACATCAATATCATAACCGTTTTTAGCCAGATATAGTGCTATTTCTTTTCCTATACCTCTGCTTGAACCTGTTACTAATACTTTTTTTTTGCCCTTTGGATCAATTTCCGCAGAATTTTTTAAATCTTTTTCAGTCACTTCGCTAACCTATCCTTTTTATAAAACTTTTTAAAATTTTTAATTACCGCTCGTTCCCGTTTCAGTTATATATTTTTCTGCATCTGCCGGTTGAAATGCATTAATAACCGCTTTAGCCACCTCTTTATTATCATTATAAATTAAACATTCGAATGAAACAAGTTCGTTGTCCCCGTAAATTTCTTTTGCGGTGATAGTATATGTTTTACCGTTTTCAAATTTTTCTAATGAATTTTCATATAATCTTGTTCCAAGTAGAAATCCGATTTTAGGTATTGTTTCTCCGGCTTTAAAATATGCATAACAGCCGATGGTCTGAGCCATAAATTCAATTCCGACAAGCGGGGAAATCCCGTTAATTTCTTTATCAAAAAATACTTTATCTTCATTTATTGTGACAGAGGCTTTTGCAAATTGGTTTTTCATATCAATTTGCAAGATGTCGTCAATTAAAATCATTGGTTTTTCGTGAGGTAAAATATTTGATAAATTGTATTTTACATCTTTATTTTTTTTATTTTCTTTTCCTAATATAATTACTGCATTTGTTCCCCCAAAGCCGAATGATGTGCACATGCAGGTATTTATTTCTCCATGTTCGGTATTTTCATTTACTAAATTAATTTTAGGTAATTTATCATCATATTCACCGTCAAAATTATGTATTGGCAATTTTCTTTTGCCTTTCAAAATTTCGTAGCAGATGAAAGTCTCAATAGATGCAGCAGCACCAAGACAATGACCTGTGATTGGTTTTGTTGAACTTGTAGGGACTTTATCTTGGAAAATTTTATAAATAGCGTTTGCTTCCATTAAATCATTTGAAATTGTGCCTGTACCATGGAGGTTTATGTAATCAATGTCATCAGGTGACAACTTTGCTTCATCAAGAGCTTTTTGAATTGCGATTGAAGCTTGAGTACCTTCAGGGTCAGGTGTTGCAGAATGATAAGCGTCAGAGGTTTCTCCGATTCCGAGAATTTTTATCCCGTTAGATTTTTTAGTTAGAAGAAATAGTGCTCCGCCTTCGCCAAGACTTATGCCGTTGCGATTTTTGGAAAATGGATTTGTTTTTTCATGTGATAATACTTCAAGAGCGTGAAACCCGTATGTCGGCATACTTGCTAATGTATCTACTCCGCCTGCGATTACTGCTTTGCAGACATTATTTTCTAAAAGCCTTATTGCTGTTGCAAAGGCTTTAATCCCTGATGTGCAGGCAGTTGATACGCTGGCTGCATAGTTTGTTGTGCCTAAATACCATTTTAAAAATTCTGCAGGGTTTCCAAGTTCTGCGTGGTGTTTGTTTTCTGTTGTTTCGTATTCTTCTATTCCTGAATTTGTAGTTCCTATTACAATCCCGATTTCTGATTTTTCATATTCTGACAAATCAAGTTTGTCAACAAGAAATTTTAAAAGTCTGTTACATCTCAAGTTATAGTTAGGTTCTTGTATTTGATCAAAATCTTTTTCCAATTTGCCGAAATAAAATTTACTGCCTTTAACAATTTTCTCATCAGGCGTTAGTTTATCAGCGAATAATGCACAGGCATCTGTAATATAAATCTCATTCATGATAATATGTTAGCATGAATGGAATTAATCTGGAATTTTTTATAAAAAAGATTTCTTATTCTATCGGTGAAAATATTGATTTGTCTCAAGTGCCGATGCTTATGAGGAGAAAATTATCTCCTGTTGGTAAAATTGCATTGAGTACAATGTTAGAGTGCTATGATGGAAGTGATGATTTAAAATTGTGTTATGCTTCTCGATATGGCGAATTAGAAAGAGTTTTGAAACTTATAAAACAAAAAAATGAAGAAAATGAAATATCTCCGACAGGTTTTAGTTTTTCTGTTCATAATTCTACAATTGGATTTTTTTCACTTTTGAAGAATTTGCATCATTCTTATAATTCTGTTGCTGCGGGGGAAGATACTTTTGCTTGTGGACTTTTAGATGCTGTAATGAATGGAGGGAAAACTCTTTTTTGTTATGCAGAATCAGTTGACAGATATGAGAGTGTTTCAATATTAATAGATGAAAAAGACGGTGAGCGAGTAAGGCTAAAAAGCAATAATGACAAATTGGAATCTAACAGTTTTACCGAATTTTTAAAGGGCGGTCGATATATTTGTCCTTTATACATTATGGAGAGGGTAAATGATTAGATTTTTAAGAGGTTTTGGCGTTGTATTATTATTTTCCATATTCGGAGTTTGCTCATTTTTTCTGGGTTTTGTAGTATTGCCATTGTTGCAAATTTTTATGAAGTTTGAAAAAACTGAGGATTTAGCTTCTCATAGTGATAGTGAAAATTCAATAAAAAACGATAAAGAAGACAAAAGAAAACGTGAAAGATTTTCAAGATTAATCCACAAACTTTGGCATTTTTATACTAATCTTTTTGTTAAACTCGGGCTTATCAAAATTGATTTGAAAAATTTTGAGCAGGTAAGAGGAAAAATAATTGTTTCTACTCACCCGACATTTATTGATATTATGATACTTATCGGGCTTTATGATAATTCTTTATGTTTGGCGAAAAAAGAGTTGTTGAATAATATATTTTTGAAAAATATTATAAAAAATGTTTATATTCCGAATAATGTTGAATTAGATGAATTTAAAAAAATTTCTACTGAAGTATTAAATGACGGCTATAATATTATAATTTTTCCAACAGGTACAAGGACAGTAGAGGGTGAAGATTTGAAAATTCATAAAGGTGCAGCAGCTTTGCAAATTGCATCAGGTGCAGATATTTTGCCAGTAACTATTAAATGCGATTACACATTTTTGCAAAAGGGGCAGCCGATATATGATGCTTCTGACAGATTAATTACTTATACAATAAGTCAGCTTGACCCCATAAAATTGTCTGATTTTGATGAAAAATCAGAAATTAAGCTGAGAAAAGCTATTTCTGAAAAAATCAAATTTGACTTTACTAATTAATTAAGTTATAAATATTAATATAGGTGAATTAAGATGTGCTTGGAAAATGAAATTAAAACTCTAATCATTGAATCGCTTGAATTAGAGGATATAACTGTCGATGATATTAAAGACGATGAACCGTTATTTATCAGCGGGCTTGGTCTTGACAGCATTGATGCGTTGGAACTCGGTATGGCATTAAAGAAAAAGTATAATGTTGATTTGAGTGACAACAAAGAAGAAAATAAAAAATATTTTTATTCAGTTAAAACAATTGCTGATTTTATAAGAAGTAAGGTTAGTTAAATGGCTAAAAAATACACAAGAGAACAAATTTTTGATAGATTAAAAAGTATTCTGGCTGATGATTTTGAAATTGAGCCTGAAAAACTTGTATTAGATGCAAATTTGTTTGAAGATTTGGAACTTGATAGCATTGATGCGGTTGATTTGGCTGTAAAATTGCAAGAATTCACTGAGAAAAAGATTTCTCCTGAAAACTTTAAGCAAATTAGAACAATTGACGATGTTGTATCTGCTATTGAAGAATTGCTGTAAGCTGACAGATTGGAAGGCAAGATGTCAGGCGGGCAAATGGGTTATATAAAGAAAATCAAACCTTTATTGCCGTTTGTCGGAACTTTGTTTATTGTTTGCCTTTTTCATTTTAGTAAAGTGTATGTTTTAAAATTTTACCCTGTCATTGTGAACAGTTTTATTTTTTGTGTCTTTTTCTCATCGCTTTTTTGCAAAGAGACAGTAATCCAAAAAATTGCAAAAAAAATGGACGGTGAATTGTCAGAATTCTCTAGAAATTATACAAGAAAACTTACTTATGTATGGTGTGTTTTTTTATTTATAAACTTGTCAATTTCTTTTGTAACAGTTTTTATGTCGCCGAAAATTTGGACCTTGTATAACGCTTGCATTTCATATATTGCCCTAGGTTTAATGTTCGGGGTAGAATATATTGTAAGAATTATTTTGAGAGCAAAATATGACAGAGGGTAAAAAAGGGAGCACAGCGACTGACTGGGATATGACAAATTATAAGATAATCAACGAAGAGGGTAAAAAAGGGGAGTATAGCGACTGACTGGGATATGACAAATTATAAGATAATCAACGAAGAGGGTAAAAAAACGTTTATTTTTAATACATCAGGTTCCACAGGTGAGCCGAAAATTATAGAAAAAAGCTATGAATGCGTTTTGAAAGAAGGGCAGGATTTAGCAAAATTGTTTAATTTTTCAGATGATACTGTATTTGTATCGACAGTAAATTCTGATTATATGTATGGCACTACTTTTACGGTTATGCTGCCTAGAGTTTTAGGCTGTGTTGTCGATGGTGAAAGAGTTTTGTATCCTGAAGATATCAAAGATTACGAGAATTATGTGTTTGTGTCGACACCGTCTTTTTTGGAAAAGCTTGCAAAATATAATTTCAAATTCAAACGTAAGCCAAAGATGATTTTTTCTGCAGGTGCCCCTTTAAATGATGAATTATTTGAGTATTTGCAAGGAATTTCAGAGGCTGTGACAGAAATTTATGGAAGTACAGAAGCTGGAGTGATTGCTTACAGACAGTTTGCTAAAGATAATTTACGTTTTTTTGAAAATGTTCATTACTATGACGGGAAAATTTCATCACCGTATTTTGATGAAGATGAATTGGAATTGAGTGACGAACTTGAATTTTTAGATGACGGTTTTAGGGTAAAAGGTCGTAAAGACAGGATTGTTAAAATTCAAGAGAAACGTATTTCTTTAAATGAGATAGAAAATATTTTAAATTCTGATGAATTTATTGAAAAATCATATTGCTTAAAGCTAGATGATAAATTGTGTGCAGCAGTTGTGTTGAACGAAAAAGGCCGTAAATTTTTAGAAGAAAACGGGAAACTTGAGTTAGTAAAGAAGATTAAAAATAGCTGGATTGCTTCGCATACGCTCGCAATGACGAAATATGAAAGAGTGCTGCCAAAAAAATGGAGATTTTTGTATGATTTGCCAGTAAATGAAAGAGGGAAAACTGATTTAGCAAGAATTAAGGAAATTTTTAATACCAATGTGACATACCCTTATGTTGTTGACTTTAATATTAATGATGATAATGTTTATTTGGATTTGATTTTCCCTAAAAACAGTAACTTCTTTGAAGGGCATTTCCCGCAAATGCCTATTTTACCGGGTGTTGTTCAATTATTTTTTGTAAAAGAATTTATCAAAGATATTTTTCATCTTGATTTTGTTCTGCAAAAGGTTAAAAAAGTTAAGTTTTCATCAATAATTAAGCCTGATATGAAAGTCCGATTGACTTTATGCAAAACTGATAAATCTGTTGAGTATAAGTTTACGAAAGATGAAGTTATTTTTTCTTCAGGTACTTTTGTTTTATAATAGTGCTATGAAAAATATTTTTGCAGAAACTTTTATTGATGTACCTTTTTATGATTTAGATCCTATGAATGTCGTCTGGCATGGCAATTATGTGAAATATTTAGAGGTTGCTAGATGTGATTTGCTCTCAAAAATAGGTTATACCTATGATGATATGAGAGCAGATAGAGTTGCTTATCCTGTTGCTACTATGGATTTAAAATTTATTAAATCAGCAAAATTTATGCAAAAATTAAAAGTTGTATCAACTATTGTAGATTATGAACCTGCTTTGAATATCAAATATGAAATTTATGATTGTGAAAGTGGAGAAAAAATCTTTAAAGCTAAGAGTATGCAAATATGTGTAGATACAACGACAAGAGAGAGTGTATATACTGCTCCAAAAAGATTTGTTGAAAAATTGGAGGCTTATGCGTAAATTTTTAATATTATTGATTTCAATATTATGTGGAATAAATTTGTGTTTTGCTGCCGAAGATGTATTTAATCATCTTTCTACAAGCAAAGCGATAGCTCAGCAGATGCCAAAGTTAGGGGATGCATACTGCAAATTTACCCAAGAAAAAAGAATTGGGGAAACTGTTTTGAAATCAGGCGGAAACTTTCAGTTTATAAAAAATAAAGGTGCTATTTTTGAAACACTATACCCGATTAGATCTACTGTATCTTATACATCTTCTCAAAACAAACAAATTAATGATATTATTGTCGCTATTTCAAATAAAAATTATTCTTATTTAGATAAGAATTTTAATTTATACTATGAAAAAACTAACGGCTTATGGACTATTGGTCTAAAGCCTAAAAAGGGTTCAGTTGCCTCATCTCAATTACATGATATCATTATAAAAGGTAAAGAGGATATACAAAACATAAAAATATCCACTATAAAAAACGGGGTTACGGATATTTCTTTTAAATGCGAAACAAATTAGAAAAAACTTTTAGAATATTATTTATTTTTATTCTTGTAATCTTAGGATTACTGGTATTTTTCAGGCCTGCACATACGGAAACTAATATTTTAAAAGCGATTTTTTCATCTTTGCAGGACAATATTTTAGTTGATTTAAGCAGTAAGTTTTCTGCAAAAATTAATGTAATTGTAGAAAGCGACAGTCCTGAAAAGTCTGAAAAGATTGCAAAAACTCTTTATTCAAAACTTGATAAAACAAAGATGTATACATCTGATATGAATGTAAATGCAGTTTTGACAAATTACGAAAAATATCATAATAATCTGCTTTCCGGGAAAATGCGTATTAATTTAAAAAATAAGCAATACGATATTGTCGAAGAAAGCGGACTTGAAACTTTGTATAATCCGATTATGCCTCCTGTAGGTTCTATTGAAGAAGATCCGTTTTTGCTTTTAACGGATTTTGTAATGAGTTTATCTCCAAATAAGCAGGTAAGTAATTTCACGCCTTTTGAGCATAGTATGGATAGCGAAAATTCAAAATTTTTCAGTATTATAATGCTTGATGTAAATAGTGATATTGCGCTTTCTCCTACAATTTTGAATGATGAAGTTAAAAAGCTTATTTCAATAAAAGATGAATTGTCAAAAGACGGTGTAAAGATTTATCTTACTGGTGCACCTATTCATTCTTATTATGCAAGTAGTCATTCAATATTTGAGATTAATTTAATTTGTATATTATCCACATTATTTGTAATCGGGCTTGTGTTCTGGTATTTTAGGTCATTCAAGCCATTATTGCCGATTGTTTTGAGTATTGGGTTAGGAATTTTTTCTGGATATTGTATGACGTCTTTAATTTTTAAAGATATACATATTCTGACATTTGTATTTTCGACAACTTTGATAGGTATTTGTGTCGATTATTCTTTGCATTACTTTGTTTCAGACAAAGGTGAAGATACGATTGGGGAGATTTTTAAGAGTTTGACTGTCAGTCTGCTTACGACAGTGAGCGCATTTATTGTTTTGTTATTTGCAAATTTTGTATTACTAAAACAAATTTCTGTTTTCACAATTACAGGACTTACGGTTGTTTATCTTTTTGTTGTTCTTTTTTATCCTTTGTTACCTAAAAATTTTGTGTTTGAAAAGCGTGAAATAAAACCTTTTAATATTCCTCAAAAATGGGGTAAAATAGCAGTTTATGCGGTTTGTGTAATTGCAATAATAGGACTTTTCAGAACTCATTTTGATGACAATATAAAAAATATGTATGTACCGCCAAGACATCTTATGAATGCAGAAAAACTCTTTGGTGAACTGGCAGGTACAAATGGTGATACATCGATTTTTGTTGTTAAAGGAGAAAATCTTGAGGATTTACTCCAAAAAGAAGAAGCGATAGAAGATAAACTTGATTTAGAAAATATCGAGTATCAATCACTAAGTCGCTATATTCCATCTGTTAAAAGACAAAAAAGTAATCAGGTTCTTAGAAAACAGTTATATAAAGATAGAATTAACAGTTATGCTGTTTTTTTACCGCCCGCACAGCGTATAAAGTTAATTAATCAGGATTATAAAAACGGATTTTTGACTTTAAATAATGATTTTGAATTTTTGAAAAAGAATTTCTTAATTGATAAAAATACTTCCATAATTGTTGTCTATGATTACGATGGTGGGGAGATTAATAATGCACGTTTAATAAATTTTCAAAAAGATATTTCAGCTCAAATAAGAAAATGCAGAAAGATTTGTTTAGGTCTGCTTTTACCTATTTTCGGAATGTTGTATTTAATTCTTTCAAAAATATATGATTACAAATCAGGATTTAACATCATACTTCCGTCTATTTTGTCAGTTGCATTTATTTTTGGATTTCTTGGGATATTTAGTATTGATTTAAATCTTTTCCATTTGCTTGCAATGTTTTTGATAATCGGTTTTGGACTTGATTATTCGGTATTCAGATACAATAATGCCGGAAAAGCAGGTGATGCAGTTTTATTGTCTTGTTTGACAAGTGTATTTTCTTTTTCACTTCTTGCCTGTGCAGGATTTAAGTTGATTAGTTCTTTGGGAATTGTATTAGCACTTGGACTTTTGTGTTCTTATATTTTTAGTTTAATATTAATAAAAGAAACCGCAGAGAGAATTGAAATTTAATATAATAAGGTACAAAAATGAAGTATAGAAGAATTAAAAGACACATATCACCACAAGTTAAGGCATTATCAGAAGCTCAAAAAATTGCATTTGCACCGTTGACTTTTCAAGCTGTCGGGGCAATGTTAAATTTTGGGATTTTGGACTTTTTAGATGAAAATCCGTCTACAATTGAGCAAATTATTGAAAATTGTAATGTATCAAAATACACTGCAGAAACTTTGTTAGAAGTTGCATCAGCTTGCGGTATTGTTATTAAAACAGGTGATAAGTTTGCAAATTCTTTAGTTGCTTCAGCATTTTTACATAACGAAATGACAAAGGTTAATTTCAATTTTGTAAAAGATGTATGTTATCTTGGTGCATCTGAACTTGGAGAATCATTTGTAAAAGAAGAACCTTTAGGCTGTCATAAATTTATCGGGGATTACGAAACGATTTATAATGCGCTTCATAAATTGCCGAGTGATATGAAAAAAAGTTGGTTTGATTTTGACCATTACTATTCTGATAGATGTTTTGAAGAAGTTTTAAAAATTATTTTTGAAGATGAGCCTGCACAAATTTTTGACATTGGCGGGAATACAGGCAAATTTGAAAGAGCTTGTTTGGAATTCAATAAAGATTGTATTGTCAATATGATTGACTTGCCTGAAAATATTGAGGTCGCTAAAAATCATTTGCATAATGACAGATTAAAATTTCATGGTGTTGATGTTTTGAAATCTCAATTCCCCAAAATTTCAGGTGCTGTATTTATGAGTCAGTTTTTAGACTGTTTTTCAGAAGAGCAGATTATTACAATTTTAAAGAATATAAAAAATGCTATGACTGACGATACAAAAATATTTATTTTAGAACCTTTCACAGATAGACAATTATTTGACGGTGCTACATATTCACTTGTTCATATCTCATTGTATTTTACTTGTATGGCTAACGGAAAAAGTAAGATGTATTCTGAAAAAAGAATGATTGAACTTATTGAAAAAGCCGGATTAAAGCTCGATAAAAAACATGAAAATATCGGAATTCACGATTATACTCTTTTATCGTGTGTAAAATGCTAAAATATAAATTGATTGGAGTGTAATTTGTCAGAGAATTCAGAGAATAACGAATTAAAATGGTATGAGGTAAAAGAACAAGCAGCAGGGCGTAAAAGACTTATGCTGTTATGGTATATTTACAATATCGCAGGTAAGGCTCCTGTTAAATTTATTGTATTTTTTGTAACTCTTTTTGCTTTTTTAGGTGCACCTGAAATTAGAAAATGCTCTCAAAAATATTTGAAAATTGCGACAGGTAAAGGTGATATATTCTCATCATTCAGACATTTTTTAAATTACTCATACAGTCTTGTAGATAAAATTGAAATGTTTACGGACAATTTCAGTTTTAAGAATATATTTTTTGCTGATGAAGCAGAAAAGAAAGTTTTTTATGATGATTTGCTGGATAAAAAAGGAATTTATTTTTTATGCTCACATCTTGGAAATGTCAATGCTATGAGAACATTTTTCCGTTCAGGTGAAGTTATTGACGATACAAGAGTGAATTTGTTTTTGGAAGGAAATCAATGCAGTATATTTAAGAATTTTTTAAATTCAATTTCCTCAAATAATCCTATCACTGCTTATCCTGTTGAAAATATTGATGTTACAACATCAATAGAGATTAAAGATAAATTAGATAAAGGCGAAGTCCTTTTTATTGCTGGGGATAGAGTTTCTGCTCATAATAAAGATGCTGTATTCCAATCTGATTTTTTAGGTAAAAAAGTTTCTTTCCCGATTGGAGCTTTTAAATTCGGGCTTATGCTTAATTCTCCTATTTATTTTATAGCCTGTACTTTGGAGAAAAACGGAAAATATTGTATTCATTTGAAAAAATTTATATCTGAAGGTGCGAGAAAAGAAAAATTGGAAAAATTGAAATCAGAATATGTTGAATTTTTGGAAGCTTTGACTAAAAAATATCCGCTTCAATTCTACCATTTTTATGATTTTTTCTGTGATAAAATTTGAGTATGATTAAAACTGTAATTTTTGACTTGGACGGAACTTTATTAAATACTTTGGAAGACTTGAAAGATGCAACAAATTTTGCACTTTCAGAATTTGGCTATCCTAAAAGATCACTTGAAGAAATCAGGTGTTTTGTGGGTAATGGAGTGAAAAAACTCATTGAAAGAGCTGTTCCTGAGAATTGTGAAAATGTTGATGAATGTCTTTGCGTTTTCAAGAAAAATTATTCTGAAAATATGTGTAATAACACTGTTCCCTACAATGGTATCTTAAAGATACTAAAAACTTTACATGATGATGGTGTCAAAATAGGCGTGGTATCTAACAAATTCGATTCTGCCGTTAAAGGATTATGTAAAAAATATTTTGGTGATTTAATCGATGTAGCTATAGGTCAAGCTGATGATCTACCTAAAAAACCCGCTCCAGATGGGGTGTTTAAGGCAATGAAAGAATTGGGTGCAGACAAACATTCTACAATTTATGTTGGAGATTCTGAGGTTGATGTTGAAACTGCTAAAAATTCAGATTTGCGATGCATAGGAGTTTTATGGGGATTTAGGGACCGTAAAGATCTTGAAGGTGCTGATTTCATTATAGACAACCCTTGTGATATAATAAATTTAATTAGGAGTTTGTAATGGAAAAATTGTCTGTAAGTTTAGAAGATTACATTGAAGAAATTTATAATCAAGTTTTGAAAAACGGTCAAGCTAAAGTTACTGCTATTGCTTCTGCTTTGGATGTTAAAAAAGCATCTGTGACAGGAGCTTTGAATATTTTAGCCGAAAAAAAACTTATTAATTACGCTCCTTATGCCCCTATTACTTTGACAGCAGCAGGGGAAACTATTGCTAAAAATATTTTGATGAAACATGAAAATTTATCGAAATTTTTTATGGAAGTTTTGGGAGTAGAAAAAGAAGAAGCACTTGAAACAGCTTGCAAAATGGAACATATTGTATCTGATAAATTGTTTGAAAATATGGTGAAGTTAACCGATTATGTTAAAAAATCAGATATAGATTTGAAAAAATTGTATAAATAACCGAATAAATTTTATAGTCAAAAATTTTTTTAATCCCTCTTGACAAAAATAATTATTTAATATAAAGTTAGTCTAGACTAACAAATAAGGATTAATATGAAAATCTCAACACTCTGTAAATATGTAGATCAGCCTATGATTTTGAATAAATTGGATCAAAAGATGCCTGCATTATTGATCGGAGCAGGTGGTGCTTATGGAGTAGTTGATTCTTTTCGGAATGCTAAAAAAGATAAAAAACATGCAAAACAAAAATTTGTTCAAAACGCAATAGTAATCTCAAGTACAATTGGTGCATCATTGCTGGGTACAAGAGGTTTAAAAATTGGCGGGAAAAAGATTTTTAACGGGTTAATGGAAAGAGAGCATTTTTCTGAATTGCAAAAAGTTCATACAGAGGCTGTTGAGGGATTTATTAAAAAAACGAAAATTAAAGATGAACAAATCTTAGGGATTTTGCGTACTGCTAAATTAAAAGAATTATCTCCAAAACAAATAGATACATTAATCAATAAACTTCCTGAATCTCCTGCGAAAAAAGAGCTTTTCAGTGTAATTTTACCTGAAAAGAAAAATCTAAATTCAAAGGAGATTTTTTCTGAAATAAAAAGGTTGTCTCTTTTAGGTCTTATACCGGTAGTCGGTGGTGTGACAGGCGGTATTATAGCGGATAAAACTACACATAAAATCACTAGAAAAGGAACGGCCGATAAGGTCAAAGAGGGCTTATACCAGTATCTTGCAAATATCTTCCTGTGTAATGTAGGTGCCGGTAGTGCCCTTTTTCTTTCTGAAAAGTTAGAAAAAGCAAAGAAAATTAAACCACTCACTCCGATGAAAAAATTAGCTGTAATACTTACAGGCATTACTGCAACAGGAATTATTGGCGGAAGTTATATTGCAAATTTTGTGAGCAAACATTGTATTAATCCGTTATTTGGCGAAAAAAATAATAAAAAAGGATTGTATAATGAACGCAGCCCTGAAGCTTTAGATATTGCATTGCACGCTGATGATATAGCAACTGCAGGAATTTTATCAGGTTTTAAATGGATTGAGCCTGCATTACCTTTTATGTATTTTATATCAGGTTATAGGGCAGGTATCGGATACAGAAATGCGGGTACAAAAACTTAAGCAAAGGAGAAAGTTCGAGATTTTGAAACAAGTTCAAAATGACAATACACAAAAATGTTTATTTGATAAAAAAATAATTAAAATATAAGTTTACAAACAAGAATAATTTATTAACTGTCATAATCAATAATAAAGTCTTTTCTACACACCTTCTTATACAAAAAACAGCCTCTGTATTTTACAGGGGCTTACATTTATTTGCTGAATAAGCTGGCTTATGCTTCCATAATGTAATCGTCCATTACAAAACCTGAGCCTATATCGGTTACAACTGAATCTATTGTTTTAAATCCCCATTTTTTATAGGCATTAATGGAATTTGTATTATGTTTGTTTACTGTGAGTTGAATTTTTTTGCCATTTGCAAGTTGTTTTATTTCTTCAAAGGCTTTTGTTCCAAGCCCTTTATGTCTAAAATCTTTTTGTATGTACAATTTTGATAAAAATAAGTAATCTTTTTTGTCTGATATTCCAAAATATCCTGCTTTTTGACCATCTTGGATTATAAAATAATATGTGTAATTTTCGTTTTCAATTTGCTTATTTATAGCTTGTTCTGATTGAAAATTTTCTACCATGTAATCAATTTGTTCAGGAGAAAGAATGCAAGTCCAGTATTCATGCCAAATAGCATAAGCCAGACTTGCAAGTTCTTTTATATTTTGTTTTTCAACTTTTTCAATTTTAAAATTCATTATCCGATAACAGGTTGTACAAATGTTCTTGTCGCTAAGTCTTTATCAAGCATTAATAGAGCTTTTTTGTCATCTCCGATAAGTTTTAATGTAGCTAATACATTACCTACGTTATCTTCTTCTTCAACTTGTTCTTTTAAGTACCAGTTTAAGAATGACATTGCTGCACGATCTTTTGTTTCTTCTGCTACATCCATTAGAGCGTTAATTCTTGATGTAACATATTCTTCGTGTTCTAAAACTTGTTCAAATACAGCAAGAGGAGATTCCCAATCAGTTTCTGGTTTGTCAATAGCTTCTAATTGAACATTTCCACCACGTTGGTTCAAATAATCAAACATTCCTAATGCATGTGCATGTTCTTCTTGAACTTGTACAGACATCCAGTTTACAAAACCTTTAAGATTTAATCTTTCAAAATATGCTTGCATTGAAAGATATAGATATTCTGAATATAATTCTTTGTTAATTTGGTCGTTAAAAGCTTTTTCTAATTTTTCATTAATCATTTTATGCCTCTCTTTCAATTCTTAATTTTATCACTAAAAATTGATTTATAAACTTTTGTTAATAAAAATTTTATTTTTAGGCAATTTTAAAAATTCATATCATTTATAAAAATCACTATGGCTATTAATATTCAAAACAATTATATGTATCGCTATCAATGCGGAAATTTACAATCAGGTAATGAAAATGTAAAATTAAACAAACCTTCTTTTACAGGTGCAGGAGATATTCAACGACTTACTCATATGAATATCGGAATGATGGGTGAGGGTTTTATCGGGCATGTTCTATTAAAAAATGCTACAAAAGGTACAGATGAATTTGTTAATGTATTTAAGCATTTTGATTGTGGAAATGAACGTTATTATTTGAAAAATAATAAAGATGAATTAATCGGGGAAGTTTTAGCTAAAATTAATAAATATTTCGATTATGACAGAATTATGTATAGGGAAGATCCAAGTCATGTTTTAGTTGATGATTTAAGAAATTATTCAAATCCTAAAACTCCTTTTTATAAAAAAGGTATGGATTATTACAAAGGTGTTGGAACAAGATTACTACAAATTGCTCAAAGACGAAGTGATGAAGCTCAATGTGTCGGAAATATCAGATTAAATGCTATGCCTGAGGCTAGAAGATTTTATACTGAAAAAATCGGAATGGTAAAAGATCCTAATAATCCGTATAGTGGAATGTTAATTATTCCTGCTGACAAAAAAGAACCTCTTTCAAAAATGTATGGCGGATTATAGAAAAATTTAATTAATATTTCAGGGAATGAAAATTTTTCCTAAATTGGTTATAAATAATCATGTTATGGGAAAAAATGCTGTAAATAATTTATTAAAAGCTCTGGGTGAAGATACAAAATTAATTCAGGATTCTTTTAGTAATTATATTGCTTTTCATGGGATTGGCAGTGCTTATAATAAACGCTGGCTTGGGAATGTTGTACCATCTGACGTTTTAAAACTGTCTGTAAAACAAGCTGTGAATATTATTATGACGCTTGTCGAGGATGGAAAATTCTATGATAATTTCCCGGATGAGATAAAAACTCCGAATTATGGTGATAATTGGGGGCGTTTTGCAAATTATATTGAAATTAATGACAGAGCAATTGCAACTATGGACAATGGCTGTACTTGCAGCGGAATTTTGAGTTGTATAAAACTCCTTTGTGCAATACCACCGTCTGCAAAAAGTTGGGCAAATTGTATTATTTTATCTCAAATTTGGCAGAATATTTATGGTGATGCTTATGAAAAAGGGCCTTTTGAAGAAAATTCTATATATGGACTAAGATTAAATACATCATATAGTGATAATGTGATAGATTATTCTATTGCAGATAAAATCCCGCCTGAACAACAATTAAAAGCGTTTGTAGATTTAACTCATTTTAGGGGAATAAAAGTCGGGTTTCGTCATGTAATTTCTGCTGATCAAATAAAAATCGCGAGAGATTATAAAGATGATGAAACTTTTAATTGGGGTAATCCTGAACATGTGGAAATTTATATAAATGAATGTGTAAAACTTATGAATTTAGGTTTTGAATGTATGTTTATAGATTCTGCAAAACATATTGGCGGTTATGATATGGAAAATTATACAGGTGTCGGGGCTTTGCCTGAATATCAACAGATGCAGTATATTTTGAATGAAATAAGATTACGTTCAGGAAAAACTGATATTAGTTTTGTCGGTGAAAAAAGTTCTGATGATTTTGAAAGATTTGAAAATATGGGGCTGAATGCGGGGACTGATTATATTACAGGAGATAACTTTGAGGCAGTCAAAGAATTGTCTGCAAATTTGAGTTATTCAAGAGATTATGCTCCAGGAGTCGAAGTTACAAACGATAATTATATTGGCGGACTTTCATATGATCAAAAATTAAATAGAATTAATACAGCTCTTTTTGGGTTTAATCAAGCGAGTGATAAATTACCGAGTTTTATGCAAATGGATGATTTATTCCCGCTAAGATATGATACAAATACTCATCATCTTATGATGACTAATCCTTCATATTCTGCTGATGGCAGTGCTTTGAGCCATTGGGAAAATCTTTTTGCCAAAGATGATGGGAGATTATACAACAAAATGGTTGGAGAACTTTTTGCTTATGCGTTAGGTATGTGAAAATTTAGGAGTTTAATTATGGATAAAAATTTGAAAAGTATTTTAAAAATTACTGCATATGCAGGGATTATGACCGCAGGTATTATTGCATTTTTAGTTTATATGGCAAAACAGCGTAAGAAAGATATGAAAAATCGTATGATTTTAATAGCAAGACAAATTGATGCAGATATAGTAAATACCCAAAGAAAAATTTCACCGAGATACCATGAAAAAAATCAAAGAAAATATGATGAATTATGGGGAAATGGGAACTTAAATAATTAATAAAAAAATGCGTCTTAAATGACGCATTTTTATTTTATAAAAGGTTTACAAGTCCTGTTGAATGATCAAAATGACATTTTGCTATTCGCAATTTTTCATTTTTTACAGCTTCATTAATAATTACAGAATGTTTCATCAAATAATTTTCAACCCATTTTGTATGTTCTTGAGCGAAGAAATTATGACATGAGATATCTTCATCTTTATCAAGTACAGGATATACACATTTAAGAATTGATGAAAAATCTTTCATAGGCTCAGGATAATGCTCTTTTGCGTATTTCATAACGCCGCAGTCATCGTGACCTAAAAGTATTAAAAGCGGAACTTGTAGTTTTTTTACAGCGTATTCAATACTTTCGATAATGTTTGGTCCCGTAGTCATTCCCGCTACTCGAACAACAAATAATTCACCTATTCCGCAGTCAAAAGTAATTTCAGGTACTACTCTTGAATCTGAGCAGGTAAGTACGCATGCATAAGGTTCTTGATGAAATGCGTATTTTTGTAATGTTTCAAGACTCATGTTTTTAGTTGTAGGAGTCCCGTTTACGAAATTTTTGTTTCCTTGTAATAATTTATCCAGTTCTTTTTGTGCTTTTTCTTTCATAAGTCATATTATAACTTATTTTATCTAAATTTCAAGTTGTTAATAATATTAGTTTTTAGGGCAGTTTTGTTTATGCTAGAATAGAAAAAGTGATTAGGAGAGAAATTATGGAAAAAACAATAAATTTTATAAAGAAACATAGTGATTTATTCCTATTTTTAGGCTTGTTACTTATTTGTTATTTTGTATTTTTCTTTAACATAGGTAATTATGCTTTGATGGACGTTGATGAAACTCGTTATGTTTCTATGGCTAGAGATATGTTTCACAGCAAAGATTTTTTGACTTTGTATTTGAACGGTGAGTATTTCTTTGAGAAACCTCCTCTTTATTTTTGGGGTGAATGTTTGTCGTTCGCAATTTTTGGAAAGATAAATGAATTCACTGCAAGATTTCCTGTAGCTTTGTATGGAACATTATCTACTTTAATTGTTTATTTTACTGGTAAAAAGATTGTATCAAGAAGATTTGGATTTATTTCTGCCGTAATTCTTGCTACTACTCTCGAATTTGTTATGTTGGCTAAATTTGCAATATTAGATATTGTAGTTACAACTTGTGTTGGATTTTCTGTAATGTTTGGATTTTTGACACAGTTTGTTCAGGATAAAAATAAAAAATATTTCTGGTGGATGTTTTATATATTTTCAGGATTGGCTGTTATGGCTAAGGGAATTCCTGGATTTGTAGTTCCGTTTGCTGTTATGTTTTTTGTAACTATTGCAAACAAAACTTTTAAACAAGTATTTAGACCACAGTATATTTTACCTGGTTTTTTATTGTTCTTTTTAATTGTTGTACCTTGGCATTTGATTATGTTCAAGATTCACGATCCTCTATTTTTTAGAGAATATATTATAAAACACCATTTGGAAAGATTTTTGAATTCCAATGAAATCAATAGAGAACAACCTTTTTATTTCTATTTTATCACTGTATTATGGGGATTAATTCCTTGGGTATTCTCTGCAATTGCTGTTGGAATTACTAAACTTAAATCATTTAAAAAATTTGCTGTTGAGAATTTATCTGACAGACATAAATTTTTATTGTTTAACGTAATTGCATTTGCGGTTACAATGTTATTTTTCTCATCATCAAGTACAAAATTGATTACATATATTTTACCTGTATATTTCTTTACAGCATTTATTATGGGTGCGTTATGGGAAAGTTATGTATTTGATGAAAAATATAAAAAGCCTGTAAATTTATCGGTTTATATTTTAGGCGGAATTTGTATTTTTGCAGGTGTTGTGACTTGTTTTGCAAAATATGTGCTTCCTGCTCAAGTATATTCTGATTTGCTTATCATAAAATGGTTTTGTATAAGTCTTGTAATTATTTTTGGTATTTCAAGTATTTTGTGTGCAGTGAAAAATTGCAGAAAAGGTGTATTTGCCTGCTATGCTCTTTTAATAATAATTACTTCAGCATTTGGTACAAAGCTATTTTATAATATGGACTATGAATTTGGTCAAAATGATTTGATGCAATTTGCAAAATATGCAAAAGAGAATAACAAAAAAATTGTTGTTTTAAATAATGAACGTAAGTATTCTGTTTTATATTATTACGGTTCTCCTGTAGATAAAAATACAAAAAGCAGAGTGTATTTTATTTCTCAAGACGATAAAGAAGAAATGGCAAAACTAGGACATATTCTTGATGATAGAGATGTTGTTGTAGTCGTAAGGGAAAAACAAATGCTACAGGTGGATAAAACTCTTGATTTTGATATAATATTAGATGGAAGAAAGTATTCACTTGTGAAAGTTCATTAATGTTAAAAAGATACGAAAAATTTCTTGAAAAATTAGATAAAAGATTTGAACGTTATTTTGAAGAACAGTGCGAGTTTATAAAATGTAGGCCGGGCTGTTCTGCTTGTTGTGAAATTGGTCAATATCCATTTTCACGACTTGAGTTAGAATATTTGATGTCAGGATTTGTAGAGCTTCCTTTTGGGGTAAAACATAAAATAAAAGAAGAAATTAAACGATTGAAAAAAGAAAAGCCCAAATGGTATAAATGCCCGTTTTTAATCGATAATATGTGTTGTGTGTATAAATATCGCGGGATTGTTTGCAGAGCCCACGGACTTGCTTGGTATGATGAGGAAGCAAACAGAATAAGATTGCCTTACTGCGTGAATAAGGGATTGAATTACAGTAAGGTTTTTGATAGAGAAACAGGCGAAGTCCTTTTGCAAAACCCCATTAAAGAACGTTTACGCATTGATACCATATTGAGAAGTCCTGAAGCAGAGCAATACGAACTTGAATGCGGTGAAATCAGACCTTTAATCGATTGGTTTTAAATTTTTTAGTTTATTTGTCTTCAACAAATTCAATTCTGTAACCAAGTTCTTTTAATATTAATTCAACATCTCTAATTGTAATAGTTTTTCTGGATATTTTTGATGAGAGATTGTTGCTATTGAATGTTGGATTATTAGTTTTTTCACTAATGATTTCACAAACTTTTTTAAAAGTTTGTCCTTTTTTGGAAACAATACTATTAATTTCATTTCTGATATTCATAATTATTTATCTTCAATAAATTCAATTTTGTAACCAAGTTCTTTTAACATCAACTGAATTTCGTTAAATCTTATTGTTCCTTTAGAAAATTTTGAACTTATTCCTTTTTGAGTAAATTTTTTATCACCAGTTTTAGCACTTACGTTTTTACAGATTTGTGTAAGTGTTGTTCCCTTTTTATAAATTATACTAAAAAGTTCGTTTTTAGCGTCCATAATAAAATTATATTTTTATTTGCAAAAAATATCTATTTATATTAATATATCTCTATATAAAGATAATAACAGTATATAGTAATATAATGTAAAGTTAGCATATGGAAAATAAGGATAAATTAATACATCAAATACTTGCATTTGATTTGATTAAGCTGAATAATGATTTAAAGCAATTTAATCTTATGATTTCGGAATTCAGACAATATATCTCTAATACTGATTTTACACAGGATTTTTCTGATGAATCAATACATACTTTTACTGATATAGCTGTGTTACTGTCAGAAATGATTAATGCTATTGATAATTTTGAAAATAACTTAATCAAATTGGCAAATTCAATAAAAGATAAAGCGTCTTAATGCAAATATTTTATGTATAAATAAATTGAGCTAAGCAAAAGTGAAATAAAAGTGATAAGTGCACCGTATTTCATAAATCTCATAAATGAAATTGGATGTCCTTTTGTTGCTGATGTTTCACTTACAATTACATTTGCTGCAGCTCCTATGATAGTTAAATTTCCGCCAAGACATGCACCTAAAGATAGTGCCCACCAAAGAGGGTGATGTCCTTCTCCTGCATAAGGCAGTGTGTGTTGAACTTGAGCGATTAAAGGTGCCATTGTCGCTGTATATGGAATATTATCGACAATCCCTGAAAAAATTCCAGATCCCCATAAAATGAACATTGTAGCAGCTGTCAGACTGCCTTGTGTGAATTCAATAAGTTTGTCTGCTAAAAATCCTATTCCGCCGTTTGCTTCAAATCCGCCTATGATTATGAATAAACCGACAAAGAAAAAGATTGTGAGCCATTCTACATCTCGATAAATTTCTTTTGGTTTTTCAAATAAAAGTAAAAAAGATGCACCAGTCACTGCAAATACATATGCAGGGATATGAGTCATATCGTGTGTTACAAAACCTAAGATTACTAATGCTAATGTAATCATTGATCTTAGCATTAGTTTTTTATCTGTAATTGTTTTTGTATTATCAAGATTTGCAATATGTTCCATTTTTTCTTTAGTTGCTTTTAGGGATTTTCTGAACATAAATATTAAAATTCCGATACTTGCAATAAAGATTATTGTAATAATTCCTGTAAGTTCGTTTACAAAATCCATGAAACTTAATCCTGCTTTTGCACCTATAATAATATTTGGAGGATCCCCGATTAATGTTGCGGTACCACCGATGTTTGATGCAAGAACTTCAGTAATTAAAAATGGTATTGGATCACATTCAAATTCTTTAGCTATAACAAATGTGACAGGCATGATGAGTACAACAGTTGTTACGTTGTCCAAAAATGCAGAGGCTATCGCTGTAAAAACCGCCAGTGCAAATAAAACAAGTTTTGGATGTCCTTTTGTAGCTTTTAAAATCTCTATTGCCATCCATTTGAATACACCGCTTCTGCTTGCTATATGTACAATAATCATCATACCGATAAGCAGGAATATAACTTCAAATTCTATATAATCAAATACTGAGCGTATGTAATTCCCGGTTTCAGGATTGATTTTCCCATGAAAAGGTAAAAGTCCCAAAATCATAGTTAATGAAGCTCCGACTAGTGCAACTACTGATTTTTGAATTTTTTCTGTCGCAATAAAAATATAGGCAATTAAAAGAATTGCACCTGAGATAATCATTCCGTGGTTTTGTACTAAATCACTTAACATAAATTTCCCCTTATAAAAAAGTAAAGTAACCTTTTCTTTTTCGAATTGAACCCAAAAATTATCTGCACTCCAAAAAGAAAAACTTCCTGCAAACGGGTATTTTTTGTTAAGTATATCATGAACATTAATTTGTGTAAAAAATTGTAATAAAAGGGTACAAAAGAATTAAAATATGATTTATACTACAAATGTAGTAAAATTTGTGTGGTATTTATTAATTTAACTTATATTGTGCTGTTTATTATAAACAGTAAATTATGCCGTCTAAATGGCGTATTGTTTTTCATCGGAATTATTATAAAATAGTTTAAGGAATGTAAAACAAAACATCAAATTCGGCAAAAATGATTTATCAGTTGTTTTATAGAAAATGTGTGTAAGCAGGTGTAACTTTTGAACGAAAATCAGGAAAAATTAACGGAAGATATAAAGGCTAAAACGCCTAATAAGAAAGTGAATAAAGCTGTTTCAAATCCATTATCGAAACAGTTAAATTCGCTTAAAAAACCTGCTTTAGAAAATTTATCACCTGTAAAAACCGAAATAAAAACACCTGCAAAAAAAGAAGAAGAAAAGCCTAAAGAAAAAGTTATAAATCCGATTAAATCTGAAACGTCAAGTATTGTTGCTCGTATTAATAACTTTAATACGAATAAAACATCAAACAGAATATATTCAGGTTTTATGAATAATGCAAATGCAAGTTCTCATAAGGTAATTGATTATACAGAGCTTGTAAATAACTTAAATAGTGCACTTTCAGATAAGTCTAATGTTCATGATCTTTTTGTAGCTGTGCATGAATTGTTTACGGAAAAATTGAACAGTTTGTATACGGCATTTGGAATTTTTCATGAAAAATCAAAATGTATTAACTTAAAATTGTTCAATAATTTGGGTAGTTCATATACGTCAAAGATATTCTTATCTGATCAAGACAATCCTGTAATTGAATGTTTTAATAACTGTACACCTGTAATTAAAGATGATAACAGCTTTTTGAATATTCCTTATTTGCAAAAAACATCATCTTTAGTTCTTCCTTTGATGTCTGTAAGCGGATGCAAAGGGGTTATGGTAATAGGAAAAGATATTTTTGAAAATCGTATTGGATTATTCTCATTTATCGCAAATTATTGTGCATTGTTTATGCATAATATCGAGCTTTTGGAACAGACAAATAAATTTGCCAATACCGATACTTTGACAGGTCTGTATACTCATAGAGGTTTCCAAGAAATATTAAAATCAGAATTGAAAAGAGCAGAAGAAAATGAAACTAATCTTTCTATTATCATGCTTGATGTCAATAATATTTCTAAAATCAATAGAGAATTAGGTCATGCAAAAGGTGATGAAGTTATTAAACTTTTAGCAGACAAGGTTAAACAAAATATCAGAAGTACTGATAGAGCAGGTCGTTATGGCGGTGACGAAATCGCAATTATGCTTCCTGATACGAATACTCCTGATGCAAAATATCTTGCAGAATATATAACTTATTGTTTGTCTTGCTGTTTTGTTGATGATGTTGGACCAGTGAAAGTTTCTGTAGGTATCGCAACTTATCCTGAATGTAGCAGAGATCAGGAAAAATTGTTGATTTTAGCAGAGCAGGCGATGTACATCTCTCAAGCAAAAGGTTATAAAGAGGGTATGTCTGCTATTATCAGTTCGACAGATTTTAATTTCTGGGATGATGATGCTTTAAAATCTTATGCTGAAGTTATTGCTAAAAGACATTCTCAATTAGGTGTTAATTTTGAAGATGAAATTGTTCATAAATTTAATAATGAACAAATTGTATCTCAAAACCATTTAATGGAACTTGCAAATTCTTTAGCAGGAGCAATTGATGCAAAAGATCCTTACACAAAAGGTCATTCAACATCTGTTTCAAGATATTCAGAAGCTCTTGCTCGTGCAATAAATTTACCTGAAGATGAAGTTCAAAGAATTAAATTAGGTGCATTATTACATGATGTAGGAAAAATAGGTATTCCTGAAAATGTACTGAAAAAACCTGGTAAGTTAGAAGGTGAAGAATGGGAAATTATGAAACAACACCCTGTAATTGGTGCAGAAAAAGTATTAAAGCCAAATGATGCTTTAAGAGATTTAATTCCTATTGTAAAATATCACCATGAACACTTAGATGGCAGTGGTTATCCTGAAAAATTAAAAGGAGATCAGATACCTCTTGCTGCAAGAATTGTAGCTGTTGCTGATACTTATCATGCATTAATTTCAGATAGACCTTACAGAAAAGGTATGAGTGTAGAAAAAGCTTGTGAAATCTTAAAAGAAGGTGCCGGTAAACAGTGGGATCCTGATTTGGTGCGTCAATTTATAAGTATTGCACCTTCATTGTCTACAAGTATTTAATTTTTTAACGAGATAAAAAAATAGACAGTTGCATAATTTCGAAAATAGTGTATAATGATATGAATTAAAGGAATTTTGCAAGAGGTTTCTTTAACGTACCACTTAAAATCAGGAGAAGAACAATGTACCAAGACGAAAAACTTGTATGTGAAGATTGCGGCGCAGAATTCGTCTTCACTGCAGGTGAACAGGAATTTTATGCTGAAAAAGGTTTAGTAAACAAACCAAAAAGATGTCCGGAATGCAGAAAAGCTCGCAGAAAAAATCACAGAAAACAAAGAAGAATGTATGAAGCTGTTTGTTCAAAATGCGGAGCTCAAACTCAAGTTCCTTTTAAACCAATTCCAGGAAAAGAAGTTTATTGTAAAGAATGTTTTGCAAAAGAACAAGAAACTGCTCAAGAATAAAAATTTAATAAAAATTTATAAAAAAATAAACCGGATATTATTTAATATCCGGTCTATTTTTTTTAAACACCAATACAACTGTTTAAATATTCGATTGTGCTTATTTTTTCGTCGTACAAATACTTTATGAAATTCAAATATGCGGCATTGTGAGATGTAATTACTAAATTAATTTCAAATCCGTCTGTACAAAAAGGTTCGTAATCATATACAACATAGCTGTTATATTTACTTTTCCATTCTTTTCGTTCGATACGGCTGTTGTTTTCTTCGATGACATCTTCAAGCCAATCAAGAATGTCTTTATTCACATTTTTCATTTCCAAGCGATTGTACTTACCGCAATCTTGGCAATCATTTCCCATTAACATGTTAAAATTACTCCACAAATATGTTATATGTAAATTGTAAATCTTTTTCTATGTAAAATAATCCCCTTTAGGTATAAGGATTAAATAGTGAAATGTGGTGATTTATTATTTTTTATTTAGTTTTTATTTCTTTATAATTAATTGAAAAATAATGCGTATTTTTATAAAATTATAAAAAGGTTTTTAATTTGCTAAAAGAGGATTTTTTATGACTATTGAAAAACGTATTTTGATAGCTGACGATGACGATGAAATCAGAGAACTTTTAGAATTTGATGTTAGAGCAAGCGGATATTTTGTAGATACAGCAAAAGATGGTATGGAGGCTTTAAATAAAGCATTAAATAATACGTATGATCTGATTTTGTTGGACGTTATGATGCCTAAGATGAATGGTTTTGATGTTTGTAAAAATATCCGTCAAGCAAAACTTGCTATTCCTATTTTAATGCTTACTGCTAAAGGTACTATTGATGATAAAACTGAAGGTTTTGACTGTGGTGCAGATGATTATTTGGTAAAACCTTTTGATATTCAGGAAGTGCTTTTGAGAATAAGAGTGCTTTTGAGAAGAAATCAGATTGAAGATAAGACAGTTTTGTCAGATGAAGTATTGAATGCTGGAGATATTGAAATTTTCCCTGAAACTCTTGAGGCAGTAATTGTTAATAAAAAAGTGAAATTAACTCCAACAGAATTTGAAATTTTATATTGTTTAATGCAGCATTTTAATAATCCCGTAACTCTTGCTACATTGTTAGATGAGGTATGGGGATATGATAGTAATGAAGATGTAAGAATGTTGAGGGTTCATGTAGGCGGATTGAGAAATAAAATTGAGCCTGATACAAAACATCCAAAATACTTGCATACAGTTACAAATGTAGGTTATAAACTTACTCCGTTCGGTGAAGGTTAGATAAATTATGTTTGGGAAACATTTAAAAATTGTAGAACAAATTGCAATCGTATTTATTTTTGCGGTTGTAGTTCCAATGACAATTAGTGGATTTATAATTAATAACATCAACCAGCAATCAATGAGATATCAGCTTAGAGAATCAGCTGTTTTGATTGCTAATATGGTATCTGATGAAATTGATTTTTTTAATAAAACAGTATCAAGTAATTTAGAACAAATTATTTATTCTTTAAATTATTTTCCTACACAAAAGGCAAAAAATGATTATTTGCAATCAGTTGTAAAAACTCTTTCAGATTGTGAAGAACTTAAGATTGTTAATAGTTCTCAGCTTGATCAAATTCATGATAGAAATAAAATAAATAAAAAAGCTACAATTTCTTTAAAAATTAATGATAATCAGTATCTTGTAGCAACATACAAATTAGATGCTATTAGAGATGAATTATTTAGATCAATTGCAGATGATAAAAGACAAATTTATGTATTAACAAATGATGGTGATTTGTTAGCAGAACATAATTATACTGAAGATGCTTACAAAAAAACTATTGCGTTACTTCCTGACAGATTGAGAAAAAATAAACCTGTAATTTTTGGTGATACTAAAAATCAACCTTTGGTATATGTTTCAAAGGACGAGCCTAAAATTACGATTATTGTAAATACAACAGAAAAAGTGACAAGAAAAGCTATTACAAATAACAGTTTAAAAATTATTTTATCCTGTTTATTTGCTACATTTACAATTATTTTTGTTGTAGCTTTGTATACATATTATTTGTATATCAACATAAGACAATTATTCAAAGGGATTATAGCTATTTCGAAAGGTAATTATGAACGTCAAATAAGACTTTTGACTACAGCTTTTACTCCTCACGAAATTATATTTTTGGCTTTTGAATTTAACCGTATGGCAACAGAAATTCATAAATCTTATATTCAGTTGAAAAAGAATAACATTGAATTAAAGCAGTTAAATGAATTTCGTTCAAATCTTATTGATACTGTAAGTCATGAATTGAGAACTCCTTTGACAAGTATTCAAGGTTACACATCTCGATTGATGCGTCAGGATATAAAAATTGATGAAGAAACAAGGCAAAAATCTTTGAGAATTATAAAAGAACAGTCTGAACGATTGAAACGTTTAATTGAGGATTTATTGACGATTCCTGATATTGAGGGAATGCGTTTGAGAACTAAAGTTGAGCAGGTATATATTCCTGAATTGTTAGAAGAATCAAGAATATTGATAAAAAACAAAGATAATAAAGAAATTATATTTAATATAGGCGAGGATTTCCCGCTTGTAGAAGCAGATAAAGACAGATTATTACAAGTATTTGTAAACTTGCTTGAAAATGCTGCGAAATATGCAACAGAAGGTTCACAAATTGTTGTAGATGCTGATGTTAAAGATAATAAAGCAAAAATATTTGTAAAAAATGATTGTGAGGTTATTCCACCTAAAAAATTAAATAAATTGTTTGAAAAATTTATTCGCCTTGATGATAATACGACTAGAACTACACGCGGTACAGGTTTGGGATTATTTATTGTAAAAGGTTTGGTAGAAGCTATGAATGGAGAAATTTCATTGCACAGCGATAAAACTTGCGGTTTTTGTGTTGAATTAACTCTAAATCTTTCAAATGTATCAGAGGTAGTTGAATGAAAAGAGCTATAGAACTCGCAAATAAAGCAAACGGAGAAATCCCTGTCGGGGCTTTGATTGTGAAAGATGGAGAGGTTATAGCTGAAACTTTTAATCAAAAAGAAATTACAAATGATGTCACAGCACATGCAGAAATTTTAGCGATTAGAGAGGCTGAACAAAAGTTAGGCAGATGGCGTCTTGATGATTGCGAAATGTATGTGACCTTAGAGCCTTGTCCGATGTGTGCTTGGGCAATAGTTTCTGCTAGAATAAAAGCTGTTTATTTCGGATCTTATGATAATAATTATGGAGCTTTAGGTTCCGTAATTGATGTAAGAAAGCTTGCAAATTCCAAAATGAAAGTCTATGGCGGGATTATGGAAGAAGAATGTGATAAAATATTAAAAGAGTATTTTAAAGGTTTGCGCAATGATAACAAAATCTGAAATTGATAAACTTGTTGAAAAATATGAAAATATTGATTTTATAAAAGATGATCCTGTAAGAATTCCAAATAGGTTTAGTGAAAAAAAGGATATTGAAATTGCAGGATTTATCGCATCTCTTGTAGCTTATGGCAGGAGAGAAGTTTTTTTGAAAAAATTGGACACCCTATTTAATATTGCTCAAAATGAACCGTTGAATTTTATTTTAAATTTTGAGCCGAAAATTTTGGGTGATTTTAATTATCGTTTTGGAAAACCTGAGGATTTTGCGCAAATTTTTACTATAATGCGTGATTTGTATTCTAAAAATAGCAGCTTAGAAGAACTTTTTAAATACGGTTATGAAAATCAAATAGATGATAATATGTTTATACCTATTACAGATTATTTTTATGCAAATGCAAAAGATAATAATTCACAAGGTTTCAAATTTATGCTTCCAAATGCAAGAAAAGGAAGTGCTATGAAGCGTATGTGTATGTATCTTAGATGGATGGTGAGAAAAGGTCCGGTGGATTTTGGGATTTGGAATTTTATGAAGCCTTCTGAATTATTAATTCCTTTAGATACTCATGTTGCAAGATTATCAAGGGAAATGGGACTTTTGACTAGAAATGCCAATGATTTTAAATCAGTGCTTGAAATTACAGAAAATCTCCGCAAATTTGATCCAGAAGATCCTGTAAAATATGATTTTGCAATGTTTGGCTATGGAGTTAATAATAAAGGGTAGATTGTGAAAAAGAGTTTAATTTTTAATAATTTATGTATTATTTTTATATTTATATTATTTTTGTGTGTGGCAATTTTTTATCCTTGTAAAGGATATTTTTCATGTGATAAGTTGCAAAACAGCTGTAAATATAAACGTGTTTCTGTTTTTAATAAAGAATACATTAAAACAGCAAAATTAAGTTCTCTTTCAGCTCCTCAATATACTTCATTTTCTGCTAGGATGCGACATGATTCTTTAATGTATCTTATTGATACGGATAAAGAGCGTGATAATAATATATTTGTCCAGTTTAATTTTCCAACATTGCATGAAGCAAAAGATATAGGAATTAAATTTAATAATTATTTGAATTCTGGTGAAAATGAATTTAAGTATGTTGATATGGGATTAACAAAAACATTTCGAAATATAATGATCTTTTTATTTGTTTGTTTGTTAATCAGTATTGGAAATTTTTATTTTAATCCTCAAAATAATTAATTTACTCACCTAAGTTAATTTGTGAGAATTGAACAATCTTATTTTTTCCGCGTTTTTTAGCGTTATACAATGCATGTTCTGCATAGCGAATTATTGTATTTGCATCTTCTTCTGTATTTTCAATACAAGGATAAGTAGCTATTCCGCCTGAAATTGTAATAGGATGTCTTTCTTCTTCACCTGCAGGAATAAATTCCATTCTTTCAATATCTTTTCTGAATCTTTCTGCAAATAAAAATGCATTTTCTTCAGAAGTGTTAGGCAGGATAAGTAAGAATTCTTCGTCACCGTAACGAGTTAATATATCTTCTTTTCTGATAAGTTGTTTTAATTTATCGGCAATAGAGCGTAAAAGTACATCGCCCCATTCATAGCCATAAATATCATTTACAACTTTGAAAAAGTCTAAGTCAAATAACAGACAAGAAAGTTTTGTGCCATAACGTCTTGCACGAGAAATTTCTTGATCAAGTCTTTCTTGCATATATTTTCTGTTGTGAAGACCTGTCAATTCATCTGTTGTAGATACAACTTTCAATTTGTCACGTAATTCTTTATATTTTAAAAGAGCATTAGCTCTGATTACAAGTTCCATGTTATCAACAGGAGTTTTAATAAAATCAAATATAACTGCTCTTACAGTAGTTCCTTTAAATACATCTCCGATAAATAATGTAGGAGCTTTAAATTTTGTTGTCATAAGAACATCTTTAATGTTTGGAACACTTTCTACAACTACAAGTCCAGGATTTAATGTTTCATAATCTTTAAGATTTTCTGCACTTTCAATTCTTACATTAGTATCATCAATCTGTGCTAATACATCTGCCAGTTTTGATTCATTTTTATCTGTATAGACAACAATATTTTTCATTTCTCTATCCTCTTTAACAATAATTATCGGATTTTATAGCATTCCTCGTGTATTTTAGCATATTTCCCACTTTTTATCAATAGGTAAATAAAATTTAATAAAGCATTTGCCATTGTTTTTCTATGCTAAAATCAATATATGTTCAGTGCTAAAATAAAACCGATGCAAAAAAGTGATCTTGATGATGTAATTTCTATTGAAGCAAAAGCTTATGGTGAGCATCACTGGTCTAAAGATTCTTTTATGAGTGAGCTGTCAAATGATTTAGCCAAATATTTCAGTGTGTTTAATACAGATGGACAATTAATCGGTTATTGTGGCTGTTGGCAGATTTTGGAAGAGGCTCATATTACAAATATTGCTGTATCGCCTGATTATAGACGGAAACATATTGGGGAAGCTTTGCTTACAACAATTATTGATGAATGTTATCGAAATATGGCCAAATATATTACTTTGGAAGTTCGTGTAGGTAATAAGCCGGCTATTGCTTTGTATGAAAAATACGGGTTTAAATCTTTAGGCGTGAGAAAAGGTTATTATCAGGATAATAATGAAGATGCATTAATTATGTGGACAGAAAATATTTTTTACGATAAATTTAAGTCAGGATATGAAAAAAATATTTCTGTTTTAAAGGGGAAAATTGATATTTTATGACAGAAAATACACCCAAACCTCGTATAAGAGTTATAAAAAAGCAAATTGAAGGGATAAGATTGTCTTTTGGAAGTTTACTCCTGATTTTGTGCTGTACTTTTTTAATTATTTTATCAACTTTTATTCAATTTAATGTAAATCATTTCATAATACCTATGGGATTATTTAAAGGAGAGCAATTATCCTTGAGTGATTACATTTATACTTACAAATTGATTCCTCAAATTCCTGTTGTAATGTTTGTTGGAGCTTTTTTAGGAAGAAGGTATGGGATTACAAGTATATTATTGTATATTTTATTGGGACTATTTATTATACCTGTATTTGCATTAGGTGGAGGTCCAAGTTATGTTTTAGAATATAGTTTTGGGTATATTTTAGCATATATTCCTGCTGTATTTTTTGCGGGTTCTATTTTAAAAAGTGGTTATACAAATAGAAATATCTTACATGCAGTTCTTGTTGGTGTTTTAACGATTCATCTTATAGGCATTTTATATATGCTTTTTATTGCTGGATTAAAACATGAAGGTTCTGAATTTATTTATGGTTGGATTACTGCTCAAAGTGGTATTAAAATTATTTATGATTTAGTTTTTAGTTTTGCTGCGGTATTTATTGCGAGATATGCAAAAATTATTTTATGGTTCTTTATGTAAAAGGGGTAATTTATGAAAATTCAATCTGTTAATATGTGTGATCAAACATTTGGTAATGGTCGTAAGAAGTTTGATGTGCAAGGACATGTTGGTAGTATGTTTGATAATTTGCATCATTGTGAGCAAAGTTATAATCCTCAAAATATTATAGATACAGTTGAAAGTAATAATGTAAAAAAAATCTTAGTCAGCTCATTATCTGGGTTAAACCCTGAAGGGAGTGATTTTTTTCAATCTGAATCTAATGCTGCGAAAGATATTGAATTAATAAAGGGGAATGATAATGTCAAAATGTATCCATTAATTTCTTGTCAGCCTGGGATTGTAAAAGATAGTACAAATATTGAAAAATTAGTATCGAGTGGTAAATTTTATGGAATGAAATTCCACCCGACTAATACAAATCAATCTATAAAAGATAATTTTGAAATCTATTCACAATATTTTGATGTAGCAGAAAAAAATGGTTTACCTTGTGTTTTCCACTCAACTACTGATGGGAAATCTGATCCGCTTGAAATTATAAAATTGGCAGAGAAACATCCAAAACACCCTGTAGTTTTATACCATGTTGATTTAATGGCTTCTCCTGAACAAATGTCAAAAACTATTGATAATATTTCAGATTCTCTAAAAAATAGCAGATCAAATCTTTATGTGGATATATCTTGGCTTACTGGATTGTTTGATAATGCTGAACAGAATAAAAATACAATTAAACAAGCTTTAGAAAAAATAGGTTCTGATAGAATTCTTTTCGGATCTGATGCTCCTATTGCAGAAATGGGTGATAAAGAAAAATATGGTAAATTTGCAGACTTTGTAGAAGAAACTGTAAAAGAATTTTATAAAGATAAACCTGTAGATGCTGAAAAAGCACTAAATAATATTTTTTATGACAATGCAGAAGAATTGTTTATTAATAAAAAATGGTTTAAAAAAACTGTTAATGAAATTGTTTCGGATAAAGTTAAAAAATCAGTTTCTTCCGGTAAAAAGAATTTGTGGATAGCTGCAGGTGTTGTAGCTGTTGGAATTTTAGCTTTAGTTGCAAAATCTTTTAAATATCCTGATAAAACAAAACATTAATTACAAAAGCAGGCTGAATAATGATTTATTCCTACGTTGTCCAGTTCTGGGATTTTTTGAGTGCAGATATCAATACATTTAGGGCATCTTGGATGAAATCTGCATCCTGAGATATCTTGTTGTATTGTAGGAGGTTGTCCTTGAATTGTTTCTAATTTTGAATTTTTATTAGATGGTAATGATTTTAAAAGAGCTCTTGAATATGGGTGTTTTGGGTTTGCAAAAAATTCTTTTGAAGGTGCAGTTTCTACAATTCTGCCTGCATACATTACTGATATATAATCAGCATTTTCTCCAACTAAAGCAAGATCATGTGTGATTAACAGAATTGAGGTGTTTCTCTCTTTTTGAATTTCTTTTAAAAGTTTCATTATTTGCGCTTGAATAGTTACATCAAGTGCAGTTGTCGGTTCATCTGCGATTAGAATTTCAGCATTGCAGCATAGAGCCATTGCAATTATAGCTCGTTGTTTCATTCCACCTGAAAATTCATGTGGATAGGCTTTCATTCGTTCTTCTGCACAGGGAATTTGAACTGCTTCTAAAGCTTCTATTGCTTTTTTATAAGCTTCTTTCCCTTTTAGATTTTGATGAATTTTTATAACTTCTAAAAGTTGGTTTCCAACTGTGTATAAAGGGTTTAATGATGTCATTGGATCTTGTGGGATTAGTGCAATTTTATCCCCTCTTAGATGTTGTAAATCTTTTTTTGATGTTTTTAGTAGATCTTTGCCTTTATATAAAATTTCACCATCAGTAATTTTTGCATTTTTAGGTAGTAGTTGCAATATACTCATTGCACTCATAGTTTTTCCGCATCCTGATTCTCCGACTAATGCATGCATTTTACCTGCATCAAGTGAAAAATTAACATTATATAATGCTTGTCTAAATCCGCATTCGCAATTAAAACCTAAATTCAAATTTTTTACATCTAATACTGACATATGCATATAGTACATCATAATCCTTTTGGTGTGAATAGTCTTATCGGGGATTTTTGTTAACAAATGTTAAGATAATTTATTCAAATCATGCAATTTTGGATTTCAAAATTTTTTTATAAAAGCATAGGGGATATTTAAAATTTTAATTTTCTTGTCACGAGGAAAATTAGAAAGGGAAAAAAATGACAGACGTAAAAAAAGTTGATTTATTTACTGCACAATCTGCTCAGTCTAAAGCAGTAACAAATCCAGTAGAAAAAGAAAAGGCAGAAAAAGAAAGATTAAATGCTGAAATTCAAAGAGAATTAGCAACTAAAGAAGACCGTCAAAAAGCAATTGAAGAAGCAAAACAAGCTTATTTGAATTTTGGCACAGTTGAAGGTCAAAAAGTAGAATCTGAAAAAGATGCTGAAAAAATGGCTAAAAATTATGTAAAAGACCAACAATATAAAGAAAATTCAAATGCAACTCAAGTATTTATGGACAAGGAAGCATACAAAGCTGCTGAAAAAGCTCGTAAAGAACAAAGAAAGCAGTTGATTGAACAATACAGAAATGAAGGCTTAAGCAAAAAAGAGGCTAAACAAAAAGCTGATGCTCAATTACCTGAAAATGAATATTTGAGAAAAGGTCTTTTTGGTCAAAATAAAACTCGTAAATATATTGAAAGTCACAAAGAATTATTCTATGACGAAAATGGCAACTTTTCAAGTGATAAATTTAAGCAAACTGCATTAAAATTCGCAAACACACATACAGAAGAAGGCGAAGCTGAAAACCATTATTTAAGTCTTAAAGAAAGACGAGAAGTTGCAGAAAAAGAAAATGTAAAAGCAAGTGTAATTAAAAATATTGCTAAAAAATCAAATTTAGGATATGAAAAGGATAATACAAATTTATACAGAGGCTTGTATGTTGCAGGCATGACAGGTGTTGGTGCAGGAATTGGTGCAGCACTTGGAGCATCAGGTATTTTAGCAGGAAATGTTATAGCAACAGCAACATCTACTGCAACATCTACATCAAATGCCGTTGCAAATATCTATGACGATGCAGGTAATATTATTGAATCTGCAACAGCAACAGATACAGCAACTTCAACAGATACAGCAACTGCAAAAGCTAAATCAGGTCTAAGTTCTGCAGGTCAAGGTGCTCAAGCAGGTTCTTTAATGGGCTTAGGTTTAGGTTTGGCTACAATGGGCTTTATCAAAGATAGAGGTGGAAAAGAAGCTAAAATTTATACTCCGGGTAAAGGTAAAGAGTCAGATCCTGTTCCACCAAAACCTCAGGTTGATAATCCAAATGTGCCGGTAGATGATACTCCTTGTGATGATTGTCCTTTGACTCCTGATCAAGAAACTCAAACTAATAATGTTGATATGCCAATTTGTCAATATAAGCCTAAAAAAGGTGAATATTGGGCAGGTATTGTAGCTGCTAAATACGGAATTAAAGATCAAAAAGAATTAATGAAAGCAGTTCACGAATTGAAAAAACAACACGGTATTACAAACTTCAAATTAAATGTTCAACCAAAAGTTTTAAATTTACCTGAGGAACTTTTAGGACATAAAATTGATTGTGATGCTGAAGTAAAAGTAAAAACAAATAAATTTAAAAAACAAACAAAATATACAGGTAAATATACAAACCCACAAACTCAAGAAACAGTTACAGTTTACTTCTATACAGATTGTAACGGAAACAGAAGTAAAACATATTCAACACCTGAAGCTCGTGATGCAGCAATGCAACAAGCAAAACAAGCTCAAAAAGCAGCATAAATATCAACTAAAATTACGTCTCCTTTATAATAAAAAAAGACCTTCCAACTGTCAGGAAGGTCTTTTAATTTGCGACACAAATCCCTTGTTCTGTACTTACAAGGTTATTTGCAGTCCAATAATCATTTGTGGGGTAAAACTCCCTATTAACACTAAAATAAGTAGAACCAGAACCTGACATAATTGATTCTGGGTATAAGTCTTTTATATTTTGTAATTCTTTATAATCATCTATTAAAGCCCATTCAAGGTCGTTTTTGAAACTATCTTTTGAGCCGTATTTTGATTGAAAATTTTGAGAGTTCTTTTGAGAATATTTTGTATATGCTTCTTTTGCACTTATTCCTAAATTTTTAGGTTTAATCAAAGAAATTGACAATTTTTCAAAATGAAGTTTTTCTAAAATTTCTCCTCTGCCTTTTGTCATTTGTCTTCCGCCTTCAAGACAGAAATTCAAATCAGATCCTAATTGTGCACAAAGTGTGTGTAATTTCTCTTTTGATAAAGGTTCATCAAAAATTCTGTTCAATCCGTATAAAGTTCCAGCTGCATCTGTACTGCCACCAGCCAAACCTGCTGCTACAGGGATATTTTTATCTATATAAATTTCAAATTTATGTGGTTGCAGATTTGTATTGTCTATAAATAATTTTGCAGCTTTATATACCAGATTTTTTTCATTGTACGGGATTTCATTATTATTCCCTGATAGATTTATTTCAAATTTATCTGATTTTTCAGCGTTAATAGTTAAATAATCATAGAGGCTGATTGTCTGCATAATGCTTTCAATGTTATGAAATCCGTCTTCTCTTTTGCCTAAGACTTTTAGAGTTAAATTAATTTTTGCGGGACATTGAATTTTAATTTCCATTGTTTAGCAATGCCTCCGACAATTTCCCGAAAGTTTCTATTGAGAGTTTTTCACCTCTTACATTTTCATCAAGATTTAATTTTGCAAGAGCGTTTTGAATATTTTCTTTTGAAAATCCTGCAGATAAAAGGCAATTTTTAATATTTTTTCTTCGTTGTGAAAATCCTGCTTTAACAGTTTTTCTAAAATGAGAATAATCTGTTAATTCAAGCAGAGGTTTTTCTCTCACATCAAGTTTTACTAATGCTGAATTAACTTTTGGAGCAGGATAAAAAGATCGTCTTCCGACTAATTTCATGATTTTTACATCTGCCCAAAATTGTGAAAGAATTGTCAAAAGCCCATATTGTTTTCCTGAAGAATTTTCATTTGCAGCCATTCTTCTAGCTACTTCTTCTTGCACCATTAGTAAAATATCAGTTATTTTATTTCTGTTTTTGTTATTCAAATCATCTACTTCACCAAGTAAATGAGCAATAATAGGACTTGTAATGTAGTATGGAATATTTGCAACGACTTTTACTTTGCCTTCACATAATTCTGACAAATCTTGTTTCAAAATATCATTATGGATTATTTTAAGATTTGGAGCATCAAGTTTTTGCAATTCTTTTATTGCTTCTTCATCAAGTTCAATTGCAATGACTCGTTTGGCATGCTTTACTAATTGTTCTGTTACAAACCCAACTCCGGGTCCGATTTCAATTACTGTATCATCAGGTTTAATCTCTGCAAAGTCAATGATATCAGCGATAGTCTGCCCGTCAATAAGAAAGTTTTGACCAAGTCTTTTTTTAGTTCTAAAGTATTTTGCCCGTTCGAAGTAGTTCATCTTACCTATAATAATACCACACACAGGTAAATGTTTTAATAATTTTTTTTTGTTAATTTTGTGGATGTTATAATTGGATAGGGGGTTAATGTGAGTAACATTCAAACACAGGAAAAATTAGACAAAAAAGAAATTTTAAAATTGTTCCAAAGCGGCTGTAAATCACGAGAACAATTCAGAATTGGTATTGAATATGAAAGGCTGCCTATTTTTTCTGTGACGTCAAAAGCTGTTGATTATTCTTCGGATAATGGTGTATGCAATTTTTTGAGAAATTTTGCTAAGGAAGAAAATTGGGATTATATTACTGATGATTATAATATCATTGGGCTAAAACAAGAGCACGATACTGTGACGCTTGAGCCGGGATCTCAAATTGAATTGAGTTTGAAACCTGAAAAAACTATTGATGATATTAAAAATAAAATTGACGACTTGAACAAAAAAATGTCTCCTATCTTGGATAAAATGGGAATTACACTTTTAAATTACGGAGTATCTCCATTATCTACTCATAAGTCAATAAATCTTATTCCTAAGAAACGTTATCACATTATGGCAAAGTATTTGTGGGGTATTTTATCTGATGTTATGATGCGTGAAACAGCAGGGGTGCAGTGTTGCATTGATTTTGAAAGTGAAGAAGATGCAATTGACAAATTCCGTGTAGCTAATAAATTAACCCCTTTTATGACAGCTATGTTTGCAAATTCTCCGATAAGAGGCGGGGTAGAGACAGGATATAAAAGTTTTAGAGCACTAAGCTGGTTAAACACTGATAATGACAGATGCGGTTTTGTCGGACAAATTGATGATAAATTTTCTTTTGAAGAATATTTGGATTATGTATTCGAATCACCAATGATTTTTATTAACAGAGAATCAGGTGCTATTCCGATAAACGGGAAAATAGATTTTAATCAGTTTATGCAATCAGGTTATGAAGATTTTCAAGCTGATATAAATGATTTTATGCTTCATGCAAATTTATATTTTCCTGAAGTTAGAATGCGTAATTTTATAGAAATCAGAAACCATGATTGTGTCGGGAAAAATTTGCAATATTCAATTTTAGCGATTTATAAAGGTATTTTATATAGTCATAGTGCTATGCAAGAAATTGAAGAATTGTTTAAAGATTTTGAATATAGGGATTTTTCTGAACTAAGATATAATGTTCCAAAAAGTGCTTTGAATTCAAAAATTGGAAAATATTTAGTAAAAGATATTGCAAAAGAAATTTTATATATTGCTGAAAAATCTTTAATAGAGATGGATACAGGCGAAGAAAAATATCTTGATCCAATAAAAGAATACACATTAAACGGCATAAGTCCTGCTGATGTAATTATAAGAAATTGGAACGGGACTTGGAATAAAGATATTAAAAAACTTATAAAGTTTGTAAGTGAATAATTATTTTTCTGGTTGCATATATAGAATTATGTGATAATATTTCACTATATTTTCATATATGAAACCTAGAAAGAGAGTAAAATATGTCATATTTTATAAAAGAGATTGAAAAAAAACTTACAAAACAAGAATTTGCTATGGCAAAATTAATGGTATTTGGATATAGAAATTATGAAATAGCAACAAAATTAAATGTAAGTGTCAGTTTAGTAAAAGTTGTTTTATCAAATGTTTTTAATAAATTAAATGCAAGAAATAGAGCTAATGCTTGTTATATTTTAGGTTTAGGAACTATTAAATAGCTATTTTTCTATTAGTGAAAAATTTTCAGGTAATTTATTTTCAAGTTCTTTTATTAAATCTGACAGTTTTATATCAAGAGCTTCGCAAATTGACCATAAGGATATTAGCTTGGGTTCGTTCTTGCTGTTTTCAAGTCTGCTCAATAAAGATTTTGGAATATCATATTCATATGCAAGTAATCTTATAGATTTATTTTTCTTAGCTCGTTCTTCTTTTAGAATTTGTGCTAATGTTTCAAAAATTATATCTGATTTTTTGCTATTAATATGTTTCATATATAGAAATTCTACAAATAATTTAATTCAATATATTTTCATACATAGAACCTATGTTTGTTTATAAAAAAGACACGGAATGCCACTATATCTACACCCCGTGTCTTAGTTATCGATTACCGTCATTTAGGTTTTTAGATTATGCTTTCCGCTATATCCGTTGTTGTTACGGAGTTGAAGAGAAAAGGGTGTTTTATCATCAGACAATCAATTTATGTCATTCATAATCTTTTTCCCTATCGGGTAACCGTCCGTATCCCGCCGCTATTTCTTCGGGAAGTTATGCAGATTATCACTATCATCTGCTTCGAAATTAGAACGTGAATGCATTTTCATAATGTTTTATGACACGTCCCCCCGAACCCGAAAATATCTCGGATGATTCGGCTTTGAGATACGAAGTTTTGTTTAGTCTTGCGTAGTTTTTATTACACAGACTTTTTTATATGATTATTTTTCTTTGATTTCTAATTTTTTAGGTTCTTTATTTTCTGTTTGAACTTTTGGAATTGTAATTTTTAAAATTCCTTTATCATATACAGCAGTAGTTTCATCTATTTTTATCGGCTGATCAAAAGAGATTGTTCTTTGGTATCTTCCATAGCGAAATTCTGATGTATGGTAGCGTTCATTTTTGGCTTTTTCTTCTTTTTCTTCCGCTTCTTCCTTAATTTCAGCGGAGATTGTCATAAAATCATTATCGAGTTCGACTTCTATATCATCTTTATTAACTCCTGGAAGTTGGACTTTTACTTTGTAGTTTTTGTCATTTTGCTTGACTTCTATTGCAGGACGCCAAATTGATGTCTTTTTTATATTAAGAGGGTTTGCCATTGAATGTATAAGCAAGGTATCTCGTAAAAAATTGTTTAATTCATTATGGATACTATCAAAATATAATTCAGGCTCGCGAATTATTAAGTCGTGTTTCATTTTTACTCCTTTCACATTTTTAGAATAAACTTTTTTATTTTTGTTTTCATTCAACTTTTTATTAATTAATTATTCTTAGATTATGTACTTTCGAGTAATAGAATAAATGATTGTTGAGTAAATAATTCATAAGGAGAGCTTTTATGCTTTTTAGGATATGTTATGCAAAGTAAACAGATAAAAAATATAAGGGGAATTTATGACAATAAAAATGTTGGTTTTTGATTATCGTGACAGTGAAAAAAATTTTTTTGGAACTCATGAGTTAGAAAATTTTGAGATTACTTTTTATAATGACAGCTTAACAGAGGAAACAATAAAATTTTTGCCAGAAGAATTATTGGATAGTACTTCTGTAATCAGTGTTTTTGTAAATTCTCAAGTGACAAAAAATGTCATAAAAGCTTTTAAAAATTTAAGGATTATTTCTACAAGATCAACGGGAATTGATCATATTGACAAAAGTTCAGCAGAAGAAAAAAATATTTCTGTCATAAATGTAGAAGCCCATGGTACAAAATCTGTTGCACAATTTACAATAGGATTAATTTTAACATTAGTTAGGAATATTATTCCGGCCTCAAGATTTTTTCTGGACGGAAATATTGATTGCAGGGATTTTATCGGCAGAGATTTGTCTGAATTAACTTTAGGGATTGTAGGGACAGGTAATATCGGGTTTGCTGTATACAAAGTAGCTAAGGCTTTTGGAATGAAGGTTTTAGCTTATGATTTAGTCCAAAGACAAGAATTAAAAACTAACGGGCATGATATTGAGTATGTAGATTTTAATACTCTTTTAAAAAGATCGGATATTATAACTTTGCATTTACCATATACTGGTGATAATTATCATATGTTTTCTGCAGGACAGTTTAAGTTGATGAAAAAAACTGCCTATTTGATAAATGCTTCAAGAGGAGAATTAGTCTGCATGAAAGATTTGTATGATGCTGTATCTGAGGGAATAATTAAAGGAGTAGCATTAGATGTGGTTACTTGTGAAGATGTAAGTTTCAGATGTGAAAATTTCGCAAAGATGGTGAATAATAATTTAAAATGTGTCGAGGAGACAAAAATGTTACGAGATCTTGCAAAACTTGATAATGTAATAATTACCCCTCATATTGCTTATGATACAAAAGATGCAATAGATTACATTTTAAATCAAACCTTTATAGCAATCAGCGATATTGTCAAAGGCGGAAATTCATATAGGATTTAATTTTTATTAAATCCTATTTTGTCATAATTTGTGATGATATTACTCCGAATATAAAATCCTGACGTTTTTTTAATTTAAATCCTTTGCTTTCAAAGTCTTTGATTAAATCTTCAGGAGATGGAAAATTTTGTTTTGATTTAATCAGGTATTCGTAAGAAAAATAATTTTCTGTAAATATTTTTGCCAAATTTGGGGTAAGTTTATCGTAGATTTTCCCAAGATTGTTATTTTTTCCAAAATCTAAGTGGAGAAAATTTCCGTTTGGTTTTAGAATTCTATAAATTTCTTCTACAGCTTTTTCAGCATTCAAAATATTCCTTAGACCAAATCCCATTGTTACTATATCAAAGGAATTATCTTCATAAGGCAAATTTGTGATATCTCCTTGCAAGTATTGAATTTTGTTGTTTGGAGTTTTATTTTTTGCAATTTTGAGCATTTCTTCTGAAAAATCAATTCCAGTTACAATAGCATCAGGTTGGATTTTTTTTGCAATTCTTGCAAGGTCGCCTGTTCCGCAGCATAGGTCAATAATTTTTGTGTGTGGTTTTATATCCAAATTTTTTACACTTTTATATTTAACAAAATTGTGAGTCCCGAATGACATTAAATTGTTCATGAAATCGTACTTTTTTGAGATCATATTGAACATTACATGAATTGTTTCAGGATTTTTATCAATTATTATGTAGCTGTCCTCATAATTTTTTTGAGATTTATTATGTGTCATAATTGTTACCTTTTTGTTTAAATTCAATATTAACATATAATAGTTTTATGAACATAGCTTTTGTACCAATAGATAATAGACCTGTATGTTATACTCTTCCTGAGCAGATATGTGCTATGGACGGTAATATCCGATTGTATATGCCTTCAAGAGAATGGCTTGGAGATTTAACAAAATACGCTGATGTGGATAAAATTTTTCAGTGGCTCAAGGATTTGCCAAAAGTTGATGCTATTATTTTATCTCTTGATACTGTAGCTTATGGTGGTCTGATTTCTTCTAGACGTTCGAATGATTCTTTTGAAAAAATTAAGGAAAGAATCGAAAAATTAAAAGAGATTTTAAAAGAAAAACATGCTGAAATTTATGCTTTTTCAAGCATTATGAGAATTTCAAATAACAATATAAACGAGGAAGAAAAAGAATATTGGAACAAATGGGGAAAAAAGATTTTTAATTATTCATTCTGCATGGACAAATTCGGTACAATTTGCAAAAATGAAGTTCCAGAGGAGATTTTAAATGATTATCTCTCCACTCGTAAAAGAAATTTTGAAATAAATAAGATTTACCTCGAATGGCAAAAAGAAAAAATATTTAACACGCTTATTTTTTCAAAAGACGATTGTGCGGAATATGGCTTTAACGTTCAGGAAGCACGAGAGTTAGAAAAATTAGGTGGATTTGTAAAAACAGGAGCTGACGAAATTCCTCTTACTCTGCTTGCTCGTTCGATTAAAGGGAAATTGAAAGTCGCTCCTATATTTTTAGAGCCTGATTGTAAGGATTTGATTTCGAATTACGAAGATGTATCTATTGAAAAATCTGTAAAAGGTCAATTAAATCTTGCAGGTTGTGACATCTGTGAGCCTTGTGATGCGGATATTTTATTGTACGTGAATAATTTTAAAGATAAGCAGGGTGAAATCGTTATGAAAGTCCCTACAGAACCGTTTGGTGGAGAATTTAAAACTCCTGATAAGAATTTCATGATTGCAGATGTGAGATTTGCGAATGGTGCTGATAATGCATTTGTTAAAAAGTTATTTGAAAATGATTTGAATGAAAACTTTTATGGTTATTCAGCTTGGAATACGTCGGCAAATTCTTTAGGAAGTCTTATTTGCGGTGCAAAAGTAAAATATTTTGCTGAAAGTTTTGATAGGGCTGCGTTCCAAAAACTTCAAACAGTAAGATTTTTAGATGACTGGGCTTATCAAGCAAATGTTCGTCAAAATCTAAAATCCCCTGATGTTGATAAAATTACCGCTGAAATGAGACATTATGAGAATGTTGTTTTTGACAAATTAAAGTCAGAATATAAAATAGATTATAAATTCCCTTGGAATAGATTATTTGAGGTAGAAATTTGCATTTAGTTGAAATTTTATTCTTAGCCGTAGCATTAGGAATTGATTGTCTTGTAGTATCTTTTTCACAAGGTTTGATATTTACCCATAACAGGGTTAAAAATTCTTTAGCTCTTGCTTTTACAATGGGATTAGCTCAAGGTGTAATGCCATGTTTCGGTTACGTTTTCACAGGGCTTATAAGCAGTTATATTCAAGCTTACGCAAAATGGCTTGTTTTCATTATATTTTTTATTTTAGGTGCAAAGTTTATTTACGAAGCATTTCAAGAAAAAGATGAAAAAATTTGTTGTATAGATTTAAAATGTTTGGTAAGTCTTGGCATAGCTACAAGTATTGATGCGCTTGCTTCAGGGGTAAGTTTGAATTTGACAAAAACTCCGCTTTTATTATCTGTTTTATTAATCGGTTTTATGTCATTTTTTATGTCGATGGTAGGTTTTTGGTCTGGGAATTTTTTCAAGAAATTGCCATCGAAATATCTTGAAATTTCTGGCGGTTTGATTTTGATTATTCTTGCGTTTAAGAGTGTTTTTTTCTAAATTGGCATGCCCAAAACAGGCATGAATGTTAAATGTTTTACAATTCTTAATACGAGTTTAAATCATGGAAAACCATGGCATGAGCATGTTTACATGATTTAAAATCTGAAAACCATGTAATAGCTTAATTTTTAGCATGATTGACTTTTGAAAAACGGCTGTATCGTGCTAATTACGGGGTTTGTTACAAATATTCACAATCTCATGTTCTGCCCTTGAAATAATTCCCTTATTTTTTATAATGTAATTAAGGACGAGTGGAGAGGTGAAAAGAGCCTCTGATAAGGGGATTGTGACAGATTAACTCTGTCTGATTTACCGTACTTGGGTAAGATAGTTAACAAGTGGAGATTATATAAATTGTTTAGAAGTAGGGATATGGGAAGAGCTGTTGCAGTGAGAAGATGGACGCCTACGGCTCTTGAATGTTATAAAAGAGGATGCAACTGTGAAGGTTGTTTTTATAAAGATTTTTTCAGCGGATCATCTCAAAAATGCCAGATGAAGGCTTCTGTGCTTGAATTAGTAAGAGTTATCGGAACTCCTAATGTAGAATTACAACAGTTTATTATTGAAGATTAGAGCGCTTTTACAGAAATTAAAAACTTTATTTTTTAGAAATAATCTTGAAAAAGGCTTTAAAAATCAAAAAAAATATGTTATAATATACAAGCAGTATGTTATAGGAGGTTCCACATGCACATTTATGTAAACGGAAGAAATATTGAAATCACTGATGCTATTAAAGCATATGTGAAAGAGAAAATTGGTAAGGTAGCTACTCACTATGATCAAATCCAAGGAATTGACGTAGTGCTTTCAGTTATCAAAAATCCTGCTGCTTCCGGAAAACACGTTGCAGAAGTCAGCTGTAAAATGTCAACAGGCGTTGTTCGCTGTGAAGAAGCTGCAGATTCTATGTATGAAAGTATTGACTTATTAGCTGACAAATTAGCTAGACAAGTACAAAAATTTAAAGATAAAAGCATAGGTTCTGATAAGTCTTCTATTAGAACTGAAGCAAAAGTTGAAGAACCGGCTGAATCGGTTGAAGAATAAAAATTCCTAGAGGCACTTGAAAAGGTGCCTCTATTTTTTAGTTTTGAATTTTTGTTTTATAATAAATTTATGATTAATAATAAAAAAGTAGTAATAATTATGCCTGCATATAATGCAGAAAAAACCTTAAAACAGACTTATGAAGAAATTTATAAGCCGTTTGTCGATGAGGTTATTTTGGTAGATGATAATTCTCAGGATAATACAAAATTAGTTTCAAAAGAGTTGAACATAACAACTATTGTGCATAAGGAAAATAAGGGTTATGGCGGTAATCAAAAATCTTGTTATAAGGCAGCTTTAAAAGCTGGGGCTGATATTGTTGTAATGCTTCACCCTGATTATCAATATACCCCAAAACTTATTCCTGCAATAGTTTGTATGATGGCTTTTGGTCAATATGATGCTGTGTTAGCATCAAGAATGCTTGGAAATTCTGCTTTAAAAGGCGGTATGCCATTTTACAAATTTGTTGCAAATAAATTTTTAACTTGGTTTGAAAATGTTTTTACAGGTGAGAATTTAACTGAATATCATACAGGTTTCAGAGGTTTTACAAAAGAAGTATTGGAAACTTTGCCATTAGGTGAATGTGATGATGATTTCATCTTTGATAATGAAATGATTGCATTGCTTTTCTATAACAAATTCAAAATAGGTGAGGTTTCTTGTCCTACAAAATATTTTAAAGAAGCATCATCAATTAACTTTATGAGATCTTGCAAATATGGACTTGGAGTTTTAGCTGTAAGTTTAAAATACAGGTTAGCTAAAATGGGCTTGAAGTCAAAAATATTCAAAGATAATGCTAAGAAATTGGATTTATCTACTGAGATTGAATATTATTTTAAATAAATTTACTTGGGTAATTTTTTAAAGTAATCATTTTCTGCAATTGCTCTATATGCGCATCCAAATCCGTTATATATAGATGTTTTGTTTGATTTAGAACAGAACTCTTCAGAGTCCATGTCTGTTCCTACTGCTCCACCTGGTAGTAATTTGCCGTCATTTGTAACTTGGAATGTGAATAAATCATAGCCCCATCTGTTTGGTCTTTTTTTTAGTCCGTTAACATCAACAGTAATGTATAACTTTCCGCTTTTATATGGAGATTCTATCATTATTAGCATACCGTCAGAAAGCATTATTCTGCCATCATCAAACCAGGACAGGTTCATAAAGCCGTTAGTATAAGATTTATAATCTCCACTATTTATCGTTATATCAGAATATGTATCTTTGAAATAAGTTTTGAATTTGGGAGCAAAAGTTAAACTCGGGTAATTTTCATTGTTTATAATTTGACCTTCATCATAACTCATTTTATTAAAGGCTGTTTGTATAATTGAGTATGCCTTTTTAAAACCAGCTTCTAATTCTTTGTTTCGTTTATCATTAATAAGAGTTGGCAGTGTTATTGCCGCAACCACTCCTATAATCCCAAGGGTAATTAATACTTCTGCCAACGTGAAAGCTTGCACTGTACGCATAATCTCCTTTCTATTGAGATTTCTCAATGAATCTATTAGTATTATATTGCATAATCTCAATAAATGCAATATTCAGATTTAGGAAAATATATAAAATTAAAACGTCAGGAAAGCGGGTTATCACTTAATAAATTTGCAGTAGAAGCAGAAATTGATCCTGCAATTTTGTGTCGTATAGAAAATCTTAAACAAGGTATAAAAATTAATGTTTTAGAAAATATTTCTCATGCTTTTGGGATGACTCCGGCAAAGTTTTTAGATGAATTTGAAAAGTATAAATAAAAAAACACCTCTTATATTAAGAGGTGTTTTTTATAATCCTTTTTGTTTTAATTCTTTAAGCTGCTTTATTAGAATGTTGCAGCAGGTTTTTTCTGAGCTGTAGCACCTGGGATTGATTGCCAGTTTGCAGCCATGATTTTTTTGAATGATTTTAATGCTGTGTCTTCTAATTCACCTAATTCTTCAGCTTCCATAATTAATTCTCTTAATGGAAGTAATGCTCTTTGGTCACGAAGTACACCTAATGCTGCAGCTGCACCAGCTCTTACAAGTTCGTTTTCTGAACGGTTTTTCATTACATCGATTAATGCAGGAACAGCTTTTGTATCATTTAATTTACCTAATGAAGTTACTGCATAAATTCTAACGTTTACCCATTCGTCATATAACATATTAATTACTTTATCAACAGCTTTTTTGTTTCCAATTTCGCCTAATGCACGAGTTGCATCACATCTTACGTTAACTTTTTCGTGGTCTAAAGATGCAATTAAAGCATCTGTTGCAACATCACCGATTTCAATTAGAGCATCTGTTGCTGTGATACATACTTGAGGGTTTTCATCATTTAGAGCTTCAACAAGAGGTTCTACAACAATTGCACCGCCTAAACGACCTAATGCACGAGCTGCACGAACTCTTACGTCTACGTTTCGATCTTCACGTAAAGATTCGATTAAGTGAACTGTTGCTGCAGAGTCGCCTAATTCACCTAATGCACGAGCTGCATATAATCTTACAGAACCGTTTTTATCATGTTTTAAAACTTCAATTAATGGTTCAACTGCTTTTGAATCGCCCATTTCACCAAGGATACGTGCCGCGTTATATCTAACTTTTTCTGAATTGCTTGTTTTAAGATCTGTCAATAATTCTTCAAAAGATTTTTTAACTTGTTTTTTCTTGCTGTTAACACTAATTGTCATTAAATTTTTCCTCCGACACACAATATTAAATTCTACTACACCTTACTAATTTATAAAAAATTTCGAGAATAAAATATTGCCTTTTTACCTACTTATATTAATTTTTGTTAAATTATATTTTTTTTGGGATTTTATAAGTGCAGTTGTATCGAATTTTTTAAGGGTAAAACTAACACTTTATATTAATAATATAACATGTTTTTTATTATTTGTCTTAAACAGGAGCAAAAATTTGAAAAAAACGTGTGTTTGTTTAATTAAAAATTAGTGTCTTTCAATTATATTAAAACCAAATTTGTAATAAAAATTCACAAATACTACTCACTACAGATAGTAATAATAAACTCGCTACCCTTGCCAACCTCACTATTTACAATGATTTTACCTTTATGTTTTTCAATTATTTTTGAACAAATGGCTAGTCCGAGTCCTGTTCCGACTCCTATTCCTTTGGTCGTAAAACCTGCTGAAAATATCTTGCTGAGCTGATCTTTGGGTATGCCTTTTCCTGTATCTTTGATTTTGACAATGAGTTTTTTATCTTTGTATTCTGTTGTGATTGTAATTTTTCCTTTGCCTTCGATTGCTTGGCAAGCATTGATTAATATGTTTGTGAATACTTGATTTAGCATGTTTGGAAAGCATTTAATAGCAGGGATTTCGCCGTAATTTTTTATTATTTCGATTCTGTTTTTTGTTTCGTGTCTAATGAGTTCTAATGTAAGGTCGAGTTCTTTATTTATATTTGCTTCTTGCAATTCTGCTTCATCTAGGCGAACAAATTTTTTCAGAGAGGTGACTATGTTACTTATTCTTGTGACTGCTTCTTTATCAATTTCATTTATGTCTGTAAGCATCTCTTTTAATTCGGTGTCTTCTATTGATGGGAGCAGTTTTGCAACTATTCCGTTATTTGATTTAATTGAGGCTACTGGGGTATTAATTTCGTGTGCTACACCTGCAACTAATTGACCTAAAGATGCCATTTTTTCTGAATTTATCAGTTGAATTTGGGTTTCTTTAAGTTCTTTTAGGGTGTTTTGTAATTCGTTTACCGTTTGAATATTTTTTTGATAAAGTTCTGCACGAGTGATTGCGTTTGATAGTTGAGATGAGATTGCATCTAGAATTTCAATTTCTTCTGTCAATTCTCTTTTTTGGTGGCTAAGTAAAACTATTATCCCTGTTATGTTTTGCATATGATGCAGAGGGATTATTACTCTGAGTACAGGTTGTTTAAATGGTTTTGCATTAAGATATTCAATTAAAACATTATTAGCCGAAATCTCTTTTGCAGTGATAGTTTCAGTAGTTTTTTCGTCAAATTGAATTGCTTTTAAATTTTTAGATTTCTTTTCTCCGAATACTTCTTCAATGACAAATTCATTTCCATCAGCTTTAGCGTAATAGGCTTTGTATGCACTGAACATTATAGCTAATTCTTTTAGGGTTGATTGAAGAATTTTTGAGATATCTATACTTTCTCTGATTGTATTGGAAACCTTGTTTATGAGGGCAATTCGGATAGCTTGGCTTTGAGCTTTTTGTTTTACTTTTTGCAAGTCTTTGTTTTCTTCGATTAATTTATTTATTGTGTTTTTTAATTTTTCATTTTCTTTGAATGAGTTATCAAGGTTATTTTGTGCACTCACATCACTAAAGAAAATTATTGTGTAATTTCCTTTTTTTATTGCTTGCAAGTCGTAGTAAAAAATCTTATTTAATTCTGATTGATAAGATATTCTTGCAAAAAAATCTTCTTTAGAATTGATTGCATGATAGATGGGAGAATAGATTTCGATATTTTCAGAATTAAGCGGGCAGATATCAAAGCTTGTGTGATATGAAAATTTTTTGATATTTGCAAAATCAGAAAACCACCTTTTGAAAGTGTGGTTTCTGTAAACAACTTCTTGTTTGCTATTCACAATGATTACAGCATCCCTAAACTGTCTGAAAATATCAAATTTTTTCATATAAATATTATATTTCAATCTCTAAAAGTGGGCAATTTCTTTAATATATATCAATATGTTGTTGTGATCTTTTATGTAAAGCCGAAAAAATTTAAGAGGGGTTATGAGCGGATTTAAAAAGTTAGGAGAAAAAATAAAATATTACAGAGAAAAACGAGGACTTTCTCAAAAAGAGTTAGCTACAAGAACTTTTATGACAGTATCCAAGCTTAATGAAATAGAAAATGGTACAATAGTATATCAGTTTTGGACTTTGCAAAAGATTGCAAAGGCTTTAGATGTTGATTTGCCTGAGCTTTTAAATTTTGAGTAAAAATAAAAACCGCCCTTTATAAAAGAGCGGTTTTTAATTCTATATTGTGTATTGATTATACAGCTGCTAAAGATTTTGATCTTTCTAATTGTAAAGTGCAAGTTGTAACATCGCAAACACAAGATGGTCCAAAGTATTGGATAGCACCTGGGAATAAATATCTGTCATTTAATGCCCAGTCTTCTCTGTTTTCTTCTAATTGTTTGAATACAGGACCGTCTAGTCTAACTAGAGCTTTTTGAATAACAGGTTTCATTTCACCATGACGTTTTTCCATGTTCATCATCATTGTAAGAGGAACACCGCCTGCAACCCATTGATCAGCAGGTTGAGTTAAGTTTCTTACAGATGATAAGTAACCAGTTAAACCGAAGTTGATTAAAGCAAATGCGTTAAATCCTAATGAATAGCAGTAATCAGCATCAAAGTTTGATGGGAATGCACATCTTCCTTCATAACCGAAGAAGTGAGATTGAGCATTAAATTTACCGATGTATTCACCTTGAGATTTTAATTTATCTAATCTTGTAGAAATCATTTCGATTAATAATTTTTCAGTTTCAATTTTAGAAACTTGAACGTTACCATGTGGGTCACGATCAGCTAATAATTGACCTTTGATTAATGCAGGTAATGAGTTGTAAACTTTTGCATTAGCAGGGTCAAGTCTGTTTTCTACGATATCAAATTTATCACGAATAGTTGTAGCATTTACGAAATCAGGATCATTTTCTAATGTAGCCATGATATCGTTTAAGTTTGAAATCATAGATTTCATTTCAGGAATGAATTCAATCAAACCTTCAGGAATAACTGCGATACCAAAGTTTTTACCCATGTCAGCACGTTTAACGATTATGTTGCACATATAGTTAATAATGCTTTCAAGTGACATTTTCTTTTCTTCAACTTCTTCAGAAATTAAAGTAATGTTAGGTTGAGTTTGTAAAGCAGCTTCCAATGCAACGTGAGAAGCACTTCTACCCATGATTTTTACAAAGTGCCAATATTTTTTAGCTGAATTAGCGTCACGTTCAATGTTTCCGATAAGTTCAGCATAAGTTTTTGTAGCTGTATCGAAACCGAAAGAAATTTCGATTTGGTCATTTTTCAAGTCGCCGTCGATTGTTTTAGGGCATCCGATAACTTGAATACCTGTATTATTTTTTACAAACCATTCAGCTAAAAGTGCAGCGTTAGTGTTAGAATCATCTCCACCGATGATTACAACAGCAGAAATATTTAATTTTTTACAAACTTCTAAAGATTTTTGGAATTGTTCTTCAGTTTCAAGTTTAGTTCTGCCTGATCCAATAATATCAAATCCGCCTGTATTTCTATAAGCGTCCATGAATTTGTCATCGAATTCAACATATTTTCCATCAATAATACCTGATGGGCCGCCTAAGAATCCGTATAATTTATTAGCAGAATTAGCTTGTTTTAAAGCATCATATAAACCTGCGATTACGTTGTGTCCGCCAGGAGCTTGGCCACCTGAAAGGATTACACCAACGTTTCTTACTTCTGAAGATTTAGCAGAAGTAGCTTTTTTGAATGTAACAACAGGTTTTCCATAAGTGTTTTTGAATAAATTTTGAATTTGTTCCTGATCTCTTACTGATTGAGTAGCGGAACCTTCAACCATTTCTAAGCTGTTAATGCCGTTAGCAAGGCATTCAGGAAGTTTTGGTTGGTACTTTAATCTTTCGATTTGTAATGGTGAAAGTTTTTCCATATTTCTCTTACCTTTCTTAAGTAACACTGTTTACAATAATATATTACAATAAAAAATATATTTTACATAATAAATATTATATTATTATTTTGTCATTCTGCAGGGTTAAGCAAGAAATAACAAATCTAATAAAATAATGTTAAATATAATTTTGATAATAGTTTGATTATAATATTAATTTGAAACTTAATGTTTCAATTATAGTTTGGATATTAATATTCAAGCGATATTCTTTTTTAGCTGTCTCAACTGCTTTTATGTCAGAAATCAATTTTACTTTTAAAGCCATGTTATCAAGATTTGATTTTAATAATGCTTCCAAGTAATTTTGCATTTGAGTAAAAACTTCTAAAGGGTCAACCATTTTTGCAATATCAAGAATTTTGTCGTTGAAATCCAAAACCTCATTACGTTCCAATTCCAAATATCCGTCCATAGCATCTTTGACTAAAGAATAATCTCTATCTTCATCTTTCATAGAGGGAACATAAAAACATTGTGCTCTTGATACAACAGTTGTAATCACATCTGATTTATCTTTTGTGAGAAAGAAAAATGTAGTATTTGAAGGCGGTTCTTCAAAAGTTTTCAAAAGCGCATTTGCAGCATCTGATTGAAAATTTTGCTGATTTAACCCTTGCAAATTTCCCTCTTTATCTTTATCACAAAAAATTAAAACTCTATGATAATCAGAGGTTACAAGCAAATCATTTTTAATCATTCTTGCCTGATCTATTGAAATAACAGTTTTTGATGTATCATCAGAAGGTTTGTTATCAACTTTTGAGATTGTCAAAACTGCGGGGTGATTATTTTCTCTAATCCATTTGCAATTCAAACACTGACAACTTTCAGTATGATCACCCGTACAATTTAACATTCTTGCAATTTCAAGTGCCAAATCATACTGAGCTTGAATATCTGAACCATAGAATAAAATACAGTGTGCAATATTTTTTTGCCCTGCTTTTATTCCATTATTAAAATATTTCATCAAAAACGGATATTCTCTATCTAAAGAGTGCATTTTCCACCTCTTTTTCAACATCGAAGGCAAGACCTGACTTAATCCGATATTCAGCATCAGTCAAGTTTTCTTTTAGTCTTACTAAATCTTTAAGATTAGTTTTTTTTAATTTTTGCAAATTCAATTTAACTACATATTCATGCATTCCTGTCATTCTAGACAATTCCATGGGCGTAGCACTTTGAGCCTTTGCTTTAAGAATTATCCAGCGTCTTAGCATTGTCTGTAACGTAGATAAAATTTCAAGTGGATAGCGAGTATCCAATAATTTTCTATACTCCAAAAGAGCTCTATCTTTTTGGTTTTCCATCAAAAAGTCAGAAAATGCAAACAAATCTTCATTGGAAATACAAATTTCCCTCACCATAGGAACTGTTACTGTATCATTTGGATATGCAAAAAGTTTGAGTTTATCAAGCTCTCCGTCTATTTGACGAAGATTATTTCCTATTTGGGCAATTATTGCAGTAAGCGCATCTTTTTCAAATTTTATACCCTTTGACTTACCTTGTTTAATAATCCAACTTTCCAATTCAGCTGTTTTATAAGTTGGAATTAAAGGACATTCCATTGAATTAAATTTTTTCAAAAGTTTAAAAAACTTTTTACGGCTGTCGAGTTTTTTCCCCTCATTTCTTGGTAATTGTGCCACAAAAACGATGTCTAAATTTTCATTATTACCCTCTAGTGCATTTTCAATTTCTTTTATTTCTTTGTCTTCAAAAGATTTTGAAAAATAATCAAGGCAATTAATAACAATAAGCATTTTACCAAACATCATAGGCTGAGAACGAAGTATTGAAATTAAATCGGGAAATTTAGGGTTGTCGTAAGTTTTGAAAGACATTTCAAGAAAATTCTTATCGAGCCCTTTTTTTAATTTCCCGATTTCCTGTTCAATATTATAATCTTCTTCACCGTAAAAAAAGTATACTGCCATAATTTTTTTATGATTCAATTAAAAGACTTGCACCTATCACACCTGCATTATTACCAAGTTGAGCCGGTACAACTTCTACAACAGAACCTGCAACTTTCATTGCACGTTTCAACAGTGTTTCTTTAAGCGGATTTAGTAAGAAATCTCCAGCTTCAGCAACACCACCGCCTACAATAATTCTTTCAGGGTTAAGCAAGTTTACAACACTTGCCATACCGATTCCGATATATTCACCCATAATTGTGAAAATTCTTTGAGCCACAGGATCACCTGCTTTTGCAGCTTCGCAAACGATATAAGGAGTAATCGCACCGCCGTTTGCCATTTCTCTGAATTTAGCAGATTTTCCGCCTTTAATATATTCATTTGCCATAGCAACAATTGAAGGACCTGAAGCAAATGCTTCCAAACAGCCTGTATCACCACAACCGCAAAGAGGTCCGCCATTCATTTCTAATTTGATATGACCGATTTCTCCAGCAGCATTTGATGCACCGCGTACAAGTTTTCCGTTTACAATCAAACCTGACCCGATACCTGTACCTACTGTGATACAAATAAGATTTTCACAACCTTTGCCTGCACCATAATTTAATTCACCTAAAGCAGCACATCTAACATCATTATCAACACGTGTTGGAATATGGAATTCATCTTCAATTAATTTTGCAATAGGAACTTCAACCCAACCCGGAATATTTGGAGCATTTCTTACAATCCCTGCTTTGTAATCAACTTGACCGGGGAAACCAAATCCAATACCTTCAATATCTTTTGTAGACAATTTAGTTTCTGTCAACAAATCATGGATAGCTTGTTTGATATTATTAACTGTATATTCATAACCTAATTCTGCACGTGTAGGTACCGAATTTGAATAGATAATACTTCCCTTGTCATCAACAAGAGCAATTTTAACATTAGTACCACCTACATCAATTCCAATTCTATTCTTTCCCATTTTATAATCTCCCTTTATCTGGCTGTAAATATTATATTACAAAAACATGCATTTTTTATAATAAATATTATAGATACATCAAAAATAAAGTCCGTATTGAATAGTAAAAATTTGACAATTAATAAAGAAAATAGCCAATATTTGGAGATAAGTTCAAAATCTATTGGTAATTATTATTGTAAAGTAATAGGAGAAGTAAGATATTTATTCTCTAATTGGATGAGTTATTTATTAGATAATGTTTTTTTGAAAATTAATGTATTGATTTTTTTGTTATTTACAATACATTCAAATCCTTTAACTAGCGTAAAATTATTTTTTTGATAGTAGTCAAAATCACAAGTTGTATCAGTCCAAAGATAAATATTTTTTATTCCGTTATAAATTGCGGATTCTTTGAGTTTTGACAGAAGCATTTTCCCGCCGCCTTTTTTTCTGCTTATGAAAAGTCCCATCATAAGATCATCATCATTCATAACTTTTTTAACCTCTTTGCCTGTATTTTCAACGTAATCAAAGAGATTTAGAGCTGTTTTTTTGTCTTTTTCATTGAATGATGAAATTTTATTCTTATATTTATCTGTTATTGAATTTTCATCTGTTTTTGATGAAGCAAAGATTAGTCCGCACAATCCCTCATCATCAAGTGCAAAGGAAAAATTTTTATTCAAATAGTAATATTCAAGTGTAAAATCATAAATGAGTTTTTGTAAATCATTACTTTCAGAAGCATACAAATTACCCCAGACTGTGTGGGTAATTTGTGATGCTTTTTCAATATCGCTATTTAAAAAATTTCTTACTATCATATGATAAATTTTCCGTTTTCATAAATCAGTTTATCATCTGCATATATTGCTGAATTATGTTTCATGTTTTTAATCATATCCCAGTGAAGTCCTGAAACGTTTTTCCCGCCTGTCTCAGGGTATGATGCTCCGACTGCCATATGAATTGAACCTCCGATTTTTTCATCAAAAAGGATATTTCCTGTAACTTCTTGAATTTCATCATTAGTTCCGATTGCAATTTCTCCAATGCCTTTTGAACCTTCGTCCATGTTGAACATTGCTTTAAGGTAATCTTTTCCTGTATCTGCTTCAAATTTTACAATTTGTCCGTTTTCAATCCATAAATGTACGCCTGTAGCAGAGTTTCCTCGATAATTTTGAGGGAAATCAAAATAAATTTCGCCATTTATATCATTTTCTACAGGAGATGTAAATATTTCTCCGTCAGGATAATTATTTATTCCTGAGCAGCTAATCCATTTTCTGCCTTCGACTCCGAATGTAATATCAGTTTTTTCACCGACAATTCTTATTTTTTTGACATTATTTAGATAATTAGCTAATCTTGTTTGTTTTTCATCAAGTTCACGCAATTTTGCAACAGGATCGTCTAAGTTTAAGTAGCAGGAATTGAATAAAAATTCTGAATATTCATCAAAAGACATTTTAGCTTCTTGTGCCAATGCGTGAGTTGGTACATCTGCTACAACCCAGCTTGCTTCACCTTTAGCAGAACGTTCCATAAGAGTTTTTGATAATCCTTGAGAGGCTTTTGAACGTCTTGAAAGCTTTGTTAAATCAGCACGAGCCATATTTTTTGTATTCATAGGAGCTCCGATTGAAATGAATTTATCAATGGTTTCATATTCCATTTTTACAATCGGATCGATGTAATCAAGTTGTTCATCTGAAGCGTATTTAATAAAAATATCTGACATATCTTCAAAAGATGTTCTTAAAATCGGGTGAGCACCTTTTTGAATTACTCTTTTATAAACAGCTTTTACCAAATCTTTTGCGTAAATGCTTGTTGCTCTTATTTGTACTAAATCGCCTTTTTTAACGTTAGTTGAGTAATCGACTAAAACTTCTGCATATTTTTCCCAAATTGTTTTTTGCATAATTTCTCCTATTTATATTAGTTTAAAAAAGCATCATTATAATTTTATATCAAAATATTTGAGATTTATAACGATGCTTTTTAGTTATTGTAGTATTCTATTTATAGAAAATTTATTCATCTTGTAATGATTCATGCCCTGATTTGTGAGTTTTTAAAAGCACTCCTCGTTTAGATGTTTGAATGAATTCAATCATTTTTTCAATATATTCATTCATTGGAATTTCAGCTTTAATTTTTTCGATAGCTTGTGATGTGTTGTATTCTTCTGAAATTAATAATTTGAAAGCTTCATTTGTAGCAGTTCTTATTTCTTGAGGAACTCCACGACGTTTCATAGCTATTACGTTTAATCCGCGTGGAACAGGTGGTCTGCCTTCACCTTTTGAATATGGAAGAATATCTTGACGTGAAGCAGAGAAACCGCTGATAATTGCCATATCACCTATTCTGATGTTTTGATGGAATACGCTCATTCCGCCTACGAATGCTCCAAAGCCGACATGAACGTGTCCGCCTAAAGTTACCAAGTTTGCTAAAATAACTTGGTCATCTAAAACACAGTTATGAGCAACGTGTGAGCCAACCATTAAAAGACATTTTTTACCAATTCTTGTAGTAAAATCACCGCAAGCTGCACCTCTGTGAACTGTTACGTTTTCTTTAATAATTGTTCCGTCACCGATTACAACTTTTGTAGCTTCACCTTTGTAGCCCAAATCTTGCGGTTCAGAGCCGATTGTTGCAAATGGTGAGATTGTACAATCATCGCCGATTTCTGCAAATTCAATATGAGCGTTAGAAATTACTCTTGTTCTGTGTCCGATTGTAACGTTTTCACCTATTACTACATATGGTCCGATAATTGCATCATCTGCAATTTTTGCTGATGGGTGAATAATTGCGGTTTTGTCTATCATTTTTTTACCCTCTTTATCAATTTTTGTGTTACTTGTTATTTTTTTAGCCAGAGGCTTTGCCTCCGTTTTTTTTATCCTCTCTTGTAATTTTTGTTGAAATTTTTAAGTATTTTTGTTAGTCGCTCACAGATGTTCGCTCCCGTTTTTACCCTCTCTTATACTTAATGTTTCAATTATAGTACAAAGTTGAGGAAATGTCGTGGATTTTTATATTATTTTAATACGCCTTCAACCATTTCTTTATCTATCATTACTGGTTTCCCTTGACGTTTTTCTACTGCGATATAGGCATTATCAAGGTGATTCTTAAATAGGGTTATAAATTTGTCGGCATTATCCAATTTGAAAAATAAGGTTAAAACAGATCTGTATATCTCTTGAATTTCAACAGCATCAAAAGTTCTGATACGTCTTTGAAGTCCTTCTCCTTGTTCAAATAGTAGTTCTTTTATCAGGTGTCTTGATAATTCTATAGTTTTTTGGGTTTCTGGATAATTAGTTGTTTTTTTAGCTATGTTTTTTAGCTCTTTTGATAAATTGATTAAGGCAAGCATATAAGTATTAGCCATTACACTGCTTTGATCAATATGAACTTTTTCTGAATACTCATCTATAAATGCTGGTGTATATTTACTTAATTCAGCTCCATTTCCGGAATTAAGTTCATGTTTATGTTTGTATATTTTGAAATTGAAATCAAGGTTATCTAAATTTAGATTTTTTTCTTTGGCCCATTGATAAAATTTTTGCTTGAAGCCTTCAGGGGTTATGTCGATAATATAAAATTTATCCATATCTTCTTTTACTTTTTTCCAAGCAAATTCCATGTTTTTTGAGAAAGATTTTCTTGCCCATTCATTTGTTCCCCAGAATTGTTTTAATAATTTTGATTGTTCTTTAGTCATATCTATAGGATTTCTTTCAGGATCAAATGATTTTACTCCTTTAGATTTCATAAATTTGCTCATTGCAGCTTTAATTCTGTCAGCACCAAAAATATTCCAAGCCTTGTTTAACACAAGGGTTAATTCTTCTGATTTTTCTGGATTTTGGCGGTAGAATTCTTTTTGTCTTTCAGACATGTCGTAAATTCTTTCAGGATTTTGCTGGTAGAATTTTTTTAATCCTTCTGAAATTTTTTGTCTGTGTTCAGCAGATAGCGGACCTCGTTTAATATATACAGGTTCTCCGTCTTGCATTTGTGCTTTTCTATCCAAAGCTGCCAAACGTTTTTCTGTCATTTCGCGAGTTAATCTTTCATTATATTCTGGATCTGAGAATTTTAGTACATGGCCATAATCTCTGTTAGCTGTCGGAATTTGTAATTTGGTCATTGTGTAATATAGATCTTGACCGTCTGCATATTTTTTTAAGTCATTAAGAGAAAATCCTTCTCCCCAGTATAATTTAATTAACTGAACAGATAAATCTTCATCATTATCAAAAAATTCAAGTTCACCTTTTTGGAATTTGTCTATAAATGAACCTTTAGAAATTTTTGCATTATCTGAAGAAATTACGTTTTTAAATTCCGGAAATTTAGCTTTGATTTCATCTAGGCTAAAACATTCTTTTAAATTAGCAAAATATTTTTTGTGGATAGAAATGAGGGTTTCTTTGGTTTTATTCCCTTCTTCTAAAATCATTCCAGCCCATTCCCTGATGTTTGGTGGGTAAACTGATGAATTTTTTTGAGCGAGTTTGTCTAGCTGTTTTATAGTTTGCCCTAAGTCCAAACTGTAACCACCGGTGAATGCTAAATATTGACTGGTAGTTGGAAGTTTTCCGTATTTTTCTGTTTGAGTATTATTAATGACATTTGTTTTGTATTGTTTATTTTTATTATTTGTAATATCGATTTTTATAGGGGTGATGTTGTATATTTTCATAATTTTTTCTCCTTTTCATAAAAAAATCCTAAAAAATTTTTTTGCTATCATGGCAAAATTTTTTTTGTTGATATTTTACTTAGATTATGAAAATTCAGAATATTAAATCTAATTATGTTAATTTTGCATCTGTATCTAATAGTAAAGAACAAGATTTAAAATTAGAAAATACTAATAGTCAAAAAGAAAAAAAACAAAAAATTATTAAATATACGCTTGCAGCAACAGCTGCTGCTGCAATAGTTATTGGTGGTTTATATTATATAAGACGTCATGGTGGTAATGGTATAAAGAAAACAAATTTGACGGAAGATGTAATTCCTAATTCAAAAAGTCTAAAGCCTGAATCCTCTGATATCAATGTTAGTGGAATTAAAAATTCAAATGTTGATACAGTTGAAAATGTTTCTAATAAACAAGATTTAGCAGAACAAGTTATAAAAAATGATGATAAAAATATTTCACCTGAAGATAATATTATTGAAGATATAGTTCCAGAAAGACCAAAAACTAAAAAAAGTTCAAGAAAAAGTGCTGCTAAAACAAGAGAAAATAATATGAGTTTATCGAAAATCCCTGATAGTAAAAAACCGTTTGTTTTGGATAAAAAATATTTTGATTTCTCTAAAATTGAAGGGCAAAGATCTGAAAATGTTGTTCAACAGTTTGAAAATGGAATACTAAGTAAAGAATTTGCGTCGAATGATGGTATTCATTTGAATTATTATTCTGAATTTGATGATACTGGGAACCGAATTAAAGATGTTGAATTTAGAGATAGTTCTGCAATAAAATCTATAATAAATTATGAAGAAGGAAAATTTTTAAAAGCTTCTATTTTTGATAAAGATGGAATAACTATTGTTAAAAATTTTGATAATGAAGAAGAATATGTAAGATTTAGTTTAGATTTTGAATAATAAAAAAAAGACTTGAGATATACTCAAGTCTTTTTTTTATTTATTTTTAATTATTGATTTCTATTTAAGAGCAAAAGTCATATCTGCTTCTACACATACTTTTCCGTCAACTTTTCCGATACCGTGAGCTTTGCAGATAGGACCTTTAACTTTTGTAAGTTCGATTTCCATATCAAATCTGTCACCAGGTCTTACGATATTTTTAAATCTTACACCGTCTATACCTGCATAAAGAGTTAATTTGCCTTTGAATTCAGGCATTGTCATTAATACAGGAGCTGAGCATTGAGCCATAGCTTCTAATTGCAATACGCCAGGCATGATTGGGTTGTTAGGGAAGTGACCTTGGAAGAATTGTTCATTCATAGTCATATTTTTATACCCTTTTGCGTATTTACCTGGTACACATTCTGTAATTCTGTCTACAAGTAAGAATGGGTAACGGTGTGGAATCATTTCCATAATTTGCATTGTGTCAAATTGCAAAACTTCTTGTTTAGTTTCTTCTGTCATTTCTGTCTCCTTATTTACATTCTATTAATTTATCTTTTAATAATTTGGCAGTTTTGATATGTACTGCATGACCTGCTTCTTTAACTAAGATTTGGCATCTCAAATTTAGCGGATTTACACCTGTTAAATACAAATCACCGATTAAATCCAGAATTTTATGTTTAATAGGTTCATTTTCAGAACGTAATTCTGATGTATATCCATCTTCTTTAAGCCCTAATGTATTTTCGATTGTAACACCTTGTGCAAAACCAAGCATTTGGAATTTTTTCAAATCTTTATAAAATCCAAAAGTTCTTGCTTCAATGATTTCTTGTTTATTTTTCGGGTTATATGCAACCCATCGTCTTGTTAGATCTGGGTGATCATAATTTACTGCATAGGAGATATATAAATCATCTGCAGGTAATATTACTAGACTTGTTTTCCCATTCAAATAATATACAGGTTCTGTAACTGTATAATGTTTTGTTTTTTCAAATAAATGTTTTTCAATCCCAGCTTTTTCAAAAAGTTCAACCCATTTTTTAGAACTTCCGTCAAGTGCCGGTACTTCCATTTCGTCCATACAAATATCAATGCTGTCTATTCCGCAAAAAGCTAAAGCAGCTGTCAAATGTTCTGTCAACATTGCTTTAGATTTTTTGTTTCCTAAAACAACACAATGATCTGTCGCTAATACATTATCAGCGCAAGCTTCAAATGGTTCTGCACCATTGATGAAGTATCTTATTTTGCCTGTTTTTGATGGAAAAAAGTTTACAGTGCAGGGCTTATTTTTCATAAGCCCGTTGCCTGTTATTGATGTCTCTTTAAGAATTGTGGTCATTATTGATATTATCCTCAAATTCTTTTAGTAATGGTTCGTATTTTCTGAATTTTGCAAAGATTTCTTGAGCATCTTTTAATGTTTTAAGTTGTTTAATGAAATCTTTTCTTGGCATTGCAGGGATACCTACAACGATTGATTTTTCAGGGAATGATTTTGTAACACCAGCTTTTGCTGTAATAATTGTATCTGAACCGATTTCAATATGATCCGCAAGACCTGCTTGACCTGCGATAACAACTCTATCACCGATTACACAGCTGCCTGCAATACCTACTTGAGATACGATTAAACAACCTTCACCGATTTTACAATTGTGACCAATCATTACAAGGTCATCAATTTTTGTATTATCACCGATAGTTGTATTTTCAATTGTTCCTCTGTCAATAGTTGTGTTAGCTCCGATTTCAACATTATTACCGATTACAACAGCACCGATTGAAGGAATTTTAAAGATAACATGTTTTGTATTTGTTTCTTTAATTTCGCCATCTTTTCTAGCTTGTTCAATGTTGTCAGGATTTTCTGTTACAAAGCTGAAACCGTCAGCACCTAATGATACTCCGTGATGTAAAATTACATCGTCTCCGATTTGAACTCTGTCACCTACATTTACACCAGCGTGGAAAAAGCAGTTTTTACCGATTTTTACACCGCCGCCAATATATGAATTTGCTGCAATTTTCGTATTATCACCAATTATAGCATCGTGTGACACAACTACATTAGGTCCAATTTCTACATTTTCGCCTAATTTAGCTGTTGGATGAATAGTTGCTGAAGGATGAACTCCTTTATATACTTCAGGTGCAACATAGAAAAGATTTAACAATTTCATCATTGCAAGTCTTGGTCTTTCAACTTCGATAGTTGTAAAACCGTCAATTTGGACTCCTAATGGTACTAATGCTGCTTTTGCTTTTGATTTTGCAAGGTTTGCAATTTCTTCTTCGCCCAAAGCTAGAGCAAGAGTATTTTCATCTGACAATAGCGGAGGTGCAATTTGTGAAATTTTTACGTCTTCCACCTTTGTTAACATACCACCTGTGATATGTGTGATTTCTTCTAATGTAAAGGTTTTCATATATTATCTCCTTTTTGTGTAATTTGTTTTTTGTCGTGAAGTTTTGCTGATGTATTCCATATTTTTAAAATGGTGTCATGCAAATCGTTCCATTGTGGATTGTCTTCTTTTATTAAAGTTATTATGTTTTCTTTTGAAAGATTTTTTAATTCATTTTCTCTGATTATGACTTGTGAAAGTTCATCAAATTTTTCATAATATGCAAGTTTGTTTGTTTCATATTCATTTTTGTAAATATCGTTAGTTTTATTTTTGATTTCATGCATATGCATTAATAAATTTGAAGTTGTTCCAATTATTAGATTTTTCTTTGGCTCATCAAAGAGTATGTATAAATATTCGCTCATAATATTTTAATAGAATTATGCCTCCTTCATTTTTTCAATAGTTTTTGTAGTAGATTTTCCTTCTACAAAATCTATGAATTCAACTCTGGTGCCGTTTTTTTTCATAATATCGGCTTCAGGGAGAGTTTCCATAGTATAATCTGCGCCTTTTGTGTAAACGTCAGGTTTCATTTTATCTAAAAGATTTCTAGGACTGTCTTCATCAAATAATACCACATAATCTACACATCTCAAAGCACTTAATATTTCTGCACGATCCATTTCGTTATTAACTGGACGTGACGGACCTTTGATGCTTTTAACTGATTTATCGGAATTTAATAAAATAATTAAATAATCACCAAAAGTTTTAGTTTTTTCCAAATATCTGACGTGACCAACGTGCAAAATATCAAAACACCCGTTTGTAGTAACAACTGTTTTCCCTGCATGATGGATTGTATCAATTAATGCTCTTAAATCTTCTCTTTGTACTAACATATCCCTGTTTCCTTACAATAATTGTACCAAAAACAGGTTAGAAAGTCGCACCGGTTTAACAAAAAGTAATATTATACTATTTTGTTAAGGGTTTTTCCTATTACATCTCCAATTTTATATGTACCTTCTTTAATTTGCATATTTGGTTTTTGGTTAAAGTATTGGTTAATTTTAACCATTTTAATTTCTTTTTGGATGTCATCAAAACGAGTTGGGGCTTTGTTTAGATGATTTTTAGTAATTGTTGTAATTTTCATATAATTTTCTCCTGTTATATTGGTAAAGCAGGATGAAAATAAAAATTGCTTTTTTTGTAAAGTAATATTAATAAAACCCACATTTCTGTGGGTTTTATTTTAGTAATATGTATTAAATTTTCTTTCATTTGAGACTTTGCTTTGAGGGTTTACCAAATCTTTTAGAAATTTAGGTATTTTTCTAAAAATTTTTGCGGTTTTATGATCATAGTAACTTCCTGTGCTTAGTCTTTCTTTGATAAATCGGCCTGCTACTTCAGGAGATGGTTTTTCTATAATTGAAGTATAACATCCTGATGTAAGCGGGGTAATTGTTAATTTAGATATTTGCATTTTATTAGTATAACTCCATTTCTATAACTTTTTGACAAATTCTGACAGTATTTAATGCTGCGCCAATTCTTAAGTTATCAGCTACGCACCATAGTGAAATACCGTTATCAAAGGCTAGATTTTTTCTGATTCTGCCGACAAATACAGGATCAACTCCTGATGCATCACGAGTTGTAGGGTATTCAAAATTGTCAGGATTATCTATAACTTTTATTCCGAAAGAATTTTTTAAGATTTCTCTTACTTCATCAGGAGAAATTTCATTTTCAAATTCAATATCAACAGCTTCAGAATGTCCGTTATAAACCGGTACACGTGCAGCTGTACAAGAGATTGGTAAATCTTGCGGTAAGTGAAGAATTTTTTTAGTTTCTTTCACTACTTTCATTTCTTCTTTTGTGTATCCGTTATCACAGAATACATCAATTTGCGGAATTACGTTGAAAGAAATAGGTTTTTTGAAACATTTATTTTCAAATTCTTCTCCTGCTAAAGTTGCTTTAGTATTTGCTGTAAGTTCATTAATTGCAGCAAGCCCTGCGCCTGATACAGCTTGATATGTTGAAACTATTAATCTTTTGATTTTAGCTTTTTCATGCAATGGTTTTAATACTAGCATTAATTGTGATGTTGAACAATTTGGATTTGCGATTATACCTTTATGTTTTTTCAAATCTTCATCGTTAACATAAGCAATTACAAGCGGAACATCTTTTTCCATTCTAAAAGCACTTGAATTATCAATTAAAACTCCGCCTCGTTTAACGATTTCAGGGGCAAATTTTTGAGATGTGGAACCGCCGGCTGAAGCTAGTACGATATTTACACCATCAAAACTTTCAGGTTTAGCTTCTTCTACGGTGTAGGTCTTTCCTTGGAATTCTAATTTCGTTCCTGCAGATTTTGCACTTGATAAAAATTTAATTTCGTTGAATTGAATTCCTAATTCATCAACTATTTTTGTAATTTCTCTACCTACAACGCCAGTTGCGCCTAAAATTGCGATATTTGGTTTTCTCATATCTATGCTCCCTTTTTAGTGTGTAATATTTAGTTTATCAAAAAAATAGATATATTGTAAAAGTATTACAAAACGTAAAAAAGCGGTTTATTTTAATTTTAATAAACCGCTTAAAGTTTTCATAAAAATTAAATTACATAATATTGTCAAGTCCATAGACAAAGTCGTTTTTCTCTGCGACGTGTTTTACTGCAAGCAATACTCCTTGCATATAGCATTTTCTGTCCATTGAATCGTGACGGATTGTCATAATTTGGCCTGATGAACCGAAAATTACTTCTTGTGATGCGATGTAACCAGGCATTCTTACAGAATGTATGTGAATATTTGAATAAGAATTTCCGCCTCTTGCACCTTCTATTGTTTCAGTTTCAGGACAATTATTTTTTGTAAAATCATCTTTGACTTCTGCCATCATTGCAGCAGTTTTAATCGCAGTACCTGATGGTGCATCTTTCTTTTGGTTGTGGTGAAGTTCTATGATTTCTGCATTATCAAAATATTTTGCAGCCTGACGAGCAAACATCATCATCAAAACTGCTCCTGTTGAAAAGTTTGGAGCAATTAAACAGCCTGTATTTTTTTCTTGTGAAAGTTTTTTCAAAAATTCTATTTCTTCATCTTTTAGACCTGTTGTGCCTATTACAATTTTTATTCCGTTATTTAGGCAGTATTTTGCATTTTCAAAAATTGATTTTGGTTGAGTAAAATCAACTAATACATCTATATCTACAACTCGATTTGCATCTTCAATATGGTGGTACATTTCATCGCTTGCAATATCTATTTTTGCGACCAATTCGGTATCAGGACAGTCAAGAACTGCTTGGCATACTTCTTTGCCCATTTTACCCATTGCTCCGCATACAGCTACTTTTATCATAAATTTTCTCCTTATTTTTATTTAAACTTTAACATAAAAATGAGTTTTCTGTGCTAAGATTAAAATGTAACATTTAAGTAAGGAGAGATTATAATGGCAGACGCTAAAATTTTGGCTACTATTGAAAGAAGTGAAACTGAACAATTACAAATTTCTGTTAGTGAATACAAAGGAAGAAGCTATTTGAATATGAGAATATTCTACACAACTGATGATGGTGCAACTTGGCTCCCTACTAAAAAAGGTGTAACTTTTTCTCCTGATCAGCTTGATTTGTTAGAAGAAGCTATTCAAGAAGCTCGTAAAGAATTTATGTCAGAAGCTGAGTAGGTATTATACCTACTCCTTCTATTTTTAAATTATTTTTTATTTTAAAGGAGATAATTTGAGTAAATACGCATCAGCACTTGTGAATATAAAAGGTTTGGGAGTTAAAACTTTTAGTTATTTAATTCCTGATGAAATGCAAGATAAAATTAAAATCGGGCAGGCTATACTTGTGCCTTTTGGAAGACAAGGGCTGATTAATGCTTTTTGTGTAGGGTTTTCTGATTATTTACCCGGGGATTTTAAGGTAAAAAAGATTAATAAAATTCTTGATGAGACTCCGCTTTTTTCGATTGAATATTTAAAACTTTTAGAGTGGGTTGCAAATTATTATTGCTGTGATTTAGTAACTGTTTTGAATGCTGCAATTCCTATGAAGTTAATTGAAAAAGCATCAAAAACAGAGCAATTAATTGAATTTGTAAAATATGACGGTGCTACAAAAAGACAAATTCAAGTTTTGGAATTGCTTGAAAAATCAGGGAAAATGCCTCTTATTTTGTTTGAAAAATATGCAAAAACAACAAGAGCTACGATAAAAAAACTTGAACAACTCGGTTGTGTAAAACTTATACAAGAAGAATTATACAGAAATCCTCTTGATATTTTAAGGATTACTGAAAGAGAAGCGTTATTTGAACTTTCAGGAGATCAAAAGAAAGTTTATGAAGGAATTAAAAATAAAATAGATGCTCCTAATGAAATATTACTTCATGGTGTTACTGCATCTGGTAAGACTGAGGTTTATTTCAAACTTATAGATGATACAATTAAAGCAGGGAAAAATGTTCTTTTCTTAGCTCCTGAAATTGCTCTTGCATCTCAATTGACAAAACGTCTTGCAAAAAAATTCGGAACTGAAGATGTAGCGATATGGCACAGCAGTATATCTGACGGTGAAAGATATGATGTTTGGCAAAAACTTTATAAAGATGAAATTAAAATTTTAGCAGGTGCAAGATCTGCTGTTTTTGCTCCGTTGAAAAATATTGGTTTGATAATTATTGATGAAGAACACGAAAGTGCTTATAAGCAAACTACTCCTGCTCCTCGTTATGATGCGAGGGTAGTAGCTAAAAAGTTATCGGAATTTCACAATTGCCCGCTGCTTTTAGGTTCTGCAACTCCTGATATTTCAACTTATTATAGAGCTGTTAATTCAGGTAATCTTTTTGAAATGAAAAAAAGATTTAATGATGCAAAAGTTCCCCTTGTGACTGTTATAAACATGCAAGATCATGGTAGAGCTGCTTATAAAAATGTAATTTCTATTCCTTTGCAAACAGAAATTAGAGAAACTCTTGAAAAAGGACAACAAGTAATTCTTTTGATAAACAGACGCGGTTTTTCGACTTTCACACAATGTCAGGCATGCGGTCATGTAATTGAATGCCCGAATTGTGCAATCCCAATGATTTGGCATTCAAAAGATCAAATGCTTAAATGTCATTACTGTAATCATGCGGAATATTTCCCTGATGTATGTCCTGAATGTGGTTCTGATGCTTTTAAAAATAGCGGTACCGGTACTCAAAAAATTGAACAATACATAAAAGATATTTTCCCGGAAAATAATGTTGAACGTATAGACAGTGATATTCTTGTGCGTAAAGGTGAACATATTAGATTATTAGAAAAATTCCAACGGGGTGATATTGATATTCTAGTTGGAACACAAATGATTGCAAAAGGTCTTGATAATCCAAATGTAACACTTGTAGGTGTAATCTCTGCTGATGCAAGTTTTAATTTGCCAGACTTTAGAGCATCAGAAAGAGGTTTCCAACTGCTTACTCAGGTCGCAGGACGTGCAGGACGTGGAGAATTTGCAGGAAAAGTTCTATTCCAAACTTACAATCCTGATTTCTATGCACTAGAAAGTGCTAAATCTCAAAATTACGGAGAATTTTATGCAACAGAAATTGCGGCACGTGCAGAATTTGACTATCCTCCATTCAGCCAAATAATCAGACTGATTTTGAGTTCGCAGAATAATTTTAGAGCAGAAAAATCAGCTCAGGAAATTGCACTACGATTATGTACTATGATTGAGAAATACGGGAGCGCAGCGACTGACAGAAGCATCGGAAATAATGAGATAGTCGGCACAGATGATGAAAAAGATATTTCAGAACGTATTGAAGTCTTAGGGCCAAGTCCTTGTGTAATTGAAAGAATAAACGGTCAATATCGTTTCCAGCTTTTGATAAAAAATAAAATGGGAGCTAAAGGACATAAATTTATATCAAGTTTTTTGAATAAAATCATTATGCCAAAAGATATTAAATTAGCTATTGATGTTGATCCTTTGGATATTTTATAAGTTAGTTACAAGAATTAGTACCATTGTCTTTCATTTTTTGTGCACAACGCAAATAATCCATGTTTTCATATTTCATAATCCAGTCGACTGCAGATGCAGGGCAACCATTGCCAGGTCCTCCTTTATATAAATTTACCGGATCCCAACTGTCACCACATGCCATAGTTCCTGCTTTGGGTCGATCTGAATATAAACTTAAATGAAAAGCATTTTTATTAGCTATTAATTTTATAGCAGAGGTACTATTAGGTTCAGATGGTTTAAAACCACTGGTTATAATATATATATTTTCAGGATCGTTATACCAGAAAATTGTTATACCGTCTGCAAGTGCTGTATAAAATGCGGGGCTGATTGATGTCATATTTTGTCCAGTAGAACCAACAATTTGAAAGGTTATTTTGCAAGGATTTTCTCCACAGGTTTTTATGTTATTAAAATATTTTGTAAAAAATTCATAAGTACAGTTGCCTGCACTGCAATTCCAGGTGTTTCTTGGTCCGGCATTATCAAATGATGCTTTCTGATATGCTTGGTTAATTATGCTGTATGCTTTCTTTACTTTAGTCATAGTTGCTTTTTCTTGGTAATTTAAAATGACAGAAGGTAGTGTCATTGCGGCAACTACGCCAATAATCCCAATAGTTATAAGAACCTCTGCTAGGGTAAATCCCTCTAACCCCTTACAATAAGCGACCTTCGCGGGGGGGGGCAACCCTTAACGCTTTAAAATTAATCATTTTAGCCTCCTTTAATTATAAGTATAAACTATTTTAATGCATATTGCAACATAATTAATTCTTTTGTTTTTTCTCGGATTTCTTTATCTACTGCAAAGATTTCATCAATTGTCGGATTCTTTATAACTTTATGTTCATCGCACATTTTCTTTGTTATTTCGTATATGTTATAAAGTTTTATTTTTCCGTCAAGAAATGCAAATACTGCTTCTTCGTTTGCTGCATTCATACATACAGTTGCAGTTCCGCCGAGTTTACCCATTTCATAAGCAAGTTTAACTGTTGGGAATTTCTCATAATCAGGTTTTTCAAAATCTAATCTTGCAATATCTGCAAAACTGAAACTTTTTGATTTAATACCTTCAAAGCGTTCAGGATAAGTGATTGCATATTGGATAGGAATATGCATACTAGGCAAGCCAATTTGAGCAATAACACTACCATCAACATATTCAATTGCAGAATGCACAATACTTTGAGGGTGTACTACAACATCAATTTTATCATAATCAAATCCGAATAAGTGATGAGCTTCAATTATTTCCAATCCCTTATTCATCAAAGTTGCGCTATCTACGGTAATTTTTTTACCCATATTCCAACGTGGATGAGCAAGAGCTTGTTCTACTGTTGCATTTTTCATATCATCTATTGATTTGTGCAAAAATGGGCCGCCTGAAGCTGTTATTATTAATTTATCAACTTGTGTAATATCTTTTATGCATTGATGAATTGCACAATGTTCGCTATCTACAGGGATTATATTTACCCCGTATTTTTTTGCTTCTTTCATTACAATATCACCTGCCATAACAAGTGTTTCTTTATTTGCAAGTGCAATATCAATACCGTTTTTAATAGCTGTTAATGTCGGACGAAGTCCAATTTTCCCAGAGCAAGCTACCAAAATAATATCATTTTCTTTATCAGAACAAATTTTTTCTAAACCTTCTTCCCCAAGGCAGGTGTATTTAGGTTTAAACTTTTCTGCTTGTTTTTGCAAAAGATCTTTATTGTGACCGCCTGCAAGAGCTATAATTTCAAATTTATCTTGTAATTTTTCAATAACTTCTAATGCTTGAGTTCCGATTGAGCCTGTGGAACCGATTATACTTATTTTTCTCTTCTTATTTTCCATAGTTTTATTATATTATAAAAATATGGTATAATAACAATAAAGAAAATTTTAAGGAGGCATTTATGTATAGTAGTAATGTTGTAAAAATTCGGGGGGGGGGCAATTAATAGCTCAGGTAGAGCCTTTTGATAAAAACCTCCGACAAAATAATCAGGCAATTATCCGTGTTTTAAAACATGGTATTTTTTGTTGTGAAATTTTTGAAAGGAGGTTTTATGAAAGATATTAAAGCATTTACTTTGGCAGAAGTATTAATAACTTTAGGAGTAATAGGTATAATTGCTTCAATGACTTTACCATCTTTAGTAAATAATATACGAAATAATGTACTGCAAAACCAATTAAAAAAGACTTATTCTGAATTAAATCAAATAAGCAAATTATTTTATAATGATTATAATATGTCTATTCCAGAATTTACTGCAAGTGCGAATGGTTGGAATCAATTTGTTACTCAAATCTTTCCAAAATATTTAAAAATGTATAATAAAGTTGATGATTGGACTTATGGTGATAAAGATCCTGATACTGGTTTAAATACTGATACTATGCCATATAAATTATATGCTTTAGGGGGTAAAACTCCTGTTGCATCATATTGTGATTTATCAGGTTTTTATGTTGATGTAAATGGCAGATATTATTCAATTAATGATAGACCTACAAAAAGTACAGAAAATGGACCTACTATATGTGTAGATATAAATGGGGTTAAAAGACCTAATATGTATGGTAAAGATTTCTTTTTATTTGTATTTACTGTGGATGGATCTGTAATTCCTATGGGACAATATCATAAAGATAATTCAAGTGGTGCAGGAGGTACTAATCCTACTATTACTGGAAGTGATCGTTGTAAAGTAAATCAATCTAATTATTATAGCCTTTCTTGTACTTATTATGCAATAGCTGATATAAGTCCTGATGGCAAAGGTACCTATTGGAAAGATTATTTAAAGAATAAATAAAAAAGCGGGATTTTAATTCCCGCTTTTTATTTTTTATTTTTGTTCTTTTATAGAAGTACTTTCATTTACGTAATTTGTAACCTGTTTTAATGCCGGTTTTATTGCGTTGACTGTAGAGTTTCCGCCTAAGCAACCGCCTGTGCAAGCCATAACTTCAATTAAGTTTCCTAGATCGCACATACCGTTTTTAGCATATTTTTTCAAATCTCTAACAGTTTGTTTTGTTAATCCGTCAATAATTACAGGGTGTGCAGGAATTTCTTCAGGTAACAATGTTTGAACTGCTTTTGCAACTCCGCCTGTTACGCAATAATTTCTGCTTTCTGCAGATGCTTCTGTTTTGAATTCACTTTCTCCGCATTCTGCAACTTGTATTCCTAAAGCAATCATCCAAGCACCGATTTCTTCGTAATTTAGAACGTAATCTACGTTTGAATTATTTAGAGCTTCACGTTTTTTAGCAACGCAAGGGCTGAAGAATACTGTAACAGCATCTGGATTTTCTTGTTTTACGATTTCTGCTGTATAGTACATTGGAGTTTTTGTGTCTGATCTGAAAGGTTTCATATCAGGAATATGTTTATCAACAAGCTCATTGTAACCTGCACAACAAGATGTTGTCATAAATTCTGCACCTTTTTCCAATCTTTCTACAAATTCAGCTGCTTCATTTTTTGTAGTTACATCTGCACCTTGTGCTACTTCATAAACATCTGTAAAGCCAAGTTTCATAATAGCTTCTTTTAGTTGTTTTGGAGTGCAAGGTAATTGACCAAACATTGCAGGTGCTACCATTGCAATTACTTTTTTACCTGCTTTTATATTTTTTAATACATCAATAATTTGGCTTTTTTCATGTACAGCGCCGAATGGACAAGCTGATGCACATTTTCCGCAAGAAATACATTTTTCAAAATCAATTCTTGCATGACCGTCTTCATCTTTTGCAATTGCACCTACAGGGCAAGCGCTTTCGCAAGGTACGATAATTTTTTGAATTGCTTGATATGGGCAAACTTGAGCACACATTCCGCAATTTTTACATTTAGCAGGGTCAATTACTGATTTGCCGTTTTGAATTGAGATTGCTCCAAATTTACAAGTATTTACGCAAGGTCTAGCTACGCAACCTTGACATAGGTCTGTTACATAAATTCTAGAAGGAACACAACCTTTGCAAGCTGTTGTTAAAACAGTTAGCGGTTTGTCTTCTGGAGCTTCTCTTTTTTCAGCTTTTTCAGCTAATTCTGATAATAAAGTGCTGTCATCTGTTTCTTCAATAGAAAATCCTAATCCTGCAATTGCTCTGTCTCTTAGGATTGCTCTTTCTTTAAAAATACAGCATCTATATGGTACTTCACTACCTTTTGGACGCATATCATAAGGGATTAATCTTGTATTTTCTTCAAAATTGTCACTTAAGTATGCTTTTATTAGTCTTACCAAAATTTCTCTTTTTAAATGTGATGTCTGTTTTGGAGTACTGGTATTCATTGCCATTTTTCTACACCTCTTTGCTATTCCACATAATTTTATTATGGCATGAACATGAAATTTTTCAAAGGTAATAATAACACCTGATTAAAATTTATTAATCAGGTGTTATGGTAATTTTAAATTTTTTATTAATTTATCTATTTGTTCAATTTTTCGTCAATTGCTTTTAAAACTTTTTCAACAGTTGCTTCTTTGATTACATCATCATCAACTTTTACATAAGGTGCTTTTGAAAATTCCCAATCAATTGAGCAAAGTCCAAGGCAAGGTACGCCTGATACTTCTACTTTGTCACCGTATTTTGCTGGAACTGTTTCAATTAATTCTTGCAAATTTGATGAACCCATTACAAAACATGTTGTCCCTAAACATACTTTAACACTAATTTTTTTGTCCATTTTTTTATCCTCTCTGTTAACTTTGATTTTACTTTTGCAATTTACATATATTGAATATTTACTTTTTTAAAGTATTTATCTTGCAGCACATTTGCCATTTTTTTAATGATGTTCTTTCTGATTTCTATTTCTATTGGTAATGCAGGATCATAATGTGCTTGGTTCAGTTTTGCACCTACCATAAATGTTATGCAATCACTATCTAATAAGAATTTTACCAACTTTCCTGCCGCATTGTCAATATCTGGGGTATTTGCTTCAAGATATTCTAAGGTTTTTGTAAGAGTTAAAATTCCCTCAGTTACTAAATCTACTCCATCCATATATGAACATGCAGGAAGTTTTCCTATACTTATTGTTGTATCCATTGTGATTGGTCTGTTTAGTTCTCTTGAAATCAGGTTTGCTGTTGTACCGCCTGCTATTGCTTTTTTGCCTTTGAATTTATCAAATATTTTTGCATATTCTGCATCTTTTTCTTGATGATATGGCGGACCTGTGAATACAAGAGATTCTCTAGGTTCTCTGAAAAATAATACGCAAGCTGAAATGTCGTCTTTTGGTAATCTATCTGTTTCGATATTTCTTGCTTGGTTGACAATATATTGAGAAAGTTCTGTACTTGAAATATCTGGATTATTTTTTAATTTGTCCTGTAAAAGGTTTATTAATCCCTCTCTTCTAAGTCCAAGTTTTAATCTTCCGCTTCCAAGACCTGATTGTGTTACGCCATCTGAGCAGAATATTAATCTGTCGCCTAGTTTAAGGTTTATTCTATAAACTTTTAGGCATCTGTTTTTGAATGTTTTTGACGGGATTGATTTGAATTCTGGTCTTAGAATTTCATTTTCTCTAATCCATATGAATTCGGGGTTTCCTTCTTCAACGATTTTAGCATTCCCGTCATCATCAACTTCTATTGCAGAAAATGTTGAGTAACTTATTTTTCTTACCTGACAGACAGGGAGTGAATTCATAATAATTTCCGCAGCTTTGCTTATAGGTATTTGGTCACCTTCAATAAACTTTAATAGCATTGTAGCTGTCATGCAGGATAATATATTGGCTTTAATTCCGCTTCCCAGACCGTCTGATAGGACAGCAATCAATTTTGCTTCATCGGGATATCTTTTGGAAATAAAATAATCCCCATAAGCATTTTGGTTATATTTTTTCATTTGACTGCAGTCGATATCTATGAACACTAGTTATTACCCTCGTTGTCATTATTATCATCATAATCTTCAGCAATAGAGCTTAAGAGAGTTTCTGTTTCAACCATATGTTCACCTAACAGGCAGGCAATTTCTTGTACGATTGAAATATTTTTTGATATAACTTCGTGGGCTTTTTGCGAAATTTTTTCTCTGTTTGTTTCAGAAGATGTTACATCTGTGATTACAGCTCCGACAATTTCATTTTCTTCAATTGTAAAAGCTGAAATGTCATATAATTTATTTTTTACGTGGTAGCGTTCTTTGTGGATATCTTTTCCTGTTTTTAGGATTGTTTTGAATATGTCTGCAAAATCTACAATTCTATCAATTGCAGCACCTGCAAGTCCGTCAGGTCTAGCTTTAAAGACATCATACATTTCGCCTGTAAACATTTTCATAAAACTGTCATTGGCTTCAAGAATATTCATATTATTGTCAACCATTACGACAGCTGCAGGCATACATCTAATCATTGCAGCAGCTTTTCTTACGGCAATTTTTCTCATGTAAGAAACGCACATTGATGGTTCTGCATCTCCATCAAGTAAGGCTTTTGCCAGATCTCTGCAGGTTGCATATCCGCATCCGCCACAGTTTAATTCATCATCGACTGTGTGTTTACCTATTCTTTTTAATGTTTTTAATATATCTTCTAATGGATATTCTTTTGTTACAACTTTGCATTGTTTCATATCGTAATCAACAATTGTTTTTGCTTTTTTAGGGATATATTCTCTATTTTTTACTTTAGATAAAACATCTGATACGATAGATAAACTAGCTTTGTTGGTTGAAATACAAGGTCCGCCAATACAACCGCCTTCACATGCAAGAGCTTCTACAAAAATTGTTTTATCAATTTTATCAGGGTTAAGATTGTTTAAAGCTCTTTCAAAAGCGTGTAATCCGCAGACATCTATTAGTTGAATTCCGTCTTTTACACCAATTCTTTTTAAGGTTTCATTCATACCGCCGTCAATTGGGTATAATGCTCCTTCAAAGGCTGTGTATGGTACAAATTTATTATCTTCACTTGAGATAATACCTGCTACATCAAGACCTTCATCGTGAATCCATATTTTTAATTCTTCAAATGTTAATGCAACATCTATTAAATCAGTGTATGAAACTTCATTTTTTTTGCCTATACAAGGTCCAATAAAGACTATTGAAATGTCATCTCCGTATTTTTCTCTTAAAATTTTTGCATGGGTCATTGCAGGAGAACCGATTGGTGTTATGCATTTTAAAAATTCAGGACGATAATGCTTGATGTAATCGACAATTACAGGGCAGGCACTTGATATAAAAAGTCCTCGATCTGCACTATTTAAAATTTCTGCTGTTTTTATTGATACTTCTTGAGCTCCAAGAGCAGTTTCTGATACTTCAGAAAAACCTAATGATTTTAAAATCGCAATCATTTTTTTAGGAGAATGTTCAAATACCCCACTCCAAGAAGGAGCAAGAGATACAAAAACTTTTTTCTGAGCAAGAATTAAATTTTTTGCTTTTGCTATGTCGCTTCTTACCCTTTTTGCGTTTGAAGGACAAGCTTTTACGCAATTCCCGCAAGCAATACATTTATCAGGGATTACTGATGCGTGTCCGTTTTCAATTTTAATTGCTTTTACAGGACATTCTCTAATACATTTATAACAGTCATGACATTCGTTAATCAATGTGTAGACGGGATAATGACTATCCATTTTTATTCTCCATTATTAAGATGCGTATTATTTTTTATTAACTAATTTAGTTAAAATTTCTTCAAGTTTTTCTTCATTAACGCTGTTGTATTCAACTCCGTTAATGGTAACATTAGGACCTGATGCACATTTATTTTCGCATCTTGCACCTGCAAGATCTATTTCAGCTTCTAAATCATGAGTTTTTATAAAAGCCTCAATAAACGCAAGATTTTGTTGATTCCCGCGAGCAAAACACGAACTTCCCATACATACAGTTATTTTTATCTTTGACATTATATAAACTTCCTCGTATATATTAATTTTACCGTATTTACGCTTATAAATCAAGTATTTTTGAATAGATTGTATTAATATTTTTCAAAAATTCTTCTTTGTTGAAAATTTCATCTATTTCAACAGGTGTAAGCAATTTTGTGACGTCTTCATCATTTAGAAGATTTACCCTGAAATCGCCATCATTTTCAAATGCATCAAGGGCGTTTCTTTGGACTAATCTGTATGCGTTTTCTCTTGTCAGACCTTTTTCAACAAGTTTTAGTAATACTTTTTGTGAAAATACTATACCGCCAAATTTGTCGGTGTTTTTAAGCATATTTTTTTCATGTACTACTAAATTTTTAACAATTCCGTTAAATCTTGATAGCATAAAATCTACAAGAGTTAAACTGTCAGGGAAAATAATTCTTTCTGCAGAACTGTGTGAAATATCTCTCTCATGCCATAGCGGAATATTTTCCAGTGCAACTATTGAATTTGCTCGTACAACTCTTGCAAGTCCGCATAAGTTTTCTGATAAAACAGGGTTTTTCTTATGAGGCATAGCAGAAGAACCTTTTTGATTTTTTCCGAATCCTTCTTCTACCTCTAATACTTCAGTACGTTGTAAATGTCTGATTTCTGTTGCAAATTGTTCAATTACGCTTGCAATAAGAGCTAAGGATTGAATAAAGTATGCGTGGTAATCTCTTGCAATAATTTGTGTTGAAATTCTTGCAGGTCTTAGACCAAGATTTTTGCAAGTAATTTGTTCAATTTCAGGAGGAATATTACTGTATGTTCCGACAGGTCCTGAAATCTGTCCAACTCTGATTTCATCAAGTGCGTGGATAAAATTAGCTCTTTGACGTTCTAAAATATCAATCCAGTTGCAGATTTTAACTCCAAATGTCATTACCTCTGCATGAATTCCATGAGAACGTCCTATGCAAATTGTATTTTTATGTTTGTTTGCTAAATCTTTTAATGATTGAATTGTTTCATCTAGGTCTTTTAGAATAATTTTTCCGCTGTCTTGAATTTGTAGAGCAAAAGCTGTATCAATAACATCAGAACTTGTCATTCCTACATGCATATATTTTGCTAAATCGCCTAAACTTTCATTTACGCAGGTTAAAAATGCGATAACATCATGTTTTACTTCTGCTTCGATTTCATCAATTCTTTTCAGATCAAATTTAGCTTTCTTTTTTAATTCCTGGATGTCTTCTTTAGGAAATTTTCCGAATTCTGCATATGCTTCTGCAACGGCAATTTCTACATCTAAATAATATTGAAACTTAGACTGTAAGTCCCATATATCTGCAATTTCTTTACGTGAATATCTTTCAATCATAATTTTATTTTAGCATAAAATTACATAATAAATATTATATGTTATCGAAATAATCAAAAATAAATTCATTAGTACTTTCTTGTGCCGACAAGAAAGTACCGCAAAGAAACTCTCGGCAGTCACTCCGTTCACTAATCAATTGTAATTGCTCAACTAAAGATGAGCAAACTCGCTAACGCTCAAACAATGCTCATCTTGTTATTGTTTCGCAAACATTGATTGCTCACTGCGTTAATAGCCGAAGTCACACAATAAAGCGGCGATAGCTGAACGAATAATAATTATAATCGAAGCAAATAGCAAAGGCGTGTATTGTTTGAGTGAAACGAGTTTACACGCCTATAAGCTGAGATTTTTATAATTATTAATGAGTTAAGCGTGCCGCTGGTTTTGTGGAACTTTGTCCACACAAAGTTCCCGCTGTCCGCGTAGGACATTATAATTTTTATTTTTATTTATTGATAATATTTATTATGTAATAAAACTTAATATAAAAAGCAATTATTTTGGGAATAAATACTTTATATATATAGAGTATAAGAGATTGAGGATTATTATGGTTGATGCAATTAGCTATGTTTCAAAGGAACAATTTGAAAAAAGTCCTGAATTAAAAGCAAAATACGGTTCTTATGAGAAATTTCAATTGGCTCAATTGAAATCTCAATCAATTCATACTTTTGCTCAAAACAATCCAAAATATTCATATAATCCGTCAGAAGCGTTTTATAATATGCGAATGGAAGCATATGAAAAACACCAGGCTCAATCTGAAGCTTTGATTGCTAATTATAAACAATTGGAAGCTGAATATGAGGCTTTATTAAAGCAACAAAACTCTATTAATAATAGTTTGATGTCTAAATATCAAGTTTCAAATAAAGGTGATTTATTGACATCTATGTCAGATAAAAATTCTTTGTATGACCAAGGTTTGTATAATAAAACTTCTAGTTCTGTAAATGAAGCTTATTCAAAATTTATTGCAGCGTTGCAAACTGCAAATTATCAAACTCATAGAATAGTTTAAAAACCTTAACATATTTGAGATTTCATGCTTGCATTTTTTCCTTTATATATTATCATGCAACTTGTAGAGTGCTTACGCCAATAATCACTCAACAAGAAAAGGAAATTAAAATGAACTTAAAAAACAAACAAGAAATTATCAAACAATACGGTAAAAACGAAAAAGATTCTGGTTCTACAGCAGTGCAAGTTGCTTTAATGAGCCAAAAAATTTCTGAACTTACTGAACACCTTAAATCAAATAAAAAAGATTTCGCTACAAAAAGAGGTCTTTTGATGATGGTAGGTAAAAGAAAAAGATTACTTTCTTATTTGAAATCTCAAAATCTTGATGAATACAGAGAATTAATCAAGAAATTGGGTATCAGAGGTTAATTTCTTAACCGATGGTAAAAGTTTTAAAGGCTGTCTTTTGACGGCCTTTTTTAATATAATTTTTTTAAATTACTTTGTAGAGGGTGAGTAGATGAAAACATTAAAATCAATGCGTTTGCAAATAGGAGTTTTTGGAAAAACTAATGTTGGAAAATCTTCTTTTTTAAACCGAATAACAAATCAAGAAATTTCGATTGTATCAGATGTTGCAGGAACAACTACTGATGTTGTTGAAAAATCTATGGAGCTTTTGCCTGTGGGGCCTGTAACTTTTTTAGATACAGCAGGATTAGATGATGAGTCTGAATTAGGCGAAAAACGTGTTGAAAAAACGATGAAAGTTATTAACCGTATTGATGTTGCAATTATCGTATGTGATTTTAACGGGATTGATGATTATGAGAAAGAACTTATTAAAAAGTTCGAAGAACTTAAAATTCCATATCTGATTGTTGAAAATAAGTGCGATATTAAAAAAGTTGAGCTTTCCGGTTATGATAATGTTTTATACACATCTGTGAAAGATGATGAAGCTCTTGTATTTAAGTTTAAGGAAGCTCTTGTAAAATTATTGCCTGAGGATTTTGTGAATTCTCCAAAGATTGCAGGTGATTTAGTCCCACCTCAAAGTACGGTAATTCTTGTAATTCCGATTGATAAAGAGGCTCCGAAAGGCAGAATTATCTTGCCTCAAGTACAGACTATAAGAGATTTATTAGATAGTAATTGTATGCCTTATGTGGTTAAAGAAACAGATCTGAAACAAGCTATTGAGAATTTGAAAACTCCTCCTGCGTTAGTAATTACTGATAGTCAGGCTTTCAAAAAAGTTTCTGAAATTGTACCTCAAGATATTCCTCTTACATCTTTTTCAATACTTTTTGCGAGATTGAAGGGAGATTTAGATGAATTTACAAAAGGGGTTGAAGCGATTGAAAATTTAAAAGATGGCGATATGGTCTTAATTTTAGAGAGTTGCACACATCATGCAATAGAAGATGATATTGGCAGAGTAAAAATCCCAAATCTTTTAAGAAAAAGAACCGGTAAAAATTTAGTTATTCATAATTATGCAGGACATGATTTCCCTGATGTAAAAGATTACAAGCTGATAATCCATTGTGGAGCTTGTATGACAAACAGACGAGAAGTGCTATCTCGTATTTTGATTGCTAATAAATCAGGCGTACCTATTACAAATTATGGTGTTGCTATATCTTATTGTCTTGGAATTTTGCCAAGAGCTGTTAAGATTTTTTCATGAAAGAATGTTTGTAATAATTAAGAGTATTCATAAACCAAACAGCTAAATTTTTTGGGTTTTCATCAGGATTCATATAAAAACCTTGAATTTTATCTGTTCCTTCAAGTTGCATATAAATATTTTCACGTTCCATTCTATCTGATGTCTTTTTTAATTTATTTTTTTTAGTAATAAAAAATTCATCATAAGTGCCGTTTTTTACATAATTTGCTTTTGATGGATGCAGAGCTCCAATTGTAAGATTTTTGTTTTCAGGAGAATGACTGACATATTCCCTGATTAAATTTACGGCTTTCTTTAAATTATCTTGTTGATTTTTGAAGTGAAAGCTATCAATATATTTCCCTAAGCTTGGTGCTTCTGTTAATCTCATTTGAAAGTTTTGATTATAATTATTTCCGTTTTGCGGATTAAAAGTAATTCTCATAAATTAATACCCCTCTAACACTTTTTTACAATCATATACTAATCATAGTTAATGTAAATCGCAATAGCCTATAATATTAATAAAATGTTACATTTGTAGTAGTTTTATTTACTCTAAAAAAATGATAAAAAATTTTATGTTTGGTTTTAATATATTTGTATGTATGATTATATGCTCGAAAATGAAGATAAAGAATTAAAAAAAGTCGGCCTTGAACTGATGTTTATGACCCCTGAAAAAGGTGCTGCTGAAAATTGGGTGACAGCAGTCGAGCTTGCTAAAATGGTTGAATTGCCTGTAGATACAGTTAAAAAAAAGTTAATAATATTGCGTGATGCAGGTATTGTGAGAGTAAAAGGTATAAATCCAAAATATTGGAAATTTGATGATTACAGTTTTCAGCGAATGGATGAAGATGATGATGTATATAAACTGCTTTGCAGTTTTGATGATGTAGATTTTGACAGATATTTTAGTTATTAAATTCTTAGAGGATAATCTTTAGGAATTTTCCAACCATTCATTTGTATTAGTTTTGTACAATATGGTCTTGTTCTATTTGTATCTTTTTTACAACCATATTCTCCAGTGAATAAACTTTCTCTTTTACCATCCCAATTGTATGTGTAAGGCTCAATCCCTTTATTATAATGATATTGTTTATTTTCGTCTGAAGGCCAGAAAGCAAATAAAAAACATTTTGTGCCTGCTTGCATTTCATCTGGAGAATAAGAACCACTGTCTGTTTCATATTCACTATAATATTTAGCATCAACATAAAAAATAATTGCGGCGGAGTTTATAGACGCTAGACTTCCGTCAGGGAAGTATGCAAGTACGTGTCCGTCTGATGATGTTTTTACATCAAGAAGATTTAAGTACGGACGCATATAAGTATTAAACCAAGCAAGTGGTATTGATTTAGATTTATCTGGGTTACCATTTTCATCTTCTTCATAACCACTTCCAATATCTCCCCAATCTTTTTTGTCTCCAAAATCATTTTCCGCTTGGAGTATTGCTTGATTCATGGTGCTATAAAATTTTGCAAGACGAGTCTCGACAATAGTTTTGCGGTGATTTGCTATAAGTCTTGGAATTGTTAGTGCTGCTACAACTCCTATAATTCCAAGTGTTATAAGTACTTCTGCAAGAGTAAAGCCATTTTGAAGATGACTATTTTTTTCTGATAAATTATCCATATTTAATCCTTTAATAAATTCATATTATATTTATACCCCAAAAATATAAAATAAATTTATAAATATTGAAATAATTTAATATTTTTTAATAAAAAATATAAATTAATTTTAGTTGAAGCAAGAACAATAAATTGTAAAATTGTTATTATGGATCATAAGAAACTTTTAGGTCAAAGAATTAAATATTTTCGAAAAGCTAAAAAACTTACTCAAGAACAGCTTGCAGAAATTGTAAATATGGAGCCTAATTCAATAAGTATTATTGAATCTGGGAGAAATTTTCCTACATTAAATTCACTTGAAAAAATAGCAAAAGCACTTGATGTGGAATTGAATATTTTGTTCAGATATAATCTAAATAAAACAAATGATGAAATTATTGATAATATAAATTTAGAATTGGCTAAATTAAATAATGAGAAGTTGGAAAAAGTATTGTTATTTATCGAAGATTTTATTTTGTAAATCTATTTGAGTTTTTTTATTTACCGATGCAGAAATGGTCAAATATGTTATTTAAAATATCGTCAGTAATCACTTCACCTGTAATTTCATCTAAAAATAACAATGCTGATTTCAAATCAATTGAAATTAAGTCTTGAAGTTCATGAATTTTTGCAGCCTCAAGTGCTTGAGTAAGGCTTTCTTTGCATTTTACAAGGCAATCTTGCTGACGGTTATTTGTAATGAATTCTGTATCTTCTAAAGAGAAATTGTATGATGCTTCTTTAATTTTGTTTTTAAGCTCATCAAGTCCTTCTTTTGTTTCTGTTGAAAGATAAAAAATTCCATCTTTTCTTTCTTTTACCAAGTCACATTTGTTTGCAATAACTATATGATTTTTGTCTTTTATCAAATCCAGAATGGCTTTGTCTTCATCGTTCATTCCTTTAGAAACGTCGTATAAAAATATTACCAAATCAGCTTCATCAGCAGATTGTTTTGAGTATTCAATCCCAATTTCTTCAACTTTGTCGACTTCATCATTATCTCTTATGCCTGCTGTATCAATTAATGTAATTGCAACATCCCAATCAAGAGTTTCTTTCAAAACATCACGAGTAGTACCTGCAATATCTGTAACGATTGCTCGTTCTACATTTAGTAATGTATTAAATAATGAAGATTTTCCGACATTTGGTTTGCCGACAATTGCAATTTTTATACCCTGACGCATTATGTTAGATGAATTTGCAGAAGCAAGGATTGAATTTATTTTATCAAGTGCTTTTTCAAATTCAGAAATTATGTAATCATATTCAGGTTCTGCAACATCTTCAGGAAAATCAATCCCTGCAACGATTTTCGAAAGAACATCAAATATATCTTTTCTTATTTCTTTGATTTTTGTGCTTAGTACTCCTGATAAATTTTTGGCTGATTGTTTTGCAAAATCTCTTGTTTTTGCATGGATTAAATCTGCTACTGCTTCAGCTTGAGATAAATCCATTTTTTTATTCAAAAATGCACGTTTTGTATATTCTCCACGTTCAGCCATTCTTGCGCCATTTTTCAAAACAACATCCAGAATGTTCCTTACTACATTGATACCGCCATGGCAATGAATTTCAATTACATCTTCTCCAGTGTAGCTGTGAGGATTTTTGAATGGTAAAAGTAATACTTCATCAATTTTTTTATCACCATCTAAAATCCAGCCATGAGAAATTTTCCCTGCTTCAAGATTATGTTTTGAATATATTTTATCGATAATTTCAAAACTTTTATCACCGGAAATTCTAATTACTCCAACACCTCCAGTGCCAATTGGAGTTGCGATAGCTGCTATTGTATCAAATTCTTGTAAGATGTTCATACTGAAATTATACATCAAAAAAACGGGTATTAATCTAATACCCGTTTTGAAAGTTTTTATTTATACGTATTTTTTTGAAATTTGTAATGCTGCAGATGCTGCCATACCATATGGACCCATTGAACTTAATATTCCTGATGCAAGGTTCGCATAGTTGCTATATGCATTACTTGATGAAGCTTGATTTGCAGCATATGCTTGTGCGTTATAGCTGTTGCCTGATGAACTGTTTTGTTGCGATGCTCCGATGTAATTTAGAATATTTGAATTCATTTGATTTTGTACATCTTGTAAAAATCCAAGGTATGTGTATCTTTGAGATAATTCATTATTGATTAGTTCATCTTGTTTTGCTAAAACATCTTGTGCTAAGTTGTTGATTGATTCTGCTCTGTTTTCTTCAATAGAGTTTAAATTATCCATAAATACTGAATTATCTAAGTTGCCGAAACGTGAAGCTACATCAGTTTTTAAATCATCTAACATTGGTTCGTAGATATTATTAATAATTTTTTGACCATTTAGAGTATAGGCATCAAGTTGTGATTGAAGATTTTGTTTTGTAGCATCATCAAATACGTTAACTTTTGATAGAGAATCTGCAAATGATTTTTGAGCGTATTCATAAGCTCTTTTTTCATCGTCTGACATGTTATAATTTGTGTATATAGTGTTTCCTTTTTTATAAGTATTAGCTTTATCAGAACCATTTATAGTTATTGTTCCGGCTGAGTATGAAGGGTATTTTGAAGATTTTCCCATTTTTGTTCCTTTCCGAACAAAAATTTAATGAATTTTTAAGGCGTTGATATAATATTATACCACGTGTGTCGAAAATCTGTAAAGTAAGTTTTGTTTGAGATATAATTTAGTTATGGAAAATTTAGATAGAATTAATGAATTAATTAAAGAAAAAAAATACGAAGATGCTAAAAAAGAATTGATTGGTATAATCAGTGATGAAGAAAAAGATGTAGAAGCTTTAAAGCTTTTAGGTTTGTGTCATATTAACCTTAATGAATTTAAGGAAGGACAAGCTGTTTTTGAAACAGTTGTGAAATATAAAGATGATGCTACAAGCTGGTTTTATTTAGCAAGTTGCTATGATAATCAAGATGATTTTTTGCATGCAATTTCTGCTTATGAAGAAGTTATTAGAATGAGAAGCAGTTATGTAGATGCATATAAAAATTTAGCTGTTGTTTATGTAAAAAATAAAGAGCCTCAAAAAGCGGTAGATACAGTTGTAAAGGCTTTAGATTACGTAGACGATGATTATACAATTTATTATATTGCAGGTACTGCATATATGGCTTTGAAAAATTTTGATGAAGCTGTTGAATATTTAGAAAAAGCATTAAAATTAAATCCAAATCATTCTCAGTTATATAATAATTTAGGAACATGTTATGTAACTGTTGGAAATCTTGATAAGGCATATGAAAACTTTTTAAAAGCAAGTGAATTAGATTCAAATAATTCAATTACATATTTTAATATTGCGTCAATTTTACAGTTGCAAAACAAGCATAAAGAAGCTTGTGAGTTTTTTAGGAAAGCATATGCAATTGAGGCTCAAGATAATTACTTGGTAGCTCTTGCATTATCAGAGGTTAAATCTGCTCAATTTGAAGAAGCTATAAAACATTATAAAATGCTCGTTACGCATAATCCTGAAAAAACTAATTTTAAATATAATCTGGCATGTTGTTATGATGCTATCGGGGATTATTCAAGTGCTATCGGAATACTTGCTCATCTGGTGTTGCAAAATCCAAAATCTGTGTCAATGTTGAGAAAACTTGCAAGTATTTACGTGAAAATTCATCAGTTTGCTAACGCAAAAGCTTTGTATGAAAAAATTCTTATTCAAGGGAATGTTTCTTTTGAAATTTATTATGAATTTGCTCATATTTGCGTAAAAACTGATGATATGGACAAAGCTGAAAAGATTTTGAAAAAAGTAATTGATCTTAATCCTGAATTTGCTCCTGCACATAAAGATTTAGGTGTATTGTATTTAAGCAAAAGATTGTTTGATTACGCCGAAGATGAATTTAATCAGGCTTTAAAATTAGCCCCTGAGAATTTTGATATTCTTTTTGAATATGCGAACTATCTTCATGCAACAACTAATTTTGAAAAAGCTGATGAGTTTTATCAAAAAGCTCTTGAAGCAGATCCGCATAATGCAGATGCTCTTGGTTTTTCAGCGTTAAATAAAATTCATTTAAAAGACTTTGATAAAGCTTATGAGCAAATTGAACATGCATTAGAACACCAAGCAAATAACGGGTTTATGCATTTTATTGCAGGAAAAATAAGATTTATGCAAGAAAAATATGAAGATGCAAAAATGTTTTTTGTAAAATCATATGAATTAGAAAAAACTCATGATTGTGAAAATATGTTAGGTCTATGTTATTTCGAATTAGGTAATTATGAACAGGCTAATAATATTTTCAAACATTTACTTGAGGAAAATCCGTTGAATGTAAATCTTTTATTGAGCAGTGCAAGATGTTATGAAAAATTGAATGATAAAGATTCTGCACTTGCTACTTTAGATAAAATAGTAGATGCATTCCCTGAATGTGAAGAAGCTCAAGAGATGATTAGAGAAATTTCTTAATAAAATTTTATATTATTTTTATTATATTTTCATTTAATCTAGATAGAATTTCTAAAGTATTTTCAAGTGGATATCTTGTAATATTATTTATATCTTCTTCAAAATTATCAGGAAGTTTTTGGCAATTTTGTTTTGCATATTGGATAAGTCTTTTTTCTCCAGGGTGCAAAACTTTATTTGCTGCAAAAAGTATATCAAAATAACTTGCCAAAAATGCTGAAATTCTATGATTTAGACTTACATAATCTTTGCGGTTAATAGCTTTTTCTACTTGTTCATAAAATGATGCAGAAATTTTATTTTTCAACAATGGTAAATTGTTATTAATTATATTTTTTGCTAATTCATCCGGGTAATTTGTACAAACTTTTGTTTGTAAATTTTTATACCAATTTTCTGGATCATAAAGGATTATAGAGTTTTTTAAATTAAATACAAAGCAGGTTGAATAACCTACGCAAGGATAATGTTTAGTCCAAGTATTTTCAATGGAATTTCCCATCCATTCTCGAGTTCTATACATTAAATCAATTTGGATATTTGTGTTTTTTATAAACCATTCATCTCCAGGGCCAAAAAAGCAGTTATTGATTTCATATCTGTCTGAAAATTTTTTTGCTATATTTTCTCGTTTTTGAATATCTATTTCAGTATCAGAATATACATATATATCATAGTCTGAAGTTTTATCAGATGAGTTTGCTGCTCGTGAACCTGCTAATGAAATTGCTTTTACATTTTCAATTTGTTGAAATTCATTTATTATGTTTTGTATATTTTTCATAGTTATAGTTTATTACAAGCAGACCAAAAAACCAACATTCGATGACTGTTGGTTTTTTGCTTTGAAAAATTTTTAATATCCCTTAAAATCCTAATCAGATTAAATTAAACCTAATACTTTTTTGTACCAAGAGAATGTTTCAATTTCAAGACCGTTGAATGTTGTTTTTAAACATTGATTTTTTAAATAGTTTTCAAATTCGTCGTTAAATTTAGATTTAATCCTTTTTTCCTTTGTTGTTTTAGATGCTAACACTGTCATAGACCTACTCCTTTTAGTTTGCAATTAGTGACCCCATATATAATTCATGTACAAATTATAACATATGTTGACTTACTTTTCTAGTGGCTGAAATTGTAGCTGAGGGCGAAATTGAATAATATCGCCAAAAAATAACTGTAAATTTTTGTAAATATTTTTAGATGCAGTATCGACATACTAATGGTAATTGTAGTAAAAGAATTTTTCAATTGCCTGATAGTATAATCTTTTAATTTTTGTTTATGCTAATATTTATCTATGATTTTAATTGGTGAAAATATACATGTTATTTCAAAAATTGTTAGGGAAGCACTTATCAAACGTGATGAAAATTTTGTTTTAGACTTAATTAATGCTCAGAACAAAATGGATTATATTGATTTGAATGTTGGACCTGCAAAATCTGATTTAATAGAAGTTCTTCCTTGGCTTGCAAAAATTATTCAAAATAATAGTGAGTGTGGAATTTCTTTTGATACTACAAATTCAGAAGAGATGAAAAAAGGGCTTCAGTCATTCAGTGGAAAAACTTTTATAAATAGTATTTCTTTAGATGATGAACGTATCGAAAAAATTGGCGGATTAGCTGTTGAATATGGAAGTAATCTTATTGCTTTGACGCTTTCTAAAGAGAATGGTATTCCTAAAGATGCTGATGGGCGTTTAGAGATTGCATTTAATATTTACGAAAAATGCTTGGAAAAAGGTATTGATAACGAAAAATTATTTTTTGATCCTTTGATATTACCAATTTGTGTTGACCAATCTCAAGGAATTGAGGCTATAAATACTATTAAAATGATTAAAGAAAGTTTTGATCCTCCTGTAAAAACTGTAATTGGGCTATCAAATATTTCAAACGGGTGTCCTAAGGATTTAAGACCTTTAATAAATAGAGTATATGCTTCATTAGCTTTTGGAGCAGGACTTGATGCTGCAATAATTGATGCAAAAGATGATGAATTAATAAGAATTTTAAAAATGCTTGAAATGAATTCTCCAAAATCTCAATTGGATAAATTGTATGTTAATCTTTCGGATATGATATCAAATTTTGGAGAGCTTGATGATATTGAATTTGATAAAGAAGATGTAGAGCAGCTAAAAGTTATTAAAACTGCAAGAATATTGTTAAATAACGAAATATATTCTCATAGTTTTACACAAATATAATTTTTTGGTATAATATCAATATAACAAAAAAGATTAGGAGAGTGGCACTATAAATAAGAAGTTATTAGTTTCGGCATTATTAGTTTTTATGTTTTCAGGTACTCCTGGATTTTCAATGGTACCTGAGGCAAATTCTCTATACCAACAGGCATGTTCTGCAGAGTATAAAGAAGATTATGCAACAGCTGTAAGTAAATTACAGCAGGCTTTAAATATTTCTGCAAACGATGTAATGATATACACAAAACTAGCTGGTGTGTATAGCGAGATGGGGGAATATGAAAAAGCTTTGGCAACTTATGCTAAAGTCGCTGAATTAAAGCCGACTGACGGATATATTTATATTAGTATAGGCAGTATTTATGAAAATCAAGGTAAATACCTTGAAGCTTTGAATGCTTATAACAAAGTTATGGAAATGTGCCCTGAATATCTTTATAACTACTTAAATATAGCAAATGTTCAATATCAATTAAGAGATTATAAATCAGCTATAGAAAATTACAATAAATTTTTATCAACATATTCTCAGCACTGGGAAGCGAGAGAAAATCTTGCAGCCTCTTATATCAGTGATGGCAGTTATGAGAATGCTGTAAATGAATATGAAAATTTATACATGAGAAATCCGTCAGGATTTAATGATTTTTCTAATTACGGACTTGCGTTATATGAAGTTAAAAATTATCAAAAAGCATCTGAATTTTTAGAAAAAGCTGTTGATGCTGATCCTGAAAATACATCAGCTCATATTAATTTGGCTATGTCATATCAAGAATTAGGGAAAAATGACTTGGCTTTGAAACAATATGATGTTGTATTTAGGCAACAACCAGCTTTGCATTCTATCAGATTTGATTATGGTAATCTTTTGGCTGATATGGGACAAGATGAAGCTGCTATTGAGAATTATAAAATTTATATAGCAAATTATCCAAATGATCCTAGAGCTTACCAAAATATTGGTGTTGTCTATAAAAGACTTAATAAATTAGATGATACAATTGCAAATTATGAAAAAGCTCTTGAATTGCAAAAGGATAAAAAAGATGTTGATTTAGAAGCTGATTTAGCTGAATGTTATCATTTGAAAAAAGATTATCCAAATGCTTTAAAATATTATGATGCAGTTCTTTTAGTAAAAAAAGATGATTATAATATAAAATATAATAAGGCATTAGTATTGCATGCAATGAAAAATTACAATGAAGCAATACCTATTTATACAGAACTTTTGACAACAAAAGATGATGCAAATATTCAAAAAAATCTAACTTCTGCTCTTGTAGCATTAGGTGATGAATACTTACAAGCTCATAATTATTCTTTAGCAACTGAAACTTTTGAAAGAGCGATTGAAAGAGGAACTAAAGATAGTTACGCATATTATGGCCTTGCAAAATCATACAGAGCTTGTGGAATTAACGATAAGGCTTCAGAATATTATGAAAAAGCAATTTCAATGTCGCCTGAAAAAATTCAGTATAGTAATGAATATGCTGAATTTATCTCAATGACGCATAAAGCTTCTGATGTGAAAACTGTACCAGCTCAAAATTCTGAATCAGTTAAGAATACAAGTGACATTAAACAAATATCATTATCAATGGATAGTGTAAAAGCCGGTGAAGTGGCAGATAGTGAACAAAATAAGAATTTAATTGCAATTGGAGACTCAAATTATAAAAAGAAAAATTATGATGTAGCAATACATAATTACCAAGATGCATTGAAAATTAATCCATCTGATGATGTGACTTTACTAAAAATAGGTAATATCTATAAATTAAAAAATGATAATAAAAATGCACTGAATTTTTATAAAAAATCTATTATAGTAAATCCAAACTATGCTGATGGTTGGTTTAATTTAGGATTAGTTTATGCAAATGAAAAAAATAATAACAAAGCAAAAGAATGTTTCCATCGAGTAACAACTCTAAATCCGAATTACAGCTATGCGTATTATGCTTTAGGACTTGCTTATGAACAGGATAATAATAAAAAAGAAGCATTGAATAATTATAAAATCTTCTTAACTCAAACGAAAGATGAAGATTTAGCTAATGTTGTTCAACAAAAAATTAAAAATCTGGAAAAATGAAAAAAATAATATTATCTTGCCTAGCTTTATTTTTGATATTTTTAACAACAGCCTGTGTAAAGGATAGAGCTTCTATTCTTTTTAACAAATATCCTATTACAGAAAAAAATATCTATGATTCGTCAACGGTTTTTCAAAGAGGTTCAAGAATTTATTATTTAATTCTTATGCCTAAAAAAGTTGAATCAAGATATCTTTATATTCAAATAATAAAGAAAGATAATAAATATGGTCAATTTGGATATAATCTAATTCAGACAAGAAATATTCGATTAAAAGATGAAGAAGTAAACTACTTTACAGATTATTTTGTCTTGAATGAAGATGGATATTATTTTATGCGTGTGTATTCAAAAGACAATCCGCATAAGATTTTTGCATCTGCAGAATTCTATGTTGCAAAATAATTTGAGTTATATTATACTTTTTCAAAAATCAGGGGAAGATGAATGGATTTTAAACAATCAATAATAATCAGCTGTATTCTTGTATTAGGAGTTATCGGTGCATTTGTCGGATATTCTATGTATCAGGAAAATATTCAAATGCATAAAAATTATATTGCGGCTCAAGATGCTTTCAGAAATGCAAATTTGCAGGAAGCTGAAAAATTACTCGAGGGTAATCCTCCTCGTGATATTGCAAAGGATTTTTATATTTTAAAATATAATGTTCAGATGAATTCAAATGAATTATATCAGGCTGAGCAAACTTGTATGAAACTTTTAAAATTAAATCCGCAAGATGCTTTTAGCAATTATTTATTAAGTCTTGTATATTACAATTTGGGTGATAGAGATAATACAGAATTATATTTGAAAAATGCTGTAAAATATTCACCTGATAACGTTGATTATAAGATTTCTCTTGCAAATTTTTATGCAAATATCGGGAAAGATGATGAAGCTATAAATTTGTTTTTAGAATTAAAAGATTTAATCCCAGGATATGAAATAGCTTGGGCTACGATTGCTTCAATTTATGAAAATAAAGGAGATTATAATAACGCTTTAAAATACAGAAAAGAGGCTGCAGAAAAATTCAGCAATAACTCTTATGATTTATATATGCTTGCATCTTTGTATCAAAAAATCGGAAAAAAAGATTTAGCTGCAGAATATTATGCAAAAACTGCAAAACTTGATATAAATGGTGCGACTGATGCAAAATCTAAGTATTTTGAAATTACAGGGAAACCTTATCACTCGTCATCTCAATTCAAAAGTGAGAGTATTCCGTTTAAAAATCTAAACGGATTAATGCTTGTAAATGTTTCAGTTAACGGTTTTCCTGCAAAATTTATAATTGATACAGGTGCAACATCATCTGTTGTCTATGGCAATTTTATAAAAAGCAGACATATTCCTGTAAAAACTAACATATTTGGAATTTCTCAATCTGCGAACGGAACAAAAACAGTTACTCCTATTGCTAATTTGAATATTAAATTAGGCAGTTCTGAATTCAAAGATTTGAAAACATTTATTATGCCAACTGACAATAAAGCTTTTGACGGTATAATAGGGAATGATATTTTAGAAAAAACTGATTATTATGTAGATAGACAACGACAAGTAATTACAATAAGAAGTGTGAATTAAATTTTATAATGCCTTAAAAAAAATAGTGTCATATACAGACACTATTTTTATTTATTTTATTTATTGAATTTATTATTCTTCAGAATTGTTGTTATCTAACAGGCTTGTCTGTGATACATTATTTTGAGCATCTTCAGCGTCCATAGCTGCTACATCTTTTTTTACCTGTTCATCTTCATCAGGATTTAAGATTTTGTTTACAGATACAACTGTATCATTTTCTGTTAAGTTTTGAGCTCTTACGCCTGTTGCTGGACGTCCCTGACGAGAAATTGATCCGGCATTCAATCTTGTTACAACGCCGTTTGCAGTTACCATCATAATATCATCAGATTCTTTTACGATAGTCAATGCAACAAGTTTTGATGAAGTTGATTTGAATTTAGTTGCGATAAGACCTATTCCGCCTCTGTTTTGACTTCTGAATTCTGATAATTTTGTACGTTTACCGAAACCATCAGATGTAACTACAAGTAAATCAGCATCGTAATCACGAGGAACGATGTCGCAACCTACGATTTCATCGCCTGTGCGTAATTTCATAGAAGTAACACCTCTTGCACTTCTGCCTAGCGGTCTTAAATCTTCAATTGGGAAGCGAATAGCCATACCACAAGATGTACCGATAATGATTTCATCTCTTGCAGTTGCTAATTTTACCCAATTCAATTCATCATTTTCTTCTAGTCCGATAGCGATAATACCGTTTCTTCTAATGTTTACAAAGTTATCTAATTCGATACGTTTGATATAACCTTTTTTAGTAAGCATTATCAAGTTCAATTCATGAGAGAACTGACTTACTGGTACAACTGCTGTAATTCTTTCATCTTGATCAATTGGAAGCACATTTACGATAGGTAAGCCTTTTGCTTGACGTCCGCCTTCTGGGAAGTCATAGACATTCAAGCTGTAAACTGTTCCTTTAGATGAGAAGAATAATACTTTATCATGCATCATTGCTGTGAAGAAATGTTGAATGTCATCATCTTCTTTTGTTTTAATACCTGATTTGCCGCGAGTTGCACGATTTTGTCTTTCAAATGTGTCTAAAGAAATACGTTTCAAATATCCTTGGTGAGTAATAAATACTGCCATAGGAGTATTTGGAGTTAAATCTTCAATTGTAACTTCACCTTGTTCAGGTAAGATTTGAGTCTTTCTGTCATCGCCATATTTTTCTTTGTCTTCTAAAAGTTCTTCTTTGATAATATTAAGAATTTTTTGACGGCTTGCAAGAATATCTTCATATTCAGCAATTTTCTTAACTAATTCATCATATTCAGCTTTGACTTTGTCTTGTTCTAATCCTGTCAATCTTCTTAATTGCATTTCAAGGATTGCATTTGCTTGATCAACGTCAAGACCAAATCTGCTCATCAAACCGTTTCTTGCATCATCGGTTGTTTTTGATTTTTTGATAAGTTCAATTACTTCATCAATAGAACCTAGGGCAATAATCAAACCTGCTAAAATGTGAGCTCTGATTTTAGCTTTTTTCAAGAAGAAAATAGTTCTTCTTGTAACGATTTCAACTCTGTGTTCTACAAATTCTGATAATACTTCGTATAAATTCATCAATCTAGGTTGTTTGCCGCATAATGCAAGCATATTAACCCCGAAAGTTGTAGCAAGTTGAGTATATTTGAATAAATTATTTTTAACAACATCAGGTTTAGCGTCACGTTTAAGTTCAATTACGATACGCATACCTTCTCTGTCAGATTCATCACGAATATCTGAAATACCTGTAATTCTTTGATCTTTAACAAGTTCGGCTATTTTTTCGATTAAAACAGCTTTGTTTACCTGATAAGGAATTTCTGTAACAACAATAGCAGTTCTCGCTTGACGTCCGCCGCCGCCTGCAATTTCTTCAAAGTTAGCAACGGCCTGCATTTTGATAGAGCCTCTGCCTGTTTCATAAGCCTGTTTGATGTCGCTTAAACCTATAATTGTTGCAGCTGTTGGGAAATCAGGACCTTTTACATATTCCATAAGTTCAGATACGGTAATGTTAGGGTTATCAATCAAAGCGATTGTTCCGTCAACGATTTCAGAAAGGTTATGAGGCGGAATATTTGTAGCCATACCAACTGCAATCCCTGAACAGCCGTTTAATAAAAGCATTGGAAGTCTAACAGGTAATACAGAAGGTTCTTGTAATGAACCGTCGAAGTTAGGTTCAAATTCAACTGTTTCACAATCAATATCCGCAAGCATTGATTGCGTAATTTTATGCATTCTAGCCTCTGTATAACGCATTGCAGCTGCACCGTCACCGTCAACTGAACCGAAGTTTCCATGACCGTCTACAGTTAGGTAACGAGTAGAGAAATCTTGAGCCATACGAACTAATGCTTCGTATACAGCTATATCACCGTGAGGGTGGTATTTACCTAAAACTTCACCAACAATACGTGCACATTTCTTAAATGGTTTGTCAGGAGTCATTCCAAGTTCGTTCATTGCATATAAAATACGTCTGTGAACAGGTTTTAGACCGTCACGAACATCCGGTAATGCACGACCTACGATTACACTCATTGCATAATCGATATATGAACGTTTCATTTCTTCTCTAATATTTACAGGAACAATTTTTCCATCCGCGAACATATTTTGCTGATTACTCATTTTCTCTCCCCAGCTCATTTGATTTTCTGTATTACTTGATAATATTGTAACACAAATACATTGAATTGGGTAATTTTAATAATTTAACTTAACAAAATAAATTTAATAATAATTGCAATTGTTACTAAAAAAGAAATAATTGAAATAATTTGTATCCATTTTGGGAGAAAGTCGGAGTTTTCATTCTCGGGTAATGGTTTGAATAAATCAACAAGTAAAATTATAGGACTTATTAAAATTAAGATTATAGTTATTGGCATAACTATTAAAAAGAATAAAAAGCCCGCACCCATTACAGCGGCTCCGCCGGATGCATTTATTGAATTTTTCATAATCCCGTCTGCAAGTCCGGCAAAAATTAAAAAAAGCCCTATTAAAAATGCATTTGCATGTCCCAGCCCGATAGTAACAATGTATTTATAAGTTCTTGAAGTTCTAATGTTATTTAATAATTTTTTTATGTCCATATTGCCCCTTTTAGCCTTATTTTTTTTAATTAAATAAATAAGACCCTAAAATAAGTAATCCCATAAAACCTGTAATTATTGTGTACAGTATAAATAAAAACCAACAAATGATATCTGTAATTTTTGAGAATTTATGATATTTCTTTTCAGGTGTCCATTTTATAAAAAGTAATAGAATTAAACTTATACATCCACAAATTCCGCTAAAAGTCAGCCAGGATGCTCCTATAAGAAGCATAAACGCGGTACCGCCACCGGGGTGATTGAGCGAGTCTTGTAATATCGGAAATACATAATATATAATAATTAATTGTATCAATCCTGCGAATGCGCCGAATTTGAAAAATAACGAATTTGAAAATTTTTCTAAACAATTTTTAAGCATGGAAAACTCCTTTATATAAATAGTTTACCATTCAATTATTAAATATTCAAGTATATTTTTTAAAGATTTACATTAATTAATATTAGTTAACCATTCAAGTAATATATTTTCGACAGGGAAAGCTTTATCTGACGGAAATTGAGACATTAATTTTTCAATTGACAGTTTGTACTCAGGCCAAACTTTGTCCAGAAGATTTGAGCCATAATCAGTTATTCTTATTAGTTTTACTCGTCGGTCATCTTTTTTTGAATTGCGGGTTATAAGCCCTTCTTTTTCAAGTTTATCAAGGAGTTTTGTTATGTTTGATGCAGTCACAAGAAGTCTTTTGCTTATCTCATTTTGTTGAATGCCGTCGTAGCCACCTGCATGTTTTATAATCATCAGGATGTTGAATTTTGATATATTCAGGTTTTTTGTTTGTAAAATTTCATCAAGATTTGAACTTATTTTTCCCCATAATAGTCCTATTGTATAAATAAGTTTTGAACTTTCGTCTTGATTAGCAAAATAAATATCAATATTATTATCCATAATTTCTCCTTTTGAAAAATTATATAATAATAATATTGAATATTCAACTATATATTAATCAACTTTATATTTTGGAGCTTCTTTGGTTACAAGTTCCATGTATTTTTTGTTATTTTTTTCAGCAAAATCTATAGCTTTTTTTCGAGCTTCTTCTTGTCCGCCAAGTTCTGATGAGTAAAATCGTTTTGCATAAGAAAATCTGTCTAGTCCTTTCCCTTTTGATGTTTGGTAGACTGCTGTGTTGTATTCGTAGTATTCTTTATTTTCTGGGAAAGTTAAATATCCGACAATTGAAGCATCTGGATATACTAAAACTGATGCACCCTTTGTTTTTTCTTGAATTTCATGTGCATATTGTGCGGCAGCATCTGTCGGGTTTGTTAAATCAGGGAAATTTGTGATTTGGATTTTAGTGTGCCAATTTCCGATATTTTCATCTTTTAAAAGGTAGTCATAATTTTTTGTTTCACTGTCAGGGTTTGACAGGTAGTATGTCTCTTTATCAAATTTAATTTTATTTTCCATAGCGTAAGATATTCCTTGAGTTAAAAGCAGTAAGTTAAACAAAATAAAAAAAGTTTTAAATTTATTTTTCATAAAAAATCCTCATTACAAAAATAATTATCTTTTTATATAAATAAAAATCTATTCCCCACTTTGTTAATATCAGAATTTTGATGTATAATAATTTTAAATAAGATACTTAAATCTATATAAAAGGGAGCTAGTGTAGTTAGGATAAAATAAATTTTTTATCGGAAAGGTTATAAAAATGCCGTTTGAATTTGAACCGCAAAAGATTAAGGATATAATTTTAGTTAAGCCAAAAGTTTTTGGTGATAATCGTGGATTTTTTATGGAAAGTTATAAAAAATCTGATTTTTATGCAAATGGGATAGAGGTAGAATTTAATCAGGATAATCATTCCAAATCAACTGCCCATGTTTTAAGAGGACTGCATTATCAAGCGAAACCTTATGCTCAGGCAAAACTTGTAAGATGCGGTCGCGGTAGGATTTATGATGTTGCAGTAGATATAAGACCTGAATCAGAAACTTTTGGTCAGTATGTAAAAGTTGAATTGTCAGAAGAAAACAAACATATGTTATTTATCCCTGAAGGATTTGCTCATGGTTTTGTTGTGTTATCTGATGAAGCAGAGCTTTTATACAAAGCAAGCGGGGAATATGCCCCTCAAGCTGACAGAGGTGTTTTATGGTGCGACAAAGATATAAATATTGATTGGGAGATAGATTTTGACCCTATTTTGTCTGAAAAAGACAAAGTTCAACCATTATTAAAAGATATAAATAAAAAGGAGTTAATATAATATGAAAATTCTTGTAACTGGTGGTGCTGGTTTTATTGGAAGTTGTTTTGTAAGACATATGTTGAAAAATCATCCTGATTATAAAATTATAAATCTTGATGCTTTAACGTATGCCGGTAATATTGAAAATCTTGATGATGTAAAAGATAATCCTAATTATACATTTGTTCATGGAAATATTTGTGATAAAAAACTTGTACCTGAATTAGTGGAACAAGTTGATGCTGTTGTAAATTTTGCGGCAGAATCTCATGTTGATCGTTCAATTACAGGTCCTGAAATTTTTATTGAAACTAACGTTAAAGGTACATTAAATTTATTACAGGCTGCACGTCAATTTAAGACTCAAAGATATTTACAGGTATCTACAGATGAGGTGTATGGAACTTTAGGTAAAACAGGTTATTTCACAGAAACTACACCATTAGCTCCTAATAGCCCTTATTCAGCTTCAAAGGCTTCTGCTGATATGCTTGTAAGAGCTTATCATGAAACTTATAATATGCCGGTGTTGACAACAAGATGTTCTAATAATTACGGACCTTATCAGTATCCGGAAAAACTTATTCCTTTCTTTATTTCTCAACTTTTGAAAGGCGAAAAAGTTCCTGTATATGGTGACGGTATGAATGTTCGTGACTGGTTATACGTATATGATCATTGTGCAGCAATCGATACAGTATTGCATAAAGGTAGAGTAGGTGAAGTTTATAACATTGGTGGACACAATGAAAAAACTAACATGGAGATTACTCATCTTATTTTAGATGCTATGGGCAAAGATGAATCTTCAATTAAATATGTAGAAGACAGATTAGGCCATGATAAACGTTACGCAATTTGTAACGATAAAATTCAGTCAGAACTTGGCTGGAAGCCTTCATTAACTTTTGAGGAAGGTATTAAAATTACTATTGATTGGTATTTGCAAAATCAAGATTGGATTAAAAGTATTGAGGCTAAAAAATGTTTAATCTAAAATTATTTTTTATGCAATTAAAAAATAAATTAGATGAAAATTATTTAGGCGGTGAGTATTATTTAAAAGAGTATAACTTTTTTGGTAAAATTTTTAAAAGAAAGTTGCTATACCCAAATACTCCCGCTTGTGTTGAATATTATGAATTGCCAAAGGTTTATTTGTCAATAACTGCAATCCTTAAAAATGAAGCTCCATACATAAAAGAGTGGATTGAGTACCATAAAATGCTTGGAGTGGAACGTTTTTATTTGTATGATAATGAATCTGAAGATAATCTGCAAGATGTTTTACAACCTTATATTAATTCAGGATTAGTATATTATCATTTGATAAAAGGTAAAGGGGTTCAAAATTCAGCGTATAGAGACGCGGTCTATAAATATAAAGATCAAACTACTTGGATGGCTTTTATAGATATTGATGAATTTATTTTGCCAGTTGAAAAAGACTCTATATCAGAATTTTTAAAAGATTATGAAAAATATAGCGGTGTAGGTATAAATTGGGTAGTATTTGATTCTAATGGGCATATCCAAAAACCTACAGAACACGGAGGTTTAGTAATTGCAAATTATTTTAAGACTCATGCTGATGGGAATATGAAAGTTAATAGGCATATAAAAACAATTGCTAAGCCTAAAGATATTTTAAGTGTACCAAATCCTCATTTTTTCTACTATAAAAATAATAAATTAACAGTAGATGAAAATAAAAAAAATATATACGGACCATTTACTGATAAGCATAATGTAGCTAAAATAAGGATTAATCATTATTATTGCAAATCGAAAGAAGAATATTTAAGTAAAATTTCAAAGGGGCGTGCTAGTTGTGATGGATATAAACCATATGAAGATGAGGCATTAAATTTTACAGATTATAAGTATGATTATGCAATGGAAGATAAAATTAAGAAACTAGAACAGATAATGTCAAAAAAAAGGAGTTAGATTTTGAAAGTATTGGTAACAGGTGCAAAAGGTATGTTAGGACAGGATTTATGTCCGATATTTGAAGATGCCGGAGCTTTTGTAATAGAGACTGATGTAGATACATTAGATATTACAAATGCAGAACAGGTAAAACAGGTATTAACTGATATTAGACCGGATTTAGTTGTTCACTGTGCAGCTTATACAAATGTTGATAAGGCAGAAGAAGATTTGAAAACTGCTGAGCTGATTAATGTAACTGGAACTGAAAATATTGCTGAAGCTTGCGGAAAACTAGGAATTACTCTTGTATATATTTCAACAGATTATGTATTTGACGGAACAAAAAATGAACCTTATAAACCTGATGATAGACCAAATCCGATAAATAACTATGGAGCTACAAAATACGAGGGTGAAGAAGCAGTAAGAAGTCTTTGTGAAAAATATTATATAGCTCGCACTTCTTGGCTTTACGGCCATCATGGAAAGAATTTTGTTGAAACAATGATAGGTCTTGCTGACAGAGAAGAAGTTAATGTCGTTGACGATCAAATGGGTTGTCCTACTTGGACTGTTGAATTGGCAAACGGTATTTTGAAACTTCTTTCAAAACCTTATGGAACTTACCATGTATGCGGTTCAGGCTCGACTACATGGTATGGTTTTGCAAAAGAAATTTTTGCTCAAGCAGGACTGGAAGTTAATTTGAAACCTTGTACGACTGATAAATTTCCACGTCCGGCTAAACGTCCTGCATATAGCGTTATGGATAATGATAAAATTTGTAGAAACTGGCAAGCTGCTCTGAAAGATTATATCGAATTAAGAAACGTATAATTTTTTTAATTGCCTTCCTTTATTAATGGAGGTGGCACGAAGTGACGGAGGGATAATGAAACATAATAAAAATTTAACCCCTTATGCCAGAGAATTAAGAAAAAATATGACAAAATAAGAACGTTATCTTTGGTATGATTTTTTTTAAGAAATTATCCCGTTAGATTTTTACGTCAAAAAATTATAGAAAATTATATTGTTGATTTTTATTGTAGTAAAGCTAATTTTGTAATTGAAATTGACGGCAGTTAGCATTATCAAGATGAAAATATTATCTCTAATAAATTTAGGACGAAAACATTAGCACAATATAGCAAAAATATTTTTCAGTGGTTTTACTAATAAATGTAGGACCTATGTATCTCAACACAAATTATTCCATATATAGAATATAAAATCCCTATAAACGAATTTATTGAAACTTTAAAGTGTTTTAACAAAACTAAAAATTAAGGGAACTCTCATGTTAATAAGAAACCAAAACCAATATTGTACTTTAAATAGAATTAATAATACCCCAAAAAGTAATAACTATAAAACTTATATACCTATCCCACAAGATAGATTATCATTTACAGGAATCATTATTAAAAGAATTAACAGTAAAGATGAAATTAAAAAAATTTTAGATTTATTTTATGATTCATTAGTATACAACCTTGAGCCTAATAAAACAAAATCTAAATTTTTAAGAAAAATAGATCGTTTTATATCAATGCTGCCATTTTCAATATCGTCAAAACAACCCAACAGTATAACTGAGGTGATAGAAAAAGAAAATAAACTTATTGGTGGATACTCAATGACTATAAACCCGCTAAAATCAAGTGCTCATTTAGGATTTATTACTTTGGCCCCAGAATACATCAGAACAAAAGCAGGTATTGAAGCTTTAAAAAAATTAGGCACAAGAATTTATGAAAATGCAAATGCAAATAATGTAAAAGAATTAACTTGGACAACTAACTCAAAAAATAAAAATATAAACAATTTATTAAAACGTCTAGGTGCTGAAAAAGTAAAAGAAATTGCGTTGGGTGAAGCTGAATATAAAATTTCAATTAATGATTTAGGGAAAAAATTATATAATTTAGTATAAACTTACCCTGTAAAAATACTACAAGAGTGATTTTAATAAAAATAATGTTCACTTATTTTTTTATGCTTTTGCAATGTTTTTTATAATCAGGTCTTAAATACCAACTGTTGTAATTATTCCTGTAATCAATCTATTCGGAGTGACATCAAATACAGGATTTATTACATTTACGTCTGGCGTACAAATAATTTTGCTATTGATATGAGTTACCTCTTCGTGTGATCTTTCTTCAATTACAATTTCATCTCCAGTTGCAATAGATGTATAGATTTGATTTTTAGTCTATTACATTCTTTTGAATGAAAATTTACCACCGTTAGCTTGATATTACTCCCTTTGACAAGGAAAGCTTATATGTTTTTTCTGAATTTGATTTTGTATCCAAGTATTTTAAGGATTTTTTTGCACATCATTATATTTTATTTTGCCTGTAGAGAGCTGTTGAGATATAGTGTTTACAGATATTTTTCTGTTATCTTGCTTAATTCTTTCAACTATTTCTTCCAATGTAATATTATTATCTTTAAGCAATTTAATTATTTCTTGTTCGATATTCATAGTTTTTGTAATTTATAAGTGTCACTATTTAACTTATAACATGATTTAACTTATAAGTCAATAAATATATACTTATAAATTATGAACAAAGCAGAATTATTAAAAAGATTTGGTAAAAATGTTAAAATTGAAAGAATAAAGAAAGATTTAACAAGAGAGCAACTTGCTGAAATTATGAATGTTTCTGTGAATTATTTGTCTAATGTTGAAAATGGCAAAGCTAACATGTCTTTGGCTAAAGTTTTGGAATTAGCTGAGTATTTAAAGACTGATATTGAAAATCTTTTGAATTTCAAGTAGAATACTTAAAAAACGAGGTATTTATGAAAGGTATTGTATTAGCAGGTGGTGCAGGCACAAGATTACATCCAAGTACAATTGCGGTGTCAAAACAGTTATTGCCGATTTATGATAAACCGATGATTTATCATCCTATTTCGGTATTAATGCTTGCTGGTATTAAAGATATTTTGATTATATCAACACCTGTTGATTTACCTAATTTTAAAAGACTTTTAGGTGACGGCAGTCAATTCGGAGTCAAATTTTCATACAAAGAACAGCCATCTCCTGATGGACTTGCTCAAGCTTTTATTCTTGGTGAAGAATTTATTGGTGATGATTGTGTTGCTTTGATTTTAGGCGATAATATATTTTATGGCGGAGGGTTTTCAGGAAAATTAAAACGAGTTGTATCTGATGTTACAAATAATGGCGGTGCAACAGTGTTTGGTTATCCAGTGAAAGATCCTCAAAGATTTGGAGTTGTTGAATTTGATAGAGATGGAAAAGTTTTATCTATTGAGGAAAAACCGCAAAATCCAAAGTCTTATTATGCTGTTACGGGGCTTTATTTCTATGATAATAAGGTTGTAGAGTATGCTAAAAATTTATCTCCTTCTGCTCGTGGCGAATTAGAAATCACTGATTTGAATAAAATTTATCTTCAAAATGGTAATTTGAATGTGGAGCTATTAGGACGAGGTTTTGCATGGCTTGATACAGGAACTCATCATTCACTTTTACAAGCTAGTCAATTTGTTCAAACTGTTGAGGAAAATCAGGGGATAAAGATTGCTTGCCTTGAAGAAGTCGCATACAGAATGGGTTTTGTGACAAAAGAAGACTTGCAAAAAACAATAGGAAAATATAATAATAACGAATATTTTAATTATGTTAGAAATATGCTTAATAAGTTGTAAGTTTTTTAATTTTCACATATAATTGCATTATAGTCTTAGGGTAATGTGTAAGGTGAAAGTGAGAGCAATAATTACAGCTGTTAAAAGTTTCACTAAAGCATGCTGGGGAGGGAAAATATGAATTTAGAACATATAAAAAAAGTTGATCCGTTAGTTGCAGAACAGATAGAAAAAGAATTTGAAAGACAGCAAAATACTATTGAGTTAATTGCAAGTGAAAATATTACGTCAGAAGCCGTAATGGAAGCTTGTGGTAGTGTTTTGACAAATAAATACGCAGAGGGTAAGCCTCATAAACGTTTTTATAACGGTTGCGATAATGTAGATGTAATTGAAGAAACAGCTCAAAAAAGAGCATGCGAACTTTTCCATATGGACCACGCAAATGTTCAGCCTCACAGTGGTGCCCAAGCAAATATGGCTGTATTTATGGCTGTATTAAAACCAGGTGATAAAGTATTAGGTATGGATTTGTCAAATGGTGGTCATTTATCTCATGGATCCCCTGTTAATTTCTCAGGTCTTTATTTTGATGTAAAAAGCTACGGAGTCGATGAGAACGGTAATATTGATTATGATAATGTTCGACAAATGGCACATGAACATAAGCCTAAATTAATTATTTGCGGTGCAAGTAATTATTCAAAAATTATTGATTTCAAAAAGTTTAGAGAAATTGCAGATGAGGTTGGTGCATATTTATTAGCTGATATTGCTCATATTGCAGGTTTGGTAGCAGCAGGACTTCATCCATCACCTGCAGGTTATGCTCATTTTGTAACCACAACTACTCATAAATCTTTGAGAGGTCCAAGAGGCGGGATTACTATGTGTGACGAAGAATTCGCACAAATTATTGACAAAGCAGTATTCCCAGGATTACAAGGAGGACCTTTAGAACATATTATTGCAGGTAAGGCTGTTGCTTTATTAGAGGCTTCTAAACCTGAATTTAAAACTTATGCAGAACAGATTTTGAAAAATGCTAAAGCTCTAGCACAAGGGCTTATGGATGAAGGTATGGATATTGTAGGTGGTATGACTGAAAACCACTTGATGACTTTGGATTTGAGAAAGACCGGTAAAACAGGGAAAGACATGGCAAATGTCTTAGAACGAGTAGGGATTACTGCTAATAAAAATACAGTACCTAATGACCCTCAAAGTCCTTTTGTTACAAGCGGAATTAGATTAGGTGTTCCTGCTGTTACAACAAGAGGCTTTAAAGAAGAAGATATGATTGAAGTTGCAAAAATTATTGCATCTGCAATATTTTCGTCAGATAATGAGTTGGGCTTACAAAATTTAAGAGAACGTTCTTTAAAACTTTGTAAGAAATACCCGATATACAAATAAATTAAAAGGGATAATTTATGTTAATCAAATTAACACATGCACATGTAATAGGAACAGTAATAGCTTATTTAATCGGAGTATGTTTAGTGCCTTTGGTAATAAGTTTTTCTAAAAAAGAAGGGCTTGTTGATGTTCCGAATGAAAGGAAAATTCATACGAAACCGATATCGCGTATAGGTGGAGTAGCAATTTGGGCAAGTACAATGTTGACCTTTTTATGTCTTGTGTTTATGAGTTATTACCCTTATGGAAGTTTGCTTTCAGGAATTTTGCTCGGCGGTTCTTTAATGTTTTTGTTAGGACTTGTTGATGATATTTACAATCTTGATGCAAAATTCAAATTATTCTTGCAAATATCTATTGCTACATTAGTATATTTATTGGGTGTACAAATCAATAATGTTCCATTTATCGGTCATTTAGGAATTTTTTCTTACCCAATTACAATATTATGGATTGTTGGGATTTCTAATGCTTTGAATTTTATTGATGGTGTAGATGGTCTTGCAGGATCAGTAGTTACTGTAAATGCTGTAACTTTAGCTATTATTGCTGTTGCAATGACTCCTCCAAATCCGATAAGTGCATTAATTGGGTTTATTCTCGCAGGTTCAATGTTAGCCTTTTTAACTTATAATTTTAACCCTGCAAAAATCTTTATGGGTGACAGTGGTGCATTATTTTCAGGCTTTCTACTTGCTACAATTTCAATTACTGGAGTAATGAAAGCAGCTACTCTTGCGATATTATTACCTTTCTTAGTATTAGCTGTACCTATTATGGATATTACTTTTTCTTCTTTAAGAAGAATTGCAAAAGGAAAGTCTCCATTTGTAGCTGATGCTGAGCATATTCATCATAAATTATTGCACGCAGGCTTTTCTCAAAAGAAAACTGTAATGATTTTGACTTCAGTAGCAATTATTGCTGGAGCTTTAGCATCATTGTTTATGGGCTCTGCAACTATAAAACATTATTTTATGTATATAGTAGCAATAGTTATAGTAATGTTGTTACTTAACTTTATTAAAGCCTTGACAAAAAAATAATTATGTGTTATTATCCCATGTGGATTTAATTACTCAGTTTTGAGCGATGTCGTTTTCACGGGATAAGAGTTCAAAATATTTAAGTGTAAATCTGCCATATATGTATTCTAAAAGTTGAATTACTTAATTCAACCATAAAGGGAATACTAGTTACGTGTATTAGTTAAGTAAAGGTTTATTAGCTATGACAGTAAGTGCAGTAGGATCACATGATAATTCAAAATTGAATACGATTGTTAAATCGACAGCAGTAGGAATGGCAGGCGGATACGCTCTAAAATATTTGTATCCGGTACAAAAGCAAGAAGATAATATCAGCCGTCGTTCAATGTTAAATTACTGCCGTAAAGTTACAAATAGGGCAAAAGCTGATGATTTTAGAGGTAATGGTGTAAAATCAAAAGCTCAAGATGTATTTATCAAAATGATAGATTCTAATGATAAAGATGCTTTTACAAGTAAAAGTATTGCTAAAAAAATTACAGCTCTTGGTGGCGAAGAATCATTAGCAGGTAAGGAATTTAGAGGCATTATTAGAACAGTTAATGAAACATCTAAAAATTTAACAAGACGTTTTATGACTGCATACCATGTAATGTTAAAAATTAAAAGACCGGCAATCCCATTTTTAGTTGCGGGTGCTGGAGTCGGTTTCTTAACAGGTTTTGCACACAATGTCATGAAAACTGACTTTGATGCATAAATTTTATATTTTTTCACCAAAAAAATATAGGCTGAATTATAAAAATTCAGCCATTTTTTTTGTGCTACGCACGTAGAGATTTCTATTTTGTAAGGATTTAATAACATCTTATGTTATTAAATTATTTCTCCTTGTAAGTACCATGTTTTTGCGCCTGTAATTTTTACGTTTACAAATTCCCCTGTTAAGTTTTTATCGCAAGGAATATGAACAGTTTTGAAGTTTCTTGTTTTGCCAGTATTTATTTTTTTACCTTTATGTTCATAAAAACTTTCAACTAAGACTTCCATTTCTCTATTTACATATTTAAGATTTGATTTAAGACAGTTTTCTTGAATTTTTTTGTTTAAACGTTGAAATCTTTCATCTTTTATATCTTCAGGTATAAATTTGTCAGTCCATTTAGCTGCAACTGTTTTTTCTCTTGGAGAATATGCTGCTACGTTGCAGTAATCAAGTTCAAATTCATCTATTGCAGTAAGAGTTTCTTCAAATTGTTCTTCTGTTTCTCCAGGGAAACCTGCGATGAAGTCGCTTGTTATAGTAACATCAGGTACCATTTTACGAACTTTTTCAACGATTTTTGCATAAGTTTCTCTATCATAGCGTCTGTTCATTGCTTTAAGTACAGGAGTACTTCCTGATTGCATTGGAATATGGAAGTATTCACAAACCTTATCTAGTTCTACCGCAGTTTCAATAAGTTCATCTGTAATATCTGTCGGATAAGATGTTACAAAGCGAATTCTAAATTTTCCTTCGATTTTATTCAAATCTCTTAAAAGGTTTGCAAGTCTGTAATTTGCAAGGTCTTTTCTTTCTTGTTGTTTTGTTGGGAAATCTTTGCCATAGCTGTCAACGTTTTGACCTAATAATGTAATTTCTTTAAAACCTGCATTAAGAGCGTCTTTTACTTCTTTAATAATAGTTTCAGGGAGTCTTGAACGTTCTCTGCCTCTTGTATAAGGTACGATACAGTATGTGCAGAAATTGTTACAGCCTTCTGTTATGTTAATCCATGCATTTGTAGATTTTACACGATTTATAGGAAATCCTTTTTCATTAATTGTTGGCAAGTTTGTTTCTTCACACGCACAAACTTTTTCTCCTTCATTAATTCTTTTGATAATGTCTGGTAATGAATAAATTTGGTGAGTACCAAGTACAAAATCTACGTATGGTGCTCTTGAAAAAACTTTTCTGCCTTTTTGTTGAGCAACACAACCGCAGATACCAATTTTTAAATCTGGATTATCTTGTTTCCATTTTCCCCATACTCCTAATTGGCTGAATGCTTTATCTTCACTCAATTGTCTGATTGAACATGTATTTACCATTACAAGATCAGCATCTTGTGGTTCTTTTGTTTCTTCATAGTCAAAATGAGATAGTATACCAAGCATTCTTTCGGTATCTGATTTATTCATTTGACATCCCATTGTTTCTATATAGACTTTTTTCATTTTTAATTCCTGCTATTTATACCTTTACTCTTAAAATTATAATACAAAAATACTTAATATACTTGACTTTTGCCATACAAAATATTATGTTGAAAATATACGGTTGAAAGGTGTTTATTATATGGGATTAAGCAGAAAGAATGTGTTAATGCTGCTTCATGAGCGCACGGAAAAGTATGCTGAAAAAGTTGCATTAGGAATGAAGACTCAATATGGCTGGAAGGAATTTACTTATCGCGGGGTAGGGCTTTTATCGAGGAAGTTAGCACATTATTTAATGACTGAGTTAAAAGTAAAAAAGGGTGACAGACTTGCGATATTGTCAGAATCTAAACCTGAATATGGTGCTTGTGTTTTTGCGTCGGTAATTTCAGGGATGATTACTGTACCTTTAGATGTTAAGCTCACAAAATATGAATTGAAGTCAATTTTGTCAGATTGTGAGCCTAGTGTAATTCTTGTTTCTAAAGCTTATTTAGAGATGGCAAAGTTTTTGAAAGAAGAAATTCCATCACTTAAAGAAATTCTATTAGTTGATGAACCATCTTATAATATTGATACTAAAAGTATTTATCAATTAGCGGATAATTATGATTACAAATGGAGTTTTAGAAGCTCTAAATCGACGGCATTTATAATTTATACATCAGGGACAACAGGAGCCCCAAAAGGTGTTGAAATTTCTTTTGAAAATATGTTGGCACAGTTAGATGATTTAAAATATGCACTTGATAAAATTTTGCCATATGAACATGTAAATATTTTATCAATTTTACCTATGAATCATCTTTTTGAAATGACTGTAGGTTTTTCAACATTTTTAAATTTTGGTTTTTCAGTCTATTATACCCCGAGTCTAAAACCTAAAGATGTTTTAAGTATTATGCGAGAAAAACAGGTTGAATTTATGATTGTTGTTCCTGCGTTTTTGAAACTTTTGAAAATGGGAATAGAATCAGAATTAAATAATGCTCCGAAATATGTAAAAATAGGTTTTGAATTGTTGTTTAAACTTGCAAAATTTGTACCGTCTTACAGATTAAAAAAATTGATGTTTAAGAAAATTCATGAAAAATTTGGCGGACATTTTTCAGGTTGTATATCAGGTGGTGCACCGTTAGATATTTCTGTAGGAGAATTTTTTGAAAGAATAGGTATAAAAGTTTATCAAGGTTACGGTTTATCTGAAGCAAGCCCTGTTGTATCAGTAAATGTTGATAGGCGTGGAGATATTGCATCTGTCGGCAGACCTTTGAAGAGTTTGGAAGCAAAAATTGATGAAGAAACAAATGAATTGATGCTAAAAGGCCCATCTGTTATGAAGGGTTATCATAACCAGCCTGAAATGACATTAGAAGTTATAGACGAAAATGGCTGGCTGCATACAGGTGATATTGCAAAAATCAGTAAGGAAGGACATATTTATATTACAGGCAGAATTAAAAATATGATTGTATTGTCAGGCGGTAAAAAAGTATTTCCTGAGGAAGTTGAAGCAGTGTTAGAAAAAAGTCCTTATTTTTCTGAGGTCTGCGTACTGGGAAATTCAAGAACTTTTGGAGTAAAAGACGGTACAGAGGAAATTACAGCTGTAATTGTTCCTGATTCTGATATTTGTGAGAAATATGAATGGGATACAGTTGTTAAACTTATTAAAAATGAAGTTAAAAAATTATCTTTGCGGTTGACAGCATACAAACGTCCTATTAATATAATAGTAAGAAAAGATCCTCTGCCGAGGACTACTACAAGAAAAGTTAAACGTAAAGAAGTAAAAGAATTTGTAAACGCCTAATTTGGAGATATCATGAAACAAAAATTATTGTTAATTCTAGGATTACTTGTTATTTTTACAGCAGTTCCCGTTAAATCTGAAGATGATGTGGAAGCACTTGATAGCACAACTCCTTTGCCTGTTGAAGAAGTTAAGCTTCCGGAAAAATCTCCAGAAGCAGTCAAGCCTCTTGTATTACCGCCAAAATGGGCTGATTTTTGTGAAACAGGTTATGAAAATGCTGTCTATACAAGTCGTGATGATATTTTTAATGTGTTTACATTTGTCAAAGCTGAACGTGTTAAAAAGAATTATTGGGCAGAAAGAAGAGCTAGTTTTGAAAGTTATTTAAAAAGCTGTAATGCTTTGACTGATGATGCTTCAAAGTCTGCTTGTTATTCTGAATTGAGAAAATCAGAAGAACAAAAAAATGACTTGTATAAGTTGAAAAGAAAACAACTTCTTTATGAAAATAATATTGAATTAAACAGAAGATAATTTTATTAAAAATATTTTAAAGTAAATAAAAAGCGAATTAAAAAAAAGAGGTAATTTATAATCACCTCTTTTTAAGATTATGACATCAATTAGTTATGAAAAATATCTTTTCAAAAGACCGTCAAAACCTTTACCATGACGAGCTTCGTCTTTAGCCATTTCATGAACTGTATCATGAATTGCATCATAGCCTAATTGTTTAGCACGAGCAGCGATAGCTAATTTACCTTCGCAAGCACCGTGTTCAGCTTCTGCACGTAATTCAAGGTTTTTCTTTGTAGAATCTGTAACTACTTCGCCTAATAATTCAGCGAATTTTGCAGCGTGTTCAGCTTCTTCAAAAGCGTATCTTTTGTAAGCTTCTGCAACTTCAGGATAGCCTTCTCTTTCAGCAACTCTAGCCATTGCAAGGTACATACCAACTTCTGTACATTCTCCTGCAAAGTGAGCTCTTAAGCCTTCCATAACTTCTTTATCTTCAACTTTTCCATCGCCTACTTTGTGTTCGCAAGCGTATACTTTTCCTTCAGCTGTATTTATTTCTTTGAATGTAGTTGCTCCACATAATGGGCATCTTTCAGGAGCTTTGTCTGCTTCTGTTGACCAACCACATACTGTACATACAAATTTAGCCATTTTTACCACCTTTCTTAATACAAAAAATTTAGCCTCTTTTTACATGTTTTATCATACACTATAATTTTAAATTTGTAAAGTAGGAATTATTATCATTTTTTCTGAAAAATATTTATACATAAGAAAAAGACCTCTTATATCTTAGAGGTCAAGGTTGGTTATTTTGGTTATGTTATAGTTATTATAATGTTTTCGGCTTTTACATTTTTTATAATTCTCCTGAAGATTTAGATTTGCCATTAGTTAATTAAAAGTTTACAAAACTTTATGTTATGATGTTTGTATGTTCGAAAAGTTGAAAAAATTCTTTTTATCAAAAGTTCTCAAAAGGAAATATTATAGGACGGGAAAATGCAAGGCATGCGGAAAATGCTGTACTCAAATTTATGTAAAGCATTACAAGCATGTCGTGCAAGATGAAAAAGAGTTTGAAAAACTTCAGTATTTGCATCGGTTTTACTCATATTTAAAAGTTATTGGTAAAGATGATATTGGTTTAATTTTTGAATGCCAAAACCTTGATCCGGAAACTCATAAGTGCAAAATACACAAAACTCGTCCTGGGATATGTAGAAGATACCCACAAGAGGAATTATTTTCTATGGGTGGTGCTTTATCTGACGATTGCGGGTATAAGATGGAACCGATTGTACCTTTTAGTGAAGTTTTAGAAAAAGCGGCGAAAAAATCAAAAGGTTTATTACGCCCCTAAAAGTTCTGTATTGTTTAGTTCAACTATATCAAAGTATTTTTCTAAATCTTCTTCTACGTTTTTCTGATTTTTTGGATTAAAGTTTAAAATTTTATCGAGTGTTATATCGAGTCTGTCTTTCGCGGTGTGTAAAACAATTTTATCTTCTCCGCTTTTGCTGCCTGCAAGTATTGAGGTATCAATATCAGGTCGGTCACATATAAGATCTGCAATTTTGTTTACGGCTTCTATCGTTTTATTGCCGTTAGGACTTTCAATTTTTTCTCCGCCTATTATCCAAGCTGTTAATTTTCCTTTTGACATTGCTTTTAATTCATCTATTTTTTGAGCAATTTCTTCGATTACTTGTTCAATTTTTCCATTAATCGGTACATGTTTCATAATACCGTCTTTGTCGTTTCTTACAATTACAGCAAGATTTTGAGCATCGGCTACAGATGTGAATACTTTTCCGTTTGTTAATTTACATTTGTTATTATTATATAAGTGCCTGTATGAATTAGAGGTCGTAACTCTTGCTTTGTCGTATGCTTTAGGGTTTAGAAAGAGACAGGTATGACCTTGAAAACTAATATTATCCATAATGTAACTCCTTACATCAAAGTTAAAAATTGAACAAAAAATTTTTTGCTACTTTCTGGCAATGAAAAATATCACATTATCGTTTAAGCTAAAAATGTAGAATATTTCGAAAGGCTGGTAAATATGAAAAAATATATATTATTAATAACTTTCATTGCTATCTCATTACCTGTTTTTGCTGTTTGCAGTATAACAGGTGGGGCATGTACTGCTACATCAAATTGGGATTCAAAACCATTGCAACAAAAGTATGTCCCAAATAATCTTAATGACATACAAAGGGCTGATGCATTTCAACCAAAGTATGTTGTTCCATATCGTGACGCATTGATAAATACAGAACCTGCTGCTCCTGCTCAGACTCCTACTAATAATTACAATTCAAATTGTCAATTTGGGGTCTGTCTGCCGAGTGTAGAACCCGGTGGAGATGTATTGGAATAGCTGGATGAAAGGCGGGCTGGTCACCCGTCTTTTTTGATTATGGGAAATATTAATTTTTTGTTTATTTTTTAAGGAATTATAAAAAACAATGTTATAACATAAATATAATAAAAAGGATGTAATTATTAGTAAAGGAGATAATTAATTATGGCAAAGACAATTGGTATTGACTTGGGTACAACAAACTCAGTTGTAGCAGTCATGGAAGGTGGTAAACCTACAGTTATTGCCAACGCTGAAGGCTCTCGTACAACTCCTTCAATTGTTGGTTTTTCTAAAACAGGAGAAAAATTAGTAGGTCAGTTAGCTAAACGTCAAGCTATTTTGAACCCGGATAAAACAATCGCTTCTATTAAAAGACATATGGGCGATGATTACAAAGTAAATATTGATGGAAAAGATTACACCCCTCAAGAAATTTCAGCTATGATCTTGAGAAAATTAGCTGATGATGCTAGTGCATATCTTGGAGAAAAAGTTACTTCAGCTGTAATCACAGTTCCAGCTTACTTCAACGATGCTCAAAGACAAGCTACTAAAGATGCTGGTAAAATTGCTGGTTTAGATGTTTTACGTATCGTAAACGAACCTACAGCAGCAGCTTTGGCTTATGGTCTTGAAAAAGAAAAAGCTGAAAAAGTTTTAGTATTCGACTTAGGTGGTGGTACATTCGATGTATCTATCCTTGAAATCGGTGATGGTGTTCACGAAGTTCTTTCAACATCTGGTGATACTCACTTAGGTGGTGATGATTTCGACCAAAAAATCATGGATTGGATTTGTGAAGAATTCAAAAAACAAGAAGGTATTGATCTTAAAGGTGACAAACAAGCTATGCAACGTGTTAAAGAAGCTGCAGAAAAAGCTAAATGTGAATTGTCATCAGTTATGGAAACAAATATCAACTTACCTTTCATCACAGCTGATGCTAACGGTCCAAAACACTTAGACTTGAACTTAACAAGAGCTAAATTTGAAGACTTAAGCAGAGATCTATTAAACAGATGTAAAACTCCTGTTGAAAATGCTTTGAAAGATGCAGGTATTTCAAAATCTGATATCAATGAAGTTGTATTAGTTGGTGGTTCAACTCGTATCCCAGCTGTTCAACAATTGGTAAAAGAATATACAGGTAAAGAACCTAACCAATCTGTAAACCCTGATGAAGTTGTTGCAGTTGGTGCTGCAATTCAAGCAGGTGTATTAGCAGGTGAAGTTAAAGATATCGTATTACTAGATGTTACTCCTTTAACTTTAGGTATTGAAACTTTAGGTGGTGTAATGACTCCTCTAGTTCCAAGAAACACTACAATCCCTGTTTCTAAATCTCAAGTATTCTCAACTGCTGAAAATAACCAAACAGCTGTAGATATTCATGTATTGCAAGGTGAAAGACCAATGGCTAAAGATAACAAATCTTTAGGTATGTTCAGACTTGACGGTATTCCACCAGCAATGAGAGGATTGCCTCAAATCGAAGTTACATTCGATATCGATGCTAACGGTATTGTAAACGTTTCAGCTAAAGATAAAGCTACAAATAAAGAACAAAAAATTACAATCACAAATTCTTCTAACCTTTCAGAAGCTGATATTGACAAAATGGTTAAAGAAGCTGAAGCTAACGCTGCTGAAGATAAGAAGAAAAAAGAAGAAGCTGAAATTAAAAATAATGCTACAAGTTTAATCGGTTCTGCTGACAGAATTGTAAAAGATTTCGAAGGCAAAATTGATTCAGCTGACAAAGCTAAATTAGATGAACAAAAAGCAGCTCTTCAAAAAGCTTTAGATGAAAACAAACCAACTGATGAATTGAAAAAATTGTCAGAAGAATTGCAACAAACAATGTTTAGTATTTCACAAAAAGCTTATGAAGCAGTTCAAAAAGAAGAACAATCTACTGCAAATTCTGAAAATGCATCTTCAACAACAGAAGATAAAAAAGATGATGATGTAATAGATGCTGAATATACTAAAGAATAATGACAAAGTCATAATCTTTTAAAAACGACCTCTTATTAAAGAGGTCGTTTTTGTTATTAATAAATATTTTAAATAATTTTTAATTTATATTATTTTTCTTTATATTCAATTTTAAATCCCATTATATCCAATATTTCTCTGACTTCTTCAAATTTTATAGTTTTCTTTGCAAGTTTATTGGATAGACTTTTTACAGAAGTTTTCTTTCCCTTTTCAGTTAATAATTCTGCAAGTTTAGTCATTGTCATTGCTTTTTGTGCAAGTAACATTTTAATATCTTCTCTTATACTCATATTATTAGTTTATATTTTTCTATGAAATTTGACAAAAGTCTATGAATTTGATACTATATTTCTATTATTAAGTAGAAGTTTCTATAAAAAATAGGAAAAATATGAATAAATACAACGAGAAACAATTAGAGATTTTAAATAGGATAAATAATATTTCTGATATGATTAATCAAGAAAGAAATTGGATAGAAATTGCTTTTAAATATTGTGATTATGATGATGAAGATGAAGATTTAGTTTTTAAACTTGCTCTTATTTTAAATATTATTGTAGAAGAAAACTCAAAATTATCTTTTTATACAGAAAAGTTTATTTCTGATTTAAAAGATTTAATTTGAATTCACAATAAAAAAGACGATCTTTTAAAAGACCGTCTTTTTTATTGTATTTTATTTTAATTAATTAATTAAATATTAGCTAATTGTAAATAGTAATCGTTAGCTCTTTCAAATTTGTGAGCTGCATTGAACAATCTGCTTTCTTGTAATTGAGGTGCTAAGATTTGTAGACCGATTGGCATACCGTCTTTATCAAATCCTGCTGGAACGCTCATTCCAGGAATACCTGCTAAGTTTGCAGAAATTGTTGCAATATCTGTTAAGTACATTGCCAAAGGATCTGATGCTTTAGCTCCAAGTTCAAATGCTGTATTTGGACAAGTTGGAGAGATTAAAATATCAGCTTTTTTGAATGCTTCTACAAAGTCTTGAGTTACTAATGCTCTCATTTGTTGAGCTTTTTTGTAATATGCATCATAGTATCCTGATGATAATGCGTAAGTTCCAAGCATTATACGACGTTTAACTTCAGGTCCGAATCCTTCTGCACGAGTTTTTGTATACATTTCTAATAAGTTTTTAGCATCAGGAGTTCTGTAACCGTATTTTACGCCATCGAAACGTGCTAAGTTTGATGAACATTCGGCTGTTGCTAAGATATAGTAAATACCTATTGAATGTTTTAAGTTTGGTAATGAAATTTCAACAATTTCTGCACCTAGTTTTTTGTAATCTTCAATAGCTCTGTCCATAGCTCTTGCAACATCTTCTGACAAGCCTTCTGTCATAAGTTCTTTTATTACACCGACCTTCATTCCTTTGATGTCGTTGTTTAAGTTAGCTGCATAATGTTCAACAGGCAAGTCTAAAGAAGTAGAATCTTTAGGGTCATGACCTGAAATAACTTCAAGCAAGTTAGCAGCGTCTTCAACGGTTCTTGCAAAAGGACCGATTTGGTCTAAAGAAGATGCAAATGCAATTAGACCGTATCTTGAAACACGACCATATGTCGGTTTCATACCTACGATACCACAGAATGATGCCGGCAATCTGATTGATCCGCCTGTGTCTGAACCTAGTGCTAAAGTTGCTTCACAAGCTGCAACAGAAGCAGCTGAACCACCTGATGATCCACCTGGAACTTTTTTCAAATCCCAAGGGTTATGAACTTTTTTGAATGCTGAGTTTTCATTTGAAGAACCCATTGCAAATTCATCTAAGTTAGCTTTACCAACGATTGGTACTAAATTTGTTAATAATTTTTCAGTAACTGTAGCGTTGAAAGGTGATACAAAGTTTTCCAAAATTTTTGAAGAAGCTGTTGTTTTTGAACCTTTCAAATTCATATTATCTTTTAGGGCAAGAGGAACACCTGCAAGAAGCGGTAATTCTTCTCCTTTTGCAATTTTTTCGTCAACTTTTTTAGCTGTATCAAGTGCAATTTCTTTTGTTAAAGAATTGAAAGCACCAAGTTTTTCATCAAGGTTATTAATTCTTTCAAAAGCTGCATTTGTCAATTCTACAGCAGAAATTTCTTTATTTTTAAGAGCTTTTGATTGCTCTGTAGCTGATTTTTTTAGAAGCTCGTTCATACTTTCTCCTTAGTTATGATGTGACTTTGTCTGCAATGTCAGACAGAAAGTGTCTATGAGAAAATTTTATGACAAAAATAACTGTTTAGCAAGTTATATAATTAATAGTGGCTTTTGTAATAAAAAGTAATATTAAATATTTAATAAAGCAATTATTCCTAGAAGTTTTTTTTTATATATTTAGGATATAAGAACGGAGAATTATGTATGGGCCTTTTAAATTTTAATTATTCTGATAATAATTATTCAAAAGAATATTTAAACGGTATTAAAAATGATGTATTTACAAGAATGGATAAAAATGGTAATTCTGATGGCAAGATTACTGTTAATGAAGCATATAAAGATTTGGATATAGGAAGTCTACTTTCTGGTTTAAAAAAAGGATCATCTGAATATAACAGATTAAACGGGTTAACATCAAATATTTCTCAAGTTCTTGCTAAATATGCAGGTTCTGATGGTGAATTTAGTTCTAAAGAATGGGCTGATTTTCTTAATGGGAATGAATGGAATGCTGTTTTAGATGCATATCATTCATCAAGCAATTTTTCCAAAATTGAAATGGGATGGATTGAGAATTCATCACATTCGGTAAAAGATGGTGTAGTTTCTAAAGGTGCAGTTAAAGCAGGTCTTTTAAATGATTTGTCACGTAAAAATATTAATATTGATACTACTGGAATAGAAGCTCTTATTGATAAATATGCAGGCGAAGATGGGATGTTTACTGTTGAAGAATATACAAAACTGAAAAATGATAAACAGTACAAGGAATTTTTGAATAAATATCATGTAGTGCCATTTGATTAATAAGATATTTATTAAAGACTTTGCATTTTTTTGTTTATTTGAGAGTGAATTCTGTTTGCTCGATAGAGATAGTTTGTTAGTTTTTCATAATTTGCTTTTGTTTCGCCATAAGGTACTTTCATTGCAATTAGTTCATCAACGTTTTCATTAATACTTGTCAATGTGTCTAAAGAGTCGCTTAAGTCTAAAATTGATTTAACTTTTTTAGACATCCTTGCAATAATTTTTCTTGATACAAAACGTGCAAGTCGATGTATTGGGGAAAGTTTCTGCTTATTTTTTTTAGAAGATGTGATTACATCTGTAATTTTTTCTGCCACATTTCTTTTCGAATATTGTTCTTTCAAGTCTGCAAGTTCATTTTCAATCTGTTTGGCTTGAATTTTTAAATCCATTACATCTAGAAGTTTTCCAAGAAGTTCTGCTCCTTTTATTTTATTATTTAAGTTTTCAAGTGCTTCTTCTTTTTCTGCAATAAGACATTCCAACTTTAAAGTTTTATCGTCTAAATCTTTAAACGAATTGTCATTTAAAATATTCAAGTCATAGTCATTTAATCTTTTGTTTGAAAATAAATTGCTGTTCATGTCTTTACTGCTTGAGCGGCTACGCTCTTTTTTCATGATTACTTATAAAGTTTTACCTATTCTCTAGGTGTTGGGTTGAGCGACTACGCTCCTTTTTATTATGGTTATTTGTGAAGTTTTCACCTAACTCTAGGTGGCGGGTGGAGCGGCTACGCTCCTATTCGATTGTGTATACTTTTTTGTAATAAAGTATTGTCCCTATTATTGTAAGTACAATGTTTGGCATCCAAGCTGCCAAGAATGGCTGCAATGTACCTGCTTCACCGAAAGATATAGAAAGTGCTCTTATCAGATAGTAAGCAAAAATGATTAAAATACTGAATAAAAATCCTCTGTTATATCTTACTCTAGGTGGTGTAATTGCAAGAGGTACACCGATTAGTACAAGTGCGATTGTTGTCAATGGTAATGCAAGTTTGTCATATAATTCAATATGTATTGCATTTCTTTCTTTTTCATCTATGTGATTATGTCTAATATAATCAATCAATTTTGTGAAATTCATTTCTTTTGCAACATTTTTGTTTAATTCTTTTGACATATCAAGTCCGAATTTTACAACTGAGCTGTCAAATAATGTTGTATTCAAAATTTGTCCATCATCGTCTACTGTGTATACAGCCCCTTTTTCAAATTCCCAGCCTTCAGGAGAAGTCTTTCCTTCGTCAGCTTGTAAAACTTGGATAGTACCGTCTTTTGCGGTATCAAGAACTGTAATATTATGTAGAGTTTTATTTTCGCAGTATCCTACGTAAAATAAACGTTTAATACTTCCGCCATCGTTTAATTCTTTAAATACAAAATTTTGTTTCCCTTCAGGTATATTTTTTTGTCCTAAAGACCACAAAGCTAAGTCTTTTGATTGTTTAGTCATTACAGGAACTACTGTTTCATTGATTACAAAGCTGCAAATTGACATCAAAAGCGCGAAAATAAAAATAGGTTTTGCAACTCTGTTTAGTCCTATTCCGCAAGCTCTCATAACAGTAATTTCAGATTTCAAACTAAGTCCGTTTAAAGTCATTACGGTAGCTAATAAAACACCCATTGGGATTGTCATTACGATTACTTGAGGAAGGTTTAAGATAATCATCATCAAAGCTACATTAAATGGGATTCCGAATAATGAAATTTGTTTGATTAAAGTAATAAATGTATCAGAGGCAAAAATAATTGATGTAAATACACATACGCCCATGATAAACATTTCAATTATCTGTCTTAGAATATATTTATCTAACAGTGTAATTTTCCCTGAAAAATCTTTTTCTATTTCTTGTACTTCTGCTGTCATATAAATAATAATAATTGAAAAATTTTTATTTATCAAATATTGTAAAACTTTGGAAATAATGTTAAAATATAAAAAAAGGAGTCGTTGATGATTTTTAGTTTTAAACAATATTTGAGAGCATTTACATTAGCGGAAGTCTTGGTAACTTTGGGTATAATTGGAGTTGTTTCTGCAATGACAGTACCTACTTTAATGCAAAATTATCAGAGAAAATCATATGTTACTCAACTTCATAAAGTTTATAATGAGTTACAACAGGCTGCTCAACAGTATATGACGGATCGAAATGCTGTAAACCTCAGAGAAGCAGGTCTAACTTCAACTGATGCTTTATCAAATTTTGTAAAAACATATTTTAAAGTAGTTAATGATTGTGGTTCAGATAAGCAACCTTGTTTTGCTCCAAATTATAAAAAGATCTCTGGAACAGATATGGGACAAGGTACAGGTCAACCATTAAATATGACTATTGCTAGTGGTGCATCTTTTGGATTTGGAGTTTCTAGTTCAGGAACTGGAGATAATAATAGAGTTGCAATATTTGATGTAGATATAAATGGTCCACAAGGTCCAAATATTGCAGGACGAGATGTTTTTATCCTTGGGTTATTCAATAATGGTATGGTTGACGAATATGCATTAACAACTGCTCCAGGTGATAAAGATACAAGAGAAAATCTATTCAATACAAACTGTAATTCTAGTAATACAACTTGGACAGGATGTTTTGGTAAGATTTTGAATGATAATTGGGAAATGACTTATTAAACTAAAAAAGCTCCTTTAAAATAAGGAGCTTTCTTAGTTATTTATTAAAATCTAAAAGAATTTTTAGAGTATCTTTTTCTTTGTTTTTTTCAAAAGCTTCAATTGCATCATCAGCTTTGTATCTGCCTGAAATCATTGGTGAAAAATCTATTTTTTCTGATTTTAAAAGTCTTAATGCCGGTGGGAATTGACCGCATCTTGAGCCTAATACTGTAATTTCATCAATTACAATTGGTGCAAGATTAAATTCCTTTGATGCTGCTACTGTACTTTTTAAAACAAGTACTCCGCGAGGTTTTGTAAGCGCTAGTGCTGTTTCAAAACCTGAAATTGAACCTGTTGCTTCAACAACTACATCATAAGTTTTTTCAACTTTCAAATCATTTAAAAGTTTTGTCTGAACACCTTGATTACGAGCAATATCAAGTTTATTTTGGTGTTTACCGACAAGAGTTACATCTATATTTTGTGCATTAAGAGTTAGAGCTGTAATTAATCCCAATTTGCCATCACCTAATACAATTACTTTTTCAAACGGCTTTATGTGTAGTTGTTCTGTAATTTCACAAGCTGCCGCAAGAGGTTCTACAAATACGGCCTGTTCATCTGTAACGTTATCAGGAACTTCAAAAAGAACTTCTAAAGGCATTGTAAAATATTCTGCAAATACGCCATCTTTTCTCCAAATTCCTAAAGTATGACGGTCAGGACAATGACGATACAATTTTTCTGCACAATATGGACAATCAGGTTTTTTGCAGCCATAGCTGATTTCTGCTACGACTCTTTTGCCTAAAAGTGATTGGTCTTCGTCATTAATTTCTTCTACAACTCCGACTGCTTCATGACCTAAAATCCCTTTGTAACCCATATAGCCTTTTGTAATTTCATAATCTGTATTGCAAATTCCTGCTAGAGTTACACGAACAAGTGCTTCTCCTTTTTGTGGAATTGGTTTTTTATAATCGTTTACTAGTTTTAGTCCTTCATCAAATACTACTGCTTTCATTTTTTCTCCATATATAAGCATTTATACTTTTTAATTTTATAATTTTTGTGATATTGAAGTTAACTTAGCCTTCTGCAACTACTGTTGCTATTAATTCTCCATAGCTGTTCATAGATCCGTCTGTTTCTTCAACGATGTAATTATAGCCTTCTTTTCCTTCAATTGCTTTTTCTGCTTTTTGTAATGCTTCATCATAGTCTTTTGTTTCAGCAACTAAAGTTTTTGAAAATTCAGAACGATTTTTAATTGTATAAATGTGGTACATAATTTCCCCTTTCTTAGTTATTTTTTTGAAATAAGCTTGTCTTCTTGCCTTCTGTTAGCTTAATAGCCGAAAAAACTTCTATTCCTCTTTATTATCTATTTTTTCTCTTAATTCTTGTACTTCATATTTTAGTCTGTTCAATTCGCATTTTACAGGGTCAGGAATTCTGTTGTGCATCAAAACTCCATTTTTGTCTTTAATTTTTCTATGAACAATTCTTCCTGGGACGCCAACGACTGTTGAATATTCTGGAACATCGTCTACTACAACAGAGCCTGCTCCTACTCGAACATAATCGCCAAGTGTTATATTCCCTAATACTTTTGCTCCTGCTCCGACAATTACACCATGGCCTAATGTTGGGTGGCGTTTGCCATGTTCTTTACCAGTTCCGCCTAATGTTACTTGCTGGTAAATAAGAACATCATCGCCAATTTCCGTTGTAGCTCCTATTACAACTCCTTCTCCGTGGTCTATGAAAAATCTTCTGCCGATTTTTGCTGCAGGGTGAATTTCAATTCCTGTAATAATTCTTGTGATATAAGATATTATTCTCGGGATTAACGGAATATGCCATTTATATAGCCTATGAGCAAATCTATAAGCTATAAGAGCGTGCAACCCAGGGTAGCATAGGATAACTTCAAGTAAATTTTCTGCGGCAGGATCTTTGTCGTAGATTACCTGAATATCTTCTTTTACTTTTGTTATTCCTCTTTTTAGTATTTTAAACATTTTTTATTCTCACATGTTTCGTAAATATATTTTCAAAATTGGAGTCAGAAATTATATCAATTTTGCAAATTTACGTTTACCTGCTTGCAATATTACGCTTTCATTAAAGTTGAATGTATAAGCCATATCGGTAATTTTTTCACCGTCTACTTTTACACCGCCACCTTGAATTAAACGTTTTGCTTCGCCTTTGCTTGCTGTGAATTTAAGTTCTACAAGAACATCTAAAATGCCTTTTCCGTTCATACCTGAAACTTCTTCAATATCATCAGGAATTCCTTTGTTTGATACAACATTGATAAATGCATCTTGTCCGCGTTTAGCACCGTCTTCTCCATGGTATTCTTTTGTGATTGTGTATGCAAGTTTCATTTTAATATCACGAGGATTTACTGAACCTTCTGCAATTTGTTTATCAATTGTTTCTAATTCTTCTTTTGTTGCATCTGTCAATAGACTAAAGTATCTTGAAATCATATTGTCAGGAATGCTCATTAATTTTCCGAACATATCTACTTCGCTATCTGTTAGTGAAATACAGTGTTCAGGATATGTTTTTGACATTTTAACAACACCGTCTGTACCTTCTAAAAGAGGCAAGAGCATAACTAATTGAGGATATTTTTTCCCGTATGCAGCTTGAATATCTCTACCTAAAAGTGTATTAAATCTTTGGTCAGTTCCGCCAAGTTCTATGTCAGAATCAACTTCTACAGAATCATATGCTTGCATTAATGGATAGAAAAATTCGTGTATTGAAATTGGACGTCCATCTGCGTATCTTTTTGCAAAGTCATCTCTTGTCATCATTTGAGCTACTGTTACTTGTGCAGATAATTTTAATAAGTCAGTAAAACTCATTTTATGAAGCCAGTCAGCGTTATTTACAACTTCTGCATCACTTACATCTAATACTTTTGACATTTGATCGAAATAAGATTTTGCATTTTCTTCAACTTGTTCTTTTGTTAATGCAGGACGAGTTTCAGATTTTCCTGAAGGATCTCCTACCATTGCTGTTGCTCCGCCTACAATCAAAACAATTTTATGACCTAAGCTTTGGAATTCTCTTAATTTTCTCATTACAACAGTATGACCAAGGTGCAGGTCAGGTCTTGTAGGATCCATCCCTAATTTTACTCTCAAAGGAGTGTTTGTATCGTGTGAATGTTGTAATTTGATTGCTAATTCTTCAATTCCGCCAGGTAAAACTTCAGCATTTCTTGTTAAATGTTTTGCTTGTTCGATAAATTCTTTTCTTATTTCAACCATTTTTTTCTCCAATTATTATTAATTTCTGTAAAATAATTATATCACACGCAAAAAAAAATTTTTACGGTTTTTCCTTTGAGTATGGATAAAGTAAGTAATATAAATTTTACAGGCATAAGTAATATTGCTGGTGTAAGTTTTTCAAGAAACGGAAATTCAGTATCAAGAAGTCTTTCAATGGTATTGAACAATGATTTTAATGGACAAGATTTTACTAATTTTCAAAATGTATTGAAGAAAATTCCAAATAAGTCAGATGAATTTAAAAATTCAGTTTCTCGAGATATTTTAAATATAGAATGTGTTTATGAGCCGTTAAATAACAAAAATTCTGCTTTGTATGTTAATGGTCAAAAACTGGATGTAAATGATGATAATTTACCTATGTTTTCATATATTGCGAAATTATCTAAACGTATTGTTGGTATGGATGATAAAAGTATAATTGTTTATAATGATTATAAAAAGTATATGGCAGATGAAGCAATAATTTATGGAGTTTCTTTCAAAAAGAATTTGCCTGATTCTCTGAATAAAGAAGAAATTATAGATTCTGTTTTTCTTCCAAAGAACTCTAAAAGTTTTGCACAATATGTAAATAATTTTGTACAAGATTTAATGAATAATTATTTTGGAGTTAAATAAAAATGGATAAAATTTCTTTTACAGGAATAAAAATGTTAGTTTTTTACTGAAAGATTTCGTAATTATAATGATGTTTTTACGGAAGAAAGATGGTTAAGTGCTGAACTTACAGGAAGAGATTTACATAAATTTCAGCGTGCAATGAAAAGAAGTAATATGGATAAAAGTAATTATACAAACCCTGTAAGAGATAATTTTATAAATATTAATACATATTCAATACCGAATGAAGATGCAATTGCTATAAATAATAATCTTCTTGAAGTGAATGATGATACTTTACCTATGTTTACTGAGCTTGCAAGAATTACAAGAAAAATATTTAATAAAAAAAATTCAAAATTTGTCTGCGATGAAAAATATTTGGATTCTGATTGTTTTAATAAAGCTATTTTTATAGATAAAGAAATTGATGATTTGACCTCTACGCAACTTCATATGCCTGAGAATGCAAAAGATGGTGCTAAGAAAATAAATAATGTTATTCAAAGAATTATGGAAAGATATTTTAGTGAATAAAAAAAAAGACCGATGATTATCGGTCTTTTTTTCTACTTTGTTATTTCTGCCAGTTCTTTTCTTAGCTCTGTAATTTGAGAGTTATAATATTCAAGCCAAGTTTGTTCTTCATCTTTTAATTCAGGTTCTGCTATAGCTCTAATTCTTTTTTTATCTAATTCATCTAATTGTGTAAGAATTTCGTTTTCTCTAATTGCATTTTGAATTTTCAGTTGTTTAGTATTTATTTGTTCTTCAGTTAATTTAATCCATTTATTATTTTCAAAGGAATACTCATTTTCATTTACTGCAATAACTTTATTTTCAAAAGGTATAATTATTTTGCCTTTACCTTGTGCAGTTAATAATTCATACCAATATTCATCAGAAATTTCTATAGAATTATCAAATTTTTCAAGATAAAAACCGTAATCTTTGTTATTTTTAGTTCCGTAATATTTCATTTTTTCTCCTTTTATTTTGTTAATACCCTATTGCCATCCAATGCATATTATTGAATACACCACAGCTGCCAACATTAAAACCTGTTAAACTAAAATGTTCGATACCGGTGTCACTTCTTTCAAAAGAAGCTCCATAACCATTTTTTGCAAATAATGGTACTGTATATTTAGTGTATGCAATAGGATAAGTTACAACGGAACCTACGTTTGAACCCCATTGTATGATTATTCCGTTTTGCAAGTGTAAGTATCCTAAAGATTCGTTTTCTAAATCTCCACAATTAGATTTCCATTCACTCCATTCAGAATTAGTATAATTTCTTGTAAAAATTTCCGGATTTTCTTCTGTACAAAACCATATTTGCTTAATTAATGAATCGTCATCTCCGGTTACAATAAGAGTTCCTGCATCTCCTTTAGGTATATTATTTGGTTTATAAACTGATGAAAAAATGTATGTACCTTTTGTTTTATAATCATTTAAGTCAGTTTCGGATTCTGTAACTGTATGTTCGTTAATTAGTTCTGTTTTATCAGCTTTTGTTTTTAATATTTCTTTAACGTCTTCTATATCCCCTGATGCTGCTGTTTTATTTGCTTCAATTGTATCTGCTAAAGCTATAAAATTGGCATTAACTTCTCCTGCTTTTGCTTTAGTGCCCGGGATAAAAGAATAAGGTATCATTGAATTAGCCATAAATTCCCTTTCTGACTAATTTAATGAAAAATGTATTTAAAAAAGGCGTTTGAATAATCAATTATACCACGTATTTGCAAAATTCGTCAATGTTGTGATAAACTTTTTTTATGGCAATTGGTGTTGATATTGAAGATATAGAAAGATTTAAGGGAAAATCAGAGGATTTTTTTAATCGAGTATTTACAGATTTAGAATTAGAATATTGTTTTAAATATTCTAAACCTGAAAGTCATTTAGCTGCTCGTTTTTGTGCAAAAGAAGCAGTTGTAAAAGCTCTTACAGCTTTGGATATTGAAAATGTTTCATATAAAGATATAGAAGTTTTTCATAATGAAAAACATTGTCCGCAAATTCGTATTTTAAAACCAATTGATAAAAATATTATTTTTCAATTAAGTTTATCTCATGACAGAACAAAAGCGATTGCATTTGTTACGGCTCAAGAACAATAGCTTTGCTTTTTTTGTATGATCCAAAAAATCTTATATATGTAGTCTTTTCTTTAATTTGTTTTATTGTTTCCATAATTTTAGGATTATGGATATGTCCGTCAAAATTTACTATAAAAATGTATTCTCCGAATTTATTTTTAGAAGGTCTTGATGCAATGTAAGAAAGATTTATGTTATTTTGCATAAAAATTTCTAATACATTTAACAAAGCTCCAGGTTTGTTTTCTGTTGAAAAAGCCATAGAGGTTTTGTCATTTCCTGTTTCTTCAGTTTCAAAGTCTCCAATTAAGATAAATCTTGTTTGATTACTTTTATCATCATTTATGTTTTCTTTAAGGACATTCAAATTATAAGTTTCTGCAGTTTTTTTACTTCCTATTGCACCATATGTAAGGTTATAATTTTGTAGACTTCTTGCTGCTTCTGCTGTACTAGGTGCTTCAATAATATTTACATTGAATGGAAGTTCATTATGTATAAAATCTTGGCATTGCGCAAGAGCTTGAGGATGTGAAATTATCCCTGTAATTGATGAAAATTCAGTTGTTCTTGCTAAAAGACAATGATGTATAGGCATAAAGTGTTCTGATAAAATTCTTATATTTGGATTTTTTGTTGCCATAAGGTTGTCTAATGATTCTCTTACAGTTCCCTCAATTGAATTTTCAACGGCAAGAACTCCTAATGAATCAGGATTATCGTCAACGTATTCAACAACTTGTCTGATTGTTTGTAGTGGAGTTGGATATGCACTAATGTTAAATTTTTTACAAAAGTGATCTTTAGCCATTTCTGTGAATGATGCTTGTGGTCCTAAATATGCTATTGTTTTTACTGTTTCTAAATTTAACATTTGCGATTACTCCTTATTTTTAATATGATTATATCAGAAGAAAATATTGAGGCAAGATAAATGAGTGAAATTAAATTTGGAACAGATGGCTGGAGAGCTGTTGTAGGAAAAGATTTTAATGAAGAAAATGTAAGAACTGTTACAAAAGCTATTGGGAAATATGTTTTTGACAATTTCGGATTGGATAAAAAAATCATAGTAGGTTATGATCCTAGAAATATGGCTTTTGAATTTGCATCACAGACAGCTAATCAATTGAGTGAGTCCGGTTTTGAAGTTTTGTTATCAGATAAAATTATTCCAACTCCGGTATTGGCATACAATGCAAAACATTTGAATGCATGTGCAGTTATGTTCACAGCCTCTCATAATCCTCCTGAATATTTAGGAATAAAATTTATTCCTGATTATGCAGGACCTGCGACATCTGATATTACTGATGAGCTTGTATATAATTTGAGTTTGCCTTTTAAATCTCAAGGGGTGGGTAAGGTTAGAAATTATAATTTTTCTCCAGATTATTTTGCTCATATTGAAAAAATTATTGATTTTGAAAAGATTAAAAATTTTGATAAAAATATTATTTTTGATGGGCTTTACGCCGCAAGTATAGGGTATTTTGACAAATTATTAGATAATCATGGAATTAAATATGACAGTTTGCATATGTTCCATGACGTAAATTTTGGCGGTGGAATGCCTGAGCCGAAGCCTAAATATTTAAAAGAATTAATTGAAAAAGTAAAATTAACTCCTAATTCTGTTGGATTTGCAAATGATGGAGATTCAGACAGATTTGGCGTGATTAATGAAAATGGTGAATATGTATCGCCAAATGAGATTATTGCAATTTTATTGATGCATTTAAGAAAACATAAAAACTATTCAGGATCACTTGTAAAAACTGTAGGAGCAAGTCTTTTATTGAATAAAGTTGCAGAAAAGTTAGGTGTTGAAGTGATTGAAACTGCTGTCGGGTTTAAACATGTCGGTGAAGCAATGAGAAAATATAACCCAATTATTGGTGGTGAAGAATCAGGTGGGTTGAGTATTCAAGGACATATTCCGGAAAAAGATGGTATCCTTGCAAATTTACTGATTTTAGAAGCTATGGCTTATGAAAATAAATCTTTAGTTGATTTACAAAAAGAATTGTATGATTTTGTTGGCTGTAAATTCTATAATGATAGAATTGATAAACGTCTCGATAATGTTGATGAAATTAAGCCAATATTGGAAGAATATAAAAATAAAACTAAAATTGGAGATTTTCAAGTTAAAAACATTGATACAAAAGACGGTGTAAAATTGTATTTTACAGATAATGCAAGTTGGATACTTATTCGACCAAGTGGTACTGAGCCTCTTTTAAGAATTTATTTTGAAAGTGACAGTAAAGACAAATTAGTATCTATGATAAACATTTTTGCATAATGCTTCTAGAAATGATCTGAACATATTAGAAGTAAGCCCTTGCCCGGATTTTGAACAAAATTCTTCTTGTTGTGCTTCTCTTAAAAATTGTTCAATATCAATGTCATTATTGGTATTGAGATTTATAGGTTGGACTTTTTCTTTTTTCTTAAAATGAGTTCTAACTCTTTCAAATTCTCCATAATCAAGAAAAATTCCACCGCATTTGTAACAAGTATCAATTTCTATCCCAAATGCATAAGTTTTAGCCATAGGAGTTCCACAAGCAGGACAAATTCTTGTTTGGTTTGGATCTACCGGCATGAAATTTTTGTTTTCAAGTAGTGATGTTATGTCAGTTAAATTGGCATCAGCAGAAGAAAATTCTTGAATTTCTTTGTTATCAAAATAAATTCCGCCACAGCCTTGAGAACATACATCAACATTAATTCCTTTGTTAGAAATAAAAACTTTTTGCATTTCACTTCCGCAAGCAGGGCATTTCATATCTTGTTGAGAATCTGGCATTTTATCTTCCTATAAATAACTTATCTATAAATTTTAAAAATTTTGAACGAGTCGCAAGATGCATATTATGTTCAAGCTCAAGTTTGTCAATTTCTTTTCCGAATTGAGCATAAGCAGATGCTAAAAAGTCTTGTCTTCTATCTTCTTCTGTAGGGTATTGCTCACGCATTTTGGTTAATTCTCCGTGATCAAAAAATTTTGATCCGCAGTTATAACATTCATCAATAGTTATTTCGTTTTTTATGCTAACAGAATTTTTAACCATTTTATTTCCACATACAGGGCAAATTCTAGTTTGAGATTCATCTGTTTTGTTAAAAGTTTTTCCTTCAATAGCTTTTTCAATTTCTTCTATATTTTCATTTTGCTCATCAAAATGTTTTAATTCTTGTCCGTCAAAGAAAATTCCACCGCAGCCGTCTAGACATATATCAATCATAGTTCCGCTTTCGCTCATTGGTATTTTGTGCATTATTTTTCCGCAAGCGGGACATTCTATTTGTTCTATTGTATCACTCATATAAAGCTCCTTTGTTTCATTTGAGTTAATTTTAGCATTCGTTTTATATACTGTCAATAAAAAACCTCCTTAAAAAGGAGGTTTTTATTTTTTTATTTTGTTTCTGCATTTTCTGATAATGTTTTCAGTATTGTATAAGATGCATCCCAGCCGTTTAGGCCGCCTGTTGCTTTGTATTTAGCAATTTGTTGAGCTCTTTCTTTTTTTAATTTAGCTTGTTCTTTGTTGAATTTTTCTAGTTTCTTTTTATCTGCATTACGTTCATCAATTGTTGGTTGAATATATGCAAGGAAATTTTTGTATTCTTGGCAGTTATATCCTGCTTTTACTTTTGATGGATAGTTGTATGCAAGATAATCATAGATATACATTGTTCTTTTAAAGTTGTTTGGCTGACTTTTTAATAGATCCATTGTAGAACCAGGCATTTTGCCTAATACAACAATCATTGCAAGTGGGTTATATCCTGCTTGAATCATTAAATCAACACCTGTAATATCTGCATTCATTTGGTCTTTTTCTGACATATTATTAAGTGTTAATTCATTTGCTGCTAATGCTGTTGTCTCTAAAGATGTATCAATGAAACTTCCAGCAATTGCTGAAGTTAGGTTTGAAACTAATTTTTTCTTAGAAGCATTTGCATTAATTAAAGCTCCTACTTCTTGAGCTATTACAGCTGCAACTTCATTGTCGTTACCTGTGTAACTTAAATTTGTTTTGTTAATGTACAATTCATTGTTAGCATTAGAAGTACTGTTTGCAACTTCTGTTTCTGTAACTACAAATTTAGTGTTTGAAGGTAGGCTGTTTTTTGATAAAACTTGTTTACCTACCGTAGGTACTCGATCTACAGCACTCCAAGTAGCTGCAAATGATGGGACAGCAAGTGATGCTGCTAAAAATAGTGATAATAAAATCTTTTTCATTTTACCCCCTTTGTTTTGAGATTATAAGATTTTTAGTCGATAAATCTGAATTTAATTAGTGCGATTATAGCATGAATTCCGTCTTTCCAAGTTATTTTTTTGCCTTCTGCAAATTCTCTTCCGTAATATGAGACAGGAAGTTCATATAATCTTGCGCCTCTTTTTAAAACTTTAGCTGTAATTTCAGGTTCAAAATCAAATCTGTTTGATTTAATTTGAATTCCTTTGATGAAATCAGCTTTAAATGCTTTGTAACAAGTTTCCATATCAGTTAAAGTTGAACCGTATAGGATATTTGTAAGCAAGGAAAGGAATTTATTGCCAAGCAAATGGTGGAACATGAATGATCTTGAAGGCTTTCCGCCAGATAGTCTTGATCCGTAGCAAACGTCAGCTTTGCCATCTAAAATTAATTGGATTAACGGTTCATAGTCAACAGGATCGTATTCTAAATCAGCATCTTGAATAACTATAATATCTCCGGTTGCTTCTTTAAATCCGGTTCTAAGAGCAGCACCTTTTCCCTGATTATATTCGTGGTACAGAACTTTGTATGGGTATTTTGAATATAGATCTTTTGTTCCGTCTGTAGAATAATCATCTATTAAAATAATTTCTTTTTGTAAGCCGCAAAAATTTGCTTTTTCTACTTTTTCTAAAATTTTATCCAAAGTGTTAACTTCGTTATATACAGGGATTAATATTGTAATCTTTTCCATACAAGCTCCGTTTAATAAAAAATTTGTAATATTCTCAAAAATATTGTACAATAAAAACATACAGTTGTAAAAAAGTTTTATATGGATTGAGAAAACAAAAAAATGGTTAAGTGTGACTTTAATAATATTAAAAAAGGTTTGATGCAGTTAGAAGATAAAGATTATGACAATGCAATCGATTTATTTTCTAAGATAGAAAAATCTGCTAATAAAAATAATGCTACGGATAAAATTTCAATAGCGCTTAGTCTTTTAGGTTTGTCTAAGTATTTGCTTGATAAAAATAATTACAATGAATCATTAAAATCTCTAAATGATGCTAAATATATGGCAGAATATTCAAAAAGCAGTACTGCAAAAATTGTTTATGAATATGCTCAAGGTACAATTTGTTTTGGCGAAGGAATGAAAGATGTTGCATTAATCCATTTTGAAAATGCGAAAAATATTTCTGTAGATTCAGGTGATGAATTATCAATTATGGGTTATGTATTAACTAGAATTAAACAAATTAGAAATGGACTTGATTTTACATTACCTATTAAAAGTGATCCATTGGTATCACTTGTAAAAATTGGTCGTTCAATTACTGCTGTAACTGATATAAATGTTTTGTTGAAAGTTATTGCAGAAGAAACAAAAATTGCTATTCAAGCTGACAGATGTACAGTTTTTATGTACGACAAAGAGAAAAATGAGCTTTGGAGTAAAGTTGCTTTAGGTATGGACAGTCAGGAAATAAGATTCCCAGCAGATAGAGGCTTGGCGGGTTATGTCGTAAAGACAGGTGAGCCTTTAAATATTCCTGATGCTTATAATGATTCAAGATTTAATCCGGATATTGATAAAGAAACCGGTTATCGTACAAAAACTATTTTGTGTATGCCGATTAAAAATAATAATCAAGAAATTATCGGTGCTTTTCAGGTTTTGAATAAATTAAATGGAGTCTTTACTAAAGGCGATGAAGATTTACTAGCTGCAATAGGAGGTAGTGCTTCTATTGCTTTAGAAAATGCACAATTATTCGAACAGCAAAAAGAATTATACAAAGAACAAAAAGAACTGTTTGAAAGCTTTATTGATACATTAGCAACTTCAATCGATGCCAGAGATAAAATTACAGCAGGTCATTCTAGCAGAGTTAAACTGTATTCAATGCTGCTTGTTGATGAATTAGGTTGCGATGAAAAATTTAAAGAATTAGTTGAAAAAGCTGCTATATTGCATGATATAGGTAAAATTGGGATTCGTGATTCTGTTTTGCAAAAAGAAGGTAAACTTACAGATGATGAATATAAACATATTCAAGAACATGTAAGAATCACTCATGATATTTTGGAAAAAATCCATATGTCACAAGATTTTAAAACAATTACGGAAATTGCTTGTTCTCACCATGAAAAATATGACGGTTCTGGTTATTACAGACATTTAAGCGGGGAAAATATACCTTATGGTGGAAGAATTTTAGCTGTTGCAGATGTATTTGATGCTATTACATCAAAACGTCACTACCGTGATAAAATGCCTATTCAAAATGTTATTGATATTTTATTATCAGGTAAAGATAAACATTTTGATGGAAATTTAGTTGATACATTTTTAAAAATATCTGTTGATAAAATTATCAGAGTATTTTTAACAGAAAATCATAGTTGTTTCAAAGATGAAGATTGCGAATTGTTAAGCCATTATAATTTACTAAATATAAGAGATTTTATAATAGGTGAAAATGTTACAGATGAGCAAAGACATGTAGCAGACTTGTTTAATTTTTATTATTCAGGGAATATAAATAAAAGAGAGGGTTGTTAATTTTTTATGCAAAAATTATTATATTTACTTGCTATAATTGCATTTACCACAACTTGTGCTTTTGCACAAGAGGGATATGATGCTATTCAGCCTGCAAATCCTCTTTCACCTCAGGAAATGCCTGTAAATACAATAGCTTTGCCTATAAAAAAAGCCACTCTTACTCATAATAGTGTGCATAATCAATATGTAATAGCATTTGACAGATTTATGCAAAGTAATGTCAAGTCTGCATATATGGATTTTAAAATCCTTATTGAAACAATGGATAAAAATGATTATGCCTACATGAAAATGGCTGAAAATATGGCAGACATTGGCTTTTTTAATTTATCAAATCTAGCAGCGTCAAAAATTGATGATAAAGAATTGTCAGACTTTTTAATCGGAGATATTAATGTATATTATTTCCCGACAAAAAAATTAAAAGTTGATGATGAAATATATTTAGGAGAAGTATTCTCGAATATAATCTATAATGATCAAAGTAGAGAAGCTACTGCTGAGCTTGTTAAAAATACAACGTTATTGGCTCAATCCGATTATGCTAATTACATTGCAGCTTTAGGTTATTTAAAGTCAAATGATATTATAAATGCAAATACATATATTGATAATGCAATTAAAATGAATGCTCAAAACTTGAATTACAAAAAGTTAAAAGCTGAAATTTTATCGCAAGGGAAAAAGCCTAAAAATGCTTTAAAAATGATTGAGTATATCAGATCCCAAAAGTTATATTCTGCTGATTTTATAAGGAAAGTTAATTCATTAGAGCAATATGTGCTTTATAAATCAGAAAAAGATTATTCTAAAAAAATGTACCATTTAGGGTATTATTATTACTATGAAAAAGAACTTGCAAAATCAATCAGAACTTTGCAAAGTGCTTTAACAAATAAAAAGAAAAATAATAAAGATGTATATGCACTCATGTCAAGAGTTTATTTTGATATGAATGATTTTGAAAAAGCTCAAGATACTGCTATGAAAGCTCACAAATTAGATAGTAATAATTATTTATCTCTATCGGTTTTAGGTGATTTAAGTTACAGAAATAAAGATTATAAAGAAGCTTTGAAATATTACAAAGATGCAGAATCTAATAATAAAACATCTTCAATGTATTCTGTTAAAGTAGCTCAAACATATGAGAAATTAGGTAAAGAGAAAAAAGCAGTAGAAATTTATGAAAGAATTTTAAGAACATATTCAGACTGTTATCTTGCATATTATAAAATAGCTCTTACTGATAAATCAAAAGAAATAGCATATCTTAAAAAAGCAATCGCAATTAATTGTGATTTTAAAGATGCTTGGATCGATTTGGGGCGTGTAGCAATAGAACGTCAAAATTATTCTGAAGCAAAGAATTACTTGGGTGTAGCAAATTATATTGACGAAAAAGATTTTAGATATTATTATTATCAAGGATTGATTGCAAAAAATCAGGGAATGAAACAAATAGCAGAAAAATATTTTAAAAAGTCGTTATTATTAAATCCTGATTATGTACCGGCAAAAGAGGAATTAAATATATGAAACAAAACATTCTAATAGTAGAAGATCACGAATTAACAAGATTTGGCCTAAAAACAACTTTTGAAGGTGTAGATTATATTGAAAATATCTATGAAGCAGATTCTGCAGAAAATGCAATCCAATTATTTAATGATAACAAAATAGATTTAATAATTATGGATTTGGGCTTGCCTAATATGAATGGTATTGAAGCTACAAAACAAATTAGATCTTCAAATAAAGATGTTAAAATCATAATATTAACTTCTCATAATGATGAAAAAGAAGTTTTAAACAGTTTGAAAGCAGGAGCAAATGCATATTGCTCAAAAGAAATTAATCCAAAAAGACTTGTGGAAGTTGTCCGTTCAGTTGCAGATGGTGCTGCTTGGTTTGACCCTAGCATTGCACATATTGTATTGAAAGCAACAACAAATTCTCCGTCTTTTGATAATGACAATAATAGAAAAGATTACGATTTAACCTCTCGTGAAGCTCAAATTTTAAAACTTATGACAGAGGGATATAGCAATATGGAAATTGCACAAATTCTTGTGATAAGTATAAATACTACAAAAGCTCACGTTGCAAATATTTTGCAAAAGTTAGAAGTTGATGACAGATTACAAGCTGCATTAAAAGCCCTAAAACACAATATTGTATAGATAAAAATAAAAGGATTATAACAAATGTCAGAATTGACACAAGTTCTTTTGGTTGATGACAATTCCAAATACTTAAAAGATGCTCTG